>OCTW011454922.1_pt1 | contig 36903 bp, 39 predicted proteins | sample 1539671 | NCBI WGS metagenome assembly OCTW01 (sample SAMN02144230, study PRJEB22623) | gut metagenome | biome: sheep rumen | host: Ovis aries | place: New Zealand
TCCCGTGGGTATGTTATACATGCCACGCCCTGCTATATGGCGGGGTGGGTTTAGCATATCGGGCGTGGAATTCGGTTGTTTTTCTACTTTTAGCGGGGATTGCGAAGCCCTCAGTTAGCGTGAAGAATGAACGGACTTCACGCTTTTTGTATGCATATGCCTTGGGTAATAAATTACAAAGATATGAACATAGATTACGCATTGAGAATGGCTATAAGAAGTGTTTTAAATGCTAACCCAGGCCGTTTTATGTCCGCAGCAGACATACGAACGTTAATACATAATCTACCTACGCCGCAAAACTATACGGAACAACAAATCGCTGCAAGTATCCTACAATGCTTCAAAAGTGCGCATAACGATTATGAAAAGAAATTTGATATAGAAAAGAAAGTTAATCTGTACCGAATAGCAATATAATATATACCAATCCCGAAGGTGTTAGAAGGGAAGAAAAAGAAGATTCTATGAAACCATTAAGTTTATTAGACAGGCAACGCATTAAGATTTGCGACCACAAATGGGAAGGCAGAAGTATTCATGATTTTAATGATCCATCTGCTGCCATTCACTTAGACAAAGAACCTAACTATGGATTAGAGTTCCATGGTAAAATTCGTATTCCGTTAAAAGGAGATGTCAGTATTGATGTTCCTGAAGCAATCAATATGAACTTGAACCGCAAACAATTAAAAGAGATTAAAGTACGGCTCACAATGGAAATCAAAAATGCTTTTTCTGATGAAAACGCAGATAGTGTAACTAAAGAGAATTTCATTAATCAGATAGTTGATATATTATGCCATGATTGGCAGGATAAATTAAGTTCAGAAAAGCGCGCTATAGATGTTGCTACTCGGCTCGCAAAAGCATTTGATTTAGGAGACGAAGTTAAACATATTATCAAGATACAACAAGACAAAATAAAGGTATACCAATCTACGTATAAGTCGAGGGGTAAACACTATTATGTCAATATCCAGCCCGAAGTAATCGAATTAGGCGAAAATAATAGTACAACAACAAATTAACAACACAAATAAATCTTATCCTTATGAAAACAAAAATTATTTCTATATTCCTGATACTTGCAGCAAGCGTAGGAACCATGTTCGCTTGGGATTATAATGGCGTCCAAATCGGCGATTTATATTACAACCTCGATGCCACCAACAAAACGGCTGAAGTTACAAGTGATAAAAACAAATATAGTGGTCTGACTACCGCCAATATTCCTTCCTATGTGACCTACAATTCCGTGACTTATAGCGTCACAAGTATTGGATGGCGTGCTTTCTCTGATTGCAGCAGTTTGACCTCTATTACCATTCCTAATAGCGTCACAAACATTGGAGATTTGGCTTTCTCTGGTTGCAGCAGTTTACCTGTGATTAATAATTGTCGTTATGCAGATACGTATTTGGTGGAAGCAGTAGACAAAACATTATCTTCTTATACCATTAAAGAAGGGACAATATTCATTGGCGACTATGCTTTCTCTAATTGCAGCAGTTTGACCTCTATTACCATTCCTAATAGCGTCACAAACATTGGAGGTTTGGCTTTCTCTAATTGCAGCAGTTTACCAGTGATTAATAATTGTCGTTATGCAGATACGTATTTGGTGGAAGCAGTAGACAAAACATTATCTTCATATACCATTAAAGAAGGAACAATATTCATTGGAAGCGATGCTTTCAATCGTTGCACCGGTTTGACCTCTGTTACCATTCCAAATAGCGTCACAAGCATTGGAATGAATGCTTTCGAGGATTGCAGCGGTTTGACCTCTGTGACGATTCCCAATAGCGTCACAAACATCGGAAGTATGGCTTTCTCTAATTGCAGCAGTTTGACCTCTGTAATGATTCCCAATAGCGTCACAAGCATTGCAGATTATGCTTTCGAAGATTGCACCGGTTTGATTTCTTTTGATGTCGCTGCGGATAACACAAACTATAGTTCGATAGAAGGTGTTTTATTTAATAAAAGTAAAACTACGTTAGTCCAATATCCAGGTGGTAAGCATGGAGCATATGTGATTCCAAACAGCGTCACAAGCATTGGAAATGGGGCTTTCCATGGTTGCAGCGGTTTGACATCTATTGAGCTCCCCAATAGCGTCACAAGCATTGGACGAGAAACATTCATGGGTTGCAGCGGTTTGACATCTATTGAGCTCCCCAATAGCGTCACAAGCATTGGAGATGGGACTTTCTGGTATTGCAGCGGGTTGACTTCTGTGACGATTCCCAATTGCGTCACAAGTATTGGATGGCGTGCTTTCTCTGATTGCAGCAGTTTGACCTCTGTGACAATCCCTAATGGTGTCACCAGCATTGGATATTATGCTTTCGACAATTGCAGAAGTTTGACCTCTATAACTATTCCCAATAGCGTCACGAGCATAGGTTATGCAGCTTTCTCTAAATGCAGCAGTTTGACCTCTGTGACGATTGGCAATAGCGTCACAAGCATTGCAGATAATGCTTTTTCATTGTGCAGCGGTTTGACCGCTATCTACAATTATGCCATTACACCGCAAGAAATAAATGCTACTGTGTTTGGAGGAAGTATTCTTGAAGTAGATAAATCAGTATGCAAACTCTATGTTCCTTCCGGTAGTATCAATGCATACAAAACAGCAGATGTATGGAAAGAGTTTAGCAACATTCTGCCCATTTCACAAACTGAAGGTGTAGAGAATATATCGGCAATGAGCACTAATGCACAAAGTAGCAAGGTTGTTCGTGACGGTCAAGTCCTAATCCAAAAAGGTGACAAAACCTACACCATCACAGGAGCAGAGGTGAAATAAACTGACCGCTGATTACTGATTACTAAAAAAATCCACATTTATTTGCATGTGTGGATTTTTTTTCGTATCTTTGCACTCGTAAATGCCTCGCCGAGATAGAGTAGGGACCATCTCGAGGTTTTACCGTATCCCGGTATACCTTATAATATACATAGTATATTATCCCGTGATTTTTAATTTTGACCGAAAAATGCACAATGAAACTACTTAAAACCAAAGCCCGAAATTGCAAGATTCACCCCGTTCTCTATGATGCATATCTTACGCTTCGTCATAGGATGGGGGCTGAAATGGTGCATCGACGCCAGCGCAAATCGGTCATGTGCATCGAGGTGATTTTTTATACCGATAATTTCATGATTGTTATTGGCCGTCTCAATACGCTCAAAGATGCTGAGAAATGTGGTTTTTGGATTATGTGCCGGCCGCAAACGAAAAAAGGGCATACAATCTACAAGGGACATCCGGTTTTCCAACTTTTCCTGACGCCCGTGCATCCTAAAAAACAACGCGAAAAAAATACAACTATTACGTCTCTTGACCAACCTGCTGCACAAGCACTTATTGCCTGATTTTATAAAATTATTGCAAAAAAATTTGCATATTTCAAAAAAAAGCAGTACCTTTGCACCCGATTTTGCGCCTATGAGCGAGCAGAGCCATTATATCATCGAACTTTCGCGCCTTCCTGTAGGCACGCATTCGTTTGATATTCAATTGGATAACGACTTCTTCGCTTCCTTGGAGAAGACCGAAATCCTGAGTGGCAACATCTCTGCTAAAGCGACGCTTAATCTCCGGGAGGAGGACTACCAGCTCAACATTGCGGTTCACGGGACTGTTTTTGTTGTGTGTGACAGGTGCCTCGACCCAATGCCCCTTGACATAGACGACGAGCAAGAGATTTTCTCGGAGGACGAGGAGGACGAAGAAACCATACATCGTAAATCGTCCAATCGTACTTTGGATTTATCCTGGCTCGCCTATGAGATAGTTAGTATCAATATTCCGCTCGTTCACAGTCACCAACCGGGTGAGTGCAACACGCAAATGGAACTTCTCCTCCATGATCACCTTTGTGACGAGCCGGATCCCGAAAACGATACTGACGCAGATATAGAATAAAACATTGTACAATAATTAATCCCTCCCCGCGGCGTGGAGGTGCCGAGCCATATAGCCCGGCGAAAACGCCGAGCTATATGGCACATCCTAAAAGAAGACAATCGCACACCAGACAAGCGAAACGTCGTACCCATGACGTAGTGAAAGCTCCTACGCTGGCTACATGCCCGAACTGTGGCGCTCTTCACATCTACCACACCGTTTGCCCGTCTTGCGGCTACTATCGTGGTAAACTGGCTATCGAGCAAGCTGAGGCTTGATCAATCGGAAAGGTGAAAAATGAAAGGTGAAAGGAATAGTTTTTCCTTTTGCCTTTTTACCTTACTTATATAACGCGTACGTGAGTACGCACGTGACCCGAGAGGGCCACTCTGGAAATTCAAAATTAAAAATTCAAAATTCTAAATTGATGTACAACAACAATTCCAACAATGAAGGTGAGCGTCGCCCGAGACCGCGTTTTCACCGTGAAGGGACAGAGCGCTCGGCTCGTCCTCGTTTTACCAGAGACGGAGAAGCCCGTCCGCATTTTACCCGTGACGGTGAGGCCCGTCCGCATTTTACCCGTGACGGCGAAGCCCGTCCGCAACGTCCTTACGGCGAGCGCGCAGAGCGTCCTAACCGCCCGTTCGGAGGTAAACCTAAACGTAACCCCGGAGTCTATTCCGGTCATAAACAGCAAGTCTATCGTGAGCAACATGAGGATCCGACAAAACCGATCCGTCTCAATAAATACCTCGCTAATGCAGGTATCTGTTCCCGTCGCGAGGCAGATGATTTTATCCAGGCAGGTGTGATTACCGTCAATGGCGAGACCGTGGACAATCTGGGCGCTAAAGTGCTGCCGACGGATGATGTCCGTTTCCATGACCAGCCTGTCCGCCGTGAGCGCAAGGTATATATCCTTCTCAACAAACCGAAGAATACTGTCACCACCACCGATGATCCGCAAGAGCGTCACACGGTGATCGATATCGTCCGCAATGCATGTGCAGAACGTATCTATCCGGTTGGCCGTCTGGACAGAAACACTACCGGTGTCCTTCTGCTCACTAATGACGGAGACCTGGCAGCCAAACTGACTCACCCGAAGTTCCATAAGAAGAAGATCTATGCCGTTACGCTGGATCATGAACTGGACGAAGTGGATGAAGCGATCATCCGTGCCGGTGTAGTACTGGATGACGAGCGCATCATCCCTGATGCCTTGGAGTTCCCGAAAGCCGACCGCAAGCATATTGGTCTGGAGATCCACTCCGGTCAAAACCGCGTTGTGCGCCGCATATTCGAGAAAGTAGGGTACAAGGTAGTGAACCTCGACCGCGTTTCTTTTGCCGGTCTGACCAAGAAGAATGTAGGCCGCGGCAAATGGCGTTTCCTGACTCCGAAAGAGGTTGCTTTCCTCCAGATGGGACAGTTTTAATTGGAAGATTTGAGGATTTGAAGATTCGGTGATTTGAAACGCAGTGTTCATTACATATTATTTTTTGTCACTCTTGCTCTGACGGTCGCTGCCGGCATTTTGATGCTACATGTCAACGTCAATGCGGACATGACCAAATATCTGCCGGACGACTCCCAGATGAAGAGCGGTCTGGAGATTGTTACATCCGAGTTCGGATCGTCTGCCCAAATGTCAGGATCCGACGTACATGTGATGTTTGAGGGGCTGCGGCCGAATGAGATTTCCGGTATCCGGACTCTGTTGGACGGCTATCCGGATGTGCAGGGTGTATCGTTCCGGTATTCGTCGGATAGCACCCATGCAGTCTTCGATCTGGATGTGCCGAAATCGGTTGACCAGAAAGCGCTGGGCAAACAGATCAGTGCGCGATTCGGCGGCAACTGCGTCGTAGAGACCAGCCAGGATGGCGCCACACCGCCTATTTCTGTGATTATCATCGCTGCGGTGATGATCATGCTGGTGCTCTTTGTCATGGCGCAGTCCTGGTTCGAACCCGTTGTGATCCTTATTACTGCCGGATTGGCTATTGTGCTCAATATGGGTACCAATGCCTTCCTGCCTTCCGTTTCGATCACCACCAATTTTATCGGTTCTATCCTGCAGGCGGTGCTCTCGCTTGATTATTGCATCGTCCTTCTCAACCGCTACCGTCAGGAACAGGATGAACATACAGACCGGCGGACAGCCGTTCTGGCGGCAAACAGGGCGATCAAGAAAGCAGCGCCGTCTATCCTCTCCTCGGCTTTGACGACGGTAGTAGGACTACTGATGCTCTGTTTCATGCGTCTTAAGATAGGTGCAGATATGGGTATCGTGCTGGCTAAGGGTGTTGTCTGCTCGCTGATCTGCACCTTCACCGCTATGCCGGCTCTCATGCTCCTCTTCCGCCGTACGATCAATGCAACGGCGAAGAAAGCCTATGTGCCGCCGACGGACGGTCTGGCTCGGTTCGTTGCACGCCACAAACTGCCCATGGCAGTGGGAGCGGTCATGCTGTTTTTCGGGTCGTGGTATTTTTCCCGGCAGACAACCATCTTCTTCTCCGCTGAGTCGGAATCGAAGATAGAGGAGATTTTCCCTTCTCCTAATCCTTTTGTTCTGGTTTACGACACCCGTGACGAGGACTCTATCTATCCGCTGGTTGACAGCCTGATGGCGCAGCCCGGCATCCAGTCTGTTATCTCGTATCCTACGCTGATGAGCCAGCCTCTTACTCCGGCCGAGATGGCAACGCACGTACGTTCGCTGCTCACCGACTTCAAGGATTTCATGCCGGAAGGAACGACTGTTCCGCCGGAGGTTCTGGATATGCTCAATCCGGAGATAATGGAGTTGCTTTATTATATGCGGTCCAAAGATTCGGTGGAGAACAAGATGGCTTTCCCCGATCTGGCGAAGTTCCTGCATACGAACGTGGCAACCAATCCGCTCTTCTCGTCCTATCTGGATGAGGATATGAAAAAGCAGGTTGAGATGCTTCAATCGATGCTTGACGTAGAGCCGGAGAAAAAAGCTCCGCTCCATAGCGAAACTCCGAACAAACCGGAGGCTGTCAAACAGGATGCAGCTAAACAGGACGCTGTTAGACAGGACTCAAGTCCGCTTAACAATGAACCCTTTGTACAGCCCGTAGAGACGATAGCGCCTATTACCCATGACCCGTCTCCCATCACCGAAATAGACACGGTGGAAATACCTTCCATGCAGATTGATAAGATCTATCTGGTTCCTTTTATCGAGCGTCTCAATGCCACCCAGACCTCCGCTATCTCGGTCGAGATGCGCAAACTGACAGACACGATGGCTATACGGTTGCCTATGTCCGTATCGGAGATGTCTGTCTTCATCGGCTCTACGCCTATCCAGACCCGTCTCGTTTACGGCTATGCTCCCGGAAAGGCGAAGAAACTGTCTCCGCTTCAGTATGTCCATCTGCTGGTGGATGATCTGTTCAAGCGTCCGGGACTGGCAGGTATGATCTCGGAAGAACAACGTACGCTTCTGGGCCAACGCGCCTATCTCATGGATCTGGCGGATGCCAATGCTCTGCTGACGCCGGAGGAACTGAATATCCTCCTTCGTGCTTTTGGAATCCAGGATCTCACGGACGACGAGTTGCTGGCGATCGCTTATCCTCCGGAGAAACCCAAGCAGATAACAGCTACTTCGCCGAGCGAACTGAATACGGAAGCCATCATCCAATCGATAGCGGATATCCAGCTCTCGCTTCATAGTACCGATACCGCCCGTGCAAAGAACAGCGGGGCACAAAATGTACAGCCGCAACCTGCTACGCCTAAACGCAAAGCCCCTTCACGCGCTGACCAGCAGGCGGAACTGTTTACCGAACTTATGTTCTCCGGCGAGACCTATACGCCGGACCAGATGGCTTCCAAACTGGACAAGCTGATGAAGCTCTCCAATGTGAAATCCGACCCCGTTACGCCGGCTCAGATGTCGCTCTTGTATGACTATTATGCTGCTACGAACAGCTCTTGCGACACGCTTCGGGCGGGATTCGGACAATTATTGAACTATATCTGTGATACACTGGTTTATGATCCGAGATTGGCGGATGTACTCCCTGACACGATAGGAGAACAGGCTACCCACGTCAAAGCGCAGATAGCCGACGGGCTGGGGCAGTTAAGAAAAGAGAAACATTCGCTTCTGGTTGTTCTCTCGTCCTTACCGAAAGAGTCGCAGGAGACGTATGATTTCGTAGATACACTGACGGCACTGGCGGATGCGCGATTGCCGCACGAGCATTATTATGTGGGCGAATCGGTGATGTACGCCGAGATGCGTGCCGGATTTGACCATGAGATGAATGTGGTGTCGCTTCTGACAATCCTTTCTATCTTCCTTATCGTTGCGCTTACCTTCCGTTCGGTCATTGTACCAACTATCCTGGTGGTAACGGTGATGAGCGCAGTGTATGTCAATGTGGTGGTAGCCGGTCTTTTCTCCGGTCAGATGCTTTATCTGGCATACCTGATTGTGCAGGCAATCCTGATGGGTGCCACCATCGATTATGGTATCCTCTTTGCTAACTATTACCGCGAGAACCGCAAGACCATGCTGCCAGTAGATGCCGTTTGTGCGGCTTACAGAGGCTCTATACGAACGATTCTTACTTCCGGTCTGATTATGGTGATCGGCCCCGGAGTGATGGCGCTGGCTGTGGATGATCTGATGATATCGAATATAGTAGGATGTCTGGCGGTAGGCGCTTTCATGGCTATCGTGCTGACGCTTACCGTTGTGCCGGCTGTTCTGGTTGCATTGGATAAATGGGTGGTGTACGGTAAGAAAAACAGATACACCGGCGAAGAATAATTATCTATCGGCATGAGCCGAAGCAATCGCCCATAGGGCGAAGCAATTATAAATTATAAATTGTGAGTTCGCAGAACGAACATTGGGACATAGAGATCACCCCGCGGGACAAACTGCTGGCGGTTGATTGGAAAGAGCTATGGCGGTATCGCGATATGTTCGTGCTCTTCGTAGCGCGTAATTTCCGCGTGGCGTACAAGCAGACCATCCTCGGTCCGTTGTGGTTTATCATCACGCCGGTCCTTTCTGTTATTGTCTATGCCACGGTCTTTGGCGGAATAGCTAATATCCCTACGGATGGTATCCCGCCTATCTTGTTCTATCTGCTGGGAATATCCGTCTGGGGGTATTTCTCGTCCTGTCTCAGTGCAACGTCCAACTCGTTCGTTTCGAACGCAGATATCTTCGGCAAAGTCTATTTCCCGCGGATTATCATGCCGTTGGTGGCAGTGACAACCAATCTTCTCTCTCTGGCTATCCAGCTTGCTATCTTTGCGGCGTTCTATATCTATTACGCTGCTACGGGAACAGAACTGGTGGTTCATTGGCAGATAGTTCTTTTCCCGTTCCTGATCATCCTGTTAGCGCTGATGGCAGTGGGGTTCGGAATGATCTTCTCGTCTATGACTACCAAATACCGGGATCTGCAGATCATGCTCAATAAGATCATCTCTCTCTGGGTGTATATCACGCCGGTGATTTATCCGCTGAGTATGGTTACGAATGAGAAACTGCATCTGGCAATGAGTCTTAATCCTGTTACCCCGGTGATGGAGGCAATCAAATACTCGCTGTTGGGACAAGGTCAGTTCTCCTGGCTCTGGCTATGCTATAGCGCGGTTTTCACCTTCATCCTCCTTATCTTCGGCCTCATGCTCTTTAATAAAGTACAAAAATCGTTCATGGATACGGTGTAGCCAGAGGCTACAATGTTGCACTTTTAGTGCCAATGTTTGAATGCTACGCCTCCGGCGTAATGATCATAATAAAAATATAACCCATCATTAAGCTCTTTAGAGCATCATTAAACTGCGAAGCAGTATCATTAAGCGGCTTGCCGCATCATTAAAGAAATATCGTTTTGAAGCAAAGCGAAGAGACATATTTTAATACCGTTATAACGCCGCAAAGTTTTGCTCGCGGACTTGGCCTGCGCGAGTTGTGGCAGAAACGCTACCTGATCTGGCTGTTTATCAAACGTGACATCACGGTCCAGTTCAAGCAGACGATTTTCGGCATGGGGTGGTATTTTATCTCGCCTCTCTTCTCGATGTTTATGTATATCATCGTCTTTGGCAGGATAGCAGGAATACCTACGGATGACATCCCGCAGCCGGTGTTCTATTTGTCGGGTATATGTCTCTGGGAGTATTTCTCTGAATGTCTTACAGCCGTTTCCAATACTTTCCAAAGCAATGCCGGATTGTTCGGCAAAGTCTATTTCCCGCGGCTGGTATCGCCGGTCTCAGTGGTGATATCCAAGATGTTCCGTTTTTCGCTCCAACTGGGAACGTTTATCATCGTCTATCTGCTTTTCCTTTTCAAAGGCGTGAACCTTTGTCCTACATGGTATCTGTTGCTTTTCCCGGTGTTGGTCTTCATGATCCAATGTCTGGCATTAGGTCTCGGACTCATCATCTCTTCGCTTACAACGAAATACAAAGATCTTGTTAACTTCTTCGGCGTCTTCGTTTCTCTTTGGATGTACGCAACGCCTATCGTTTATCCGCTTAGTTACGTCACCAATCCGACGCTGCACAAGATCATGCTCTTCAACCCCATGACGGCTATCATTGAGACCTTCAAATACGGAGCTTACGGAGCCGGCGAATTCTCATGGACATCCCTCGGATATAGTGCAGTAATCATTTTTGTCCTCCTTTTTATCGGTATTGCGATGTTCAACCGCAAGCAGAAATACTTTATCGACACAATATAACCTTTGGCATTTATCTTTTGACATTGCCCATTTTTAAAATAGAAATATTATTATTAGGAATTACGCACAATGCAATACACGCTTAAACGCATAGTGGATATCCATCCGGAATGGCTCAATGAGTTAAGGCAAAAATGCTTTGCAGTGAATGGATGTTGCGCAGCGGTGCACAAGGAGTTAGGGCCGTTTCTGAATGAATATATGTACCAAGAAGCATTGAAAATCCTATTCGATGAGTATCATGTGCCATACCAAAAAGAATATTATTTCAATGTAGTATTTCATGGCCATCGCATTGAGCATAAGCATTATGTGGATTTTCTTGTGAATAATGAGTTGATAGTGGAATGCAAGGCCGCAGAAAAATTATGCCAAGAACATAGGCAGCAATTATGGAATTATATGCGCCTAACCGGCAAACAGTTGGGAATCTTATATAATTTTGGACCGATAAAGGATCAGTCTGAGCACTATTATCTGGATACCAATGATGGAACAATGTATATGTTTTGACAATGATAATTTATCTATGTTTATCGCTGACGCATATGCTACTTGGAATAGGCTGCTTTTAGCAGCGCGGATTTGGCTATTAGCCCGCGCCGGGAGCTCGCTCATGGGCGCGGACTGAGAGACACATACGCTCAAGGCCGCATAGGCCGATATATCATGTAGTATAGGCGGAAGGGTTTATCTTGGTTTATATACTAATAAATAAAAAATTTAAAATGCTGATAAAGATAAATAGCGCATCGCCTGTAGGGATTGACGCAGTACCGGTGACGATAGAGGTGCATGCGGTGCCGGGCTTCGATTTCACGCTTGTCGGCTTGCCGGATGCCTCGGTCAAGGAATCGCATGAGCGTATCCTTGCTGCGCTGACGGTGAATGGCATGGAGAACCTGCGCCGCGCGTTTACCATCAATATGGCACCGGCGGATATCAAGAAAGAAGGTGCGTCTTTCGATCTGCCGCTGGCGATAGGTATGCTGGCGGGAGCAGAGAAAGTGAAGACAGAGAATCTGAACCACTATATGATCATGGGCGAACTGTCGCTGGACGGTTCGCTTCAACCGATCCGCGGCGCACTGCCTATCGCGCTCTGTGCACGACAGGAAGGTTTCAAAGGCCTGATCCTTCCGGCAGCGAATGCAGAAGAAGCTGCAGTGGTGGAAGGGTTGGATGTCTATGGGTTGAACAACCTGATGGAGGTAGTTCATTTCCTGAATGGGGAACCGAAAGATGAATTGAATCCCGAAGATACGTTTGTTCCTGTAAAGGTAGATACGCAGGCTCTCTTTGACTCCCTGGCTTTTCCTTCGGACCTGGATTTTGCGGATGTCCGCGGCCAGTTCAAGGTGCGTCGGGCCGTGGAGATTGCTGCTGCAGGCGGACATAATATGCTGATGATCGGTCCTCCGGGTGCCGGCAAAAGTATGATTGCCAAGCGCATCCCTTCTATCCTGCCGCCCTTGACGCTTGAAGAAGCACTGGAGACCACTAAGATCCATTCGATAGCAGGACTGACGGCCAAGAAGAAAGGGGCTAATACGGCTCTTATTGTCCAGCGGCCCTTCCGTTCTCCCCATCATACGATCACCGATGTAGCCCTCGTCGGAGGAGGCACTAATCCGCATCCGGGAGAGATCTCTCTTGCTCATAACGGTGTGCTTTTTCTGGATGAACTGCCGGAATACAAGCGCTCCGCGCTGGAGGTCATGCGCCAGCCGCTGGAGGACAGACATATCACGGTGGCGCGGACCAAAGAGACGGTCGATTATCCTGCGTCCTTCATGCTCGTAGCAGCCATGAACCCATGTCCATGTGGCCATTACGGAGAGAATAACCCTGCGCATCCTTGTACCTGTACGCCGGCGCAGATACACCGTTATATGTCTAAGATCAGCGGACCGCTCCTGGACCGAATAGATATCCAATGCGAGATAGAAGCCGTACCGTATGAACAACTGCGGGATGCTGCTCCGGGTGAGTCGTCTGCAGTGATGAGGGCGCGTGTTCTAAAAGCCAGAGCCGTTCAGAATGAGCGTTTTAAACACAGCCGGCTGGTGCATTGCAATGCCATGATGAGTTCCAAGATGGTGCGTACATACTGCGCTTTGGATGATGAATGTGATAAACTGCTGGAACTCACGATGGCCAAACTGGGTCTCTCCGCCCGTGCGTATGACCGAATCCTGAAGGTAGCACGCACGATCGCCGATATCGAAGGAGCGGAGCATATCCAAAAGTCCCATCTCCTCGAGGCTATCTCCTATCGCTCCCTCGACCGCTCCACCTGGGCCGGATAATAAAAATGCGCCGCTCATCTGCGACGCTTTTTTATTGCACTCTTTGCTTGGCAAAAAATAAACTTTATTTATGTTTATGTCTGACGCTTGGTTGTTTACCTCCTGCGGAGGTGCGGGCTCGTCCTAACGGACGACGTTAAGTTTACTTATAAGTCGGTCGGTTAGCGACGAAAACGCATGTACTCGCCAGAGTATGCAACAAGCGGCAGGGTTTATCTATGTTTATTTTTTTTTTCGGGGTCCCCGACGAATTTTAATTCGTGGGGTAAAGCGCAGGACGAGATGTAGGCACTATACAAGTGATTTCCAATCACGCAGTCGTGCGGAGTCTCAGTCCAAGCACTTCCGTTAGTAATTCTCAGCCAGCAGTTGGAAATAAGCCTGTGCATGATGGCAAACAGGGCACTCCTCCGGAGCCGCTTTGCCTACTACGATATGGCCGCAGTTGGAGCATTGCCAGATGCAGTCGCCCTCACGCGAGAAGACAATCTTATCCTCGATATTCTTCAGTAACTTACGATAGCGTTCCTCGTGATGTTTCTCTATCTCACCTACCATCGCGAACTTAGCGGCGATCTCGGTAAATCCTTCTTCCTCCGCCTCTTTCGCCATGCGGGCATACATATCGGTCCATTCGAAGTTCTCCCCGTTGGCGGCATCAGCCAGGTTGACTGTGGTATCACTGATCTTACCTCCGTTGAGGTATTTGTACCATAGTTCCGCATGCTCTTTCTCGTTAGCTGCTGTCTCTTCGAAGATCTTACTGATCTGTACATAACCGTCTTTCTTTGCCTTCGAAGCGAAGAAAGTGTATTTGTTACGTGCCATTGATTCACCGGCAAAAGCCTCCTGAAGGTTTTTCTCGGTCTTTGTTCCTTTTAAATCTTTCATAATGGTTAATGTATTTTTTGATGATTAATTGTAACTCACTTATTTATCAATCTTTGATTGATTACCTCCCAGTTGATGATCTGCCATAGAGCCTGCAGATGCGCGGCGCGGCGGTTACGATAATCGATATAGTAGGCATGCTCCCATACATCCATTGTCAGTAGCGGTTTGAGCCCTTTGGTAATAGGATTATTGGCATTGGTCTCTTGTGTGATCACCAGCCTGCCGCCTTTGTCTGCCGATAACCATACCCAGCCGGATCCGAAGAGTGTCACTCCTTTCTGCTCAAACTCCGCTTTGAAAGCATCGAACGAACCGAAATCCCGCTCAATAGCCTTCATGATCTCTAACTCACTCATCCGCTCATTCGCTAACTCGTTCACCGGTGCAAACTGCGTAAAATAGAGATTATGGTTGAGAATCTGTCCGGCGTTGTTAAAAATACCGCCTTGTGCCTTGCATACGATCTCTTCCAGCGGCATAGATTCATATTCCGTGCCGGCAATTAGTTTGTTGAGGTTGTCTACGTAGGTCTGCAGGTGTTTGCCGTAATGAAACTCAATCGTTTCCTGACTGATAACCGGCTCCAGCGCATTAGGCGCGTAAGGTAATGAGATAAGTGAAAACATAGCAATAAGTTTTAACATAGTAATTGAATTAAATCGGCGCAAAGGTAGTATAAAAGTTTGATATACGCAAGGATTTTGATAAAAAACCTAAATATTTTTAATATTTTTCTGCATATGTTTGCATATGTAGGAATTTTTTTGTAATTTTGCGCTTCAAATTGTATGCACCCATATGCGCACGAGCGAATCGAATATTATCATCTATAACACGCTTGACGGAAAGGCGAGCGTAGTTCTCTATGCCCAAGATGGTAGTGTATGGATGAATCAAAACCAATTGGCGGAACTTTTTGACACCTCTAAGCAAGGCATAGGCCAGCACATTGCTAACATATTGACAGAGAAAGAATTAGATGCTAATTCAGTTGTAAAGAAATTCTTTACTACTGCCTCGGATGGTAAGAGGTATGAGGTAGCATGTTGAATTTTCAAGGAAAGCTAGTGCTGCAAGGAGCAGGAACGATAAGCAACAAGCAGATGGAAGAGCATGTTGACGCAGTGTATGAAGAATTTCAAGCGCGCAGGAAAGCATCAGCGCTCGCAGAAGCAGAGCAGGTTGATAAAGAACTCTTTGCCGCCGAAGAAGCAATAGAAAGAAGAACGAAACAATAGCAGATGCAAACGTCAGCTGATCCAATTTTAATCAAGAACTGAATGACAATAGATGGAGAAAATATTAAAAAGGACCAAGTGAAGAATAAATCATCAGAAAGGGTACGTAAGTTGGTAAAGGCTGTAGGGCATGAGGTGATGAATAGAAGGGGTTTGATTGCAGCTTTAGGTTTGCGGCAGCAAGGCATAAGGAATTTTAGAATGAACTACATGATTCCGGCCCGTGAAGCAGGGTATGTGGTGATGCTATATGCGAGAACTCCTCACTATCATGAGCAAGCGTATATGCTGACACAGAAAGGTTTGGACTTTTTAGCTGAAATAGAAGCGCAAGAAAAAGAGTAAAAAGGACTAAGTGAAAAAGGACTAAGTGAAAAAAGACTAAGTGGCGATAAAAAGGACCAAGTGAGAAAAGGACCAGGAGGGGCAAAAAAGGACCAAGTGAAAATATAAACAAGAGGAAAAAGGGAAAAAAGATATATGAGCAAGAATATTGCAATAGAATTTGAGCATGTGAGCAAGCAGTATCGGCTGGGGTTGGTGAGTACGAAGACCCTGAGCCACGATATCCGCCGCTTCTGGATAACGAACGTCCTTGGCAAAGAGGACCCGTATCTGAAGATCGGTGAGACGAACGACCGTGCAAAAAAAGGATCAAGTGAATACGTCTGGGCACTGCGGGATATTGATTTCAAGGTAGAGCAAGGCGATGTAGTCGGTATCATCGGTAAGAACGGTGCCGGCAAGAGCACATTGCTCAAGCTGTTGAGCCGCGTGACAGGTCCCACGACAGGTACTATACGTGCGCACGGACGTATCGGTTCGCTTTTGGAGGTCGGCACAGGCTTCCACGGGGAGATGACGGGTAGGGAGAATATCTTCATGAACGGCGCCATCCTCGGTATGACGCGTAACGAGATCCAAGCCAAGCTGGATGAGATCATTGATTTCTCCGGCTGCGAGCGCTATATTGACACCCCGGTAAAAAGATATAGTTCCGGTATGACTGTCCGTCTCGGCTTCGCCGTAGCCGCTTTCTTGGATCCAGAGATCCTCGTTGTGGACGAAGTCCTCGCCGTCGGCGACGCCGAATTCCAAAAGAAAGCCATCGGCAAGATGAAAGACGTCTCCCAAGGCGAAGGCCGCACTGTCCTCTTTGTGAGTCATAATATGACTTCCGTTAAATCTCTATGTAAAACAGGTATCCTGTTGGAGAACGGATGCTTGAAAGAGATGGGTTATGTGGATCAAATAGTGAGCCATTATCTCCGTGGAGGAAGCGAGATTGATAACTATAAGCATTGGGATATCCCGCAATACAAGAATGGCGGTTTTGAATTGCTGGAAATCGGCATTCGTCCGAAAGGAGGCAGCTATACAGACGTAATGCGTGTGACGGACGAACTGGAGTTAGTTGCTCGTTATCACCTAACTGAGCCTAAAGAACGTTTTTGGCTGACATTTCATATGAAGAATGAACAAGGTGAAAAAATATTCTCTTTTTGTGCAGGCAGTGAGCAAATTCCGCAAAAGAAAACAAAAGGAGAATATGAACAACGATGTCATATACCTGCCAACTTTTTGAATTGGGGAAATTATGCGATAGATTTCTATGCAATCCAACAATTATCTAACGTAGATTGCTTGGTATATGAATCCGATATGATTTCATTTACATTAGCGGGTCGTGCCATGGAAATTGGAGGCTGGATGGGAAAAGAACCGGGAGATGTGACTCCTCGTTTTGAATATGAAGAAGCAAAAATATAATGATTAGTTCTCTCATAAATAGTACGGATACCCAATCATCTTTGGCATCTCTCTTTCAATGGATCGAGAGACGTAATAAGGAGGTGCAAGTGTCCGTGGAGCAGATTCCATTCTCAGAGATGAAGGGCTGGTCGGCTGATGCAGATGGATGTCTGCGTCATGAATCCGGTCGGTTCTTTTCCATAGAAGGCATCCGTGTTCGAACAGATGTCGGTACAATTCGTGAGTGGGAACAACCGATTATCAACCAACCGGAGATAGGCTATTTGGGCATCTTAGCCAAAGAGATAGACGGAGTGCTTTATTTCTTGATGCAAGCGAAAATTGAGCCCGGAAACGTAAACTGTGTGCAGATAAGCCCGACGCTGCAAGCCACTAAAAGTAACTATACTCAGCAGCATAAAGGACGAAAACCCTTATATTTAGAGTATTTCCAAAATGCTAAACCCCATCAGGTTTTGTTGGACCAGTTGCAATCTGAGCAAGGTGCACGTTTCTTGCGTAAACGTAATCGCAATATCATCATCAAAGTGGATGAAGAAGTTCCGGTATATGAGGACTTTGCATGGATGACTTTGGCGCAACTAAAAGAACTGATGCACCATGATAATATGGTGAATATGGATACCCGTACAGTTCTTGCCGGCTTGGATTATGGCCAATTTGAAATAGGTAAAGAGGCGTTGCAACAGATGTCTCCATTTGGTAGAGATATGATTGTTTCTTCGCAAACGCACAAAGCGTACAATACCATGAATGAACATCTGTCATGGTTGACGCAACTAAAATCTACTGCAGAACTAAGCGTACGTTATGTGCCGCTAAAGAATATCGGTGGCGGATGGAAACAAGATGAGTACGAAATTAGTCGCAACGATAAGAAGTATTTCCGTGTTATTGGTACGAAAGTAAATATCTCGAATCGAGAAGTTACATCGTGGTGCCAACCATTAGTGCAGCCGATGCAGCAAGGAATCTGTGCCTTTATCATCAAGAAGATCAATGGCATCTATCATTTCTTAGTACACGCTAAAATGGAATGTGGCAATATGGATGTATATGAATTGGCACCGACTGTACAATGTCTTACGGGTAACTTGCAGGATGTGCCTAAAGCCTCGTGGCCGGCGTTTACGGAATATGTGCTGAATGCGCAACCTGCCCAGATACTCTATAATACACTCCAATCCGAAGAAGGCGGACGTTTTTATCATGAGCAGAACCGTAATATGTTGGTTGAGGCAGAAGAGAATTTCCCGATAGATATCCCCTTTGACTATCACTGGATGACACTTGGGCAGATCCATGAGTTTATGCGATTCAATAATTATATTAACATCCAAGCTCGTAGCCTTATTGCTGCAATCAAATACGTTTAATGAATATGGAAGAAACATCAAACATTAAACATCAAACATCAACACAACGTTTCGTTGTTATTGGTTGTGGCAATATCGCGCAGCGTTGCTCGATTCCTGCATTGATGAATTCCGGAGTGACAGAGGTAGTATGCGTGGTGGATACTGACGAGCGAAAACGCGAGATCGTAGAAGGACGTTTCGGACTCCACTTTGAGACGGATCTGCGTCATGTGTTGGAAAACTACGATTTTGAATCTGTCTATATTTCTACGCCTAATGCTATTCATGTGCAGATTGTAGAGCAAGTGGCCCCATATCGTAAGAATATACTCTGCGAGAAGCCATTAGCCGGTTCAATGGCAGATGCAGAGCGCATTGCGGAACTAGGCCAGCAATATAACATTCCTATCTTCGAGGGATTTATGTATCAATTCCATGCGCAACATAAGATAAAGAACCAGTTGATTGCAGATGGTGCTATTGGCGAACCGCAACTCTTCCAAGGTTGGTTTGGCTTTCCGCCTATAGCCGATACGGATTTCCGCTATCGGAAAGCTCTTGGCGGCGGTTGTGTCTTAGACTCTTGTGCATATCTTGTCCATTCTGCGCGCCATTTCTATGGCTGTGAACCGGAATACGTATATGCCGTTCTAAGTCATGAACCAGGCCGTGAGGTAGAGACACATGCTACTATACTATTGGATTTTGGTCAGGGTAGAGTGGCAAACCTGGTGTCCGGCTTTAATAACAAGTATAAGAGCCAGCAGGTTATATGGGGTAGTAAAGGACTGATGTCTTTGGAGCGCGCATATGCCTTACCTCCGGATTTTCAATCCACTCTGACCATTGAGACGCAAGAAGGCACTACTCAACAAATGATGCCGGCATGCAATCATTTTGAGGAGGAGATGCGTTATTTCGTGGCTAATTGTGCTACATCTGCTGAGGTTTGGCGCGAGGAGTTCCTGAACCAAACGAAAGTGCTGATGCAAGTAAAAGAATTTATGGTAAACGAGAAAAACTAAGATTATGAGCAAAAATATATATGTAACCATGCCTACTTTGGCGCCTCTCAAGGAGGTGGATGCCTATCTGCAACAAGTGTGGGAATCCGGAGTGATGACGCATAATGGCCCCCTGCTTCGTAAGTTTGAGCACGACGTGGCTGAATGGCATGGCATGCAGCATCATACGGTAGTGGTCAATGGAACGATTGCTCTGCAGTTGGCAATACGTGCTTTAGGGATAAAAGGAGAAATCATCACTTCTCCCTTCTCGTTCATTGCTACTACAAGTGCCATTATGTATGAAGGTTGCACTCCTGTGTATGCTGACATCAATCCCGAGACGTTGAATATTGATCCGGCTAATGTAGAAGCTGCCATCACGAATAAGACTGTAGCCATTATGCCTGTACATGTGTTCGGTAACACTTGTGAAATTGAGGCAATAGAAGCCATTGCAAAGAAGCATAATCTGAAGGTGATTTACGATGCTTGTCACTCGGTAGGTGTGCGATATAAAGGCAAAAGCGTCTTTGCATATGGTGATATCTCTTGCACCAGTTACCACGCTACCAAGATGCTTAATTCCGGTGAAGGTGGTGGATGTTACACCAACGATGCAGAACTGGATGCCAAGATGAAACGTATTCGTTTCTTCGGTTTCTCGGAAGATAAGACAAATGTGGTCGAAGAAGGCTCCAACCTCAAAATGACAGAGGTGCATGCTTCAGTCGGCTTGGCAAACCTCAAATACTTGCAAGCGGCATTGGCTGACCGTAAAGAGAAGTATATGCTGTATAAGCAGTTACTGTCGGTGAATCCGAAATGTCATTTCCAACGTATCAATGATGATAGTTGTAACTATAGTTATTTCCCATTGATCTTGGATTCGGAGGAAACATTGCTGAAAGTGGACGCCGCTTTGCAGGCAGAGCATATCTTTGCACGCCGCTATTTCTATCCGTCGCTGAATACATTCACAGACATCGTCCCATATGTTAAGATGCCTAATAGCGAGAACATTGCCAGCCGCATCCTTTGCTTGCCGTTATATTTCACACTGCTACAGGAAGATGTGGAGAGAATTGCAAAGGTAATATTGAAAACGCTATAATAGGAGTTTGCGTAATCGACTGATGAGCGGGAGATGACCGAGAGACAAACACGACTCGCTTACGGGAGAGATACGAGACGATAACGAGAAATTGAATCCTTAATAAAAAAGACGAAGAATATGGATAATATTGCTTATGCTGCACTGCGACTTGCATGTAATCGCATAAATGCAATAAAGAAAGTTGATGCGATTATTCCTAGTTGTTCCTCTTTTAAAATAGGAAAAACAGGCGATTCATTATATAATCGTTTAAGCAATTATGACGGAGAGTTTGACCATATTGACCCTATTTTTGTCGGTTCGAAGTCAGACGTCGATGATATGGAATCATATTTAATAGACCAATATATCAATCATCCGAAATGTGCCAACAAGAAAGATGGGGAAGCAAGTAATAATGATCCTATGGCAGAAAACGCAGAAAAGTATCAAGTATATGTAGTTTGGAAATAAGATATTCTTAATATGAATGTACAAAAGCATATAGCAATCGCAGCAATCGTTGCTAAGCAGCAAGGGCGTGAAGTAAGGCATGTTTACGATTACAATCAAAGTAAATATGTACTTGTTCATTTTAATTCAACTGTGGGACCAAATCATGTAAATTTATTTGATTATGATAGAAGTTCTTATGTGACAGGAACTCTACCTACGATATTTGATTATGGATCCGGAACATACATCAATCTTAACATTAATGGTAATCGGTTTAATGGATTTGATTATGAAACTGGTTCGCACTTCAATGGAATGATTAACGGTAATATGGTTAACATCTTTGATTTTCAACATGGTCGATATTTTAATTATGGAGTATGAAAGTTGTTAAAAAGATATTGGTCTGGGTGACCTTTGGACTATTTGGAGTTTTGATTGGCTTATCGCTCCCTTATAAGTGGAATGGTGATATTAGTGAAGTGGCATTATTCCCATTTGATGAGCGTGTATGGGAGAGGACTTTTGATGTCATAAATGCTCTATTGTTATTTGTAACGTTGCTAACAGCTATTTTTAAGGAGCAAATATTAGCAGGTATTTATCATGCAAAGTTCGAAATTGACAAGAATGTAGAATATCGAGAAATGGTAGATAATAATGAACAAGGCTCAAAAGCTTCTTCATATGAGAAAGTAATGCTTGTGCAAAATGTAGGTAATAGGTCCGCAACTAATTGCAGGTTGGTAATAGACAGTGTGTCATGTCAATGCGAGAATGATTATCATGCAACAGAGATTGATTTTAATGAAAGTGAAATTTTTCCGCAGTCTTTTAAACCATCAAATAATCAACTTAAACCACAAGGAACTTTAGCATTCTCGATGTTTAGAATTCTGCCTAAGGTGGTTGCTCGAGAGGGAGAACGTCCAATGTCCTTTCAAATTGGCAATAATGAGATAGAAATTAGACAGGGAAAAACAGACTACACTATCACTTTTCATATTGAGGCAGAGGATATGCAATCTTCAACATACAAAATAGTTGTACATTGGAATGGTAGATGGCAAAATAGAAAAACGGAGATGGATAAAGAGTTGAAAATCGAATACATATCCTAACAATAATCAATCAAATCACAATAAACCCTTTATTAATCATAGTAGCAAGATGATAGAGGCGTGAAGTGTATGTATAAAACAGAAAATATACAAATTATATGAAACAAATAATTATCATAGGAACTGGCGCAGTTGCAGCAGAACTGACAATGTACCTGAGAGATATTCATGATGTAGTGCTAAAGGGTTATCTGGAGTATGATTATAATCTGGAAAAATATTACAACACATACAATTATGAAAAACCTGTCTTAGGTGACTTGGATACATATATCCCTGAAGAAAATGATTATTTCTTGATAGGAGTGTCGAATGTGCCATTCAGACTTAAGGTGATAAATGCTATAAAGAGCAAGAATGGTAAATTCTACACATTGATTCACCCAACTGCGCTAATCGCATTAGATGCCAAAATAGGAGAGGGATGTACTATAGCTCCGTTTAGTATGGTTGGTCCCCATGCAAGCATCGGAAATTATAATTTACTGACATCCTATTCTGCTATTAGCCACGACTGCATACTGGGAGATAATAATACATTCTCTTCTGTAATTGTGTGCGGTAGAGTCAAAATAGGAGACAATAATACATTCTATATACGCTCAACAGTGCAGCCAGATTTGACAATAGGAAATAATAATGTCATTGCTGCAGGGATGATTGTAGATTCTAATCTTGGAGACGATGCGACTATATTTTATCGCTTTAAGGAAAGAGTTCTAGCAATTCCAAAACAAAATTGATTATGCAAAAATCAGTAATAGAATATTTATCAAAAACCGTCGCGGCTTTTCCAGACAAAATAGCTGTTCACGATGAGAAAGAGGAAATCACTTTCTCGCAATTGTGGCAAAATGCCGTGAGCATCGCTAATGCTTTGCAAAACATAGTATCACCTCGTCAACCAATCGGCGTGTATATCCCGAAAGGTTGCAAGATGGTGACCTCTTTTGCTGCAATCAATATGGCTGCAGATTTCTATGTGCCGTTGGATACCAAGTCTCCTGCTCAGCGCGTAGCTTCCATCTTGACAACTCTTGAAGCAAAGGTCGTAATCACAGATGCGGCTCATAAAGAAGCACTATCAGCGTTCTATCAAGGAGAGATGTTGGTCTTTGAAGACTGCGTTGCTTCGGTGCAAAAACAAGACGCGTTACGATATGAGAAGGAGCAGATTGATACAGATCCGATTTATTCTATTTTTACATCTGGTAGCACCGGAGTTCCCAAAGGTGTTGTTGTCTCTCATCGCGGAGTAATAGATTATATTGATTGGGCTGTAGATACGTTTAAGATTGACTCCACATCCGTTATCGGTAATCAGGCTCCGTTCTATTTCGATAACTCGACATTAGATATCTATCTAATGTATGCAACAGGTGCCACTCTGAATATTATTCCGGAAATCAATTTCGTATTCCCTGCCAAACTCATTGACTATCTCAACGACCAAAAGATAACTTTTGTATTCTGGGTGCCGTTTGTATTGGTCAATGTGGCTAATATGGATATCTTGGCATCGAAGAAACCGCAATATCTGCGAGATATCTTCTTTGCAGGAGAAGTGATGCCTAATAAGCATTTGAACTATTGGCGTAAGCACCTGCCTGACTGCCGGTATGCAAACCTATATGGTCCAACAGAGATAACGGTGGATTGCACATATTATTTGGTAGATAGAGAATTCTCCGATGATGAGCCACTGCCGATTGGAATACCTTGCCGGAATAGCGATGTGTTGGTTTTGGTGGATAGGAAACGGCTCGCAAAACAAGGTGAGCAAGGAGAACTCTGTGTGCGCGGAACCTCTTTGGCGTTAGGGTATTATAATAATCCGGAGAAAACAGCTGATGCGTTCATCCAAAATCCGTTGAATAGCCATTACCCTGAAACGATTTATTGCACGGGTGATGTGGTGTACGAGAATGAGCGTGGGGAGATTATGTATGTGGGACGTATCGATTCGCAGATTAAGCATAACGGATACCGCATTGAGTTGGGAGAGATTGAGACTGCAATATTAGGAAGCAACTTGGTGGATAACTGCTGCGTGCTGTACAATAACAGGGAGAAGCAGATCGTATTGGTTTATCAGGCAGAGCAGGAGTTGAATATCGCGGCATTGCGTAAGGCGATTGGCGAGAAGATACCGAAGTATATGCTGCCGACGGTGTATATGAGAGAGGAGAAGTTGCAGCAGAATACAAGCGGAAAGATTGACAGAGCACATTATAACCGGAAAATATACGAATAAATGTTGATGTTTAACAAAATACAGATTGATAAATTGGATGAGAAGATAGATTCGTACCGTCATACACATCCAAAGTACACAAACTATTTCATGCCAGAATTATCCGATATGGAATATTGGGAAGGAGAGCATACTCTTCTTCTAAAAAAAGTGTACGAGGGGTATAACCGAATCTACTTTTTATCAAACGATAGAGACGAGTTGATGGAATCATTATCGAATCTATCCAAATATGACTCAATCAATGTTCCGTATAGAAGGGAGAGAAATCAAGATTTATATCAAACTCTGATAGATGGTGGTTACATTTTGTTTCAGACTTATGAACGTTTATCTAATTTCAGTATAGAGCAAAGGGGCGAATTTGTGGAGAATTACGCAAACTTGGATGATGTGAATGACATAGATGAATTACTACATAAGCATTTCCACCCAATATCAGATCGTCTTCCATCAAAGGATGATTTGATCAAATATGTGAGCAATAATCAGGTTCAAGTATGTAGAGATAAAGATACACAAAAGGTAAAAGGTGTCATCATATTTGAAATTTGCGGAAAGCTATGTAATTTCTTAGAGTGGGCGAGTGATGCAAGCGTAGGAGAAAGTTTGTTCTTGTATATGAACGCGTTTAATATGCTTGTTCAAAACGGAGTCAATAAATGCACATTGTGGGTTCGTTGCGGAAATAAAAGAGCAAGGCAAATTTACGATATTTTAGGTTTCCATGCGGATGGACTACTTGATGATACTTACTTAAAGCCAGATATCGATAATTGATGATAGATTTTAAGCAAATAAAGAAACTTCTCAAGCAAGATAACACGAACTTGCCGGAGGTGAAGGTGGCGCTGTTGGGAGATACGGCTACGCAGTTCTTGGCTACGGCAATCAAGGGTGTGGGAGTCGAGAGAGGGTATAACATCAACCTCTTCGAAGCAGAGTACAACCAAGTGGAACGGCAAGTGCTGGATCCGACTTCGGATTTGCATGCTTTTGAGGCGAAGTACACGATTGTGTTCCAATCGACGCATAAATTGCTGGAGCAATACTCGCTTAATGAGTTAACGAATGAAAGAGTTAACGAGTTAATGAGCGGGAGACTCAACTTTGTACGCACCTTGTGCGAGACGACGGATGGCAAAATCATCTACTTCAACTATCCGGAGATAGATGATACAGTGTTTGGACAGTTCGCGAACCGGACGGAGTTGTCATTCTCATGGCAGATCCGGCAGTTAAACTGCGAGTTGATGCGGTTGACGCAGGAGTACCCGAACCTGTACATCTGTGACATCGCAGCACTGCAGAACCAGTTCGGACGCGAGTGGATGTTCGACAGTTCGGTGTATGTGAGCACGGAGATGGTGCTGTCGCTGGACGCGCTGCCGTACGTAGGTAGCCGCGTGATGGACATCATCTGCGCGATTGAAGGCAAGTTCAAGAAATGCCTGATACTGGATCTGGACAACACCATGTGGGGTGGTGTCGTTGGCGATGACGGATGGGAGAACATCCAAGTGGGACACGGACTCGGCATCGGAAAGGCATACACCGAGTTCCAAGAGTGGGTGAAGAAACTGAAGAACCGCGGCATCATTATTGCCGTTTGTAGCAAGAACGACGAGGACAAGGCGAAAGAGCCGTTTGAGAAGAATCCGGAGATGGTACTGCGGCTGGATGATATTGCGGTGTTTGTGGCGAACTGGGAGAACAAAGCCGACAATATCCGGACGATTCAGCAGATCCTGAACATCGGATTCGACAGCATGGTGTTCCTCGATGACAACCCGTTTGAGCGGAACATGGTGCGGGAGAACGTGCCGGGAGTGTGCGTGCCGGAGTTGCCGGAGGATCCGGGTGATTATTTGGAGTATCTGTACTCTCTCAACTTGTTCGAAACGGCATCGTACAGTGCCGGAGACAAGGATCGGACAAAGCAATATCAGACGGAGGCGAAGCGTGTGCAAGCGGCACAGAAGTTCACCAACGAAGCGGATTTCCTGAAGAGTCTGGATATGGTGTCGGTGGTGGAAGGATTTACGCCTTTTAACACGCCTCGTGTGGCGCAACTCAGTCAGCGGAGCAACCAGTTCAACCTGCGGACGGTGCGGTATACGGACGGAGAGATTGCAGCTTTGGGCGCGTCGGATAAGCATGTGTGTCTGTCGTTTACGCTGGAGGATAAATTCGGAGATAATGGACTAATCTGCGTGATTATCATGGAGAAACGGGATGCGAAGACGCTGTTCGTGGATACATGGTTCATGAGCTGCCGTGTGCTCAAACGCGGCATGGAGAACTTCACGCTCAACACGATGGTGGAGTACGCAAAGGCGCTTGGTTTTGAGCGGATTGTGGGCGAGTATATCCCAACGCTGAAGAACGGAATGGTGAAGGAACATTATCCGAATCTCGGGTTCAAAGCGATAGGTGAGAACTTGTATGAGTTGGAAGTAAATGCTTATGAACCGAGAGAATGTTATATTGCAAAAAAATGAGTATGAGTTTTGAAGAATTTATAGAGCAATCACAGCATATCGAGTGCCTCTACAAAGTAACGGAAGAGGTATATAAAGCTTTCCAAGTGGTTAGCGGTGATATGAATCCGTTGCATGTGAACAAGGAATTTGCGTTGTCCAAAGGTATGCAAGATAGGGTGATGTATGGCAATATATTGAACGCCTTTATCTCTCATTTTGTTGGAATGCGATTGCCATCACCTGATGTAATGATTCTTTCACAGGATATCAACTATCATTTGCCGGTATATCTGAATGACGAGTTGTTGTTGGATGTTAAGATTGAGGATTACTCAGATGCGGTAAGGGTTGTGAACTACAAGTTTATGATATACAAGTTGACGGGTGAAGATAAGAAACCCAAAGTGGCAAAAGGACATGTTCAAATTAAAATGATTTGAGAATATGAATATTTTAGTAACAGGTGGAACTTCCGGATTGGGTAAGGCTATCGTAGAACTGATGGCAACGGATGCCAATAACCATGTGATTTTTACATACTTGGATACTCCGGAGTATCGGGATGTAGTTGCCGATATGGGCAAACGCTATCCGAATCTATCCGCATATCCTTTGCAGTTTTGCGATAGAAATAATGTGAAAGAATTCTGTGGACAGATGCAGACCATGGATTTGGATGCTTTGGTTAACTGCACCTATGTCGGTTCGCCACAAGGGACCTATTTCCATAAAACACCGATTGAGGATTTTGAGAAGTCCTTTGGTAATAACCTTATTCCGACTATAATGCTTACGCAGACAGCAGTAAAGGGATTTAAGAAAAAGCGTTTCGGAAAGATTGTTAATATCATCTCGGAAGCCGTAATGGGTTTACCTCCTATGGGATATTCCATCTATGCTGCAAACAAGGCATATTTGATGAAGTTGTCGGATGAGTGGAATAAAGAGTATACACGCTATAACATTACATCTAATTGTGTGCTACCGGCCTTTATGAATACAGGACTGACGAACACTGATCCTCGTATCGTAGAACAATTAGAGATGCAACATCCTCTGAAAAAGTTGCTAACACCCGAAGAAGTGGCGGTAGTGGTTAAATTCTTGTTAGAGGCTCCGCAACAGGTTAATGGCGTAAAGATGCCGGTAAATGCGGCAGAAATAATAATGTAAAAATTTAGAATTATGGATAAGAATCAAATTTTAGAGGAAGTGCAAGAGATCTTCCGTGAAGTATTGGACAACGAGGAGATAGAATTGCAGTTTAATACGACATCCGATGACGTTGAGGAGTGGGATAGTCTAACGCATATCCAGTTGATTGTTGCGATTGAGAAACATTTCAAAATCAAGTTCACAAGTGTGGAGATTATGAGTTGGAAAAATGTGGGAGAAATGATAGATTGTATAATATTAAAGTAAGAGATATATGAAAGCAAAGATTACTGAAATTTTACAGGAACTTCGTCCTGAATTTGATTTTACTCAAGAAGGAGTAAACTTCATAGAGGAAGGCATGTTAGACAGTTTCGATTTGGTAGCATTGGTTACCGACTTGGAGCAACAGTTTGGTGTGACAATCGATGGTGTTGATGTTGTGCCGGAGAACTTCGAGAATGTAGAAGCCATCGAACAATTAATTAACCGTTCAAAGAAAAAATAATGGATTTTCGTTTTCAAAATAAACGTATAAGTGGTATTCTGACGGTATTGCCGGAACAGGTTATCCCCTTTGAGGAGGAGATGGGAAACTACAACTTCTCCCCCGCAAAATGTCAGAAGTTGAAATTGGCGATGGGGTATAAGGAACACCGCATCGCAAAGAAAGGACAGACGTCGTCTGATTTTTGCGTACATGGCTTGCAATACTTGTTTGACGAGGGATTGTTAAAACCCGAAGAGATAGATGCGTTGCTATTCGTGAGTCAGAGTCCGGATTATTTCATGCCTCCTACAAGCAATATCATACAAGGGCACTTTGAGTTAAAACATGATATGATATGTTTGGATATTAACCAAGGTTGTGCCGGATTTGAGGTGGGATTGATTCAAGCATTCATGCTATTGGATCAACCGACAATCAATAAGGTGGTACTATTGAATGCGGATGTGTTGAGTCCGAAAGTATCAGACCAAGATAGAAACAGCAAACCGCTGGTAGGCGATGCTGCGGCTATTACCATCGTGGAGAAGTCGGACATTCCGAACACTATCTATGCGAACATCCAAATGGATGGAACAGGAGCAATGGCATTGAATATTCCGGCAGGAGGTTTCCGTATGCCATGTACCGCAGAAACAGCAGAACTGAAAGAGGATGCTTCTGGTAACTTCCGTGCGTTGGATAACCTTGTTATGAAAGGCGACGAGGTATTTAACTTCGTTCAACGTGAGGTTCCTCCGATGATCGAGCATCTGATGGAGGAAGCGCAGATTTCTAAGGACGATGTGGACTATTATATGTTCCATCAACCAAACAAGTTTATGCTGCATAAGTTAGCAGACAAACTGGAGATTCCGTACGAGAAAGTTCCGGCAAACATCGTTGAGAACTTTGGTAATGCAAGTGGCGTAACAGTGCCGACGAATATTTCGTATAACCTTGGAGACCAAATCGTGAATGGCTCAAAGAAAGTATGTATGGCCGGATTTGGCGTTGGATTGACATGGTCGTCCATCTATATGGAATTAGGAAATTTAAAGTTTAATCAAATAATAGATTATTGAAGAATCCTTCACATAACCACATCGTAACGTTTTGATTTATGCAAAAGAATTATCTTTTACACCTAAATATTTTCAAAACACTATACGTGAACTTCAAACTGCTTCCTTTTAAGCAAGCGTTACATATGCCCATTTTGCTGTATGGGAAAGTGAATGTAAGTAATTGCACAGGACGTGTTATTATAAATCGTCCTCTTCAATTTGGTATGCTAAGATTCGGTATTTCAAGAGGTGGTTTTTATGGCACTAGAGCTTCTTCCTATAGCAGATTCTGCGTAGAAGGTACCTTGATATTAAATGAAGTGGATAAAACCAATGGAATCAAGAGATCACAATTTTCTCATGATTCTTGCTTACATATCGGACAACATGGCACCCTAATTTTAAATGAGTATGAAGACTTTGGGCCTCGTTGCAATATTGCATGTTATGAAATGATAGAAGTAGGTTCATGGTTATCAACTTCATGGGATGTGCAGGTTTTTGATACTAATTTTCATTTCCTTATATCTAATGAAGGTAAGGTACATCGTGCAACAAAGCCTATAAAAGTAGGGAATCATTGCTGGATCGGTAATAGGACAACGTTGAATCCAGGTGCTAAAATATCAGACTACACTACTATCGCAAGTAATAGTCTTGTGAATAAGGATTTCTCTGATTTTCAGCGAGTTATACTGGGTGGTGTGCCGTCTGTTGTGCTTAAGGAAGGATATCGGCGTATATTTAGCTTTGCTGAGGAAAAAAGATTATTTGACTTCTTTGCTAAGTATCACAACGATGAGACAATAATTGAAAATATAAACATTTTATAAACATTAATTTATTAATTATGGAAGAATTAGTAGCTAAATTGGCAGAGATTCTAGAAGTAGAATCATTGGATGTTAAGAGTAAATTCGCGGATTATGAGGCATGGGACTCGTTAGCTATCCTCTATATTATCTCTATGCTTGATTCTGATTATCATAAATCGATGAAAGCAGATGAGATTAAACAATTCGAGAATATCGAAAGTTTTTGTAATGCAGTTTTGAAGTAAGATGATGTATACATTAGTAACCGGTGCTACATCGGACATAGGTTCGGCTATTTGTAAGACTTTGGCAGAGCAAGGTCACAAGTTGCTGTTGTCAGACATTGACGCAAGTAAATTACGTGAATTGTGCCAAGAATTACCAGGAGAAGGACATCGGTATGAAGCGATGGATTTTTCCAATGTGGTAGAGGCAAAAGAGCAATTTGTGGAGTTTATTAAAGCTGAGCAAATTGCCATAAGTAATGCTGTTTTTGCAGCAGGGATTTTTGCCGTACGTCCGTTGAAGATGGTTGATTACGATTTCTGCAAGTTGAATTTTGACATTGCGGTATTCTCAATCATTCAATTAATGCAAGTGTTAACCAGCAAACGAATCAATGGCGATAATTTAAGTGGTGTTGTGTTACTATCAAGTATATCAGCTAAGAGAGGAACAAAAGGGTACTCACTATATTCGGCTGTTAAATCAGCGATGTTAGGATTGATGCGTTCATGGGCAGCTGAGTTTTCACCACGTGTACGAGTGAATGCTGTTCTTCCCGGAGGAATACGAACAAGAGCCACAGAGTTTATCTATAACGCTAATTCGGAGATAGATAGCCGATATCTTTTAGGAGAAGGAAAACCAAATGATATAGCAAATGCAATTTCGTTCTTATTTTCTGATAAAGCTCGTTGGATTACAGGACAGGAGTTTGTTGTTGATGGTGGATGGAGTATAAATTAGAGTGTAATGAACGAGCATGTAACATATGGCTTGAATTTGTACATTAAGGATACAGATCCTCAAAGCGCTGTTCTGCTGAAAGGCGATTGGGGATGTGGGAAGACGCATTTTATCAAAGAGTGGATACAAAAGCAGAAACAGGACAAAAGCAGTGCGTGCGATGTCGTGTATGTCTCGCTCTTTGGTATCAGTTCACTCAACGGACTGAAAGATGCTGTCAACAAAGCCATCTCACCCATCATGTACAAAGTCGAGAAATATAAAAAGGACGTACTGAAAGCAGCAAAGGTAGTGCTTAAGTACGACTCTACCATTGCCGATATTAAAGATGCTATCATTCAATATGAACTGAATCCGTTGGATTTGCTAGCGCAATTGAACCTGAGCGAAAATTCGAAAGAGTATAAGCTATTTGTGTTGGATGATGTGGAGCGTTGCGATATTCCGCTGAAAGAATTATTCGGCTTTGTGGATTATCTGTTTGAGCATGTGGGATGTAGAGTGGTTCTGATTGTCGGAAAGACAGATCTGCAAGATGCTAAGTGGAAGGAGACATTACATAAGTATCAAGAGAAAATTGTAGGACGAGAATACGTAATCGAACCGGATGTGGCTGTGGCAGTAAGTGCCTTTGTAGATGAGATAGCAACTATATACCCATCATCGTATGCTTTCTTGAGTCAACACAAAGATGCTATTGCTGCCGTATGGAGAGCATCGAAGTATAATAACCTAAGAAGTCTGCGGCAATGTATCCGGTCGTTTGTGGAGATATTCGAACCTTTAGACAAAGGTGCGGAGAAGATGAAGTTCGAGTTCTTTGTGAATTATCAGGCATATAGTTTGGAATATTACAACGGGGATAAGAGTGTATTATCCGATATAAACAAACACCTGATTGTAGGATATTTAAATAATAATTCTCCGGCTAAGACGATATTGGATAAATATAATGAAGTCTGTCCTGTGTTAAATTGCCGATTGTTTGAACTGGAATATCTGACGGATATTAAGAGATCCGTTTTCGAAGGCAAAGATATCACGGAAGAACTGAACTGGAAGATAAAATCTATCGAAGAGAAGTCATTATATGAGCGATTGAGAGAGATTGTCTATCTTGATAATCGCGAAGTAGAAGAGTTGATACGTGAAGCAAAAGCATATTTGGCATCTCCCGTTGTAAACGTAATTGATTATATCTATGTAGTCTATGCGTTATGTTACTGGAATGAGAAGTCCGTTTGCGTGCTCAAGAAATCGTTCGAAAAGGATTGCTTGAACAAGATTGTGGCATGGCTGCGAATCAATATGATACCATCGGAATTAGCCATTACGGAACGAAAGATACATCGCGGACTTGAGATACAAGACAGAGAGGTAAAGATAGCACGTTTTTCATGGCTCGCATCCGAGGTAGAGAGGGCAATGACTGAGTTGAAGAATGAAGTCAAAGAACCCATTTTGAATTATTTGGAAAATATATCCAACGAGAATGTTGAGGATGTAGTGTCGCAAATGTATCAGGTGGATATTTATCAGCGTGCACACTATACTTCTCAGGCACTGTTTGACCGGGTGAATGTAAAGAAGTTCTGCCTGAACGTAAGGAAGCTGAACAACAGAAGCAAGATGCACCTGGCAGAGGGATTGGATGTTCGCTATGGTCAGAATTATAGGGATGATGATTATCGGAGCATCTTCGGAGGCGAGAAAGCCGCATTGGAAGAAATAATGAGAAATTTCGATGCATATCAACAGCAGTCTGCCAAGATGACTAAAATCGTTTATAATCGATTGTTAGCTCCGTTGAAGCATGCTTTGGAAAGGTTAGGGTAAGAAATTATAGTATAGACATATGAAGAAAGAAGAACCTATATTAGTAGCAATTCAATGCCTTGTGTATAATCACGAGCCGTATCTGCGAGATTGTTTCGAGGGATTTGTAATGCAGAAGACCAACTTCCGCTTCGTGGCGATTGTCCATGAGGATTGCTCTACGGATCACTCGGCAAGCATCATTCGTGAATATGAGGCGAAATATCCGGATATATTCCGTCCGATATATGAAACTGAAAATCAATATTCAAAGCATGATGGTTCCCTCGAACGTATCATGAATGCGGCCATTGATGCCACCGGAGCCAAATACATCGCCATGTGCGAGGGTGATGATTATTGGATAGATCCGTTTAAGTTACAGAAACAAGTGGATTTTCTTGAGACACATCCTGATTATTCATTATGTTGTCATGGGTATAAGATATTGAAAGTGGATGCTGGCTTATGTATAGAAAAATTCCATATGCCTATTGAAAATCATATAGAGGGGGTAACCTTTTCTAACTCGGATAATTGGAAATATCGATATACTTCTACAATGACGATCATATACCGTTATGCTATGCATAAGAACATACCAGATATCTCCCAGTTCCGATATTGGCGAGATGCCCATCTGCATTATTATTTACTTAAATATGGGAAAGGGTACTTTATGCCTTTTATAGGTTCTGTGTATAGAGATCATGGTGGGGGGGTATATTCTTCTTTATCAGCACTTCAAAAAGACTTAATACATGTGTGGATTTATGATGAACTTTTTACGAACAATCCCGATGATCCAGATTTAGGTGCATATCTCAGGGAATTAATAAAAGAGCAGGAGAAAATTTTTATTTGGTTAATACGAGACCAAAAATTGACAACAGAATTGATTAGAGCTGCACTAGATTTAAGCCATCTTATATGGTGTCGAATAGGAATCTTTGCGTTATTAACTTGGAAAACTCAATTAAGTATTAGTTACCTTAAGAGATTTAAAAGAATGAAGGTATATAAACATCTAAGAGCAATTCTTACTCGAGATAGATAATTGACAAATTTAATCAATTATGAAAGAAGAAATAATAGTTAGTTTGACCACATGGCGTAAGCGTATTCACAATATTCCTATTGTGCTTGACTCAATTTATGCGCAGACATATATGCCGGATAAGATTGTGCTAAACTTAGCGTATGGGGAAGAAATACCAGAAGATATTGAGACATATCTGAAAAAGAACAAAGTGGAGGTGAATTTCCTAAAAGATACAAAGGTATATAAAAAATTTGTTCCAACACTTCAGAAGTATCCAGATGCATGTGTAATAAATATTGATGATGATTGCATTTTTCCGAAAACGATGATTGAGGATTTCTTGACCCTACATCAGCACTATCCAAAGTATCCGATAAGTGGAAATCATGTGGTTCTCTATGGTATGCAATGTCATTGTGGAAATGCGTCACTGACGAAAGCAGAACATTTTGGTAAATGGTTGGAGAAAATAGATGAAGAGTTGATGTGTCAATGTCCGAGTAGCGATATAGTCTATACATATTTTGCGACCCGGAATGGACACCCATATATTCATACAAGGGAAGAGTATTTTACCAATGTAATGCAAGAGCATTTAGGGAAAAATGAAGGATATACCAATCACATAATTAAGCATAATGGAATAGAGAAATCGTATGCATATTTGGTAAGGAGATTTGGTCAACCCGATTCCCCAATAAAAGATTATGTGGCGGATAATGTTATTGTTAATATAATAGAGAATATTCTACAAAGGGAAGTGACTCGACAAGTAGAGGAACAGCGATTAAAGACAGAAAATCAAATCCGCCAGACAAAAGCTTATAGATTAGGGAAAGCATTATTGAGGCCATTCCGGTGGTTGAGAAGGAAATGACAAAACTAAGTGTCATCATATTATCCTATGCCATAGACGAGGAAGTCTATCGGATGAACTGCAGGGCGATAGAGTCATTGTTCTCTTCCGAGAATTGGAGATTGGAGAATGGAGATTGGACATTGGAGGTTTTGCTGATGGAGAGCAACCGCGAGGCGAAATATGCGTATGACTCTCGTGTCCGCGTATTAGTGCCGGAAGAGAAGTTCGGATTTCACCGGTTCTTCAATATCGGGTTGGAGCAGACGAGTGGAGATTTTGTGGCGTTCTGCAATAACGACATTGTTTTTCTGCCGGGATGGTGGAGTGCAATCATGAAGGTGAAAAAAGAACATCCGCGCTTTATGTGCTTCTCGCCGGTAGATAGCTCATATCCGATGATGGCTGAGGAGATTGCAACCGGAAAGGAATATACAATAGGATGGGAAAACAAACGTCATTTTGCCGCATGGTGCTTTGTTTGGGAGCGAAAGGTGTTCAAGACAATCGGACTCTTTGACGAAACCTTCGATTTCTATTCTGCCGATGATGATGAACTGCAGACTCTCCATTATTATGCTATTCCTAATGTACTGGCTACTGGCAGCGAAGTGAAGCATCTTAGCCAAGTGGTGACGAAGAAAGTGGGGATTAATAAATATGCTGTGACGGACAAGGAGAGATACCCGCTCTCTGAATATGAGATCAAGCGTGGCTGGACATGGCTATGGGATGATGTTCGGTTTTACGTGGCTTATCAACGCGAAAAAGCCAAGTGGGGAAACCATTGGATGCGGAAACGTGTGGATAATTTTTTGCTGCGTCACTCATGGTTAAATATCACTCCCGTTACCAAATTTCTATACAATCGCCGAGTTAATCTTTTTTTAGCCAAAATTACCGGTATTTCCGATCCTAATCCGGTAATTTTAACGAAAAATGATTAAAAAGTAAGTTATTTTGCAGAATTATGGCATATGCTCTTGCATATGTCATTTTTTTTTTGTATCTTTGCGCACTTTTGTGCGCATGACGAAAAAGAAAATACTCATATTGCAAGAAGATTTGTTTGCAGTTCCAGATGCGAATGCTAAATTAGTATTCCGTATAGGAATACAATTACTGAAGATAGGATACAATGTATCCGTCCTTGGTATTGCTCACAACGAGAAGGAGCAAGAGGATGAGTACAAAGGTATCCATCTAATCCATGAGCCGGATAATATGACAAAAGAAATGCGGCGACTGAAAGAACGACTAGGGCGTTTCCATTGGTTGAGATACATATTGCGTCCGCGTTCAATATGGTATCGCATTAATAATAAGAATTATACACCTTTTTATTTAGAGACACGTTCGTGGTTACGCAAGCATGTGCATGAATACGATGCGCTAATAGCATGTTGCTCTCCCTATTATCCATTATCGTTAGCAGCGGAAGTGGCAGACCGTGTGCCGGTAATATACTATAAGATTGATCCTGTTGGTTCATGGGGAGAAAAATCGAATGGCGATGTGGCACTATCCACGGTCGAAAATGAAATTAAATGGGATAGCGTTGCCTCGCGTATTATCATGCCGGATGTGGTATATAGGGATTATATGCGTTTGCCGACGAAGGTTAATGGACATAAAACAACAGTTGCGCAGTTTCCTAATGTCCGTCCGATAGTTCCTCAGCAGCAACGAAGCAAAATAGTTGAGAGTTATGAGAAAGATAAGATAAATTTGCTCTTTGTAGGGAAGTTCTATGCTGATATTCGTCATCCTCAGTATTTGTTTGACTTAATGGAGCAGTTGCGTGATACGCAAATTGCTTTGCATATTGTTGGCCCGCTCAATTATATGGGATTTGATAAGGCGTATATTGATCGCTATTTTACCAATAAGATTCCGAATATACATTTCCATGGAGCAGTCCCGCCGGCAGAGGCAGATGATATTCTGCTTTATGCAGACGGATTGGTGCATTTGGGCAATAGTGTAGATACCGCGATGCCGAGTAAGATTTTGGATTATATCAGT
>OCTW011616003.1_pt1 | contig 36869 bp, 33 predicted proteins | sample 1539671 | NCBI WGS metagenome assembly OCTW01 (sample SAMN02144230, study PRJEB22623) | gut metagenome | biome: sheep rumen | host: Ovis aries | place: New Zealand
GCCGTCCGGACCATCTCCTGAACGGAAACCGTCTCCCTCACAGTGTGAGCGTTGAAGTAGCCGCATGAGATCACGAGACCGGGGATGCCGGCCGCGGCAAGGCGGTTATTGTCGCTTCCGCCGAAGGTGCTGACCGTTTTCGGCTTGAGTCCGATAGTGCGGCAGGCCTCGCGGAACCGCCGGACGATGCAGCTGTCATCCCCGACCCTGAAAGAGGGGAAATTCACGTCCCAGCGGAGTTCCGCCGTCGCCCCCGCCTTCTCCGCCTCCTCTCGGAATACGGATTCCGCCTGCCGTTCAAACGCTTCCGCTGTTTCAGCGGAGCGGCTGCGGAGCTCGCCTTCCATCCTGACCCGGTCCGGAACAATATTCTTTGCCGTGCCGCCGGCGATCGTCCCGATATTGAAGGTCGTATCGGCATCGATTCTCCCGCTGGGAAGACGCGAGACAGCCGCCGCGGCCGCCGCGATGGCATGGATGCCGTCCTCCGGGCGGAACCCCGCGTGGGCGCTGCGTCCCCTGACTTCCGCATAGAAGGAGACGATCACCGGCGCACTCAGGGAGGCTGTCCCGGCCGGACCGTCCAGATCGACGACGTACGCTTCCTTCGCCCGGATCCGGCTGAAATCAAAGTGCCGCGAGCCGCGGCAGTACGGCTCCTCCGCCGCCGTGAACAGAAGCTCCAGCTCCCGGTGCGGGATCTTCTCTTCCTCAAGCGACATGACAGCCTCCAGAATTTCCGCAATGGCCGCTCCGTCGTCGCCGCCGAGCACAGTGGTGCCGTCGGAGGTCAGCATATCCTCTCTGACGCCGGCATGCGGCCGTTCCTTTTCCTTCCCTTCTTCATCGTCCGGCCGCTCTTCGTCCGCCCGGTGCAGAACCGCCTTGCGGCCATTTCCCGGGGCGACCGTATCCAGATGGGCGGCAAAAAGGACAGGTGCGCCGGGCAGCACGCCCGGGACCCGCACCAGCAGATTGCCGGACGGGTCGGCGGGCCGCCCGCTTTCCGGATGGCTTCGTTCCCATTCCGCTCTGAGCGCTTCCGCCGCGTCGTCCTCCTCCGCCGTCATTCCCATCGCGGCGAACCACTCTTTCAGCGCGTCCGCAATCTTTCTCTCATGGTAGGATTCCGCGTCAAACCGTGTCAGCCAGAGAAAAGTTTCCGTCAGTCTGTCCGCCCGTATCATGGTCCTCTGTCCTCCGTTTTTCCACGGTGCGCCGTCCTGTCCGCGTTTCTGTGGTCCGGCGTCCTGATCTCATTCAGATGTTTCCGCCGTCGGCGACTTCGTTCTCCGTATTCGTCAGGATGATCGCCTCCCGGTCAGCCAGATCGCCGAGCGCATAGAGCTCATTTCCTTCCCGGTCAAGATATCCGGCCGGCACGATCCGGTTGCATTTCTCCGGCTGATCCCGGACGACAAGAATCCCCGTTTCCTCCGGTGCATCGGGCTCATAATACGGGTCAAACATACGATAGCCTTCTCTGCAACTTCCTGTCAGGAGAACATAATGCGGTTCCTCCAGCCAGAGACGGACAACCACGGCACTTCCCTCCTGCAGCGCGGTCCGGATCGCTCCGTCCGGCCGCAGATTCACGTCCGCTCCCCTCAGATAGCGGCAGAACACCGGCAGCTGGCCGCTGGTTCCGAAATTATTGTACCAGTTGCTCAGGAACATCATCGCCATATAGGAGGTTCCCTCCTTGCCGCAGATCCCGTCGCGCCCGTGCCGGTCCATACAGAACAGCATCGTCTCCCGGACAATTTCCGGCGGAATCTGCTCCCGTTCAAAGAGGTACGCCAGCGCGTTGAGCATGGACGTCGGGCCGCAGTCATACTCGGTCAGCTGATAATGCAGAGGATTTTTCATCGCGTCCGCCTCATTTCCCTTTTATTTTATATGAATTATAGGAATCAATCATTTCCCTGTCAATATGCTTTTCCCGGCGGACCTGAGCCAATATCCGTTTTCCGTCCGGACCATCTTGCGGGAATCGCATGGCTCCGCCCTGCCTTTCCGGCAATGGATTCTGCATCGCCGCGATGGCACGCATCCGGACTGCGCGTCTTCTGCTCCCTTCGACATTCCGCATGTCCGGGTCCGGGTCCGTTTCTTCGTCTGATGGGTCAATTTTGGCCCGTATTCGGTTTTTATATGGACTTTTTACGGTGTGTATGGCACCATAAGATCACAGAGCAAGTACAGTTCGAAGGATCATAGGGACGTATGGACGAAGCAGCGGAAATGCCGTCTCACGGTCCGCTGCGCGGAGAAGGCGCAAAGTGCAGGAAAGGGAGGTACCGCATGACAATCGAAGAGATGAAAAAACGGAAAAAGGAGCTTGGTTATTCAAACGAACGGCTGTCCGCGATCTCCGGCGTGCCGGCCGGAACCATCCGGAAAATCTTCAGCGGAGAAACGGCGTCTCCGCGATATGACACGGTTCAGGCCCTTACAAAGGCTCTCTCTCCGGAAGGAAGTCAGGACCGCCCCGAAATGTCCCGCGTACAGGAACCGGAACCGGCATATCGAATCCGCACGTCGTCGGCCGCCTGCGCGGACAAGACGGTCGCGGATTACGAGGCGCTTCCGGAAGATACCCGCGTCGAACTGATCGACGGCGTCTTTTACGATATGGGCGCTCCGACCACCATTCACCAGCTGATCGACGGAGAAATCTATTATCAGCTGAAAACCTGTATCTCCGGCAAGGGCGGGTCCTGCATGCCGTTCGTCTCCCCGGTCGACGTCCAGCTCGACCGTGACAACCGGACCATGGTGCAGCCGGACGTCCTGCTGGTATGCGACCGCAGCCGGATCACGCGGGCGCGGATCGTCGGCGCGCCCGATTTCGTCGTCGAAATCGTGTCCGAGCGGCATGTGGTCACAGATGTCCTGATCAAGCTCGGAAAATACAAAATGGCCGGTGTCCGCGAGTACTGGATCGTCTTTCCTGACGAGCGCGTGGTACTGGCCTACCGTTTTGAGCGGTCGGACACGCCGGATCTCTATTCCTTCGAAGACGAGATCCCCGTTGAGGTGCTGGACGGCGGCTGCCGTATCCGCTTCAGCGAGATCAGCCGCCTGATCGAGGACATCTATCCGGAATAACCGCGGGAGTCGTCTTCTCAGAACCTCACGACGATCGTCGTGCCGACGCCGACCTCGCTTGTCAGCTGGATCTTCGCGTGGTGCAGCTCCGCCACATGCTTCACGATCGACAGGCCGAGGCCGGTGCCGCCCGTCTGACGCGAGCGGCTCTTGTCGACCCGGTAGAACCGCTCGAAGACGCGTTCCTGCTGCTCTTTCGGGATGCCGATGCCGTTGTCTGCGACCGTCAGGACAGGATGGTCGTCCTGACGCTCGACGGATATGTTGACATAGCCGTCCTTCCGGTTGTAGCGGATCGCGTTCTCTCCGAGGTTGTAGATCAGGTCGCGGATCATGTCCCGGTTCCCGCGCATCCGGCACGGCTCGCCGCGGTAGGCCAGCGTCAGTCCGGCCCGCTCGGCGTTCATCCTGAGTTCCTCGACGCACTGGGAGGCGAGCTCATCAAGATCGATCAGCTCGTAGCCGTTCTCGGCGTCGATGGCCTCATCCTCCTCGTTTCGCTCGCTGATGCTCCGGTTCTGGACCGACGTGCTCCGGTCCAGCTCGGTGAGACGGATGATATCGTTGATCAGCTTCAGCAGGCGGCTTGCATTCTTATGAATATCAACCGCGACCGCCTTCGCCCGCTCCCCTTCCACCATTCCGTTCTCAATCAGCTCGGAATAGCCGGTGATGGCGGTCAGCGGCGTCTTCAGCTCGTGGGAGACGTTGGCCGTGAAATCCTGACGCATCTTCGCGCCCTCGAGGATCCGGTCGTGCTGCGCGCGGATCGTCTTGAGAAGCGGACGGAGCTCCGGGTAGTCCGAGACATCCTCGATCGCCGGATCGTCCATGTGGGCCACGATCCGGATGATCGGGGCCATAATCTGACGGCTCAGAAAATGCGTGAGCAGAACCGCCGCCGTCACGAGCAGAACGAGAATCAGCAGAATCATCGGCATCGCACTGAAAAACAGGGAAGCCAGACTCTGGGCGTCCTGCGCGATCCGAAGCACCGTGCCGTCCGACATCCGCAGGGCGAAGTAGTAGGTGCTGATGCCCAGCGTGTCCGAACCGCGGACGGCCTCTCCTTCGCCGTCGTCGAGCGCCTCTTTCACCTCGGGCCTGTCGGAATGATTCTCCATCGTCGCCGGATCCGCCTCGTTGTCAAGAAGAACCGTGCCGTCCGCCGCGATCCATGTGACCCTCTCTCTCACACGGACGTTCCGGAAATCGCTGACGCTGGCGTTCCGGAAATCTTCCAGTTCCTCCAGAAGCAGCGCGGTCTGCCGCATATCATCACGGATCTGTACACGAAACAGGTGATAGTATACGCCGGTCATCGCAATGGCTGTGATCAGAATCGCGATGACGGTGAGTCCGATGACTCTGGAATTGATTCTCCGGTTCATTGGCAGACATACCCCACTCCGCGGACGGTCTTGATCTGAGAAGATGCGCTGCCCAGCTTCTGGCGCAGCGTCTTGATGTGCATATCGACCGTCCGTGTCTCGCCCTCAAAATCCGTATCCCATACATTCCGGAGAATGGAATCCCGCGAGAGGACGATCCCCTGATTCTCGAGAAGGAATCTCAACAGCTCAAACTCGCGGTTCGTCAGCTCGACCGTCTCGCCCTCCCCGGCGGCGCTGTCGCCCGAGAGGACAGGCTTATCCGTGACATACACACGGTGACGTTCAATATCCATCCGGATGCAGCCGGAGGTCAGGATCGTCTCCGTCATTTCCCCCGGTTCGCTGCGCCGCAGCAGGGCCCGCACCCGCGAGATCAGCTCCATAACGGAAAACGGCTTGCAGATATAGTCGTCCGCGCCGTTGTCGAGGCCGCGCAGCATATCGATTTCCGCCGTCTTCGCCGTCACCATGATGACGGGGAGACGGTGGTACTTCCGATCCGCGCGCAGTTCGCGGACAATCTGATCCCCGTTCTTATCGGGGAGCATGACATCGAGGAGAACCAGATCCGGCTGCTTCTCGCCGATCGCCTTCATGAAGCTCTCCGCGTCGCCGAAACAGGCCGTCTCGTGGCCGCTGCTCCGCATCGCGATATTTTCCACCTCCTGAATATCCGTATCATCCTCCACAATATAGATGAGACTCATCGCTTCATTCCTCTCCTCAGTCTGTGCGCCGGATCGAGCCGCCGGTTCCCGCGTCGCAGCCGGACGGACCGGGTTGATCTGCAAAAAGAAAAGTAAGCGGCAGACGTCACGTCTCCCGCCTTTTCCATTCAGTATAGCAGATTCCCGAAAGCCGTAATAGTCCCGTAACCCGGATTTTTCCGCCAGACATTCCGTTTTCCGCGCTCCCGAACCCGCTTTCCGAAACGTCCTCTCCGGCTGCCTCATTGAACCGGACGTGTCCGCACGCAGCAGCCTCCGTTTCTCCCCTGCGTCTCAGACCGCCGTTTCCTTTTCCCGCTGATCATTGTTCGCATAGATAACCCATTCAGCGACATTCGTCGCGTGATCCCCGATCCGCTCGAAATACTTGGCGACCATCAGCAGATCGGCGGCCTCCTCCGCGTCTTCGGCTCCTTCGCGGATCTGCTTGACGATCTGGGCTCTTGCCTTCAGAAAAAGCTCGTCAATCACGTCGTCATAGGCGATGACCTTGCGCGCCTCCTCCTGGTCGTGATCGACGAAGGACTGGATCGCGCGGATCAGCATCGAGGTCGTCTCGGTCGCCATCTGAGAGATGAAGGTCAGATGCGGCTGATAAGAGGTGTTCGCGATCAGCTCCGTGATCTCGGATATATCGGAGGCGTGGTCACCGATCCGCTCAAGATCCGTCACCATATTCATCGCGGCTGTGATCGTCCGCAGATCACGGGCCACCGGCTGCTGCTGGATCAGCAGGTCGAAGCAGAGATCCTGAATCTTCTTCTGCTCCGCGTCAATGCTGCTGTCATCCTCCATGATCCGCTCCGCTGCCTTCGTATCGCCCTTGGACAATGCCGCAACCGCCCTCTCGATCGCATTCTCCACCATCGTGCTCATATTGACCAGCTCATTGTTGAGCTGCTTCAGCTGGCCGTCAAACGTTCTTCTCATCTCAGCCAAACCTCCCTGTGATATAGTCCTCGGTTCTCTTATCCTTCGGATAGGAGAAAAGCTCTTTTGTCGGCCCCTTCTCGATCACCTCGCCCACCAGGAAAAACGCGGTGTCGTCGGCCACCCGGGCTGCCTGCTGCATGTTGTGCGTGACGACGGCAACAGTGTACTTCTTTTTAAGATCCTCCATCAGCTCCTCCACCTTGAGAGTGGAGATCGGGTCCAGCGCCGAGGTCGGCTCGTCCATCAGCAGCACCTCCGGCTCCACTGCCAGCGCGCGGGCGATGCAGAGACGCTGCTGCTGACCGCCGGAGAGCCCCAGCGCTGATTTCTTCAGACGGTCCTTCACCTCATCGAAAATCGCCGCGCCTTTTAAGCTCCGCTCGACGATCTCATCGAGCCGCGCCCGGTCTTTGATGCCGTGCACTCTCGGGCCGTAGGCAATGTTGTCATAGATGCTCATCGGGAACGGATTCGGCTGCTGGAAGACCATGCCGACCTTCTTGCGGAGAAGTGTCGTGTCCACATTACTGCCGTAGATATCCTCCCCGTCGAGGTCCACCCTGCCGGTGATCTTCACGCCGTCCACCAGATCGTTCATCCGGTTGAGTGTGCGCAGGAAGGTAGACTTCCCGCAGCCGGACGGGCCGATGAAGGCCGTGACCGCGCGATTCCGGATCTTCATGCTGACGTTCTTCAGCGCATGATTTTCGCCGTAGTACAGGTTCAGATTCGTGACGCTGATCTTTGTATTGCTCTCGTTTTCCATTTTATCCTATTCCTCCCGGTTATCCCGGGCCGTGCGTCTCCGCCGGTTCTTCGCGCTCAGGCCATCCGTGACAGATCAAACTTCTTCGTCAGATACCGGGCCAGCAGATTGATCGCCAGCACGATCACGAGCAGCACCACCGCGCTGCCGAAGGCGATATTATACTGGCCCTTCGACATGCTCAGATACAGCTCGATCGTCAGTGTCCCGCCGGATTCCATCGTCTTCGTGAAGAGATTCGTGATGCCGTGGGGCAGCAGCTTCGCACTGCCCGCCGTGAACAGCAGGGCCGCAGACTCACCGACGATCCGCCCGATCGCGAGGATCACACCGGTCAGAATACCGGGCATCGCGGACGGAATCAGAATCGTATGAATCAGATGCCATTTGCCCGCGCCCAGCCCGATCGCACCCTGGCGGTACGAATCCGGAACAGTGCGGAGCGCTTCCTGCGTATTTCTCGTGATCAGCGGCAGCACCATCAGCACCAGCGTCAGCGCGCCGGTCCAGAGGCTGTAGCCCAGCTTCAGCGTCTGACCGAAAAAGACCATTCCGAAAAGGCCGAAGATGATCGAGGGGATGCCTGCCAGTGTCTCTGTCGCAAATTCAATCGCCGTCACCAGCTTTCCGGGCTTCGCATACTCGTTCAGATAAACCGCCGCACCGAGTCCGATCGGCGTCGCGATCATCATCGTCATCACGATGATGTAGAGCGTGTTGACGATGTTGCCCGCGATCCCCACCGTGCCCTTCAGTTGCGAAGTCACTGATGTCAGGAAGGACCAGTTCACCACGCTCACGCCCTTCACCAGCACATAGCCGATGATGCCGACGAGGATCGCGACGGCCAGGCCGGCTGACGCGTAGATCGCCGCCATCAGCGCGTTGTCCTTCGGATGAATTTTCCTGTGTGTGATTTTCCGTTCGACCGGAAGATCGACCGCCAGCGCGGCGCCGTCCGTCATCATGTCTCCGTTTTTCATCTTATCTCCTCACGCCTCCGCGGTTTCTTTCTTTACCAGCTTCGTCAGCACCATATTGATGATCATGATGAAGACGAACAGGACGAGTCCGATGGAAAACAGCACTTCTCTGTGAAGCCCCTCCGCATAGCCCATCTCGCTGACGATCGCAGTGGTCAGGAAGCGGACGGAATTGAACGGGAGCGGAATGTTCACCGAGTTGCCGGATACAAGACAGATCGCCATCGCCTCGCCCAGCGCGCGGCCGATGCCGAGAACGACGCCGCTCAGGATGCCGGACTTCGCCGCCGGGATCAGCACCTTGAAGATCGTCTGCATCTTCGTCGCGCCCAGCGCGAGGGAGGAAGACTTCAGGTAGGACGGAACCGCCCTGAGAGACGAGGTGCTGATGTTGATCACGGTGGGCAAAATCATGATGGCCAGCACGATCACGGCTGAAAGAAGATTTGCCCCTCCGGTAAACTGATGTGTTGTGGAACCGGCATACACCTTCTTCTCAATTCCGTACATCCACGGGTTGAGAACCATCAGGCCGATCAGTCCGTAGATCACCGACGGAATCGCCGCGAGCAGCTCGACGGCCGGCTGCACGACGTTCGCCAGCCGCTTCGGCGCCACCTCGACAATGAACACTGCGGTCAGAATCCCGATCGGAACGCCGATCAGAACCGAAAGACCGGTGCCGACGATGGACGTCAGGATGATATTCAGAATCCCGAATTTCGGGTTCGCCGCCGTCGGCTGCCATTCGGTTCCGAACAGGAGGTTCGGAATGCCAACCTTGATCGCGCCCGGGAGCCCCTTCAGAATCATGTACATTGTGATGCAGAACACGGCGAGGATCGCCGCGGCCGCACAGGCCGTGAAGACCGTCTTCCAAACGGTCTCCTTCGCGCTTCCGGCGCGGTGGGCGGCTACGATCGTGATGCCGCCGTCCGCAGCTGCGCACCCCGCCGCAGCTGCGGACGCCTGTCCGTTCGTTCCACCCGCTTCAGCGCGTACTGCTGTCTGTTCATTCTTCATGCTCATCCCTGCTCTCCGATCTCATTCCCGTCGGAATGAAGAAAGGTACGGAAACCGGGGATCCGGCCTCCGTACCCTTCGCTTTCGATATCCTGTTACTGCACAGATGCCGCGGAAGAAGCGGCGTCAGAGGAAGCCTCTGCCGTCTCCGCGCCGGAAGCGGTCTCCGCGCCGTCCTTCGGTATGATCAGGCCGACTGACTTGATGACCTTCTGGCCTTCATCCGAATTGAGGTAGGCAAAGAATGCCTGCACCGGCTTACTCTGCTTGCTGATCTCGCCCATCGTGCCCATGACGAACGGTCTCTGAAGAAGGTACTTGCCAGCCAGAATGTTCTCCTCGTTCGCCGCGACATCGTCGATGGTCAGCGCGGTCACCGTATCGTCGATGACATCCAGAGAGACATAGCCGATCGCGCCCGGCGTCGCGACCACCTTCGCCATCACAGCGCCGGTGGAGTCCAGCTCGCTGGCGTACTTGCACTTGTCCTGAAGCTCAAGCAGCTCCTCGAACGCGGATCTCGTGCCGGATCCGGCCTCTCTGCCGATCACGACGATCGCTTCGTCGTCGCCGCCCAGATCCTTCCAGTTGGTGATCTCGCCGGAATAGATCTTCTTCAGATCGTCTGCGGAGACGTTCTTCACCTTGTTGTCCTTGTCCGTGATCACGCCGATGCCGTCGATGGCGACGACGTTCTCCACGATGCCGGCCTTCTTCTCATCATCGCTCAGCGCGCGGGATGCATTTCCGATATCGACGGAACCGGCCTCCAGCGACTCGATGCCCGCGGAAGAACCCGTGAATTCCGCCGTGACAGTGACATTCGGATACTTCTCCATGAACGCTTCCTGCAGCGCGCTGGCCAGCTTCTCCATCGAGGTGCTGCCCGCCATGGCGACCTTGCCGCTCATATTCTCATCGAAGCTCTCCGCCGCCGAATCCGCCGCAAAGGCCGTGCAGCCCATCGTGGCCGTCATCGCAACTGCAAGGGTGATGCCTGTCATCGTTTTCCACATTGTCATATTCTTCCTCTTTCTGTAATCGTCTGTGTTCATCCGCCGTCAGGCTCGTCCTGCGGCTCCTTTTCGTTTCCTCCCGATTACAGAAATCATCATAGGGGAGGCGTGTAAAATTCAATACCAGCGGACTGTAAAATCGGCGTAAAAAATCCCGCCGCAAAACAGCCTCCTGCTGCTTCACGGCGGGATCAGATCCCGTTGACTGTATGATGTGCAGCGGCATATCGCCGGATGAGATCCGCCCCCTGTCGTCCTCACTCGGCGTTCCGCCTTCTTACGACGGCATACGGCGCTCCGCGTCTTACGACGCGTACCGGTTCGTCTCCGCGCCGCCGGCATGCACCCGCTCGAACTCCCGCAGAATACTCTTCTCTCTCTCCGTCAGGTTTTTCGGCACCCCGATCCGGACCGTCACATACTGATCGCCTCTCTCCGACGGCCGGTTGACTCTCTGGATTCCGCGGCCGTGCAGACGGATCTTGCTGCCCGACTGGACGCCGGCCGGCACCCGGCAGACGACGTCGCCGTACAGCGTATGCACGGTGGCCTGACCGCCCAGCGCCGCGGTCGTGAACGGGATCTCCGCCGTCGAATAGACGTCTCTTCCCTTGCGCGTGAACGCCGCGTCCGGCTCGATGTGGATTTCAATCAGAAGGTCTCCCTTCGATCCGTCGGATCCGACACGTCCTTTCCCTTTCAGCCGGATACACTTGCCGTCGTCGATGCCAGCCGGGATTTTCACCTTCAGCGACTGTCTGGTCCCGTCGCCGCGGTCAAGCTGGATCACTTTCTCGGCGCCCAGCGCCGCGTCGCGGAAGCTGACGGAGAGCGACGCCCGCATCGTCAGATCCTCCGGCCGCCGCGCGCCGCTGCCCGCATTGCCGAAGCCGCCGAAGCCATTGCCGCCGAAACCGCCGTCCGCATACTCTCCGTACATATTGCCGCCCGCGGAAGAGCTGCCGAATCCGCGGAACCCGCCAAAGCCGCCCGACGAGGACCGTCTGCCTCCGAATGCATTTCCGAAAATGCTGTTGAAGAGGTCCTCCGCGTCCTGACCGTCGAAATGGAAGGACTGGTACTGGCCGCCGTTCCCTCCGAAGCCCGACGCACGGCCTCCCTGACCAAACCCGCTGAAGCCGCTCTGGCCCGCGGCGTTCGCGTACGCCTCCGGATTTCCGCTCTCGAAGGCCGCCATGCCGAACTGATCATATATCTTTCTCTTCTTCGGATCCGAAAGCACGGCGTACGCCTCGCCTACCTCCTTGAATTTCCGCTCGGCGGCCTTGTCGCCCGGGTTCGTATCCGGATGGTATTTCTTCGCAAGCTTCCGGTAGGCGGATTTCAATTTTTTCGCGTCGGCATTCCTGTCCACGCCAAGCACTTCATAATAATCCTGTTTCATCTTCATTCCACCTCCATCAGGCATTTGTAAACACAGAGACTCACTCGTTTCGTTCACTATGTTCTACTCGAAATATAACACCGGGTTGTATACAAGTCAAGCCGCAGAATATGCAAAACTGACGAAATTTCATCCGTCATTCAGCGCCATTCCGTGCTTTTCCACTGTTTTTTCGGGGAAAAATCATCCCGGAGTGCTTCGGTGCGCAGGACGGCGGCGGTGAAAAATGATTGAGACGCATTTTGAAATATGGTAGGCTGGTATTGGATTCCGGCAAGGAAGGAGGGTCAGATGATAACTGAAAGACAAAAAAACAAGACTATATTTGCGTCTCATTCGCTGCATGCGGCGGGACGTGCCGCGGCGCTGGGACTGAGCTCAGTCCTCCTGATGACAGCCTGCCCGCTGACCGCGCGGGCCGATGAAGACGTTGCCTATGAACAACGGGTTCTGTTCTATGACTACGCCGCCTATACGCTGCTTCCGACATACGGGTATGCATCTCACGAGAACAGCAGCCGGACCATCACCGGCGCAGAAGCCTGGCGAACGGACAATCCGACCCGCTGCTGGGACACACGGACGGGGCTTGTCAGCGCGCTCTGCCTCGACATGAATCAGGACGGCATCCCGGAGATGCTGGTCACACGGATGGCGAAGGATTCCTCGGAAGCCGAAGATCCCGCCCCGAATGCGATGTACGCGACGGTCTACACCGTGGATGACAGCTGGTCAAAGGTCATCGAAAAAGACACCCGGGAACTTTTCACCGACAACAACGCGTCCTTCACCCACGCGACCGGATCCGTTCTCACGCTGAACGGGCGCGAGTATCTGGTCGTGGAGCAGATCCGCAACTCCTACTTCGGCGATAACGCCTCGGCGGTCTATGACTTCTACAGCTATGACGGCTCGAAGCTCCGGAAGTATATCACCGTCGGAAAGACGAACGGCGGAAGCAGCGGCATCGCCTACAAGCTCGTCACATGGAACCGTGACGGCTCTTCGGACCGCACGCTGCTCTGGGCGGATCCCGACTACCTCGGCGAAAACGGCGGCCGGCCGGTCAATGACGAGGATATCGGCGGCGCCATCGAATCCGGCTTCGCGATGCTGGATCTGGATCCGGCGGCCCGGGTGGAATACGAAAACGCCGACTGGACGCTCTTCGGAGACGAGGCCGACGCGTTCCTCACTTATTACGAAACAGAAGACGTGAAATCGGTGTTTCTCTATGACGCCAGCGGAGCCGGTGACAGCACGACACGGGACATGGTCATCCAGCTGAATGACTCCACCGCTCTTGCCGGTCATATCGCGAAACGCGGCATCGACGTGAATCAGTATCTGAACGGCGCGGTGCCGGAGGCGACGCCCGACAGCGCAGCGGACCGCACGATGTCCGACCGTGATTTCATCTTCCCGGACAGCGCGGACCGGCGTCTGACAAAGGACGACATCGCCGGCAAGTCATGGGACGAGCTGCGCCGCGGCATCAATGAGATCTACGCGCGGGACGGCTACAGTTTCCATACGCCGGAGATCCGTTCCTTCTTCGAACAGTTCGGCTGGTATGAGGCGCTCTTCAGCGATCAGAACGAGGTCTACGACAATATGACCGAAACGGAGCAGCGCAATGTCGATTTCCTCAATCAGTATGTGAAGGCCCGGAATTCCGGGAGCAGCGCGGATCTTCCGGAGGATTATGATGACGACATCAGCGAGGCGGACGTAGTCGGATAAAATCGGCAAAAAACGGAACGGCGGCTGCCGTTCCGTTTTTTTGTCTCTGTTCTGTTCTGAAACCGCGTCATCCGGCCGATGAGGCAGAAGCCGCTGATGAGACGGCAGGCGCTTCAGCCGACGTGACAGCGGACTCCGCGCCGGAGGCCGCATCCGCCTCCCGGATCGTGATGCTGCTGATCACCGGCTGCTGATCCGCCGGGATCGTTCCATTACTGTCCGTGGGCTTCGCGTCCTTGCAGATCCTGTCCACGATATCCATCCCCTTCGTGACAAAGCCGAAGGCCGCGTACTGACCGTTGAGATAGGTGCTGTCGCTCTGGACAATGAAGAACTGGGAGCTGGCGCTGTCCTTGTCGCCCGAACGCGCCATCGAGATCGCGCCGCGCACATGGGACAGACGGTTTTCCACTCCGTTTTCGCTGAACTCGCCCTTGATCGTCTTGTCGGATCCTCCGGACCCGTCTCCGTTCGGATCTCCGCCCTGGATCATGAACCCGTCGATGATCCGGTGGAAGGTCAGCCCGTTGTAGAATCCCTTGTTGGCCAGTTTGATGAAATTCGCGACGGAGATCGGCGCGTCATTGCCCGCCAGCGCCACCGTCACGGTTCCGTAATCCTTGATTTTGATATCCGCGTAAGCGGTCGCCTCGATATCGTCCGCGCTGGTCGCCAGCTTCGCGGATGCGGCTGTCGCTTCCGCTCCGGAGGCCGATTCCGTATCCGGAACGCTTTCCGCGCCCGAGACCGCTGAAGCGCCGGACAGCGCCTCCGCCGCAGACGCCGCATCGCTCGCCGCCGTGCTCCCGGATGTCACGGTGCTCGACGCGGCGGACGCCGTCTTCGATGACGCTGCCTCGCCGACCGCCGAAGCGATGATGGCGATCACGCCGACCAGTGCCGCGGCGATGCCGACGATGATCAGCACCTTCGCGCTGTTGTCCTTGTAGGTGCTCGTCTTTTTCTTTGGTGGTTTCCGTTTCAGTGATGAAGACATATCCGCTCTCTCCTCATTTTTTTAATCCGCCCGGACACGCCGGCCGGTGCGGTCCGGAGATCGCTGCGGCCGCGCCGTCAGCCCGGGGCTGTGCTCCCATTATAGCACAGGGAAGCCGAAAGTCGAGACTCGCGGAGCGGGACACAGATAAGTCACAGACTGCGGACACCGCTGAAAGAAGGCGGCTTCATGCTCATCCCGGATCAGGCCGAGCCGATTCCCGCAGTCAGCGAGATGTAGAGGTCGTACAGCGCCGAGCCCGTCCTCCCTTTCGCAGGATGCTCATCGTCGCGGATCTCCAGCATATAGGATCCGTAGCTGTTGATGATCTTCGTGCCGGACGGATGCTCCCTCTCTCTCCGGAACTCGCTTCCGTAACACTTGTGCACATGTCCGTGCAGCATATACTTCGGATGCCACCGGTTCATCAGGTCATTGAAGCACGCAAACCCCTGATGCGGCCGGTCCGGAAGATCGCCGTAGCCCGCGGCCGGCGCGTGTGCCACCAGCACATCAAAGCCGTTCATCAGTGTGATCCGTTTCTGCAGCTTCCGGATCCGCTTCGCCATCTCTTCTTCGGTGTACTGATCCTTGCTGAAGTTGTAGCACATGCTTCCGCCAAGTCCGAGGATCCGCAGGCCCCGGTAATCATACACCCGGTCGTCGATATCGATGCAGCCCTGCGGCGCCCGGTAATCATACTGCGTGTCATGATTCCCCCGGACGTAGAGAAGCGGCCGGTTGATCATGGTCTCCAGAAACTCCAGATAAGCCGCGCTGAGATCTCCGCAGGAGATGATCAGCTCCACTCCGTTCACCCGCTCCCTGTCAAAATAATCCCAGAGCGCCTTCTCCGGCTCATCCGCCACCACCAGTATTTTCATCGTGTCTCCGATTCGCTCCCTGCCCGTTCTCCGCCGGGCACCGTCTGTTCCTTCTGCTCCGCTTCCACCGCCTGCACGCCGCTCACGGAGACTGTGATACGGGCCGTGTCCCGGAGTTCTTCCATCGTGGGAATCGCCCCGATCACATTGTCGTTCAGCCAGTCCATCGTGATGATCTCCTCATTGGTGAGCCGGGGCGCGTCCGCCGTCTTGATGACGCCCTGCTGACTCCGGAGCTCGCCGTCGAAAGGATTGAGCGTGCCCGCGATCACCGCACCCTTCAGCGTCCGCATCAGCTTGCGGGAATAGTAGCTCAGCTTCTCCGAGAGAATGACGTCGATCACGCCGGCGTCCATTCCCCACCAGTAGTTGAGAGCCTGATTCTTTCTCGCGAGATTCTTCGCCTCCCATGTGCCGTTTAGAATCGTGCGGATGATCAGCTCATAGTAGCGGCCCCAGTTCCAGACCGGCACGGCGAGGTTGCGGATCCGGCCGCCTTCGTCGTATTTGTAGATGCCGTACTCCCGCGACGCCGCCTCCGGCCGGATCAGATCCGGGCCCGAGAATACGCTGACGCCGTTCCGGTAAAAGGCCTCCCGCCAGTTGGAATCCTTCTTCGAGTCCCAGGACAGATAGAGTTTCGCGCGCGGATCCACCAGCGCCGCGCCGATCGCGAAGGCGTTGATGTTCGCGATCGTTCCGTAGATCGGGTAATCCGCCCGGTAGCCGATCCGGTGGTTGTCCGCCAGTGAGGCCGCCAGCGACCCCATCAGAAACTTGGCCTCGTACATCCGCCCGTAATACGTGCGCACCGCGTTATGCGAAAGATTGATCGAGCAGTTCATGAACTTCACGTCAGGATGGTCGATCGCCGCCTTCAGCGTCTGGGTCATCTGAGCGGGCGAGGTCGTGATGATCAGGTCGTTTTCGTCCGCGCAGGCCGCGTCAATCACCCTCGCAAATGACGCGTCCGTCACCACGTCGTCGTAGCGGATTGTCTCGACGACGCCCGGGTACGTCTGCTCCAGCTGATTTCGTCCCAGCTCATGCCCGTAGATCCATGCAGATTTCTCCGGCGACTTGTCGTAGATAAAGGCAATCCGCAGCGGATGGCGTTCGGAGTACACCGTCTGCCCCCGCAGCATCGAGAGAAGTCCGGTCGGCGAAGCGGCGGCCGGCGCCGCCTGCTCAATCCCGGCGATCGCCTGAGGACGGTCCACCAGCGTGATCTTCTTGTCATCCTGCTGATTCTCCACGAGAAGCTCATTCCAGATCCGGTCCATCTGGATGGCAATCTCGCTCCTGGAAGAGTTCAGCAGGTCATCGATCCGGTAGATCGTGAGATAGACCAGAAACGCGTCGGCGGCCGTGATCTTCAGCTTGCCGCCCGATTTGCTCTGGAAAACCTGATCAAAGTACGTATAGGCAGAGCGCAGCGTCTGCACCGCGTCCTCCCGCCATTGATGAACAAGGTCCTGCCCCAGCAGTTCCGCCAGCTTCGCGTAGCTCCCCTCCTCCGTGAAACCGATCTCATACAGAGGACAGACATTGTAGAAGTCGAGGAACTCGTAATAAATCTTCACGTCCTTCTCGTCCGACCGTTTCGGAAGCACGCGGGTCACATCCGCCATAATCAGCGGCATATGAAGATATTTCATCACCGAGACGCGCTTGTTTCCTTCCTGAACGTAGAACCGGCGCATGTATTCATAGGCCTTGATCGGGTCGCGGATCCCTTCTGTCATCTGCGCGTCGTACAGGTTGCTCCACTTGACGGCAAACTCCGAGTTGGCTGACAGAATCGGCATAAATCCGTTTGAAAAAGCATTCTGCCGCCCCGCCGTCCGGGTTCCCGCCACCATCTCCAGCGGTACCTCCGCGAGTCCCACCGGATATTCCGACAGTCCTGCCTCCACCAGATCATCCAGCGCCGGCGGATACGGGTACTGCCCCTGCGCCACCGCGCGATGAACCTGCCTTTCCCCGATCCGCTTCGCCTTCAGATAATCGTCCAACATGCCGCGCTCTCCTTCCGCTGTCTCCGCGTCTTCATCACAGCCAGTGTATCATCTCCGTCAAAAAAGAGGAAGAAGGCATCCGTCCGGATTCCCTCTTCCTCTTCTTTCAACCGTCAGTCCCCGTAGCCGTCCGGATTCTTCGTCTGCCAGTTCCAGGCGTCGCGGCACATATCCTCGATATTCTTCTCCGCCTTCCATCCCAGAATCTTCTCCGCCTTGGACGGATCCGAGTAGCAGGTCGCGATGTCGCCCGGCCGGCGCGGGTCGATGACGTAGGGCAGCCTCTTTCCGCAGGCCTTCTCGAACGCATGGATGATATCCAGCACGCTGTAGCCGACGCCCGTTCCGAGGTTGAAGACATTGACGCCGTCCATCTTTTCCATACCCTCGATCGCCTTCACATGACCCTTCGCGAGATCTACGACGTGGATGTAGTCCCGGACGCCGGTCCCGTCCGGCGTATCGTAATCGTCGCCGAATACATGCACCTTCTCAAGCTTGCCGCTGGCCACCTGCGCCACATAAGGAAGCAGGTTGTTCGGGATTCCCTTCGGATCCTCTCCGATAAGTCCGCTCTCATGCGCGCCGATCGGGTTGAAGTAGCGGAGCAGCATCACCTTCCACTCCGGGTCGCTCTTCCAGATATCCGTCAGAATCCGCTCCTGCATCGACTTCGTCGCGCCGTACGGATTCGTCGTCTCGCCGAGAGGGCACTCCTCCGTGATCGGAACAAACGCGGGATCGCCGTAGACGGTCGCCGAGCTGGAGAACACGAAGGATTTGCATCCATGCCGGCGCATGACATCGCAGAGCGTCAGCGTCGATTCCAGATTGTTATGGTAGTACTCGATCGGCTTCCGGGTCGATTCTCCCACAGCCTTATATCCGGCGAAATGAATCACCGCGTCAATCTTCTCCCTGTCAAAAAGGTCCGTCAGCGCTTCGCGGTCCAGCACATCAATCGGATAGAAAGCCGGTCTCCGTCCTGTAATCGTCTCGATGCGGTCGACGACCAGCGCTTTTGAATTGTAAAGGTTATCCGCGATCACCACATCATAGCCCGCATTCAGCAGTTCCACCACGGTATGGCTTCCGATGAATCCCGTGCCGCCGGTTACCAGAATCTTCATACTGCAATCCCTCCTTGTCCGCTGATGGTGCCGGATGGGCGGCACCCCTCTTTTCGGTACCATCATGCCCGAAAACCGGCCTGATAGCAATATGCATTTGATGAGAGTATATGTAAAAATGTTTCACTCAAGACTGCAGCTCCGGAAACTGGGCGCCGGCCCGCTTCCGGAATGACCGTTCGCAGGCGGCATAGTCCGCCGTTCCCCCGATGAAAGGCGCCATCTCTTCCTGAAAGAGCGCGTCCAGCATTCCGTCATAGACGGTAGCCGCGCTCTTCCTGCTGCCCAGCGCATCCGCCTGCGCGGTCAGCAGCTTCCGCGTATTCTGTCCTCCGCAGAGTGTCGAGCGGTATCCCTCCGCCATCGTCTCCATGACGCCGCGCGCGTTGACAAAATCACCGGACCCGGAGGCCCGCGCCATGAGCGTATCCGGATCCAGTGTCAGCGTCCGGATCAGTTCCGCGTCCGCCTCCGGATTATCCGTTCCGGCCGCACAGGCGATCCAGACGCCGCCTTTCAGCCAGACCGACGGCCCCTTCACCATTCCGAAGGCCGCTTCGTTCCCGTCCGTGCGTCCGCCGGCTGCCGCGTCCGGCCCCTCCGTCTGAAAAAGCGCGCTCTCTCCGAGCGCGCCCGCCTTACGCCAGAGCGCCGCCGTCTCCGCCCATTCCTTCAGTGTATCCGGGATCTCGAGAGCCGGGCGTTCCGCTGTCTCATCCTTCACCCATCCCGACTCTCTCGCAGAGGAAAAAACCGGGAAGCTCTGTTCCGCCGTCTGAAAGAGCGGCACGCCGGCTGCGACCGCCTTTTCCGCCGTCTTTTTCAGCGCCGCGAAATCCTTCACGGCCTCCTGAACCGTCTCCGGTTCCCCGCTGCCCAGCACCCGCTTCGCCAGATCTCTCCGGTAGATCAGGGCGCCGGGCTCAAGCTCAAGCGCCGCGGCCTTAAGGCGGCCGGTTTCATCCTCCGCTGCCTCTGCCGCGAACGCGTACGAATCCTCAAAGGCATCCGGCACAATTCCCCTTTCCCCGTCCAGCGGCTCCGTCAGATCCGACCGGCAGTACTTCCGAAGCGAATCCGCGTCCAGAAGAACGAGATCCGCCCGGTCGTCCGCGGCCAGCGTCCCGTTCTGCGGAAGCGTCGCGTCCAGCCAGTCCTCGTATCCGCTTCCCTCGTCGGAGATAACCGTCCATCGGATCGGAAGCCCGCCGATCGAGGCGTTCCCTTCTTCGTCTTCCCGGTACGAAGGGATGCAGATCTTCATCGTCTCCGCGAGCGCGCTGTCCCATGTCACGATGTTGAGCACGCCACCCTCCTCCGGGGACGGCGCCTCGGCAGATGAAAGAGAAGCCGGCGCGGATGCGGCGGACGACTCCTCGTCCGCCGCCCGCGCCGGCCCCGCCGTCACGATCAGAGCCAGCGCACCTGCCAGCAGTCTGACTGCATATCTCATACGGCCTCCTCTCCGGCCCGGACACCCTGAATCCGGCATCCCCCGGCCGTGTATCACTTCGCCTCCAGATTCATGAAGCATCTCCCGACATTCTTCCGGAAATTTCTGAGCGCCTCCTCGTATGTAATCCTTCCGTCAATGTAGTCTTTCATCGCTGACTGAAAAAGATCATCGAGCTCGCTGTCATAGGAAGATCCCTTTGAGACGTCGATCCTCTTTCCGTTCCCGTCGAGAACGCCGTACGGATTCTGTCCGCCGAGGACGGACAGGCCGGCGTTTCCGTCTGCAGCCAGCGCGCGGATCACGGGCTTGCTGTTCACATCAAGCGCCGTTCCCTCCATCGCGCTCATCGAATCCTCATCCACGGTGAGCCGGCGGATGATCTGTGCGTCCAGCGTCGGGTTGTCGGTTCCCCTTGCCGCCAGAAGATAGAGATCCCCGGATGTAAACGCCGACGGCCCCGCACAGACGGCCCATCCGCCCCCGGCAGCCACGCTCTGATCCCCGCTGTCTGCCACGGTGCTCTGAATGACATGCAGCGGCTCAAAATAGGCGAAGCATCCGCTGTCCGGCTGCAGTCCCTTTTTCCACTCGTCCGACCCGTACGCGTCCGTTGTGAGCTGCCCTGCGTCCGCATATGCCCTGCAGTCGTCGGCCCACTGCTTCAGCGACGCGTCCACACGGACGGTTCCGTCCGTCACCCACGGCGCGCCGCGGCGCGCCGCGTAAAGCGGATATAGCTCGCCGGCGGTCTGCACCAGCCGGCTGCCTCCGTTTGAGAGCGCTCCGGCTGTCTGCTTCAGCGCGTCCAGATCCGTCACCTTCGAAGCGACGGCATCCGGATCATCCGTACCGAGCACCGATTTCGCGATGGCGCGGTTGTAGAGCATCAGGCCCACGTTCGCCTCGACGGCCGCGCCCCGGATCTGACCGTCTTCATCCGAAGCCGCATTCTTCGTGTAATTGTACTGGAACGCGAGTTCATCGTCCGTAAAGCCGAGTTCCTTCAGCGGAACCGCCACGTCCGCCCCGCTTCCGGTGTACTTTCTCAGATAACCGGTGGACGCGGTGAAGAGGTCGATCCGGTCATCGGGCAGATACCCTTCGTTGCTGAACAGCTGGCCGTCGACCTGGTTCTGATAGGAACCGTCCGCGTCGTCCAGAATCGTCCAGACGACCGTGACCGTCTGTCCGTCCGCGTCCGTCACGGTGCCGTGTGTGTCGTCCGTCGCCGTATAGCCGGGAAGATACGCGCCCACCAGATCCCGCACGGTCGTATCAGGGGTGAGAATCTGCAGCGTACCGCCCTCCGTCCCGGTGTTCTCCGCCGCTGAGACTCCCCCGCTGTCCGCCGCAGCGCACGGCGAAGCGGCGAGAACAACGCCGCATATCAGACTGCAGATTGCTTTTCCGCGCATGACCGTCTCCTTTTCGTTCCTTATGCGCTGTCTCCTATTTCAGAAGGCATCTCCCGCCTCATGTTCCTTCTCAGCCTGTCTCCCCGTTTTCCTGCTCAGATTCCGCGGACGGAGAAGCAATCAGATCGTACCGGGTCCTTACATCCGCAAGAAACGACTTCCACGCGTCCTCATGCTCCACATAGTACTTCGGGCAGAGCTTTCCGGTCACGTCATAGTGACGGATCACATGGCCCGGCCCGATTTCGAACGCCTTGCAGAGAAAGGCGGTGAGGTCGACCGCTGAATCATAGGAAGCGTCGTTGAACTTTCCGTCCTCCCCCGGATGGCAGACCTCGATGGAGATCGTGTCGTGATTGCGCCACTTCGTCGCGTAGGACCACTCATCCGTCGGAATGCACTGAAGGATCTCACCCTTGAGTCCGACCACGAAATGAGCGCTCGCCGAGCGGCTTCCGTCCATAAGGCTCTCGAAGTAATCTCTGTTTTCCTTCGCCGTCGAACCGGCATTGCCGACGTAATGAATCACGATGTCCTCCACTCCGTCAAGCTTCGTGCCCGGCCGGGAATACGGATTCACCGTCAGAAAATCTTTTGTGATCGTCGGCGCGCCGTTCCAGAAGGACGGATCATGGACACTCGCCTCCAGCAGCCTTTTCTCACGGCTGTCCGCCGAATCCGGCCTGCCTGCACTCTCCGCACGCTCCGGCTCTGAACGGACGGACTCCACTGTCGGTTTCACACTGACCGTCTCCGGAACCGTCCGCACCTGTCCGGCGTCCCGGGTTCCGTAGAGCAGCGTATAAACGGCCAGTCCGGCCACTCCGGCCAGAATCAGAAATGTCATAATCAGCGCGATGATCAGTCCAAGCGAACCCTTCTTCCGCTTATTCTGCTTTTTCATTATTCAAATCCTTATGTATGCTTACGTAACAGTCTGCTGCCTCTTTCCCGAACCGAAGGCCGATCTGCCTCAGGCAGGTCCCCCCTCAGTCCGGCTCCCCCGCTTCTTCCCCTTATCTTATTCTGTCTATCCTGCGAAACCGAAAAAGGAACTGACGCCCGACACGATGCCGGCGGCGAGTCCCGGGAAGGTAGCGCCGGAATGATCCGACGCGGCGTCGCCGCACTCCAGATCGATGGACGGGACGGTGGAGTAGGATGTCTGCGTCAGATCCATCTGCATCTCACCGCCGTCGAACAGGGAAAAGCCCTGCGCCGCGATACCGGCTGTCACGGCCCGCCCCAGCCTGTCGTGGTCCTGCCAGTGAGAGGCCACCGGCTCCATCGAAAGATAGGAATCAACCTGAGGCACGCTCATAAAGAAGACGCCCTTGTCACTGTCCGTTCCGTCATAGTGAAGGGCGATGTGGCAGTCCGCCAGATTGTTGGCCATCAGCGTCCGCGCGATGTTGTCCAGCTGAACGTCCTGACTCTCACGGATCATCAGCACATCGTAGCCGCTCTGCAGCAGCCGATCGCGCACGGCGATCGCCAGAGCCAGCGTCACGTCCCGTTCCGGCGTGCCGTCGTCAAACTCCATACCGCCCGCCACCGCCATTGCCACCGTCGCACCCGCTCCCGTGGAACCGCCGGTCACCTTCGGCGTGCCGTCCGGGTGGCACAGCGTCTTCACGGATTCGCCGCCCTCGGTGCCGTGTCCCGCGTTCACGCAGACGGTCTTATGCCGGGCCAGACTGGGCTGGGCATGGTAGAGCGTGGCCGTTCCGCTGTGAATCTTTGAATTGCCCGCGTACAGCCACGCGGGATTAAAGCTCACCGTCTCGGACGTGATCACGTCCGGCGCGGAAGACACGGCCCGGCCGGCGCTCTCCGTGCCGGCCGCACGTCCGGATTCCGCGCCGCTGACTGTCTCCGGTCCGCTGCCCGCCGCGCCGCCGCTCTCCGCCCCGGCCGATGTGCTGCCGGAGGCAGATGACACCGTTTCCCTGCTGTTCCCGCTTTCCGATCCGTTTCCGGGCGCCACGCCTATGCACTCCGCCTCAGCCGATGACGCACGGCTGACGGAGGCGGCGGACACGGTCCGCGACCCCGTCCCGGAACCGGCCGGCGGCGCTGCCAGTCCGGATGAGCCGGCGGCTGCATGTTCCTGACTGAAAACCGTCCCCGCCGACTGTCCGCATCCGGACAGGGCCAGCGTCAGAGAAGCCGCAAACGCGGCGGCTGTCCTCATCCTTCCTCTTTTCATGCGCACTCCTCCGTCAGTGATCCAGCTGATTCACCACGTTTCGCAGGCAGCCGTCCTCAAAGGGACTTACCAGCCCCGCTTCCCGGATCAGATCCGTGAAGAATCCGGACGCGGACAGCCTGCAGAGATTCAGATAACTTGCCCACGCCGCCTTGTAATCCCGGTCCATCCAGACCTTGTATTCCAGCGCGTCCGTGCCGGCGATGCAGTAATCGATATAGTAGAGCGGGCAGTCAAAGATATGGTGCTGCTTCTGCCAGAAAGCGCCGCGCTCATAGAGATCACAGCCCTCAAAATCCATATGCGGCCGGTACTGCCGCTCGAGATCGAGCCAGACTCCGTTCCGGTCCTTCGGGGAGAGCGCCGGATTCCGGTACATGATCTCCTGAAATTCATCCACCATCGTGCCGTAAGGGATGAAGATCACCGAATCCTCGAGATGCAGCTGTCTGTAACGGTCGGCCCCGCGGCCGAAAAACAGCTCCATCCAGGGCTCCGTAAAGAATTCCATCGACATCGAGTGTGTCTCGGCTGTCTCCATCGTGATATCCGCGTGCTCACGGATCGGATCGTCCGCGACCAGATAGCCCTGGAAGGCATGCCCGCACTCATGCGTGATCACATCCACGTCGCCGCGAGTGCCGTTGAAGTTGGCGAAGATGAACGGCGCCTTGTAATCCGGCAGATACGTCATATAGCCGCCGGTCTTCTTGGTCTTCCGGCCGAGCACATCGAACAGCTCGTGCTCGCACATAAAGTCCATGAACGCTCCGGTCTCCGGCGAGAGCTCGCCGTACATCTTCCGTCCGGCAGCCAGAATCTCCTCCGGCGTACCGACCGGTCTCGGATTGCCTTCCGTAAAATAGACGCCTTCGTCGATGTAGCGCAGCCGGTCCAGACCGAGGCGTCTTCTGCGAGTCTCATGAATCCGCTCCGCGAAGGGCACAAGATCCTCCTTCACCTGCTTCCGGAAGGAGGCCATCTCGTCACGGCCGTAGCAGTTTCGCCGCATCCTCGCATCGCCCAGCGGCAGATAGGTATCGTATCCCATCGCCTCGCCCTGCTTCGTGCGGCACCGGATCAGCCGGTCGTAGATCTCCTCGATCTCCTCCTCATTTGAGGCATAGAAGGCGGTCACACGGTCCCACGCCGCCTGACGGACCGCCCGGTCCGGACTGCTCAGATACGGCGTCATCAGCGAAAGATTCAGCGTCTCCCCGTTCCACTCGATCTTCGCGGAGGCGAGCAGCTTGTTATAGCGGGTCTCGAGAGCATTTTCCTCCTGCATGAGGGAAATGATTTTCGGATCCACCGATTTCATCGCCAGCTCCATGTTCCGGATCGCCACCGGCCCGATCCGCTTCTCCACGTCTCCACGGTACGGTGACTCGTACAGTGTCTTCTGGTACTCTGTCATCAGGTTCTCGAAGACAGGTCCGAGCTGATCGTTGTAATCCTGCTCCTTTGCGTAAAATGCATCCGTCACATCGATGTCGTGCCGGATCTCAGCCAGCGTCATCTGCGTCACCGCGTGATCCACCGCGCGGTAATAGCGCTGATGCACGCCGAACGCTTCCCCGCCCGAACGCGCCGCCTTCAGATCCGCGGTAAGCGAGGCGAACTCCGCCCGGAGGCCCGCTTCATCAACTCTTGTATATGAAAATTCCCGAAATACCATCGTCTTTTTCCTTTCCACCCCGAAACGGAGCGTATGTCTTGCAGAAGTATACCACAAAAAAAGCGCTGCCGCATAAGGGCAGCGCAGAGAGATATTAAGCTTTATTAAGAATAAGACAGGATCTTCGCCTGCTTTTCTTATCCCAGGATGGCCTTGTCGCTGGAAAATTCCTCGCCGGCCGCCACCTCAAACTCATGGAGCAGCTTCTCCACCGTCAGCTTCTTCTTCTCATCACCCCGGATATCGAGCACGATCTCCCCCTCGTTCATCATGATCAGACGGTTCCCGTGAAGGATCGCGTCCCTCATGTTGTGGGTGATCATCAGCGTCGTCAGATGGCCCGAGGTAACGACGCGCTCCGTCGCGTTCAGCACCTTCTCGGCCGTCTTGGGATCCAGCGCCGCCGTGTGCTCGTCGAGCAGAAGGAGCTTCGGTCGCTGAAGCGTCGCCATCAGAAGGGTCAGTGCCTGTCTCTGTCCGCCGGACAGCAGACCGACCTTCTGCGTCAGCCGCTCGTCAAGCCCCAGATCCAGCAGCTTCAGCCGCTCGCGGTAATCCTCGCGCTCCTGCGCGGTGATGCCCCAGCTGAGGCCGCGCCGCTGCCCTCTCCGGGCGGCCAGCGCCAGGTTCTCGTCAATCTGCATCGTCGCGGCCGTGCCGGTCATCGGGTCCTGGAACACCCGGCCGATCAGGAAAGCCCGCCGGTAATCCGGCAGTCCGGTCACATCCTGACCTGCGATGGTGATGGAGCCGCTGTCCACCGGCCAGACGCCGGCGATCGCGTTGAGAAGCGTCGATTTGCCCGCCCCGTTTCCGCCAATCACCGTCACGAAATCGCCCTCGTCAAGATGAAGGCTCACGCCCTTGAGCGCGCGTTTCTCGTTGACCGTGTCCGGATTGAAAGTCTTCGAGATGTTCTTCACGTCCAGCATGATCATTTCTCCCCCTTTCCGTTCCGCCGGCCCGCCCTGCGGAACGAGCTCTTCGCCTGGCCGCGGAGATACGGGACGGCGAGGAAGACCGCGACAATAATCGCGGTGAACAGCTTCATCATGTTCGAGTCAAGCTTCAGCCAGAGCACCAGCGTGTAAACCAGATAGTAGATGATACCGCCGATGACGACAAAAATCAGCCGGCCCGCGAAGTTCAGCCGACGCCCGAGGATCGCCTCGCCGATAACTTCTCCGATGATGACCGCGGCCAGACCGATGACGATGGATCCGCGGCCGCTGTTGACATCCGCGAAGCCGGAGTACTGCGCCGCCAGACCGCCGGCCAGCGCCACCAGACCGTTGGAGAGCGCCAGTCCGAGCACCTTCATCCGGTTGATGTTGATGCCCTGCGCGCGGCTCATCTGCGGGTTGCAGCCGGTCGCGCGGAGCGCGGAACCAATCTCGGTTCCGAAGAACCAGTAAAGCACGGCAATCAGCGCGCCCGTGAGCACAAGTCCTGCCGCGATGGCGCCGGGAACGCTGCGTCCGGTGATGACCAGCGCATACTTGTCCGCGCTGATCGCCTTGTTCGCCTGAAAGCCCATGATCATCAGATTGATGGAGTACAGCGCGTACTGCGTCAGGATCCCGGCGAGAATCGCGGGAATCCCCAGCTTCGTGTGCAGGAGTCCGGTCGCCGTACCCGCCAGAAGACCCGCGACGACCGCCATCAGCATCGCCGCCCAGGGATTCCAGCCGCTGATCGTCAGCATGACCGTCACCGCGCCTCCGGTCGCGAAGGTACCGTCGACCGAAAGATCCGCCACGTCAAGAAGGCGGAACGTGATGTAGACACCCAGCGCCATCACGCCCCAGATCAGACCCTGCGCGACGCCCGCCGGGAGCCGCCCGAGGAGCCCCGCCGGATCCAGCGACGCAAAATAAGCTGCCATACCATTCATGATGTTCCCTCCCATGTCATTTCAGTACTGGTATTTTAGCACGTTTTCCTGCATCTCACTACCGGAATGCCTCTTCGTGTCAGAAAGACAGCCGGCTTGTTATGCGGTTTCCCGGCGATGCACAGCAAAGCGTCACCGGAGCCGCCCTCTGCGGGCGTCTCCGGTGACGTCAGATGGCCGGATGCCGTCTGCGGTTATTCCGCCGCGCTCTCCGCCACGCTCTCGGCCGTGCTGGACGCACCGCTTTCCGCCGCGTCCGGATTGTAAGCGACATAATCGTCCGGAACCTGGATGCCGAGCGCCTCGCAGAGCGTCGGATTGTATTCCTTCACCGGATTCGTGTCATACTCGATGGGCATCTCGGAAATCTTCGCTTCGCCCTTCAGGATCTTCGCCGCCATCTTGCCGGTGGCCTGTCCCAGCGTGTAGTAGTTGATCGAAAGCGTTGCGATGCCGCAGCCGCTCATAAGCCCTTCCTCGCCGACAATAATCGGTTTGCCGGCCGGCTTCGCGACATTGTTGATCGCTTCCGTGCAGCTGGCCGCCGTGTTGTCCGTCGGGATGTAGAGGGCGTCGCACTCGTTGCAGGCCTGGCCCGTGACGGACGCGACATCATTGGAGTCGGAGAACGTATAGGTCTTCACCGTAAGGCCCGCGTCCTCCAGATCCCTGGTGATCTGGTCGGCCTGATACTTGGAGTTCGCCTCCGCGGAGCAGTACAGGATGCCGATTGTCTTCGCGTCCGGAAGCAGCTCGCCGAACATCGCCGCCTGCTTGTCAAGCGGTGCGAGGTCGGACGTGCCGGAGATATTGCCGCCGACCGTACCGTTGAAATCATCCAGATCCAGCGCGGTCGCATAATCCGTGATCGACGTACCGAGGATCGGGATATCCGTCGTCGCCGCCGCCGCGCTCTGAAGGGAAGCAGTCGCGTTCGCGAGAATCAGATCCACGTTCTCGGAGACAAGGTTCTGGCAGATCGTCGTCGCGGTCGCCGTATCGCCGGCCGCGTTCTGCTCGTCGAAGGTGACCGCATCGCCCAGCTCCGCCTTCAGCTCGTCCTCAAAGCCCTTGGTCGCCGCGTCCAGCGCAGGATGCTGAACCAGCTGACAGATCCCGACCGTATAGGTCTTGTCCGCCGCGGAAACCGAAGCGGCTCCCGTGAGCATTCCCGCTGTCATCGCTACCGTCAGGCTAACCGCCATCATCTTTTTCCTGTTCATATCGAGTCTCCTCCTTCATCCCGATGGACGGGCAGCCATCCTCCCGCGTACAGCGGATCACTTCTACGCATCAACGCGTTTACCCGTTAAAGTATCTGATCCAGATCATACCGCACGGACAAATGGATGTCAACCAGAGGAAAACACCGGACTGTCGGTTCTTATTCGTAATCGAAAATGGCCTTCTTCTCCAGCAGCGGCCCGTACTCCGTCTTCCATCTCCGGTGAATCGCGCTTTCGTCATAGTCGGGCAGCGCGTTCCTTTCCATGTCGATCCGGATCAGAAGGTCAAAGCGGTTCCCACGGTCGACCGTGTTGGCGATCACGTCCACGCCATGAACGCCGCGCACCGCCTCCGGTCCATTCACGAGACCCTCGAACAGAGTCCGGATCGCGGGTTCAAGTGCCTCGCGTCCTGTGACGGACGGCATATATTTGATCAGAATGCAGTGCTTCATGAATAAACTCTCCTTTCCCGTTTTGTTTCTTTCCGATCATACCGCCCGGGCGGCGGAATGTCACCCGCGAATCGCAAAGTCCTTGTAGCGCGAACCGCTTCGTGTTACAGTAGGCTTCAGAAGCATTTCATGCAGTCTGCACGAAAATACAGTCAAAGGAGGGCTTTTATATGTGCACAGCGGCAACCTATACCACAAGAGATCACTACTTCGGGCGAAATCTGGATCTGGAGCATTCCTATCACGAAACCGTCTGCGTCACGCCGCGGAACAAGACGCTTCCGTTCCGTCATATGGCGCCGCAGCCGTCCCATCTGGCGATGATCGGCATGGCTTTTGTAGTGGACGGCTTTCCTCTTTATTATGACGCGACCAACGAACGGGGACTCAGTATGGCCGGTCTGAATTTCCCGGGAAACGCGCAGTACAATCAGCCGTCGGACGGGAAAGATAACATCGCCTCCTTTGAATTCATCCCGTGGATTCTCGGGCAGTGCGCCACCGTTGCCGAGGCCCGGCAGCTGCTGGCGCGTATCAATCTCACAGATACGCCCTTCAGCCCTCAGCTCCCGCCTTCCCCTCTTCACTGGATGATCGCGGACCAGAAGGAAGTCATCGTTTTCGAGCAGACCGCCCGGGGCGGCACCGTCTATGACAACCCGGTGGGCGTGATGACCAACAATCCCACCTTTGACTATCATCTGACACATCTCGCCGATTACATGGGTTCGTCTGCCAGCCTGCCGTCCAACCGCTTCGCTCCCTCCGTCAGCCTCTCACAGTACAGCCGCGGCATGGGCGGATTCGGCATCCCCGGCGATCTCTCCTCCGCCTCCCGCTTCGTCAAAGTGGCCTTCACGAAGATGAACTCCGAGTCCGGGGACAGCGAAGCTGAGAGCATCACGCAGTTCTTCAAGATTCTCGGCTCGGTGGAGCAGCAGAAAGGCTGCTGCCGTCTCGGAAAAGATGAGGCCGGCCGCGACATCTGCGAATATACAATCTACAGTTCCTGCTGCAACATGGATACCGGCGTCTACTACTACACGACCTACGGCAATTCCCGGATCACGGGCGTGGACATGCACGCGGAAAATCTTGACGGTTCCGAACTGGCCGTCTATGAGCTGGAAACCGACCAGCAGATCCATATGGCGAACCGGAAGGACTGAATCCGACCGTTGCTCCGGCAACAGACAAAACATCTCTGTCCGGCTATGCTTTAGCCAGACAGAGACGAAAGGATGTGACAGGGCACACGGCAGCCGCCCGGATGATATGAATTTAAGTGAAATTACGGAAGCCATTCGAAACGATCCGCGAAATGCGGACTACACGAAGCGGGGCATCCCGCCCATTCTCCAGATCAGCCCGGAGGCACGCGTTCTGATCATCGGCCAGGCGCCCGGCCGGCGCGTGGAAGAGTCGGGTGTTCCCTTCGACGACAAATCCGGAGAAACGCTCCGCGACTGGATGGGCGTTGACCGGGACACGTTCTATTCCGGGCGGATCGCTGTTTTGCCGATGGATTTCTACTATCCCGGAAAGGGAAAAACCGGAGATCTGCCGCCGAGACCGTTCATCGCGCGCGAGTATCACGCCGCCCTCCTTCAGCAGATGCCGGACGTCAGACTCACCGTTCTGGTCGGACGCTACGCGATCGGCTTCTATCTGAAGGGACGGGAAGAGCGTACGCTCACCGAAACGGTCCGGAATTTCCATTCGTTCCTTCCGTCCCGTTTCCCGATCGTTCACCCCAGTCCGCTCAATTTTCGCTGGCAGGCCAGAAATCCCTGGTTCGTGTCGGAGGTCGTCCCGGAGCTTCGCCGCAGGGTCGCCGAAAGCCTCACAGACTGACCTGATCGAAGCATCAGAACGACGCGTATGACCGGCGTCCCGCCGGTCATACGCGTCGTTCTGATGCCTGCTTCACTTTTTTATTTATTTTGTACTCTCTCTCAGAATGATCTGATAGTCGCGAAGGAGCGTACTCCCCGGCTGTTCTCCGTCGATCATCTGAAGCAGCGTGACGGCCGCCGTCCCGCCCAGCTTCCGGTCGTCGATGTCGATCGCCGTCACCGCAGGATCCGAGCCGGTAAGCAGCGCACTGTTGTAGAACGAGGCCACCCGGATATCCCCCGGCACGCGGATCCGTTTTCTCCGGCAGGCTGCCATCACAAGACTCGCGATCATGTCGTCCATACAGACGATGCCCTGCGCCCCCCGCCTCATGGCGTCCGCCACAGCATGCTCCGCGGCCTGCTCCGAGTTCACGCCCATATAGAGCATCGACGGGTCCGCCTTCAGTCCGGCTGACTCAAACGCGGCCGTAAATCCCTTCTTCCGGGTATCCGTAATCACCTGCGTTTCGTCCTTCCCGAAAAGGACGAGACGCCGGAATCCTTTCCCGATCAGAATCTGCGTCAGCTCGCAGCAGGCGTCCAGATGATCATTGTCCACCTGCACCAGCTCCTTGTCCGGACTGCTTCCGATCACGACGAAGGGAATCCCGGCCGCTTTCAGATACTCCGCGGGCGGATCGTCGAACATTGTCCTGGTGAGGATCACCCCGTCCACCTTGCGGTCTTCCACCATTCTCTTCAGATTGGAAATCTCACTGCCGGTGATCAGAGACATCAGAATATCATATCCCTTCTCCGACGTGACTTCCCCGATCCCCCGCAGACATTTGTGGAAATACGGAAGGTCAAAGAGATCGTAATCGGTCGGACAGACCACTCCGATATTGAACGTTCTCTGCTGTGCCAGCCCCCGCGCCACGGCATTCGGCTTGTAATGGATTCTGGAAATATAATCCTTCACCCGCGCCGTTGTAGCCGCACTGATGCGTCCCTTCCCGGATATCGCCCTCGAAACCGTGGTTTTCGACACGCCGAGGGCCTCCGCGATATCATCGATTGTCAGATTTTCAGCCATCTCCGTTTTCAGCCCTTCACTGCACCTCCGGTCACGCCCTCGACATAGTATTTCTGCAGGCACATAAACAGGATCACGACCGGTATCGCAACCAGTATACCACCTGCGCAGAACCTGGTGAAGTAGCCCTGATAATCATTGGTCCACACCCACCGCGTCAGGGCGACGGCAACGTTATAGCTTCTGTCGTTGCCGAAGGCCACATAGGAGGCGAAGATGTAGTCGCACCAGGGCGCGAGAAAGGCGGTCAGCGCAGTGTAGATGACGATCGGCTTCGACAGCGGGATGATCATCTGGTAAAAGATCTGGAACCGCGAGGCGCCGTCGATCCGGGCTGCCTCGTCCAGCGCTTTCGGGATCGTGTCGAAATAGCCCTTGCAGACATAGTACTGCATGCCGGAGCTCGCACAGTAGACAAGGATCAGCCCCGGCACGGCGCCGCTCTGGGTGAGCCCGAACTGCTTCAGCAGGAAATACATGCAGATCATCGTCAGAAAGCCCGGGAACATCCCGAGAATCAGCCAGAATCTCATCAGAAACGTGCGTCCCGCGAAGCGCATTCTGGAAAGCGCGTAGCTTACGCCCATCACGATCAGCGTCTGAAAGACAGTCGTCACCAGCGCGATGATCACGGTGTTTTGATACCAGAGCAGGAAGTTCGTCTCGCCCGAGAACAGAAAACGGTAGTTATCCAGTGAAAAACGCTTCGGGATCAGATAGCTCACCATCCCGCCGTACTCCGACGCGTAGGAGCGAAAGCTCTGCATGACGATACCGAAGAACGGAAACAGCCAGATCACGCTGATCACGATCAGCAGCAGATAGCAGAAGAAATTAGCGGCGCTTCTCTTTCGGCTCATGGAAGCAAATGACTCATTCTTCATCACTGGAATCCCTCCTCATCCTTCACTGACGGAAGCCGGTTGTACACGACAAGCGAGATCACCGCCGTCACGATAAAAACCATAATGCCGATGACCGCCGCCATCTTGTAATTCGTGTCGTTGACGGTCATCTTATAGAGCCATGTCACCAGCAGATCGGTGTGGCCTGCATTTCCCGCAAGCTTGAGCGACAGCGGCTTTCCCTGCGTCAAAAGGAAGATGACGTTGAAGTTGTTGAGATTCCCGGTGAACTGCGTCAGCAGGAACGGGCCTGTGACGAACAGCATGTAGGGCAGCGTGATGTTGAAGAACATCTGCGCCGGCGACGCGCCGTCCATCCTGGCTGATTCGTAGAGGTCCTCCGGAATATTCATCAGAAGGCCGGTCGAGATCAGCATCATGTAGGGAATCCCGATCCAGATATTGATCAGGATGATCATCACCTTCGCGAGCGTCGGGTCCTCCCAGAACGGAATCGCCTTCGAGATGATGCCCGCGCTGAGCAGAAAGCCGTTGACCAGCCCGTCCGTGGCGAACATCTTCGAGACGTAGAGAAGAGAGACGAACTGCGGCACCGCGATCGTGACGACGAGGACAGTCCGCCAGAGCTTCTTGAGCCGGATCCCCTTCCGGTTGATCAGCATCGCCACCATCAGCCCGATGAAGTAGTCGAGGAAGGTCGCGAAAAAGGCCCAGACCAGCGTCCAGAGCAGCACACGGAAGAACGTCGGGCCGAAACCGCTGCTCCCGAAGGAAAAAAGCTGTCTGAAGTTGCTGAGTCCGACCCAGGTAAAGAGATGGGTCGGCGCCTGATGCTTCGCGTCGTAATTGGTGAAGGCCACGCAGATCATGAAGATCAGCGGCAGCACTGTAAAAATGAAGATGCCGAGCACCGGAACCGCGAGCAGCGTCTTGTCAAAATGGCGGTCCAGAAGCGAGCCTAAAACCTTCCGGTTTTCCGGAAGCGCCCGTCCCTGCTTAAGAGCCGCCTCTTCCAGCATGTTTTCCCGGACATTCATCCGCCACACGAAAAGGAACGCGGCAATGACGACGATCGTCAGAATGCCGAAGAGCAGGATGAGAAAGCTGTTGTCTCCGTAGACTGTCTTTCTGTGGATCTTTGTCGTTTCCACCGTGCCCAGCGTGGTGATCCGGCTGAGATAGTGGAATCCGAAACGGAACAGATAGAGAAAAAAGAGTATCTCCAGCCCGAGATAGGCAGTTCCCTTGACAATCTGTCCTCTGAACAGCGGCCCGAGTCCCATCACCACGTAGGAGAGCCTCGTCTTCGCGTCTCCGTGCGCGAAGGTTGTTCCGATCTCCCGGAAGTCTCTCCCGATTGTCCTCACGGCCGAACGACCTGTTTTTGTTTTCGCAGCCATTTTATGGCTCCTTCCCTTGTTTGCTCTATGTACTCAGAAACATGCAGTCCTTGTTTTTCCGGGACAGGCATTCCGCTGAATTTTTCAATCGAAAAGGCCGAAAGAATCCATTCTCCCGGCCTTTCCCAGCAAGCGTTGCTTTTTCTTTACGATTCCGCGTAGGACGCGCAGGTATCCTGGAACGTCTGAAGCGCCTTCATCAGATCGTCGTCAGACGTATCCGCTGTCAGATTGCCCTGGATCACATCGTCGCCGAGACCGGTCGCCAGCGTCCAGTAGTCGTTCGGGTACTGACCCTGCGGAATATCATACTGCAGCTGATCGGCCAGCGCGGAGAGCGCCTCGTCCGCTTTCACCGCATCAGAAGCCTGAACCGCCTTGTTGGACGGGCCCCAGCCGAGATCCTTGTAGCGGGCCGCCTGAACCTCTTCTCCGGAGAGATAGGCGGTCAGCTGATCACAGACCGCCAGCTTGTCCTCGTCCTCCTGCGGCTTCTCGCCCAGCAGCTTGTATCCGCCGAAACCGGACATCTGGTACGTCTTGCCGTCCTCTCCCTTGAAGGACGGAAGCTTCGCACAGGCGTAGTTGTCTCCCAGAAGCTCCTTCACGGTCGACGCGTCCCATGTGCCGTCGACAATCGCGCCCACGTTCGTCGCCTTGCCGGCGGAGGAACCGTTCTGGAACGCGGAGGAGCTCTTGACTTTGATCATCTCCTTCAGCGCGGTGACACCGGCGTCCGACGCGTAGTCCACCGTGCAGGACGTGAAGTTTCCGTCGTTGTCCGTCTCATAGAAGAGCTTGCAGCCCGTGCCGAAGAAGAACGCCGGCTGATACCAGCCGTTGTTGATCTCCATGTAGAAATTCTTTCCGGCCTTCTCGCAGTCCGAAAGGATTGTGTCGAGATCAGACGGATCCGTGACGACGCTCTTGTCATAATAGAGGAAATATCCGTTGTCCGAGGTGATCGGATGGGCATAAAGCGTATCGCCCACCGTCGCGGCCGTGATCGCTCCCTCGTCATTTTCACTCTTCACGGAATCGACGTCATCCGGGTTGACCTCCTCGAGCGCGCCGGCCGCCACCAGACGCGCGATCTGATCCTGCGCAAACGTGTAAATATCCGCTCCGGCCTCCACGTCCGTGATCATATTGCTCGCCGCGTCGCCCTCGCCTACCGGTTCCACCGTATAGGACCAGTCCGCTGCGCCGTCGGTGCTGTCGATGAAGCTCTGCACCTGCTGGGAAGTGAACTTCACCGCCGCGTCCGCGACCCAGATCTTGATCGTTCCCTTGGAGCCTGTGCCGACCGTCTCCGGGGCAACTGCCGCTTCCGCCGCGGACTCAGCCGCTGACTCCACTGTGCTGTCCGCGGACACCGCGACGCATCCCGCCGCCATAGCGGAAACAACGGCGCCGGCTGTAAGGATGGAAACCAACTTTTTCTTCATCTCTCATAACCTCCCTGATGAAAAGCTGTTGCTGCTGTGAATTGCGCAACCGTTTGTTCTCTTATTACAGTACAGCGAAACGTTTTCCGCGTCAATCCGGCTTGTTTCATTAATTTTATCGCATGTTTTTGTGCATTATGCACATTTGTCGGGCGATCAGGTCAATCGATCGCGCAATCGGTTGCGTTTCCGAACGTCAAATCCGCTTAAAAGCAAAGCGGGCGCATGGCACGGATCCTTCCTTCGGATCCGTGCCATGCGCCCGCTCTCCCGCCTTTCACGGCAGTCCGGTGCCTTCACACACTGTCATCCTGTCCGGTGCGGAATATCCCCGCACCGGAAGACGCATCTCATTCTTTCTGTCACCCCGCGCCGGCTGAAGCGCATGCTTTCTGCGCCCCTGCCGCCGCAGAACAGGCCGCTCACCTCCTGCGGAAGCGCTCCCGGATCTCCCGGTTCGCCGCGAGAATCCTTTCCTCCGGCACGCCGGCCCGGGCCAGCAGCTCATATTCGCGGAGCGTGCCGGGCCCGTGCGGCACGCCGACCGCACCGGAGTCCGAGCCGGACGCGATCTTCGCGCCCATCCGGGAGGCACGGCCCACCGCCAGGAGCTGTTCCCGGATGGTCCGTCGGACGACCGTCTGGTCAAAGCCTTCTCTCCCCGTAAAAGCGTCGATCGCAGCCAGCGTCGGAACCCAGATTGTATCCGATCCGGCCAGCAGCTCCAGCGCCTCCTCGTCGCAGAAATAGGCGTGCTCGACACTGTCCGCCCCTGCCCGGACGGCCGCCTTGACGGCCTCCGCCCCGTTGATATGAAGCATCACGGCAAAGCCCGCGTCATGCGCCAGCCCGATGACCCTGCGGATTTCCTCTTCTTCAAGCGACGGGCAGGACAACCCGCCGCAGGTGCGAAAGGTAATGATACCGGAAATCATCAGCTTCGCGAAATCCGCCTGCGCCGCCTCAAGCTCCGCGAGCCGCTTCCGGAATCCCGCTTCATCCGCGTATCCGCGGCCGACGATGCCGCCGTAACGCCCGTCGCGGTGGATCGCGAAGACAGGCGTCGCGTACTCGATACCGTACTCCGCCGCCAGCGGCCGGGCCGCGTCCGACACGCCCAGCGCGTCTCCGCCGTCCCGGAAATATGTCACGCCGGCATCCCTGAGCGCGGCCAGCTCTGACCGCACCGCGTCAAGATTCACCTTTGATCCGATGTGCACACCGGTGTTGCTGAAATGAGCCCCGCCTCCGTGCCGGCGCCAGGCGCCTCCGAAATCCTCGCCGTCCATCATCAGATGGCCGTGACACTCGAACCGTTCCCCGCTCATCCGCCTTTTTCCGGTTCCTTTCTGCCCGGTGCGCCTGCACCGGCCGGTCCCGGGTTCCGCCTCCTCCCTGTTTTCTCACACCGGCACCGCCGCGCATCGGTCCGCGCACCCTGATCCCGGATTCCGCTTCTTTCCTGTTTTCTCACACCGGCACCGGCCGCGCATCGGTCCGCGCACCCTGATCCCGGATTCCGCTTCTTTCCCGTTTTCTCATACGCCTGCGGCTGTGCCCAGCACGATGCCGAGCGCCGCGCTCACGCAGATGATCAGAATCGGATGGAGCTTCTTCCACGCGAGAACACCGGAGACCGCCACAATCACGAGAGAAATCAGATCCTCCCGCGCCGTTTTTCCGTTCAGCGCCGCGCCTGTCCCATGCAGGGCGCCCAGCCACCGGGCCGCCAGATGGAAGACATTGCCCGACACGGA
>OCTW013371235.1_pt1 | contig 36768 bp, 32 predicted proteins | sample 1539671 | NCBI WGS metagenome assembly OCTW01 (sample SAMN02144230, study PRJEB22623) | gut metagenome | biome: sheep rumen | host: Ovis aries | place: New Zealand
AGATTTTGTTTCCAAATATTCTTCAAAATCTTTTGGGTTTGTATTTAAGTCAAAATGCAAATCAAAGCCATTTCCAATCACAAATAATCTACTCAAATTTACACCTCTTCAAAAACTATAGATGACCCAGACAGCATCCCTGAAGACAATGATCTGAAAATAATCTTTCGATAATGGATATTACGAAATACAAAAATTAACTGTCTGTTGGACTGGAAAGTAACTTTCCGGACTTGAAATTATCCTTTATAATTTCGTCCTTAATGATCCCTGCGTAATATTTTCGTAATATTGTAATGTTTCCTTAACAGTGCCTGTCACCAGATATTCCAAGCCTCACTGGAAGTTAAGATCGATATCAATCTCTATAAAATATGAGTTTCACATCATCCTCTGCAAACTTCTGATTTTTCTGAAATTCTTTTCCGGAAATTCTATCAATAAACGTCTGTGAATCAATTATAACGTTATCTATTGATGTTAAACTATCAGGCTGTGTTATTCGTTCCAATATTTCTAATACTAGCTCATCCACATATTCATGCAAATGTTCCCCTAAAGATACAATATTATTTGGCTCGTTACCGGAATGTATTATTGAATTACGCGTACGATATAGCCTTTGTATATGCCATTCTATTCTTTGTCCGTATCTTTCCAACTCTGTAAAATACTTTTTCTTATCCTTAAAAACGTCTTCATGTAATTGGCTAATTCTACTTCTGATTACAGGATAATGTTTTAGCATTTGATAAGCTGACTTTCGAACGTTTTCATATTCTTCAAGAATAACTAAACACGCAAGCTTATATTCTTCGTCACCATTTTGTGAGATCGAACTCAAAAGAGAATTATAATCATTTATGTCTAAGTTTGCTTTTAAATAATCATGCAGCTCATGTATAACAACATTGATGTAATTTCTTTTTAAAATAGGAACTACCGAGCGGATGATTGTAACAATCTTTGAATTCGAACGATCATCAGATGCTCCTATAATTTCAATAGCTGACCACAGATTTAAAAAAGCATTTCTGTTGTTGCTACTATCTATAGCCTGATTATGTGCAACTATAAGTTTATCTACTGTCCTAAAGTCTTTATGGTTAGCATTTTCAAGAAGACTTGTGATTATCCTTTCAGAGTTCTTTCCTAATGTCTTATCATCATAATCCTGTGAGAATCGAAATCCGGCAGGACTAAAGGCTGTTCGCATTAAGCGTTTACCATCTTCATCATAAACTGACGCTTTATCATCGCACCATTCGCCTTCGCGATTTCCTAAAAACTTATAATATCTGGTAAAAATATCAAAATGCTGATAAACCAAATGTGCAGCACTTTCAGGATCCAATGCTTTGACAGACTCAGAAAGAAGAATGTTTCCATTCGTATTTGATCGGCTTGCATTCTCGTTGACAATTTTAATATCAAGTCTTTGCTTTAATATATCCTTAAAATTATAAACTTTTTTATCAGCGCTAAACCGTATTTCATATAAATGCTCATTAAAATCAAAATCATCTACAAATTTATCCAAAGGCGAGATGTCTTTAATTTCACGTGAAGAAAAAGTGCTTTTACAGTAATAGTATATATAACTTTGGTCATACCCAATTCTGATAAGCATTGGTATATAGCATCTCAAAGCTTTCTCGATTTTCTTTTTATCTTTTTCCAGATTTGCATACTTCTTTACAGTTTCTCCGCACCACATTGGATACAAGCCGAACTTATGGAATAAATATGCCATAAACTTTTCTTGATTCTCCTGTGAGAGTTCATTTACATGCTGTGAAAAGTATTCTATTTGAGAAGCTGAAAAGTGTTCTTTTATAACGATATCATTTTTAAGGGAATCACAGAATTCATCTAAAATGATTTTTAAATGGCTTTCATGAATCATGCCACTTTTTACCAAACCAAATGTTGTTAGATATTCTTCAATAAGAAGGTAAGTATTCAATACCGGAACTTTATATAAATGTGATGTGAAAAACATCAGCATTTCTTCAATGCGTTGTGCACAATAAAGCATTCCGTCATGCGAAAATCCTTCTTTCCAATTCCCGTTGATTTTAAACCGCATTTTATACCCCTATAGCATTCAAAGACCATCGTATTCATACACACACCATCGCCGTCCAGAAGATGTTTCCTTTTTCTGGTGTTAGTCCTTTTCTATCTTCACACTGCCATCTCTGCCACGCGCCATGCGATGAACAAGTAATTGTAGCGTATTGTCTGATTATTTGATTATGCCAGCTATAGCGTATTCCTTTCAGACAAAGATGTGATAATCAATGCCTCATCTCGCCGAATTCCAGTATGACGGCAATACGCTATGAGATGATCAATTCTTCCCGAACAGATTCCTTCTCTTTCACATCGTCCAGCTTGCTATCGTATCGGTTTGCGATGATCACATCACTCTCCGTCTTAAACTTCTTCAGATCATTGACAGCGTAATTGCCGAGGATTCAATGCTTCAAGCCTTATCCATTTCAAGCCCATTACTTGGCTCAAATTCATACTTCCGGCCTTTATCTTCCGGCAGATCTTATCCCCGATCACACAACAGAGAAGACTTATAGTCAAAACAATGACTGAATTCGCAACATACGGAATTCTTCGATACCCCGGAACATGATTCAGGACTATCATCACTGCGATGTGGCACAGGTAAATACCGAAACTGTAATCTCCAATCAGTACAAGCGGCTTCCCCAGTTTTAAAAGATTTCTTTTCTTCAACCGAACCACTTCATAACAAATCAGGCATGTAATCGTCGTTGTGAACCATGAGCTGATTTTCAGCTGTGTTCCGCAGTTGGCTTCTCCAGCCTGATACCATAGCCACCCCTCGCCAATTTGAAGAAAAACAGAAATCAGAAGAAGTAACACCAATATCATAGGTGAAAATGCCTTATTATTTTTTCGCAGATGCAATCCCATAAGGTAATACCAAATCCATGGAATAAAGCAAATTCCATAAATCACATTAATGACATCCAGAACCTTCGCATTCCCAAATACCTGAAAATATTTGATCAAATATGACATAGGACTAATAAGCATGAAAAGAATTGTCCAAGTCTTACACTGTAAAGTTCTAAAGCAAACTCCAGTCAGTAAAACGATCTGTATATAAACCAGGCAGTAATACATCTGTGCACTTGAAGAAGCTGATATAAGGTTATATGCAATATTCTCAGGTTTTCGGCTCAAAAGCGTGTATATCGACGTCCATATTATATAGGGAATCAGAACGCGTTTGATCCTTCTCCACATCCGTGAGCTACTCCATGTCTCTTCTTTTGTCAGATATCCCGACAAGAAAAGAAACGTCCCAACGCCAAAATTAATAAACGGACGCGCAATAACCTGCGAAAATCCCGCCGGGCATGTATGAATACAGATTACTGCGAAAATGCAGAGTGCGCGAATTATTTGTATAGAGCTGTCTCTGCTCTTAGGGATTATATTTTCTGTGCTTTCCATGTCGATCCTTATGCGTCATATTATAAATTTTTCTATATGCTTTCAATCCGAATCTAGGCATCGCATATTTTTTTAATACAGGAATCAGCTTATCACTTTTCTTATAGTCCTTCAAAAACCTATCACGAAAGACCCCTGGCTTTGACGGACGAACAGCGCAAGCATTCCACTCTATCGCTTTCTGTCTGTCAACTTCGGATATTACAATATCTTCGCGTATTCCACCGAGTAGCTGCTTTCCCTTATCACTATTCACAAAAAGTAGAGATGTCCCTTTGTCATCAAACATTTCAGGTAAGAATACCCATGCTCCCCACAAGTCTCCCAACGTAATGTCTGACTGTCTGCTCTCAACTCCTTTGAATTTGCAATGAAAGCAGGCATCTCGAAGTGTTATGTTATCTATAAAGCCTCGCATGTAGAGATCTGCGTCATGATCAATGTTGTATTCAGATCCATCCTTGTATTTAATCACAAAACGATAATGTTGCCACCCTTTGCTTTTATCTCTAAATGTAATTGAGCTTATAGCTTTTCCCTCTGTTCTCTCACCAAGATATTGTTCCCATAACTTGGCAGAAGGTGCACCGTGACAAATATTATCGATTAGGTATAAGTTTTGATAGTCCTTTTTCAGAAAACTTACAAGTCCTCCTACTTGACAAGGAGTACCCGTAAATAAAACTATTCTTCCATCTTCCAAATCATCTCGCACATTCGGATATACTCTGCAATTGCTGAAAACATATTTACTTCCATAAAGTCTTGGAAGAGAATCGAGATTATCCACTCTAATATGTTCAACCTCGAACTTATCGTTAAAAGCAGCACCATAAACTACGCCGCCTTCTTTTATTATTTTTTTAGCGATTAAAGGAAAAATAGCTCCAGAAGAACTTTCGAGTCTATCCTTATCATTTTTGTTCTGTGCTGCAATAATCATTCGTACTTACGCCTTATGTCTTAAATAACGATTCATGAAAGTTCCAATATACTTCCGATTGATCACAAAGAATAATACGATGCCCAAAATCGTTAGGATCAAATCTGTGATATTGTTTGTCCAAATGGTAATGGTGGCCATAGCTACTGACAATACAAATAGCGGAATGAACTTCTTCTTATCTAAGTGGACTGGTGTTATCTTCTGTGTATCGTGCATTCTGCATACCCACATAACGAAAAATCCACAGAACGTAGAGAAAGAAGCAGCTTGAATTCCAATGAATTTCATAAACACTAGATCGATACCAAGATTCACGGCTGCACCGATTGAACTTGACCTGGCAATGGAGCCTGTTTTCGTCCCCTGTAGGAGTCCTGCCGTAATAAACGCGGTCAGTCCTTGAAACAACGCACCCAAATACAGAAAGCTAATGTAGATAGACGCGCTTTTATACGAATCACTGAGAATCAGTTTCGTTACAACTTTTGTGGCAGGTATCAACGCTACTGTAAAGCAAAAAGCCAATTCATAAAGGTTTTCAAAAATGCGAGAAGAATACTTTGATGTTTCCTTTCCTTCCTTTAAATTTCCGATTGCAACATCTGTCCATGAATAGTTAAAAATAGTAAATAGCATAGACAAAATAGTCGGAAACTTGTTCGCAACAGCGTAAATTCCGTTAGCGGCACTTCCAAGTATAAAACGGATGACATATCGGTCTGATGCACCCATCACCCACCAACTCAATCCGGAAGGAACAAGCGGAGCCGAATACTTCAGCATTTCCTTCGTCAAAGCACGATTCTCTTTTGTCGAAATCACACCTGTACGGAGCTGAGGCTCAAGGATCAGCATCATTAGAATCGTAGCCGAATAGCTGATAAGTGAACTGCGAAACATTCCATCAACACCTTGATGAAAAATAACAATGAACAGGACATTCAATCCAAGAAAGATGATGCTTTGAACAATTCCAGATAAGGCAAATAATCCCTGTTTCTCTAAGCCTCTCAGTAAGGTTTGAAGAGATTCAAGCCATCTTCCTAGGACAAGAAGTCCGATGAAATAATAACAATATTTAATAGGAAAAATGGCATTTACTGCCAGTAAGATGGCAGAAGATAAGCATGTACCTAAAATAATGACTCGATATGTCGCCGATATGCAGTTTTTCTTTTTATCTATATTATGCAAAAGCCATCTGTATGCTGCATCCGAAATTCTCATCGTTATGATTGGTGTAAACAGCGCAACGGTTGTCGTCACCAAATCATAGTCCCCCATATCACTGGTTGAAATGTAATATGTGTATAAAGGGACAATAAGAAAAGCCAGAATCTTAGTTCCGAAATTTCCTATGGCATAGATTAGAGTGCCTTTGACAAGCTTCTTATCATTCTGTTCCTTTTCCATCACAACTTAATTATCTAACGCCTCCAAAAGAAGTTTTGTGTATTCATTTCTTTTTCGATCAACAATAGACCGAAATGAAGTATAATTATCAGGAGTAATCACCTCCCCCATTTTCCCATCAACAGAGAATTCCGTAAAAAGTGTTTTTATTCTAGAATTCATGTTGCTCAAAGAATTCAAGCGATCGAAAACAGCATAAGTTTTGTTAAAAAGCATAGAAAATACGCACGCATGAAATGAATCCGTTAACACATTGTTTGCATGATGAATTAAATAAATGAACTCATTTGGTGAAGAAATGAATGCATCACTATTCACATCCATCAAGTCAATAATGTTCGAATTATCAGGGATAACCTTTTTACATTCTGAATTAACACCACCAAGAAAATACTCCAAGCAATAATTAGACTTGTGTAGCCAATCCGGTTTTTTTTCTATACGTTTCCAATCATTGACATCAAGAAAGAGCGTTGGATCCATCATTAGAACACAATCTTTTTTGAGAATATTGGAGAGATACATTACAGCACTCTCCTCACGGCAAGAAATGAAATCAAAATCTTGCAATCCCTCCACAAAAATCGAAAGATATTTAGATTGAAAATCTTTTTTTCCAATACTGGCTGCAAAAGAAATCTTCCTAGGCCCTTTTATATCGTATAAGGAAAAATACTTTACATCAGCTTCATTGAAATCTACATCATTCCAAACCTGATCGCTTCCTACAGAAAGAATATCAAAAGAATTAAGGAATGACCTATTTGCATTATCTGTAAAAAAGCCATTCGACAAATTTAAGTATTGTCTTGAAAAGGCTTTAAACTTCTCTTCTCTCCTATAATACTGCGCATGTGAAGATTTTGTAGGAGTCTTAGCCATTATAGCCTTTAATAGATTCTTTCCCTTTTGCTTTGTTGAAAGCTTTAATACAGACTGCCTGCCCTGCAAGGTAATAGGGGCAAATCCAAGTTTCTTATATATTTGAACATGTGCATAGTTTTGGAGCTTATTCCCATAATTCTGTTCACCATATACGGTGACAATCCCAACTTTTTTCATCGACCGCCCTTTTTATCTAAATACATCTTCTACTGCATAAATATAAACGGATAAGTTTCATGTAAGTTACAATAGCCAATGAAATAGGCAAAATATATTATCAGGGACAAAAATACACCCACCCAAAGCCCCCATTGTAAAGGAATCTTTGCCTTTGACCTTGGTGGTACTGTGTACATATCATGTTGTGATAATGATAAGATTCTTACAAACATAAGGTAGGATGCAACTCTATATAAATAAAATGAAATATTTGTAAGCGTAAAACAAGCAATCTCAACTATGCTAATCGCTATAAAAAATTTCTTGTCTGTTTGCATCAATGGAATTCCACAAGCAAAGAAAATAAAAGGTAAAAAGTAAATCAATACTCCCAAGGCCGAGAAATTAGCGCTTATTTGTCCCTCAGTAAAGTAATGTGAATACCTTTCATTTAAAATTCCATGCTCAATTAAGAAAGAAACAATTGATGTGATAGAAGTCATAACTATCACTAAAACAAGAATAAAGGTAGCATCCTTAAATAAAGATGTTCTTCTGTGATCGTTGTAAAATGCGTACAAAATAATAGGAATAAAACTTAGAAAGGCACTTGAATGCAGCAACATTGCAATTACAATTATTATAATTGCCTTCAAGTATCTTCTTTCATCCTCGTTCAGTACTATTGACAAAGCCCATAATCCCATGGCCATAGCCAAACTTTGTCGAATCATATTGTATGAAGCATTATATTGAGTAAATAGGAATACTAATTCACCCATTAAAATACTGCACTCATTTCTCATTTTATATAAGCTTAAGTATACAAATAAACCTGTCAAAAGAGAAATGATGAACATCGTAATCTGGGGATTATGAAATATTTTGGCTAATATGAATACAAAAACACTATACCCTACGTCAAAACGTTCAAATAACGCATTATTCTGTGTAAATAAGATAAATGATTTAAATGAGTTGATATTTACAGCAAGATTCGTAGCTGATTTAATAACGTTTTTTGTATCGGTTCCAATAGAATGATCGCGTAGACCGGCAAGTATAGCTGGTATCAAAATCACAAACAGTGCTGATATCCATGGATTTCTATCTTCTTTTTGATTTTCCTTTTCATTATAATATGCAATTAGACCAGTAAGTCCAAAGCACACTAGGTATGGCCACATAAAAGATCACCTTTAATATACGATTTTTTTCTTTTTGCCAAGTATGTAACACAGATAATCAAATTTCATTTTTACCATTCGTATGTAAGCTATTCGTGATTTCGGCATATCATTCGGAATCTTATCACTTGTCATTTTAAATATTTTATTTTTTCTAATCTGTGAAAGTTTCAGCGTAAATTCTCTATATCCTAAGTAATGTGCGTCCTTTACCACAGAACTTATTGTCGAAAGTAAAAAACGCTTCGAGCATCTTTCAGAATTATTTTCCAGTCCCCATTTTTTTCCATATTTCATCAATTCTTTGTAAAGATAGCATGCACTCTTAAATAAGTTTGGATCATATGTATTTGTTACGCTAGCCTCATTGATGCTGTAAATATAGTATTTTTTAGGTATGTACAAAAGATCTTCTGCTCTATCAAAATACGGTAATTGCATCAAGAGATCTTCTTCTGTCCTTATATTCTCAAAACTCATTTGAAGATCATTATCTTTTAGAACAGAAGATTTTATAGCCTTAAAACATATATTGTTTAATCTTCTTCCGTCTAATACAGATCCACGTAATTTGTTGTACTCTTTTCCAGAATAAAGTTTCTCATTTTCACAAAGATCTGGCCAAACAGGGAATCTTTCTCCTGTTTTCTGATTAACTTTCTCCCCATTAAACATCACAATATCTGGAGCTTCGTACTTCTCTAAGGCTAAATTAATGTCCGATAAGGTATTATTTTTCAATGTATCATCAACATCTAAGAAGAGACAATACTCCCCTTTCGACTCTTCAATGCCCTTATAGCGTGCCTGAATCTGTCCACTATTGTTCTGATGAGAGACTTTCACCCTAATATCTTTTGCGGCTAGTGCCTCAATTTCTTCCAAGCTGTGATCTGAGGAGCCATCATCTACAAAAATAGCCTCCCATTCTTCATAAGTTTGATCCAATAGCGATCCATAACAATTCTTTATAAACTTTTCGCCGTTATATACCGGTATGACAACGGAATATTTTCTCATTCCTCTATAGCTCCAGTCTTTCCAACCTTAAAGTCTTGTATTGCTCGCTGAAGATATTCTCTTCTCTCGTTACTTCGGTCCAGATATTTAATATTCAATTTAGGTAAGACGGATGTCATATACATCAGCTGCATACGGTCATGCACTGGAACATAAGTCTGTTTAAGTAGATACTTCCCATCACGAACCTGATAATAAGTTCTAATAGGATCCCATATTCTTATGGATAAAGGACCGATCTTCTTCTCTTCCAATCCAACTCTGTGATTGATTTTGGTAGCTGTGGTCGTAAAGCATTTGTATCCAGTTTTTCTAAGTCTCCAGCACAAATCCCAGTCAGCATAATCTAAGAACACAGAATCATTAAAGAATTCGGCCTCTTTCAAAGTCCCATATTTGACTAACATTGACGAAGTAATGATTCGATTTACTTCATATGTTTTTTCAAGGATTTTCTTACCCTTTACAACCTCGACTTGTCCATTGGCCGAATTGTAATATGCAGGTCCTAAACAACCAACCTTATCTATATGCTGTTCTAATTTTCTATATATAGAGAGAAGCTTTTCGATGTGCTTCTGTGTAACAGACGAATCCTGGTCAAAAAAGATAATATAATCATTGGAATTCCACCCATAGCACGTATTCTTAAGCACTACATTATAAGCAGAGGAAAGGCCAAGATTCCTTCCATTATTTATGTAAATCGAATTATTTATCTTGGAAAATAGCTCCCCGTTATCATTTCCACTATTATCACAGAGAAACACTCGATCCACATATTGACTAAGTTCTTTTATCTTTTCTCCATTTTCACTGCTCGGATTATAAAGTGTTATCAGGGCATAAATTTTATTTTTTAACTCATACATAGACCAACTGTCCTATAACTCTTATTAGATCACTTTTGAGGTACTTGCCTTGAAGAAGAATATTCATCCTTTGAAACTTTGGATATTTCTCAATGTTGGCAAATAAAGCGACTTCTTTTCTTTTCTCTGGTGTAAGCTTCTTCCCATAATACTTAAGAAAGCATTGCGCCTGACGAACGCACTTCTTATCCATATTCTTGGTTTCAGGATTCATAAATTTCTTCAGTCTGTAATTGAAACTCTTTACATCTATCGCACCTACAGATTGATCTTGATGCTGCCGGTACTTCATAGTGACTTCATCTACATAAATAATGTGTCCCATTGCACTGGCACCCAAAGCAATCCACCAATCGTGCATCAATATTGAAGGTTCATAATTTACCGACGCTATTTCGCACATCGCTTTATTGATCATCATAGTGCAGCCGGTGATATAATTCTGAATCAGAAGCCTATTCAATTGATCATAATGTTTGTACACCATATTGCTAGAATTCTTCATGTCAATATCATGGAGATCCTCGTCAACCGGCTTATAAGCAGTATATATAAGGAGCGGGCAATCTTCACCGTATTTTCCTTCAACATTTTTCATTGCTCGAAGTGAAACTTCTATCTTGTTTGGAAGCCAACAGTCATCTTGATCACAAAACATAACATATTCCGCTGCCGCATGTTTCATCAATTCAAAGAAATTTGCAGCAGCACCTCTGGACGGCTTGTCGTCTTCAATTATCTGAATGTTGCCATATTTATTTTCATACTCCCGGAGAATTTCAACCGTATGGTCCGTTGATCCATCGTCCCTGACCAAAATACGGAAGTCCTTCTCAGTCTGTCCCAGGATAGAGTCCAACTGCGTACGGATATATTTTTCTCCGTTATATGTTGCCAACAAAATATCTATCATTTCTTTGATTTCCGCTTCAATTTCACCATTTCGTCCAATACTTTATAAATTCCCGGCCATACTCCTCCTGCTCGGAAGTATGAACCCTTCGGATAATAAATCAGCTCCGTAAACGGATGTGTAAGATTCTTTGAATGAATTTCCGGATAGAAATCCAGAATCTCTTCTCCGTGCATATCCGGATTAAAAGGAAGCCGCGCGACCTGCTGTACTTCGTCATCCGATACAATATCGAAATTAGCTACCTTCATCAGGACATCTACATAGCTGTCAAGATCGTATTCTCTCTCGCTCTTCTCAATAGCATCTGTAAAATCAACAATTCCCTTGAGATAGTTGTCATAGGAAAAGGAGTAATTCCAAGCACAGTATTTTCCTTTGAAGAACTTAGGTTTAACCTTGTCGCCATCCTTTTCATATCCATAGCAAGGATTGTACGGTGCTCTGAATAGTGCTTCTGGAAAACGTCTGTCCTGCTCTTTAGCATCGAGAAATACAAACTGTGTCTCCGGATCTGCCTTCTGATCCGATAAGAACGTGTGATAAAAGAAGCGCAGCTTTCTTATCGGAAGATTATGTGATTCGATATAACGATCCAGATCTTTCTGTGTTTTTCCAGTGCTGTTTGTATCCACCAATGCATAGTTGCTGTTCTCATCAAGAGCCTGCACAAGATATGTGCTCATGTTCTCGCCAGCAACTTTAATATTCTCCTCTAAGCGTTCACAGAAAGTCGGATTTGCCAGAGCTTCATCCAATTCCGCCTTGAAATCAGCAAAGGAATGATATTCTTTCTCACAGAAATCCTTGCCGAGAATCGAGGCAAGTTCTTCTTTTTCAAACCCCATGCGTTCAAAAGGTACATAAGCATAGGCCGGATCACGGAAGATCCAGTTCGACTTATCCCAGACGGATAATTGCTTCAAAGAATCAATCGTCACGTCCGGGAATCGCCATGCCACACGTGAGCCGAAAAGATACTCTGTAGAAATACTCAATCCTCTGTTTTGAATAATGACATCAGCTACCTTCTTTAAAATGTATCCATCACGCAGGACAAAGTAGAGTTTGTTGATGTTCTTGGCGTTGGCCTGTTTGATTACCCACAGAACATACTGGTACACCATGGGTGCCGCAAAGGATGCGCCAAGATCATATTCCGGTCCATTGGATCTTTCTCTCACCTGTGTAATAAGACCGTAAAAGGCTTTCCCCTGAATTGAAAGAGGCAGATGCTTCTCATAGTGATAACGCTGTGGTTGTTTAGTATGAACGGCCTGAATACCCAGCGATTTAGCATTCTTGTAATCCGATTTGACATTGTCCCCATAATGCTTCCAATCGGCATAGCGAACACTTAGCTTCTTCGATACGATTTCGTAGAGCTTCCTATTCTTCTTTGTTGCTCCATGATCGCAACTTACATAAATCGGGATTTCAGAAAAAATGGAATCTTTACTGGCAAGCAGATCACGCACTTCATTCTCATGCCAGTACATATCCGAGAGAAGAATGACTTGTTCTCCTCTATTAAACAGATCCTTAATCTTATTCACCGCCTTGGTGTGTAAGAAAGAATTCTCCTTCTCTGTCTCTAACTCAAGTTTGATTAACTGTTCCTGCACATCCGAAGAAATGTTATACTTCTGTCCAATATTCTTATAGATCTCCTCTATAGAGATCTCTGTAGTAGTCTTTCTGCGAAGCCAGAATTCCGCTTTTCTTCTTGCCTCTGCGAAAGACTCATCGCTCTTCCACAGCGTCTTAACTTTCGATTTCTCTTCCATCAGCAAGAAGATGTCTATTGAATTTGGCACAGTTCGATATAAGATTGTGTCGAATATATCAAATGAGTACAGCACTTTCTTACCTATTCTCCCCTCATCGTTTCTTCTTTGCCCGGATCTCCGTCGGGCTGTGTTCCTCTGTGGCTATGTATTTCTACATCTCCTCTGTGACTGTCTTTCGCACAGGTTTGGCTCTCGCTTCCACACAATGTGCCTTTGAAAGACGCACCCGACCCCGCCTTCTCCGTACTAAAAGACATCTCCCTCACTCCCCTTCCCCTCAGTAAACCAGCGCCTTCCCGTCGATGTCCTCTATGCAAGGGAGTCACTTGAAGATTTCCCATTTTTTCAACTTTTCCCGGTTTATTGGGCTCCCGACATCCTAAAAATCCGAAAAAACCGACCGTAAACGTGTGCAAACCCCTTGTTTGTATCAAAAGATTCACTTTTTCAGGCAGGTGGGGTATAAAAAAGCCAGTATTTTCGCAGGTTCCCGAGGCTGTCTTTGATGAAGAGGAGGTTCACCTTCCTAGTCACCCAGCTGAATAACAACTATTTTCTAATACAACAAAAAAGACTGCCCTCTCAGACAGTCTTGTTCACTACTTCCTGCCCTGCGTTTCCCTGTGAATCCTCTTTACTTCCTGCATCCGCCGTCGTCTGCCCTTCCGCGACACCCTCGGTGCTCTCCCTCATAAACAGAATTTTAATCGTCGCTAAACAAATCCTGAAATCCTCGGCGAGGCTCGGTTTTGCGATATACATAAGGTCCATCAGCAGCTTGTCATAAGGCGTGCTGTTGTATTTGCCGTAGACCTGTGCGAGGCCGGTCAAGCCGCATTTGCACTGCAGACGCAGATCGAACTCCGGCAGCTCCTTCCGGTACTGCGCTGCGATCTCCGGGCGTTCCGGCCTTGGCCCGACAATGGACATGTCGCCCTTCAGGATGTTGATGAGCTGCGGCAGCTCATCCATTCTGCATGCGCGGATAAAGTGGCCGACCTTCGTGATCCGATCGTCATTTTCTCCGGTTGATAGTCTGGCAACGCCGTCTTTTTCCGCGTCCATGCGCATGGAGCGGAATTTCAGAACTTCAAACTTCTTTCCGTCCTTTGTAAGTCTCGTCTGTCTGTAGAACGCCGTGCCGCCGTCAGAGCGGATGATCAGCGCAAGGACAATCATCAGCGGACTGAGAATGATGAGTGCAGCTGCGGAAAGCACGATATCGAACAGACGCTTGAAGAAGAGATACTCAGGGACCGGGCTGTAGCGCCGTACCAGCAGCATCGGCAGGTGCATCAGGTTCATTTCCTCGGCGCTGCTCATAATCATGTCCCCGATTCTGGGAATCACGTAGGAATTAACATCGTGCAGCACGCAGAATTTAAGGATCTGGTTCCGTTCATGGCTGTGCAGACTGCAAAGGAAGACGAAGTCAGCCTTCGCTACTTCCTGCTCCATAAACTCCTGTGTCAGCTCGCGGACATGCACTGTTTTCCGCACATCGTAGCGGACGTTCAGCCCGTGCTCCTGAATCAGCCTTTCCAGCCCTTCCATCTCGTCATAGATGACGATGGTTTTCTTCCGTGCAAAACATCTGCTATGCCAATGATGCGCAAGCGTTGTCCATAAGATAATCACAACTAGATCCATTGCAAGACACAGCAGCATCGGCAGCAGCGCCGGAAGTTTTCTGATTAAAAGGTAGAGTACGATGTAGATCAGAGCATTGGCGAGCACCGCGGCCAGAAATTGGGAATAGATTAATTCAGAGATACGGCTAAGATGCAGAAGAAATCCCCGGTAGACTCTGGTCAGATAGAAATACAGCACAGCATAGAGCAGGATAACCGCCCAGTTGCCCCAATAATAAAAGGGCACGCCGTATACATGGTTTTGATAGAATTTTGTCCAGATAAACGCAAAAACAGCCGCGACCGCCACCACATCAAGCAATTTGACAAAACGGATCAGCACACGGTGCTTCACATATTGTCCGGAAGAAGTTACAGTTTCATTTCGCATAGCGGAATAATTGACGGAAAAAGAGCCTTATCCCCGCTCTCTTTTCCCTCTGCAGAAGTTTACATGCATAGAGGGAATTCAAACAGGGAAAAGGCTCTGCACTCCTACCCCCCCCCATATAAAAACTTCGGGCGGTCTCGGAATCTCAGGCTTGTCGAGTTTCCGAGACCGCTCAAATCGGAAGATCTGGTAATTACAGGACTACGTAGAACGTTCCCATATCCATTACAGATACATCAACCTTTCCTCCTGTAACTACAGCCGAGGTTGTCGTAATAGAACCGTCTTTATGGATCTGGTAAATGGTAGCTGTCTTTCCGTTATATTTTGTTCCGACACCGACAGAGAACTTGAATGTTCCAAAACCATCCCAGATCGAAACGCCTTTTCTGTACATGCGGATCTTGTATGGTCCGAACTTCTGCGCTGCAGGCGCGGCAACATCTACATAGTTCTGAAGTACTGTCGTTGCCAGTTCTTTCTTGGATGCCGCATAAGCTGTAGCAAGTACGTCTTTGTCGGCTTCCTTGTAATCAGAAGTGAATCTGACCTGATTTACAGCCTGAAAACTGTGTTCTCTGGGAATCCAGTTTTCGGTAACAGCGGTAGTCTGTATGCCAGATTTGTTAGAAGTTACAGATGTCGCTGTAGAGCTCGGGCTGCCGGCAGCCATCGCGGTAGTGCCTGCAATCAGGAATGATGTCATTACGGCAACTGCGGATACACTTAATCTTTTCATATCATTTTCCTCCATGTCTATCGTAACAGCATGATATCAATCGATACATGCTATATTAAGAATATAGCGCATTAAATGCAATAATTCAATAATATGATGTATGGAATTGGCAATATTTTACGGCTGCTGCCTGCTCAGCAGGTCGCTGCGGACAAAGCCTCTCGTTCCGTCAGGAAGAGCAATCTCGTACCAGACGGGGGATATTTCCTCGCCGTCCAGTTCTTTGACCTCTCCGGAGACGGTCACCTTTTCCCCCGTTTTCAGAGATCCTGCAAGGTCATAGGAAGACGCCGGGCCGGAGCGCACATTGGAGTCACGCGCGGCGATGCTGTCTTTTGTATCCGTGTACCGCATGACTTCATAGCGGCCATCCGCCGATTTTATATTTACCGGCGACAGTGTGGTTGTTACGGACTTTGCAGCAGAAGATTTCTCCTGCTTTGGGGCTGTAGCGCTCTTATCTTCTTTTTTCTTTGCGGAGGAGGTTGTGGCCGCGGCTGTTTTGTCTGATGCAGACTTGGAAGCTTTGTCCGCTGTCAACGAAGCGGTTCCATCCTCCGATGATTCCGCGGCCGAAACTGCAGGCCGGGCATAAACGCGTCCCGTCGGAACGAGGTATGCCGTTGCCGCTGCCGCGATAACAACTGCGTATGCGATTATAACTAGCAGTTTCTTCCTCATTGTTTACTCCCGGCACCTGTCAGCGTAGCCTGTACAATGTAATCGCTGTCGTCTGACATGGAGGCCTGTATTGTCAGGACGCACCATGTCTGAAGGATCTGTTCCTGCATCCCGGTATCTGTCACAGAGGACATGTTACGCTGGGAAAGGATTTCCTGGATGTACAAGCTGAAAGTTGAAAAATCATAGCAGTCATGCTGCTCCAGAATATTTTCAGAGGGCTGTGTGTAGGCTGCGAAGACTTTGTATTCAAGGACTGTTTTATCCGGCAGATAAAGGTAAAGATACGGATTCTTCGCGAAAAAGGAGGAATCGCCGTAGGCAAGAAGTCCATGAAGGGCAGCATCGTTCGTATCTGCCTCCCCATGCAGCACAGTATTGGGGTCATTGAACCCGGTGCTGTTCGAAGGGTCAAGGTAAACCGTGTGTTCCGCCTTTGCGGTCTGCACCCGGGTATCAACGTCTGTTCCGGGGATCAAAAGCCGCGCTGCCATTCCGGGTTCTACGGAAATTTTCTCTTTCGGAACGGACCCCTCGAAGTGCGCTTCGCCATTCGTGGCGCCCCCCAGTACAACCTCTCCGTTTTCCATGGAATCCGGCAATGCGTTCTGCATCGTACTGCCGGTTGTGGCAGCGGCAGGCGCCTCCGCGGATGGCGTATCCGCAGCAGGGGCTTTCGCTGTTTTGCCGCACGCACTTAATAAAACGGCAAATATCATTGCGGACGCTGTGACTGCAGCTTTAAATGCCTTCCTTTTCGCTGTCTTTCCCGTAATAATTTCCATAATACTTTCCGTAGTATTTCCCGTAGTAACCTTTGCTGTCCATATGGACTTTGTTCAAAACAGTCCCGAGTATATGACAGTCCGCCTTGACAAGCTGCTCTTTCACGCCCTGCGCGAAAGTATAGCTGACAGAACCGCTTCCGATCACGAGAATCACACCGTCGCACTGCTTTCCGATAATCGCGGAATCGATGACACTGCCAAGCGGCGGCGTATCCACGACTATATAATCATAGAGCTTGCGGCACTCGGAAAGTAGCTGGTCAAAAGCTTCGCTGCCAAGAAGTTCGCTCGGTGTTGGCGTTGAAGGACCGGAAAAGATCATGTACAAGCCATCCAGATTTGTCCGGCAGATACACTGCTCAAGCGAGCACTGGCCGATCAGATAATTTGAAAGGCCATAGCGGATCCTGCCTTTCTGAACAGAAGAAGCCATTACCGATTTCCGCATGTCCGCGTCGATCAGGAGCACACGCTGCTTGTTCTGCGCAAAGGAACGCGAGAGTTCAAAACTAACCTCGGACTTTCCCTCATCCGGTGTACAGCTGGTAATCGCAATGGTACGTACATTCTTTCCGCTGAACTCAATATTCGAGCGCAGAGTTCTGTATGCCTCGCGGGAGCGATAAGATAGGTCTCTATCCCGTAAAATGATATCCTGCATCGTCAGGTTCTCCAAAATAATGTCCTGCATAATCAGTTTCTGCCGCTCTTCTTTCTAAATTTTTTATGCCACAATCCTTTTGATGAATCCTCATCCTCTGTCATGACGGATTCGTCAAACGGGATTAGCGCCAGGTTGCTGAGTCCGAGGTATTTTTCAACATCATCACTTGTCTTGATCGTATCATCCAGAAGATACCGGGCAATCACGATTGCCGAAACGGCAAGCGCGCCGATCAGCGCGGCCACAACGGCCCAGCGTCCGCAGCTGGGAGCGGACTTCCTGTCAGGATAATTTGCTTTTTCATATGTATTGACCGCATCGATCTGCATTGTATCAATAATCAGTTCGCCGGATCTTTTCCGGATATCATCCGCGAGCTTCTGCGCGAGCGCCGGATCATGGTTGGTTACTGTAATCGTGACGATACGCGTATCCGCCGGCGTCTGGACATTTACCGTTTCGGCAAACTGTTCATACGTGTAGATCTGATCGAGGTGATTGTCTTTCATGACGGCTTCCAGAACTGTACGGGACTTGATCAGTTCGACGTAGTCCTTGGTCAGCTGCATGCCGACCTGCAGGTCGCTGTAGGTTGACTGACTGTTCGTTCCTCCGGCGCCGCTTTTATCCAGCACATAAATCTTGGTTGTAGACTCAAATTCTTCGGGGAGCACAAACTTGCTGAACGCGTATGCGGCTGTTCCGCAGGCAAGCGCAACAAGAACAATCAGCCAAAGCCATTGCCAGATCACCTGAAAAACCTCGACAAGATCAATGGTCATGACATCAGCGTCCCGGTCTGCACGGGTAATATTTTCAGCCCATGCTTCGGGCCGTGCCTGTCTTGTTTGTTCATTCATAAATCCGCGTACTCCTGCGTATGTCTTATTTGCAATATGATATAGATCAGAATTGACTATCATCTTATCATAATACAATTCGTCAATTTTTCAATCCCGCAATTTAAAGTCCATCTCCCGCATTTATGCAGGCTCCTCCCCCGCAAGCAATTTGTCGAGCGCCTCCGCCAGCATCGCCCGCCCGGTCACACGCAACGCGCGTATCCCGCATTCGATCGCCGCCGCGACATTCTCCTCGCGGTCATCAAAGAAAATGCAGTCCTCTCTTGTAAGGTTGTACTTGCGGACCAGTTCTTCATAAATCGCGTGATCCGGCTTTACCAGATGCACCGCATAGGACACAATTTTGCCGTCGATATCGTTCATGAAATCCGCATATTGCGTATGTTTGCGGAAAAGGTCTTCTGAATAATTTGAAAGCAGATAGATCCCGTACCCTCTCTTTTTCAGCTCATGGACACGGTCCCAGATCTCCGGCCGCGCGACCGGCATATATTCGCCGTGGCGCAGAAACCAGGCCATAACTTTTCCGTCTTCTTTGTATTTGCGGAGGTAATCCGCGATGATTTCATCCTGTGTCCTTACGCCAAGGTCCAGTTCGTTCCAGAGCGGATCGTCCAGCATCAGGCGCCCTACGCGCTCCGCCTCCTCTTCCGAAAGGCCGTAGTCGATCAGTACATATTTCCATCTGTACTGCAGCAAAACACCGCCCACATCAAAGATTACCGTACGAATTTCATGCATTGAGAGCCTCCATAATTCGTCTTTTCCATTGAAACACCGTCACTGAAATGTCATTATTATAGCATAGCTTTTACCTGGCTTAATAAGCCGGTGTTCCGTTCGTAAATGTCTCCGTGTCAGCGGAGCCGCACCGGGGGCCGGCAATCATAAAGGGGGAAACAAACATCCATGAACCAGTCATCCGTAGAAGAAAATGTTCTGAATCTGTGCGGCTACGCTTTGTCCAAACAGCTGATCACCGAAGATGATCTTTTTTACGCTGCAAATACGCTGTCTGACATTCTTAAATTCACGCCTTCTTCCGGTTTTTCACCGCTCTCCGCGGCAAAGCCGGAGCACTGCGGCAAACCGCTCGATGAGATTCTCGGACAGCTTTTGGACTACGCTGTTTCGGATGGCGTCATCAGCGACGGCATCGCGACACGGGATCTTTTCGACACGCGCCTGATGAGCGCTCTGACGCCGCGGCCGTCCGAAGTGATCCGCGAGTTCCGCAGCAGGTACAGTAAGTCGCCCGAAGCCGCGACAGACTACTTCTATAAGCTTTCCTGCGACAGCGACTATATCCGCACCTACCGCGTCCGCAAGGACCGCAAATGGGTCGCGAAGACGCCTTACGGAGATCTTGATATCACAATCAATCTTTCGAAGCCGGAAAAAGATCCCCGCGCAATCGCGGCGGCGCTCACCTCCAGGCAGGACAAATACCCGAAATGTCTGCTCTGCCCGGAAAATGAGGGCTATGCAGGCAGGCTCGACCATCCGGCGCGGCAGACGATCCGTCTGATTCCTCTGACGCTTGCGGGCGAGCGCTGGTACATGCAGTATTCGCCGTATGTGTATTATAATGAGCATTGTATTGTTTTGTCTGGAAAACATGAGCCGATGAAAATCGAACCCGCAACCTTCACGCGGCTGTTCGATTTTATAACGCTCTTCCCGCACTACACGATCGGATCGAACGCGGATCTTCCGATTGTGGGCGGTTCCATTCTGACGCATCAGCATTTCCAGGGCGGGCGGTATACGTTTGCGATGGCCCGCGCAGGGATCAGGGAAGCGCTGCATTTCAAAGGCTTCGAGGATGTTTCGGCCGGAATCGTCGAGTGGCCGCTGTCTGTGATCCGTCTGGACGGAGATAATCCTGCAAGGATCTGCGAGCTCGCAGGGAAGATTCTCTCTGCGTGGCGCGGCTATTCGGACGAGAGCGCGGACATTCTCGCGCAGACAGACGGGACGCCGCACAACACGATCACGCCGATCGCGCGGCGCCGCGGCAGTCAGTATGAACTTGATCTGGTGCTTCGCAACAACCGGACAACAGAGCAGTATCCGCTTGGCATCTTCCATCCGCATGCGGAGCTGCATCATATTAAGAAGGAAAATATCGGGCTGATTGAGGTGATGGGGCTTGCTGTTTTGCCGGCAAGACTCCTCGGTGAAATGTCGCAGCTGCGTAATGCAATGCTTGCAGGAGCGAATATCCACGAGATACCGGAGCTCTCCTCGCACGCGGACTGGGCGGATGAGATTGAAAGAAAGCACCCGGAAATCGCGAGGCTGCGTAAATCCGGTGATTCAGCTGATTCTGCCGAGGCGATGGATAAGGTTCTGCGCGACGAAATCGGGCTTGTCTTCGCAAAGGTGCTGGAGTGCTGCGGCGTCTTCAAGAATACGCCGGAAGGAATGGCGCAGTTCAGGAAATTCGCGGATACGGTGATGGATTGATGCTTCGCCGCGTATTTCTGGAGCGGCCTGCATCTGGCGCGGTGACTGATTGACGCAGTATTAGCGAACTAAAAGGCTGTCCGGGAAGTGTATCGCCTCCCGGGCAGCCTTTGGACTATCTTATGCAATTGTCAGATCAGATATCTGCCTTCCAGAGTCCGTGCAGGTTGCAATATTCATATGCAGCCTTCGGCTCTTCGCCCTCTGCCAGCATGAAAACAGCTTCCGGCTTCATTCCCGGCTTCAGGTCCTTCTTCTGGAAGCCCTGACTGGTTTCAAGAATGATGAACTGGATGAAATGATTCTCCAGCATCGGATGTTCTACGGAGCCGATCTTCACTGTTACCTTGTTTCCTTCTACGGAAACAACCGGTACGTGCTTCTCGGTAGCAGCATCCGTTGTGTTCGGAACAAGTTCCGTCATTGTCTCGCCGCAGCATTTCGGCGTGCAGGAAGTCTTCTCTCCGAGAAATGTAATAAAATTACCGCAACTCTCACATCTGTAAAACAGCATGGCAACTCCTTTCTGTGGCTTCTGCAAGTTGGATGATGTCCGGCCGCCAGCCATATTCTGCGGCCTTAAAATCATTATACTTGTTTTTACAGGCGCGGCATAGTTAAAAAAGAATTAAAAAAGTCTTGCTTTTACCTTATGGATTCCGTATAATAACTCTTGCGCTTGAAAGCGTACAAATCAATAGCCGGGGTGTAGCGCAGTTGGCTAGCGCGCCACGTTAGGGACGTGGAGGCCGCGAGTTCGAGTCTCGCCACTCCGATCAATGGGAATTTCTGTGTGAGCAGGGGTTCCCTTTTTGTTGCGGTTTTTATTAAGCGCGTGCTGTTATTTGCATCTATCAATCATTCATCATTATGATATAATTCACTATGATATTTATTAATAGTGTATTATTTCGGTAATGTTTGACAGGTAAAATGGACAGTAAAGACCGCATTAACTTTATTGACAGAATCAAAGTCTTCGCGTGTATTCTTGTCGTCGTGAATCACAGCATATCTTCCGAATGGGTTAAGATGCCATCCGGAACGAATGATATAACATGGTACATCCTCAATCTGGTATTTCTCTTTACAAAAGCCAGCATTCCTCTCTTTTTTATGTGCAGCGGTGCTTTGATGCTCAACAAAGACAGGGATATCAGGACTGTTTTCCGGAAGAACATCTTCTTTGTTCTGAAAATCTACGCAGTCTGGATGCTGATTTACGGTATCGTCGACGTCATCAAATCATATAAGACGGTTACTCCGCGTACCGCTGTCAACACGGTGATCAAAAGTGTTCTTTTCGGGCACTACCATACCTGGTTTATCGCCGCGCTACTTGGTTTATATCTTATCACACCGCTGCTGAAAGTGATCACGGACCATCGGGATCTTGAACGGTATTATCTGCTACTCTCTGTTCTTTTTACGATTTTGATTCCTTATATTGGCAGGATCGCATTCTTCGAGCGGGAATATCACGTAATCAATGACATCAGCATGCAGTTTGTAATCGGCGACTCATTATATTATGTTGCAGGGCATTATCTGCTCCATACTCCGCAAAGAAAGCACGAAAAGCCTTTTCTGATTGCCTTACTCGCAGTTTCCACCGTTGCAGCTTATATCATAAGCAATCTGGCGGCAGAGTCTTCTGCAGGCGGAGATGTACAGCTTGTATATTCCGAGTCTTCCTTGGCAGGGTTTCTGATCAGTGTTTGTCTATTCAGACTGATCCAGCTGTCTGATCATAGACTTACGCAGAAAAAACATACCTTGACTATGACCCGGACGCTCTGCAGCTACGGTTTCGCAATTTACCTGATGCACCCGCTGTTTCTCGGGGCAGCAAAAGCTGTGCACGGGCTTGCTGTTCTTCCGGCCGGGATCATGGTGTGGCTGATCGCCGCAGGCGTGTCTGCGATCATCGCCAAAACACCTCTCTCGAAGGTACTTCTCGGTGTTAAACAATAGATCTCTGCTTGTTATAATGGGTTCAAAAGGCAGGCAAGCGACAGCCGGAAAGTGAGTCCTCAGATATGAAGACAGATCAGAATTCAACCAATAATAATTGTTCGGATTACCCGCAGACGGAAAGCAGCTGCGCAGGACGCGAGCTGGCCGGAAGCGATCGCGTGAACCGCTCCTTACCGCCGGAAACGATCTCGCGCCTGATCCACACGGCACTGGACGCCCGCCGATTTTCCTACGCCCCATATTCACACTATTGCGTAGGCGCCGCGGTTCTTACAGAAGACGGCACTGTATTTGATGGCTGCAATATTGAAAACGCCAGCTACGGCGCAACCATCTGCGCGGAGCGGACAGCCATTTTCGCGGCCGTCCGCAAAGGGCACCGCCGCCTGATTGCTCTTGCGCTTGCAGCCGCGCCCGAGGGCGTGGAGCCTTCTGCCATCAGGGACTATCCCTCTCCCTGCGGCATCTGCCGGCAGGTGATGCGCGAATTTGCAGGCCCTTCCGAGTTTAAAGTGATTCTGGCGAAAAGCCCCGAAGATTACAGAATCCTGACGCTCACAGAGCTTCTGCCGGAAAGCTTCGGACCTTCTTTTCTGCAGGAGCAGGCGGACACAGGCGCGGAACAATAACACAGCTGAACTCTTTACAGACGGACTTTTACAGGCAGTCCTTTACAGTCCTTTACAGGTTGAACCTTGCGCGCGCCATGGCCGCAATCAGCGCCGCGGTTCCTTCAACGCCGAAGGCCGAACTGTCCATAATGATATCGCGGTCCGTAAATTCATCTTTCAGCTCATACACATACCGCTCGCGGTACCGTTCTCTCGCAAGATCGACATCATGAATCATGCGCTCCGCTGTCGAATAATCCATTTCCAGACTTTCGATACAGTTGCGCAGCCTCGCTTCATATGGAGCGCGGATATAGATGGAAAGCCGCCTTGTTCTGTTTCTTAGAACCGACTCCGCGCATCTGCCGACAATAATGCAATCTCTGCTGGCAGCGGTGTCCTGAATGATGTTGCTCTGTACCTGAAAAATCTCATCTTCCAGCGTCTTCGGCGCGCGCCCCAGCGGGAATTTTCTGTAAAGGAAGCGGTTGCTGACACGCTCCTCGCTTTCACCGATCTCCGAAACCGGCAGTCCCAGACGCTTTGCGGTCTCTTCAACGATGTCGCGGTCCATGTAGTAGATTCCGAGTTCCTTCGCGGTCAGCTGCGCGATAGACCTTCCAAGGCTGGCAAACTCTCTTGAAATTGTGATGACGTAGTGATTATCCATGACTGTTTTTCCTGATTCTGCGGACGACAAGCGACAACGCAAAGTTAATGAAGAAGTAGATTGCAAAGGCAAATCCGAACAGAACAAAAACATCGCTGACATTCACCTGTCCGGTTCCGTTATACTGGTAAGCTGCCGACAGCACCTGTCTGGTCCTTGCCATCAGCTCGATTACCGCGATGTTTGCGAGGTACGAGCTGTCCTTGATCGTTGTAATCACCTGTGAAAGGAGGGTCGGCACGATATGCCGGAATGCCTGCGGCAGAATGATAAGCCGCATCGTCTGCACTGTCCCGAATCCCTGCGAATGCGCAGCTTCAAACTGACCTTTGGGAATGGCGTTCAATCCGCCCCGCACAATCTCCGCTATAATCGAAGATGTGAACAGGATCAGGGCAACCGCTCCCTTGAACAGCAGTCCTGTCTCAACGGAGGTCAGACCGAACAGTTTCTTCTTAAAGACCGGTGGCACCGGAATCAGAACAAGAGCAACGAAAATCCACAAAAGCAGAGGCGTGTTCCGGAACACTTCAATGTAAACAGAGGCCAGAAAGCCGAAGATTTTGTTCCGGCGGGTAGTGCAGTAATTGCGGACAAGCGCAAGCACAGATCCGAACGCGATACCGATCAGAACCGCAACCGCAGAGATGATCAGTGTAAAAACAAGCCCCTTCAACAGATACATCAGCACATGCGGATTTGATATGATCTGAAAGCTTCCCTGTAACTGTGTCATTTCCTTCTCCCCGCCGTCATGGCTTCTCTTCTCTTAAGCTGCTTTTCCCAGCTTCCCGCGAGTTTCGACAAAGGATAACACATCAGGAAGAAAAGCAGACCGCAAACCAGGTATGCCGGAGCGTATGCGCCGCCGGTTGTAGCTCCGGTCACAAAACTATAGGTGAGCGAGATCAGGTCAGAACCGCCGATCAGGTAAAGGCAGGATGTGTTTTTCATCAGATTTACGATCTGATTGACCATCGGAGGCAATATAATCTTGATCGTCTGCGGCAGGATGATGTACCACATTTCTTCAAAATAAGTAAATCCCTGCGATCTTGCCGCTTCAAACTGTCCTTTCGGTACCGATTCAATGCCCGCGCGGAACACTTCGGACATATATGCGCCGTGATAAATGCCGAGGGCGATGATACCGGTCGGTATAATGCCGATCGAATTACCGGAAAAGGCGAGCGCATAATAGAGGAAACACAGCTGCAGCAGAACAGGCGTGTTCTGGATAAATTCGACATATACTCTGGAAATAGCACGAAGCGCCTTTTTTTCTCCGGCGGCCATCAGTCCGAAAACCGCTCCGAGCACCAGCGCCAGAAGTATTCCAAATGCCGCCGTGAGCAGGGTATTGCCAAATCCGAGCGCAAATGCGGATCTGTATTTCCAGACGGTCTCCCATGACCCTGCGCTAAAAAGTCCGCTCATCCGTGTTCCTCCTTGCCGCAGCAGAGCCTGAAATCATACAGCCGGCCGCTGCTGCTTTGGCTGGCTGTTGAGGGCAATCAGGCTCTGCAAAAGTCTGTTTCAATCTGTCCTTACTCAAGTCCGTTCTCTTTGATGAAGCCTTCGATCGTTCCATCGCCGAGCATCTTTTCGATTTCCGCTTCGCAGTAAGTTGAAAAATCAGAACCTTTCTTTGTGGCAATGCCATAGTCCTGCGGTGCGAACTCATCGCTGATATACTCGCGGCCATCCGTGTGATAAATCGCAAGTATGGACTTGTCTACAGAGAAGGCATCAACTTCACCGGCTGAAAGCGCTGTGGAAATTGCGGGATAATCTTCGTACTGCTGGAAAGTTACGCCCTCTTTCCATGTTGCCGGATCGAACGTGTCCGCATTGTAGTCCTTACCGGTGATAATTCCTTTGTCAATCATGGCTTCAACGACCGACTTGGCTGAAGTAGAGCCGGAGGATACGCCGATCTTCTTTCCGACAAGACCGCTCAGATCCTTGATTCCAGAGTCCTTGTTGACCAGAACGGTTACATGGTCTGTATAATATGGTGTCGTGAAATCCCAGCTCTTCTTCCGTTCATCCGTGATTGTGAAAGTCGCGAGCACGCAGTCGATATCGCCCGCGTCCAGAAGTTCTGTTCTGGTTGCCGCCGTTACGGTTGTGAACTCAACATCAACGCCAAGGTCTTCCGCAATCTTCTTTGCGATGGAGATCTCCATGCCGGAATATTCACCGGTCAGCGTGTCTTGGAAGCCGAAACCTTTCACGGCATTTTTAACACCTACGCGGAGCACGCCTCTGTCTTTGATCGCCTGTGTATCAGGCCCGATTTCCGCTTCCGCGGCCGCGGCCGCTGTTGTCGCTGCCGCTGCTTCCGTGGCTGCAGCAGTTGTTTCGGCTGCTGCCGTCGTTGCCGCGGCCGGTGCAGTGGATGACGCGGCAGGTGTCGAAGATGATCCGCAGGCCGCAAGTCCGACAACCATTGCAGCCGCCGCAATTACGCTCAGTGCCTTGTGAAATTTTTTCATAACCTAATCCTCCTCTTTTACAGCCTTCCGGCTGATCTATGCACTCATCGAATGATCTTCCCCAGAAATTCTTTCACTCTGGGGCTGTCCGGCGACGTGAAGAAATGTTCCGGCGTCCCCTCTTCGATGATTCTGCCATCTTCCATAAAAACGATTCTGTCCGCGACCTGTCTTGCGAACCCCATTTCATGTGTGACGACTACCATAGTGATATTATCTTCATGCGCGAGTCGTACCATAACGTCCAGAACTTCCTGAATCGTCTCGGGATCCAGCGCGGATGTCGGCTCATCGAACAGGATAATCGGCGTCTTGCAGCAAAGAGCCCGCGCGATCGCGATTCTCTGCTGCTGTCCTCCCGAAAGAGCCGGAGGATATACATGCGCCTTGTCCCGAAGACCTACGACATCAAGATAATGATACGCAAGCTCTTCCGCTTCCTGCTCTGACATTCCGTGGAGCTTCGTCGGCGCCAGTGTCAGATTCCGCAGCACGGTCAGGTGCGGATACAGGTTGAACTGCTGGAATACCATCGAGATTTTCTCCCGCACGATCTTTCTCTGGTTCTTTTCCGTCATCTCCTGACCATCGATCAGAACCCTGCCGCTGGTCGGCACTTCCAGAAAGTTCATGCACCTGACAGTTGTGGATTTGCCGGAACCGGAAGGACCGATGATGACGAGTTTCTCGCCCTCCTTCACTTCCAGATTCACGTTCTTGAGAACATGCAGATCACCGAAATTCTTGTTGATATTCTCAAGCTTGATCATTGCCATGGGTTTGCCTCCTGCGAACGAATAACAAAAAGGGCGCCATAGATTTCTCTATGACGCCCTTGCCATGTATTCGTGTATACAATTTATAAAAGACATTCTAGCATGGATTTTCAGGAATGCAAGTCTTTTTTTGCGAAGTCACTGCCGTCCATCGAGGCATACAATGCATCCCGCACATATGGCCGGTACTGCGGCGGTATCTTCTGAAGATGCTCGAACATCGGCGAAAAATGCCATGCGCAGATCTTCTCCGAGTAGGCGTTATAAAGAGATTTTCCGGTTTTGTTAACTGTTACAGTCATTGATTTCCGGTTGCCGGACAGATACTTTTTCTCGACCAGTCCTTTCTCTTCGAGCCGCTTGACAATCTTGGTAAAGTTACTTCTGGTAATACCGAGGCGTTTCGCGATAGCCGTCATGTTATCCCTGCGCTCTTCGTTCTCGAGCAGGTATTCCACAACCTGAATCTGCGCGTAAGAGTAGGTTATTCCTTCATATTCCATTTTTTCGGTTTTATAAACTGCCGCGTAAATATTTAAGTATACTTTAGTTATTGTTTCCATTGGAAACAATAACTTTGTATTCTGCTTCCTGCGGCCGGGGAAACAAGAACACAGACGCACAATTTGGGGAGACAGGGGGCGGAAACCGGCGGCCGGAGTTTCCGTAAGATGTATTATGGAGGAGTTTGTATGAAACATTCAAAACGCAGGGTCATGGCTTTGCTGATTGCAATCGTCATGATACTGGCAGGCAGCATTGGCGCGCATTTCGTCAATACATCCGGCGGCGCGGTGAAGGTCTCGCGCATCGCTTTTGACACAGATAAAGGTAAACTCAGCGGTCTGCTGTACCTTCCAAAAGGTGCGTCGCAGAGCAGTCCGCGGCCGGCTGTTGTATTGACGCACGGATATCTGAATTCCGCGGAAATGCAGGATGCCAACGCAATCGAACTCTCACGGAGAGGGTACGTCGTACTCGACATCGATATGTATGACCACGGACATTCCAGAATCAATCGCGACAAATATTCGGGTACGGATTTCTTCAGCCTGTGGAGTGCGTTCTGGACAAATTCGATCTATGATGCCGTGCAGTATATCTATGAGCAGCCGTATGTTTTGAAAGACGCGGACGGCAACGGTATCATCGGCGTAACAGGACATTCGATGGGCGGCTTCTCGACAACCGTCGCTCTTGCGAAGGACGAAGCCGACTACGCGGCGAACGGATTCAGAAAGATCAGCTGCGGCCTTTCCGAAGGCTCTGATTTCTCGTATTCCGGTATCGTCGGTGTAACCGCAGAAGCGGCAGACAAGGCAGGCGGCGGCCGGATTATGGGCAAGGTCGCGGCAAGGTATGATGAATTTTTCTTCAATAATCCCGAAACCACGGGCGGCACAGTACGCCGCAAAGACTATGTGGCGACGCCGGACGCGAAAACTTTCCTTGGGCAGGAGTCCCCGGCTGCGGATACCTGGTATAACACTAGCGACGGCGGAAAGAGAATAATCTATGAGCCTTCGCAGACGCATCCCTGGAATCATTTCTCCAAAACAACGACAGCCGATGCCATTGACTTCTACCAGACCGCTTTCTCCGGTTATACAGATGGCATCTCAAATATTCCGTCCTCTTCCCAGACATGGATGTGGAAGGAAGCACTGGAATGTCTTGCTCTGATCGGATTTGTACTTCTGATTGTTCCGCTCGCAGGCCTTGTACTGAAACTGCCTTTCTTCTCGAAGTCTGTTACGGGTGAGCCTGTTCCGCAGCGGCAGGAAGCAGGAACCGGTACGAAATTCGCGGGATTTGCTTCTCTGGTATTTATGATTCTGCTTCCGGCGCTGTTTTTCACATCCCTCTGGGATGCGGATCATACAGAAACCGGCATGAATATTCTCTTCTTTGCCGGTATAATTTTCTGCGTCAGCGGTATCTATGCGGTCATATCATCGCGCAAAGAAACCGCGTATCAGAAGAATTTCCGGACCGGCGGAATCTTCGTCGCAGTTTCCGGTGCCTTACTTTCACTGGTAATAAGGACGCCGATGTATCAGGATCTGACAAAATGGACAGCACCGGCCGTAAATAATATCGCGTACTGGACCATTGCCTGCGCGCTCATTTCTCTTCTCGGTATGAGTGTGATCTATGTCAGCAGTAAGGCGAAAAACGGTACCGGCTTCGATGCCTACGGAATCACTTTCCGCCCGGCCGTGATCGTTTCCTCATTTGCGGCAGCACTTCTGACCGTAGTGGTCAGCTATGCGGTCCTGTTCCTTGTAGACAAGCTCCTTCTTACGGATTTCCGTATCTGGACTTTTGCCTTCAAGACCTTTGACGCTAACATTCTGCGTGCGGTGTTCAGGTACTGGCCGACGTTCTTTGTATACTATCTGATCTCCAGCGCAGCTATCTTCGTGAATACGAACACGGAAAAGCTGCAGGGAATCAAGAGTTATCTGCTCGCGATTGCTCTGAACGCCGGCGGAATCTTCCTGTGGCTGATCCGTCAGTACGGTACTCTGTTTGCGACGGGCACAGCGGCTCATCCGGGTGCTTCTCTCTCCGGCATTGTGCTGATTGCCATGGTGCCGACACTGTCGATTGCGGCCTGCTTCAGCCGGGCGCTTTATAAGCGAACCGGTAATGTCTGGCTGCCGGCATTTCTGAATTCGATGCTCATGACGGTGATGACAATCGCTAACACGACGGTTTATTTCCGGTAAAACAATTCTGCCCGGGGCTTGATTTTTTATCCCGATGAGATTATTCTCTCTTTTAAATATTCGCGGAAGCAAAGGCGTTTCGGTAATGCATTTTACCGGAGCGCCTTTTTCAATTGGCAGCGTCTGTTTTGCAGCTTCCGCAGGGCCGCAGCCGCCGGGGAGGAACAAACAGCAATGAATACAGCGGAATTACTTGTAAGGTGTCTGGAAAATGAAGGCGTTCGTTTTGTCTTCGGAATTCCGGGAGAAGAAAATCTGGAAATCATGAAAGCTCTGCACCACTCGAAGATTCGGTTCATCACGACAAGGCATGAGCAGGGAGCGGCTTTTATGGCGGACGTTTACGGACGGCTGACCGGAAAAGCAGGTGTCTGCCTTTCCACCCTCGGTCCCGGCGCCACAAATCTGGTGACCGGCGTTGCCGACGCGAACAGCGACGGAGCGCCTCTCATTGCAATCACGGGACAGGTCGGTACCGAACGGATGCACCTGACCAGTCACCAGTATCTTGATCTTGTCGGCATGTTCGAGCCGATTACAAAAAGGAGCAAGCAGATCGTCCGCCCGGATACGACGAACGAAATCGTCCGGATCGCTTTTAAATACGCGGAGTCGGAAAAGCCCGGCGCCAGTTATATTGACCTCCCCTGTGATATCGCGGCGATGGAAGTGCCGGAAGGGCCGGGGCGTCTCATGCTGACACACCACCGCGCGGCTCTGGAACTTCCGGATGAAGACAGTGTCGCGCAGGCGGTATCCATGATCCGGGAGGCAAAGCATCCTCTGATCCTCGCCGGTCACTCGGCGGTCCGCAACAACGCGTCCGGAGCGCTCCGCATGTTTGCGGATAAGCTCTCTGTCCCTGTCGTAACGACGATGATGGCTAAGGGCGTCGTTCCGGACTCCGATCAGAACTGCGTCGGCACGATCGGCATCCCGGAGACGGATTATCCGGATAAGGCGCTCGCGCAGGCAGATCTTGTGATCGCCGTAGGATACGATATCGTAGAATTCGCGCCGCGCAAGTGGAACGGGGATTCCTCTCACAGAATTATCCACATCGATGAACGCGCCACGCATGTGAATAAACTTTATCAGCCCGAAATCGAAGTCATCGGGGATATCAGCGCCTGTCTTGAAAAGATAGCAGAGCAATGCAGTCCCTGTCCGGAGCCTCTCTGGGCTTACAACATCCGGAGGGAAAGACTTGAAGACGCAGGGCGTTTTACAGACGATGTCTCCTATCCCGTGAAGCCGCAGAAGGTCATCTCCGATATCCGCCGCATTCTCGCGGATGATGACATTCTGCTCTGCGACGTCGGTGCGCACAAGATGTGGGTTGCGCGGGATTACCCCTGTGAAGAGCCGAAAACCTGTATCATCTCGAACGGTTTTGCGACGATGGGCATTGCGGTTCCGGGCGCTGTCGCGGCAAAACTGATCTACCCTGACAAAAAGATTCTCGCGGTCACAGGAGACGGCGGTTTTCTGATGAACTGTCAGGAACTGGAAACCGCCGTGCGCATCGGCACAAATTTTGTCACGCTGATTTTCCATGACGGCAGCTATGGTCTCATCAAGTGGAAGCAGGAAAACCGCTATCATGAAAGCTACGATGTCGATTTCGGCAACCCGGATTTTGTAAAGCTTGCGGAAAGCTTCGGCTGCAAGGGTTACCGGATCAGCCGTACGGAGGATCTTCTCCCGGTGCTTGCGGATGCGTTCCGGCAGAAGGTACCGTCTGTTATCGACTGCCCTGTGGATTACCGCGAGAATCTGAAGCTATCGGAGCAGCTGCAGGCTCTTACTATCCCTTCAATGTGAGTCCGCAAAATAAACCGGTGCGATCGCCGGGCGGCGGTAGCCAGTTCTGCGGGCATGAGGAAACTGTCTCCGCTCCGCCGCCCGTCTTAATACAATCTTAACATTGCAGCATGGAAACCCTGTTTCCTTTTCATCGCAATAAGGTACAATATCAGGATGGAAGGGAGCCATCCTATGTTCAGAAACAAATATTTGTACCGGTTATCCACGTTCCGGATTATTCTGTTATCCTTTGCGGGAGCTATTCTGACCGGTGCGTTTCTTCTGTGCCTTCCATTCGCAAGAAGAGGCGCGCCTGTCAGTTTTCTTGACGCTTTATTTACCGCGACGAGCGCGGTCTGTGTGACCGGCCTTGTCGTGCGCGACACTTACCTTGGCTGGAGTATTTTCGGCCGTGTTGTGATTATTTCTCTGATTCAGATCGGCGGCATGGGCGTTGTGACCATAGCCATTCTGCTGGCGATTGTCTCCGGCAAAAAGATTTCGCTGCGCCAGCGAACGCTCCTGAAAGACGCGATATCGGAAGACCGCGTGGGCGGAATCTTGCGGCTGACGTCGTTTATTCTGCGGTTTACTCTGTTTTGCGAGCTGGTCGGAACTCTTCTGATGCTGCCTGTCTTCAGTGCAACTTACGGCATCCGGCGGGGGCTGGGTTATGCTGTTTTCCATTCCATCTCTGCGTTCTGCAACGCCGGGTTTGACCTGTCGGGCGGCAGAAGTCCTTATTCGTCTCTTACATGGTACGCGTCAAATCCGCTGATGAACCTGACCATCATGGGACTGATCGTGACCGGCGGGCTTGGTTTTGGCGTCATCGCGGATATCGGCCACCGGAAGCTGAAAGTACACCGTTACCGCCTGCAGACAAAGGTGGTCCTTTTTCAGACGGCAGTCCTGATTCTTTTGCCGGCGCTCTACTTTTTCCTGTTTGAATGCAAAGCAGGTCCTGTCGGCACCAGACTTCTGGAAGCCTTTTTTCAGTCCGTGACGACCAGAACCGCCGGCTTCAACACGATCGATCTGACAAAGCTCAGTGATTCCGGCATTATGCTCATGATTGTTCTGATGCTGATCGGCGGCGCGCCGGGTTCCACGGCAGGCGGCATGAAGACAACGACCTTCTTCGTCCTCCTGGTCTCTACATTCGCGGTATTCGGCTCGAAGCGGTCCGCTTCGGTTTTTCACCGGCGCATTTCCGCGGAAACGATCCGGAAGGCGGCCGCTCTATTCATGACATACATTACCTTGTTTTTACTTGCGGCGATGATCATCAGCAGGATCGAGGGGCTTCCGCTTCTTACCTGTATGTTTGAAACCGCGTCCGCGATCGGCACGGTCGGTCTGACGCTCGGCATAACGCCGCAGCTTGGCGCCGTGTCGCATCTGATTCTGATCTTCCTGATGTTTTTCGGCAGGGTCGGCTGTCTTACGCTGATATTTGCGGCGATCCGTGGTCATCAGGAAACCGGGTTGTATCCTGAAGAAGATCTTGCTATCGGCTGATATAACGGGAAATTCCGGGCATTGTTTGAAGGAACGGGTAATCCCCAGCCATCGATTGGCGAAACGGGAAATGGAGGTATCAATAATGAAATCAATTCTGCTTATCGGACTCGGCCGTTTCGGCCGCCACACGGCAATGAAGCTGCAGTCGCTCGGCCATGAAGTCATGGCTGTCGACAAGCAGGAAGGGCGCGTATCTGCGATTCTGCCTTTTGTCACAAACGCTCTGATCGGTGACAGCACGAGGCAGGATTTTCTGGAGTCGCTGGGCGTGCGCGACTATGATCTTTGCATTGTCGCGATCGGCGACGACTTTCAGAGCTCGCTCGAGACGACATCTCTGTTAAAGGAACTTGGCGCGAAGAAGGTCGTCTCCCGCGCTTCCCGCGACGTTCACGCAAAGTTTCTTCTGCGCAACGGCGCGGATGAGGTCGTCTACCCGGAAAAACAGGTCGCGGAGTGGACTGCTCTGCGCTACAGCTCGGATCATCTGTTCGATTACTTCTCGATGGGCGACGGGTACGCGGTCATGGAAATCGAGGTTCCGCTTGCATGGATCGGCAAAACCATCGGCGAGCTCGACATACGCAACCGCTTCCGCATCAATATTATGGCGGCCAAAACAGACGGTAAGCTCGACATGCAAATCACAAACAATACGGAATTCACCGGCAGGGAAAAACTGCTTGTACTCGGAAAGGATGCGGACATTCAGAAATGTTTTCACGACTGACCACATGGCTTCCGGGAAATACGCTGTGCCGGGAAAACGCTCCGGTAAAGGCGCATATCAGATATAAGGACGTGTTTTCGATCGCCGGCATTATCGGCATGGTTACCCTTCTCGGTCTTCTTATCCATTATCTCGGATTTTCCGATGTTTCGGTGATCACGCTGTATATTCTGGCCGTGCAGATCATCGCGGTCCGCGTCAGCGGCCGGATCAGCAATGCCGTCGTATCCCTTCTGTGCGTCGCGATTTACAACTTTTTCTTTACGGATCCCAAGTATACGCTCCTTGCTTACGATCCCGATTATCCGATGACGTTTGTCATCATGTTTATCGTTTCTTTCCTCGCGGGTTCCCTCGCGGACAGGCTCAAGCGTATGGCAGGACAGTCCGAGCGCAACCGTTACCGCACGCAGATTCTGTATGATACAAGTCAGCTTTTAAACAAAGCGCTGGTATCACAGGAGGCAGCCGAAGTACTGGGCGTACAGCTGCACAAGCTCCTTGACAGAGATACCGTAGTGGCCTGCATTGATGAAGAAGGAAAAATCGCCTGCCGCTATTATCCGGACACCTGCCGCTCTACCTTTGAAGGGCAGGCGGATCAGGACGCGCTTGTCTGGTCAGTCAGAAGCCGCGCAAAGTCCGGCGCGGGAACGTCCGTCTATCCCGGCGCCCGCTGCAGCTACGCTCCGCTTTATCAGGGAAGTCATACGTATGGGGCGGTCGGTGTTTTGCCGGGCGATGCCGGACTCGATGAGTTCTCGGAAAGCATCATGAGCGCGATCATCAGCCAGTGCGAGCTTGCGATGGAAAACATCCGCTCCGTCAAAGATAAAGAAGAGGCGGCAATGAAAGCGCAGAATGAGAAGCTGCGCGCCGATCTTCTGCGTTCGATTTCTCATGATCTGCGAACGCCTCTGACTTCCATTTCCGGAAACGCGAGCATGCTGATGAATTCGGAGCAGACTTTTGATGAAGCGACACGCCGTCAGCTCTATACCGACATTTATGACGATTCGATCTGGCTGGTCAATCTGGTCGAGAATCTGCTTGCCATCAGCCGTGTGCAGAACGGGACTATGCAGCTGCGGACGACGACAGAGGTGCTGGACGATGTAATCGACGAAGCGCTGCGTCATATTGACAGGCATGTGCAGGAGCATACGCTGACCGTCCGTAAAAGCCCCGATATCATTCTGGCGAAGATGGATGTCCATCTGATCGTGCAGGTCATCATCAATATCGTTAACAACGCGGTCAAGTATACACCGGCAGGTTCCAAGATCATCGTTTCCACAAGCCAGAAGCAGAACATGGCCTGCATCACCATTCAGGATAACGGCGGCGGTATTCCGGAGGAAGAGCGGCCGCATCTGTTCGAAATGTTTTACAATGGAAGCAAAGAAGTAGCAGACGCAAGAAAGAGCATGGGACTTGGGCTCGCGCTCTGCAAATCCATTGTGGAAGCGCATGGCGGCAGCATCTTTGAGAAGAATGTTGCACCGCATGGGGCTGCGTTTGTTTTCACGCTTCCTACGGAGGAATTACCGGATGGCGAACAGAAAGTGTAACATACTTGTCATAGAAGATGATCCGCAGATCCGCAAACTGATGGCGACATCGCTGACCGCGGAAGGGTACGGCGTCGAAACGGCCTACAACGGGACGCACGGGCTGCAGGCTCTGCGCCTCGGCCACGTCGATATCTGTCTGCTGGATCTGGGCCTTCCGGATATGGACGGAGTTTCAATTATCAGCAAAGTACGCAGCTTCAGCAATCTGCCGATCATCGTCGTCAGCGCGCGGAGTGAGGATTCGGACAAAATCGGCGCACTCGACGCCGGAGCGGACGATTATCTGACGAAGCCTTTTTCCGTTGAAGAGCTGATGGCGCGGATCCGGGTCGCGCAGCGCAGAATTGCCGCGCAGATACAGTCCGACGGCGGGAATGATGGAAACGCGGTCTTTCATAACGGCGATCTGACGATCGACTATGTCTCCGGCTGCGTTTATCTGTCCGGTAAAGAACTGCAGCTGACGCCGATCGAATACAAGCTTTTGTGTCTCCTTGCGAGGAACGAGGGGCGCGTGCTGACGCACACTTATATCACGGATCATATCTGGGGCAATTCACTGGACTCGGATGTGGCTTCGCTCCGGGTTTTCATGGCTTCGCTTCGCAAGAAAATCGAGAAGGACACCTCCCATCCCCGCTACATTCAAACGCATGTCGGGATCGGGTACAGGATGATGAAGCAGTAGGGGCGGCGGTGGCGTGAGCGGCGAGCGAAGCATGCGCAGGCGAGCAGGGCTGCGGCGTTTCCCGCGGCTGTCTCGCCGACCGGCTGCCGGGCATCTTTGCGAAATCTTAATACGACCGGATTCAATCCTTATGCAGGCTTTATCTCCTCTGTGTGACAATGTGACCATAAGAGGAGAAAATAGTAATGGGTAACGTTCTATTATTAGTTATGGTTGTTGCATGCGGGATCTGGATGTATTCGGTTGTGGCACGCATTTTTCATTGAAATA
>OCTW011554922.1_pt1 | contig 36615 bp, 34 predicted proteins | sample 1539671 | NCBI WGS metagenome assembly OCTW01 (sample SAMN02144230, study PRJEB22623) | gut metagenome | biome: sheep rumen | host: Ovis aries | place: New Zealand
AAAAGGCTAATCCTCCCTCAGAGAAAACTTCTCCCAAGACTGCGAATCCTCCCGCCGCTACTCCTCAAGTGACGGCTCCTCCTCCTGCTCCAGCTAAGCCTGCTGAACCACAGCCCGCAAAACCACAGCTCGATCCCCAACCTTCTCCTAGTCCAACTAGTCCTCCTAGCCCAACTAGCCCTCCTAGCCCAACTAGTCCTCCTAGTCCAACTAGTCCTCCTAGTCCAACTAGTCCCCCTAGTCCAACTAGCCCTCCTAGCCCTCCTACAACCTCCTCGACTTCTTCAAAAACTGATAACTCCGTCCCAGTAGAGAAAAAAAACGAGGATCTTCCCGCTAAAACCGATTCTCCAACTCCTTCTGAAAAACAAGTAGAGCAACCTGCAACAGCGGAGAAACCCAATGATGAGGTTGACATGCTCCCCGAAAACATGCAACCTGGCGGAAGACCGATTTTCAAAGTGCAGATTGCCGCCACTTCGCAGGAAATACCCACCAATAGCAGCGTGTTCCAAGGTGTTGAGGGCATAGAAAGCTACAAGGAGAACGGGATGGTGAAGTATACCGTCGGAGCTTCCACCGACTTTGAGGAAATCAGCAACCTGCGCAAAACACTCTCCTCCAAATTCCCACAGGCGTTCATCATCGCTTTCAGGGATGGATACAAACTGAATATCTCACAGGCTTTGAAAGAATATAGAAACAACAGTAAAAAATAACATAGCATGAAGGGTTTTACGAAAGAAATCAAAATCGCTCTTGTCGCCATCCTCGGAATCGTGGTGCTCTTTTTCGGAATGAATTTCCTCAAAGGCGTGACACTTTTCTCTGATGATAACACCTATTATATCAAATTCAATAATATCAGCGGATTGTCTGGGTCAAGCCCCATCATGACCAACGGATTCAAAGTGGGCACGGTCACGGATATTCAGTTTGATTATCAAAACAAAGAGGAAATCCTGGCCAAGGTGGGCATCGACAAAGAACTGAGGATTCCTGTCGGGACTATCGCCGAGATCTCAAGCGACCTGCTGGGAAATGTGCAGGTCGACCTGGTCATGGGCGACGAGAAAGACGGCTTCCTGGAGCCGATGAGTACCATCGATGGCAGACTCAACTCCGGCGCAATGGGCAAAGTGAAGGAAATGGTGCCCCAAATCGAGAAAATGCTGCCCAAAGTCGATTCCATCTTGACGAGTGTGAACGGTCTTATGGCCGACCCGGCCTTGCCTGCCACACTGCACCATGCCGACCAAATCACCTATGACCTGACCAAAACAACACAGCAGATCAATCAGCTGATCGCAGGTATCAATAAACAGGTGCCTGGACTCATGGGAAAGGCTGACGGTGTGCTCGACAAAGCCAATACCACCATGGGGAATGCTGCAACCGTCACGGAAAACCTGGCAAACCTGGATCTGGAAGCTACACTCAACGAACTGAAATCGACCCTCGAGAACCTTCAGGCCTTCTCCGCATCCCTCAACGAGAAAAATGGTACGCTGGGAATGATCCTTCACGACAAGACCATGTATGAACAACTCAACTCCACCCTGGCTCATGCTGACTCGCTCCTGGTGAATTTCAAAGAGCATCCGAAAAGATATGTACACTTCTCTGTCTTCGGCAAAAAAGACAAGTAGAATTGACATCGAATTATATACTTTTTATAGACCCGGAAATGGGACTTGAAAAACTTCTAAAAATGTATTATATAGAAAATGTCTAAATAATAGGTGCCCAATCCTTCACTTTATCCAACCGTCGGAAATGCCTAATTATTATGCATTTCCGATTGTTGTTAAAAAGGATTTTGGCGAATTATCGAGATTCTTTTCTTTTTGGCTAAGTCACAATATCTCAATTACTTGGAAAAATGCAAATGTAAAGTATTTTTCAATATTCCAACTTCGCCTATAAAACCCCACAAAAGAGCATTTTACGATGATTGGTTAAAAAACAAATAAAATCGGCATTTGTTTATCCCGAAAAAAAAAGCGAAATTTGCATTCGAATTACAAAGTGAGGCATCATTGTCTTGTTTACCCTTTTCAAAATGAAACAAAATCCAGTCGAGCTCTGGGAGAGAAGCCTTCAGTTGATCAAAGGCAATGTCACGGAGCAGCAATTCAAAACATGGTTCGAGCCCATCGTTTTCGTGTCCTACTCACCGGCCACGATGACGTTGCTGGTGCAGGTACCCAGTCCCTTTGTGTACGAGTACCTGGAGGAGAACTTTGTGGATTTGATCAGCAAGGTTTTGAAGAGGGTGTTCGGCAATAATGTGAGACTTACTTATAAGGTGGTCGCCGACAAGACCAATAACAAGGATATGGTGCTGCAGTCGGAAAATACCGATGATCCCATCGACAAGCCGATGAACCGGACACGGGCAAACCAATCCTATACACCCCTTGATGTCGCACAGCCTCAGGAGATTGACTCCCAGCTGAATCCTCAGCAGACTTTCGAGTCTTTCATCGAGGGCCGCAGTAACAAGCTTCCAAGGGCCGTGGGACTTTCCATCGCCCAAAATCCTTCCACCACGCAGTTCAACCCGATGTTCGTCTTCGGGCCGTCGGGCTGCGGTAAGACGCACCTCATCAATGCTATTGGCGTGAAGGTGAAAAGCCATTTCAGACAGAAAAGAGTGCTTTATGTGAGCGCCCGACTCTTCCAGGTGCAGTATACCAATGCTGTGAGGAACAACACCCTCAACGACTTCATCAATTTCTATCAGACCATCGACGTCTTGATTGTCGATGATATCCAGGAGTGGATGACGGCTCCGAAAACCCAGGACACGTTCTTCCATATCTTCGACCATCTCTTCAGAACCGGCAAGCGCATCATCCTGGCTTGTGATCGACCACCTGTCGACCTCAAGGGAATGAACGAGAGACTGGTGACAAGATTCTGCTGTGGACTCATCGCTGAACTCGAAAGACCCGACACGCAACTTTGCAAGGATATTCTGCATGCCAGGATCTTGAAAGACGGTCTCGACGTGCCGGAGGATGTGGTGGAGTATATCTCGCAGAACGCCAACAGCAGCGTGCGCGACCTGGAAGGTGTGCTCAATTCTCTCATGGCATACTCTGTGGTCTACAATCAGCCTGTGGACCTGGGACTGGCCGAGAGGGTGCTCAAACGTTCCGTTAAGATCGACAACCATCCCCTGACTGTCGACGAAATCGTGGATACCGTCTGCGAACATTTCAATGTCTCTCCTGAAGAGGTGGGCGGAAAAAGCCGCAAGCGCAACCTTGTCACCGCAAGACAAGTCTCCATGTACCTTGCACAGAAACATACCAAGATGCCTGCATCCAGAATCGGGAAACTGATTGCCGGAAGGGATCACTCCACCGTCCTCCACAGCTGTGAGAAAGTGGAGCAGCGGATGCGGATCGATGCATCCTTCTCAGATGATATCCAAAAAATCGAGAAAGCGTTCAAACTCAAAAAATAATCTATCCGCAATAGCGACAATAACTCGTTATTTTACCTTAACTCATTATGAACATCAAGTCTTTCCTTGTGTCGGCATGCTTGCTGGCACCGTTTTGCGTATCCGCACAAGTGGATATCGCCGTCCATACCAACCAGAGGGGCAGTGATATCAGCCCCGTCATGTATGGCATTTTTTTCGAGGATATCAACCACGCTGCCGATGGCGGCCTCTATGCCGAGCTTATCGCCAACCGATCGTTTGAGGACAGCAAGAACACCACTCCATGCTGGTCGACGTTCGCTTCTCCGGGGTCGACACTCAAGACCCAGTTGATTACGAAGCAACTGCTCAACGCTCATCAGCGACAGGCACTCCGCTTGAATGTCTTGGCCACGGAGACAGCCCCGGTGTGCCTGGTCAACGAGGGCTTCTGGGGCATTAATGCAGTGTCAGGACGATCCTATAAACTCTCTTTCTGGGCCAGGGCCAAAAAGTATAAGGGCAAGGTGAAAGCTGTGCTCTGCGACCAGAAAGGCGAAAGGTTCTACGCTGAGACCCAATTGAATATCGCTCTGACCAAAAACTGGACGAAGTATACTGCTACCCTGAATGCCCATGGCAATGACCCGAAGGCGCAGTTCGTGTTGGTATTCGACGGCAAGGGTGAGATCGACCTCGACATGGTGTCACTCTTTCCACCCACCTTCATGAACCGGGAGAACGGTTGCCGACCAGATCTGGCCCGCATGTTGTTGGAACTGAAACCCAAGTTCATGCGCTTCCCTGGCGGGTGCTTCGTAGAGGGACAGGATTCCCCCGACAATGCCTTCCGTTGGGAGCGTACCATAGGCCCCATCGAGGAAAGAGAGGGGCATCTCAACCGCAATTGGAATTACAGGACAAGCGACGGCATGGGATTCCATGAGTTCTTGCAGCTCTCCGAGGATCTGGGAGCCAAACCACTCTATGTTGTCAATGTCGGACTGTGGCATGGCGGCCTCACACCGGTGGAGGAACTCCAGCCCTGGATCGATGAGTGTATGAACGCCCTGGAATATGCCAATGGTGACATCAACACCAAATATGGTGCCATGCGCGCGCGAAACGGGCATCCAGAACCGTTCAATATCGAATACCTGGAAATCGGCAATGAGAACAACCAGCCCGATCCGCACCAGCAAAGCGACCGCTATTATGAGCGTTTCAAGCTCTTCAAAGATGCCGTGCTGGCCAAATATCCTAAGATGCACCTCATCGGAAATGTTGTGGCATGGGGTGACGATGATCCCAAATGGGAGAGCAGCGAAAGCGTTGAACTCCTCGACGAGCATTATTATCGCTCACCCTCTTGGTTCACCGACAATTACCACAAATATGATTCCTATCAGCGTGGAGCCGCCAAAATCTATTGCGGAGAGTATGCTGTGACCCTGGGCTTCGGACGGCTCGGCTCGCTCAATGCCGCATTGGGCGAGGCTGTCTTCATGATGGGGATGGAGAATAATGGCGACATCGTGGAGATGGCCAGCTATGCTCCCATTTTCGTTAATGAGAACGATGTGGCGTGGCAGCCCGACATGATCCGCTTCAACTCCGAGAAGGCTATGGGAACTCCTTCCTATTACGTGCAGCGGTTGATGGCTGAGAATGTGGGGACGAGGAACGTGAAAGTGTCTTGCGACGATGGCGGCATTTATGGCCCCGATTGGATCAGCAGCCTGTCATTCACTCCAGAGGTGAGCCGTTTCGGTTATGCCACATGGGGCACGAAAGCGTCTTACAAAGAGGCTGAATGCCGGGTGATTGATGGAGAGACTGTCGCCAATGACATGAGGGGGGCGGAGAAAATTCAAGGTGAATGGAAAGTTGAGAATGGCGTCATCTCCCAGATCTCCGATGGGGATGGCTGCATCTTCGTCGATGGTGCCAAAGTAAACTCAAAGCATTACGAACTCAAAGTAAAAGCCAGGAAGGATGGTGGCAATGAGGGATTCATGGTAGTCTTCAACTATGAGAATCCTCAAAACTACTGCTGGTTCAACGTGGGTGGATGGGGTAATACCCAGCACGGACTGGAGCAAGTGATGAACGGCAACAAGGTGCAGGCTGCTACATGCCGGGGAAGAGTGGAGACTGGAAGATGGTATGAGGTGTGCGTGCGTGTCGATGGCGACAGCGTGTGCTGCATGCTCGACAACCAGGTCGTCTTCAAGACCAAATTAAAACCAGGAAATACTCCAGGCATCTTCACCAATGCACAAATGGATGACCAGACCGGTGAACTCATCGTCAAGGTCGTGAACACGGGGGCAGAGAGCACGGAGGCCAAACTGAATATCGAGGGCATGACCACACGGGAGGCCAAACTGATTCGCCTGTCATCGGCCAGCGGTGATGACGAGAACACCCTCTTGCAGCCTACGAATGTGTATCCTGTGGTCCAGGAAGGCATCGGGATGACAAAAGATGCTTCCGGGAAGAATACCCTTTCGACCATGATCCCGCCCTATTCACTGAATATCTTCAGAATCAAATAGGAGGGTATATAAATCAACATGCACCTAGTCTCACGACTAAGTGCATGTATATAACTTACTAAAATAAATTAACTCAAAGAAATCGACTCTCGCGAGCAGATATATCTCACATGAGTGAGATTGTAGCGTTATATTTCATTTACAGAAAAACGGTGTAAGATACACACCTCTTTTTTTGTGATGCAAAATTATAAAAAAAAGTGCATATTTGCAAGCTTTCCTATCACTTTGACGTAAAATATGACAAAAATTAACATGTGCACGCAAACAATTATGCGATTATTCGTTTTTTTGTTTACGACTGCTTCTTTTTTTTCATTTTTGACACCTCTTTAAATGGCCGCCGTAGTTCATCGGGATTTGTCGCTCGGCACCCGAAGGGTGACGCTTGGTTTGTCCAAGAATCCCGATGCTGTGTGTATTAGGATTTGTAATCCGAAAAACGTATTGCTCGGAAATGCTCAAATTAATTTGGCATTTCACTCGCTTATTCGTACCTTTGCACACGATTTACAGAATGTAGATTAAGGGGTGCCCGATATTTCGGGCTGAGATCAGACCCTCTGACCTGATCCGGATAATGCCGGCGTAGGAATTCAAATTCTCAATCTCCCCTTATTGTGTTTTTTTAAATAAGGTAAAATGAAAAAATTAATCTTGACATGTGCAACCATGCTCCCATTAATGGGGGTCATGGCTCAGACCGACACGCCTGACTCGCTCTGGCTGGAGGAGTTGCAAGAAGTGGTGGTGAATGGCGTACGTGCCCAAAAAGAAGCACCTTACGCCGTAACAAACATCAAGAAAGCCGAACTTCAGGAATTCTCGAAGACGGGGCAGGAACTTCCCTTCCTGTTCTCTCACACCCCCGGCGTAATCGCATGGAGCGAAAACGGCCTCGGTACGGGTACCACCTACATGCGCATCCGTGGCACCAACGGATCCCGCATCAACGTGACACTCGACGGTATACCCCTCAACTCCCCTGAAGACCAATGCGTGTTCTGGGCTAACATGAACAGTTATGCCTCATTGCTGGGCAGCGTCCAGATACAGCGCGGTGTGGGTGCCTCTACCAATGGCGACGGTGCTTTCGGAGGCAACATCGCCCTCTCTTCCAAAGCTGCGGCAATGGAACCATCGTTGGAGATCAGTGGAAGCTATGGGTCATATAACACCTTCAATGTGGGCGGTTCCTTCACCTCGGGGCTGCTATGGGACCACTTCGTGATCGATGGCGCCTACCATGAGACCAACACCGATGGATATATCCATGGTACACAAGGCCGGTCGGGTAGTTTTTATGGAGGTCTGCGGTATCTGAATGACCATCTGAGCCTAAGCTACAAAAACTTCGGCAATTTCGAGCGCACTGGCCAGGCATGGAACGGCGTAACCGCAGGCAACGACGACCTCTCGCTGATGGACGGCAGCTACTGTGATGCCAACTGGGCTTATGACCAGCATACTGGCATCAAAACCTATGAGGATCTCTATCAGGTGGGACTCGGTCGCTTCAACTCCCTCTATGAGAGGATCCTGACCGACGACAACGGACTACTGGTAAAAGACGACAACGGCAATTACTTGACAGAACGCTACGCCAAAACCGGTGGCAGACTGTGGGACAAGTCGACCGATAATTTCTGGCAGAACCACAACATCCTGTCTGCTGCCTGGACTATCAATGAACGATGGAACACAACCGCATCCTTGCACTATACCCACGGCTATGGCTACTATGATGAGTTCAGATACCAGAACAAGATCAAGAAACTCGGGCTGCCCAATGAGCAGTTCAGCAGCAGTGAGATCTCATCCGTGAAACGCACCGACTGGGTGAGGAAAAAAGGACTCAGCCAGGATGCCTACGGACTGGTGTGGAACGCCAACTACAAGGATGAACACTGGGATCTTATCGGAGGCCTCTCGTTGCAGTTGTTCAAAGGCAATCATTTCGGCTACGTCTCCTACCTGAGCAATGAGACACTCAGAAAGGCACTCCTGGCCAACGGCGATTACCAATATTATGACTCTGATGCGAAGAAAAACGACTACAGCGGATTTGTCAAGGCACTTTACCATCTGACTGACAACTGGGACATCTTCGGCGATGTGCAATACCGAAGGGTCAACTATGAAACCGATGGCTATAACGACAAGTTCCTCTACAACAAAACGACCTACTTGTATGAGAAGCATTTCCTCGACATCGACAAGCACTACGACTTCTTTAACCCGAAGGCGGGTGTCACATACCACGCTGGAGGACATCGGGCGTTTGCTTCTGTCGCCTTGAGCCACAGGGAGCCTGAACGCAACAATTTCACCGACAACGCCAACTATCCTGCTCCTAACGCAGAATCACTCCTCGACTTTGAAGCTGGATACAGCCACACCGCCGACACTTGGCATGCCGGACTCACCGCTTACTATATGAAATACAACGACCAGTTAGTGCAAACCGGTCAGGTGAGCGAGATCGGCGAGCCATTGACCACCAACATCAAGGACTCCTACCGGATGGGTATCGAACTGACTGCCGGATGGGATCTCACGCCGTGGCTGGCTATCGAAGGCAATGCTTCTCTGAGCATCAACAAGATCAAGGACTTCACTGAGTTTGTGGAAGACTGGGATGACTGGGAGGATAATCCCGACGCTTCCAAATACCATTGCGACGGCAATGGCGACGAATTGCGTGAGTTCCACTACGACAACTCCACTCTGGCCTTCTCGCCTTCTGCCATCGCCAATGCTTTTGTCCGCCTCCACAAAAATGGATGGCAAGCTATCTGGCATACCAACTACGTCAGCCGTCAATACCTGGACAATACGGAAAACAAGGACCGTTCACTTCCAAGTTTCACCACGACCAACATCGACCTGAGCTACACCTCAAAAGTGTCGAAGGCCTTGGGACTGAAGGAAGTGACCATCGGCATGAATTTGCATAACATTTTCAACCGACACTATGCCAGCAGCGGTTGGGTATATTCTGCCATCGCTGAAAGCTACGGTCATGACAATGACAACCGCTATTACCAGATAGGATTCATACCGATGGCAGGATTTACTGCAATGGGTAACCTAACCCTCAGATTCTAAACAAAATGACACAATTTCTTGCCAATCACTGGTTGGATTTGCTCACCACGATACTCGGACTTGTCTATATCTTGTTCGAGTATCGGGCCAGCATCTGGCTTTGGTTCGTAGGATTCCTTATGGAGGGCCTGGACATTGTCCTGTATTACCAAAAAGGGCTTTACGCCGACTGCGGCATGGAATTCTATTATCTTGCCATGACCTTTTATGGATACTGGAACTGGGTCAGGAAAGCAAACGGGTCCCAATCTTCAGAGAAGAAAACCATTCCTATCACCCACTTCCCTGTGAGATTGGGCATCCTGTGGGGAGTTTTCACATTGTTGGTCTGGGGTATCTTGTATTACTTCCTCGCCAACTTCACGGATTCCACAGTGCCACTGGCAGATTCATTCACCACAGCACTCTCTTTCGTGGGGATCTGGGCGCTCGCTCGCAAATACCTCGAGCAATGGCTCATCTGGATAGTAGTCGACTTTGTCACCTGCATCCTCTATTTCTACAAGGATATTCCCTTCAAGGCATGTCTCTATGGCTTATTCGTTATCATAGCCATCATGGGATACAGAAAATGGAAAAAGATGATGTAGCCGTTCGCCGTTCATCGGGATTTGTAATCCCGATGCCTTGAGTATCAGGATTTTCAATCCGAAAAGCGCGTGGCAAATTCTTACACGCCACATGGGTGGATTCTTTGACAAGCCAGGTGTCTCACCATTCGGGCGACGAGTGACTTTAGTCGGTCACGACATTCTCTTTGCTGATATTCTTGCAGTTGTGGAATTCTGACTTCACACGCGAACTGATGTGTATGTTTTTCAAGTTGATATTCTCGATGGGTTTCTCGGGAAGTCCGTTGAAGAACAGCGCACGGTTGGCGTTGCGGCATACGACGTCCTCGATGTAGATGTCGCGGAACTCAGGAGTCGTCTCATCGACAGGTTGCATGTCGATATTGTTGGCCTGTTCTCCTGCTTCCTGCATTTCCACGACTGATTTACCGCCATAGTAGAGATTGAAAATGATGGCATCAGCCTGGATGTCGAACATGGAGATACGACGGATGAAAATATTGCTGACTACGCCGCCGCGACCACGGCAACTCTTGAAACGAAGACCGACATCTGTGCCAAGGAACTGGCAGTTCTGCACAAGGATGTTCTTGACTCCGCCACTCATCTCGCTACCGACGACAAAACCGCCATGGCCCTGAAAGACGGTGCATCCGTCGACCACCACGTTCTCGCATGGCTTGCCGCGCCTGCGGCCATCGGCATCCTTGCCACTCTTGATGCAGATGCCGTCATCGCCGGCATCAAAGGTGCTGTTGACGATCAATGCGTTCTTGCAGGACTCGAGATCCAGTGCATCACCGTTCTGTGCATAGGCGGGGTTGCGTGCCAGTACATGATCGATGATGATGTTCTCGCACATCAGTGGATGGATGTTCCATGCAGGTGAGTTCTGGAAAATAACGTCCTTGAGCAAGACGTTCTTGCAGTTGACCAGACTCACGAGCACCGGCCGGAGAAACCTGCGGATGCTTTCCCATTCCGCATCGGTCTTCAATCCTTGCGGGACGTTCATTTGGGCGATGGAGTCTCCTTTGAGGTATCCTTTTGAGGGAAACCACAGGTCATCCCTCTTGAAGACGCCACCTTGTGAGGTGAAGTTCTTCCATTGGGAAGCGGTCACTTTGCTTCGCTTCAGAGGCCGCCAGTAGATACCGTTTCCGTCGATGGCTCCATGTCCGGTCACTGCGATGTTGACAGCTCCATATGCCGACAGAGGCGATTGGCACCGTCTGGTTTCCAAGCCTTCAAATGAGGTCTTGACGATGGGGTAGAGGGTCTCGTCGCCGGAGAACAGGATGACGGCTCCTTTCTCCAAATGAAGGTTCACGTTGCTTTTCAGTACGATAGGTCCCGTGAACCACACTCCCTGGGGCACAATCAGCCGTCCGCCACCTTTCGCATTCAGTTCGTCGATGGCTTTGGCAAAAGCGGCTGTGCACAAAGAGGTGCCGTCGCCTTTTGCACCATAATCCTTGATGTTGAAAACCCGGTCGGGAAACACCGGTGCTTTCACCTCGGGCATGGCAAAAGGTAAGTTCTGGGTGTACTGCAGATAAGGGTTGGTGGCAGCTTGTGCTGCCAGTCCGCACACAATGGCTAATAGGGCCGTAATCATTCTTGTTTTCATAGTCTTGTATTTCATATATTTAGTGTTCGTCGTTCCCTGTATGGTATACAACAGGGGTTATTCTTCGATCTCCTTCAGCCCTCTCACCATCCCTTGGTAGATGGTGGCCATGGCTTCTCTCGGAGCGAAGCGGAGATAGTTCAGGGCGTGCCTGATCGATTTGATGGCCGAACGTGGGCTGCTGACGATGAATCCCCCTTTCCCTTCATGGAAATCCCATGACTTCGAGTCATTGAGCTTGTCATAATTCACTGCCCGTTTCAGTTCACGGTCGGCATGACGGATGGTCTTTTTCATGAAAGGCAATTCTTCCTTGGAAAAACCGAATCCTTCGATAAGAAGACTGCCCTGGAGTTCTGCCATGCGCGACATGGAAATCCGTGACAGCCAGCTTTCCAGTTTCACGAAATCCACTTTGTTGCCTTCCAGACGTAAATACCGTCCGAGGTCTATGACTCCTCTGAGGTAGCTCTTTCCTGTGAGGATGTCCACCACATTGACCATCAAGATGGCCATCACCTGCATGGTCTCGTATGACCTCTCCGGACTGGCATACTCTTCGTTGATGATGTCTCGCAGGTGGGCGTTGTCTTTCTTGCCATGAAGATAGATCTTACCGAAGTTGTAAAGCTCTGCGAAACCCGTTGGAGGCATGTTCTCCAACAGTTTCCTGATGGCCTCGATCTGTCCGGCAGGGATATTCAGGTTCTCGTCGTAATAATATCGCTCAAGTCCGTTGGCGAAAAACCGGACCAGATGGTGGTAATTGGCCAAGTTGACCAGTTTCTTCCATTTGAATTCCGACATGATGCCGATGGGTTTGCTCTCCTCAAAGGCACCACTGCGGAGGATATGGAGAAAGTTGGATAGTTGAATATCGAATCCTTGCATCTTGAACATTTCTTATGAGTATCTCTTGGGGTATCGCAGCAGGATGGCCATCAGTGCCACTACGCCCAGCGTCATGGGATAATAGAGGAAGGGGATGATCTCTATCGGGTTGATCTTGGCGAGTCCGGCTGCCATCAGGACTTGAGCACCGTAGGGGAGGAGGCCCTGAATGCAGCAAGAGAAAGTGTCGAGTATGCTTGCGCACTTGCGGTTGTCCAATCCGAAGCGGTCGCCGATGGTCTTGGATATGCCGCCTACGGTGAGGATGGCCACGGTATTGTTGGCTGTGCAGACATTGACGAGACTGACGAGACCGGCTATGGATAGTTCGGCTCCCCGTTTGCTGTTGACGTGTGCCGTCAGAAGCGAGATGAGATAGTCGATACCTCCGTTGACGCGGATGATTTCCAACAAACCTCCTGCCATCATCGTGATGATGATGAGCTCTCCCATATTGGTGATGCCTGTGCCCATGGCTTCAAACCATCCGAATACATCGTAGGCACCGCACCAGATACCAATGATGCCCGTGAGTAGTAGGCCGATCGCAAGCACTGCCATGACATTCATCCCCATGATCGCCACGATCAGGACAATGACATAGGGAGTGACTTTCACGTATTCCACGTCGGGTATGTCGGTGGGCGACTGGATGGTGGAGCCCATGAAGATGTAGAGCACGAGGATGAGAAGCGCAGAGGGTAAGGCAATGAAGAGATTGACGCGGAACTTGTCGCTCAACCTGCATTGTTGCGTACTCGTCGCCACAATGGTCGTATCCGAGATGAAGGAGAGGTTGTCGCCAAAGAAAGAACCTCCCACCACTACGGCCGACAAGAGTGCCAGACTGGCACCGGTGGATGTGGCAAGACCTGCTGCTATCGGGGTGAGCGCCACTATCGTTCCCACGCTGGTTCCGATCGACAGAGAGATGAAACACGAGGCGATGAACAATCCGGCCAAGATCATGTTGCCAGGCAAGAACGACAACGTGAGGTTGACCGTGGCATCGATGCTCCCCATCGTCTTCGCGGAATGCGCAAAGGCACCTGCAAGAACAAAAATCCATAACATCAGGATCAGGTTGCTCGTGCTTGCGCCTTTGCTGAAATGCTCTATTCGCTTGGAGAGAGGAAGTCCTCCGGAGATGGCAATGGCAAAAATGCTGGCGATCATGAATGCTACAGTGAGCGGTATCTTATAGAAATCGCCGGCGATCAGCGACACACCGAGGTAGATGATGACAAAGACCATCAGCGGACTAAGTGCATACAATCCTTTCTTGTGGCTCATCTGGTTTGTGCTCATGCCATTATCATGCTTGTTGCTTTCCTGGAAATCCTCTCGTCTTATTCGTTTTCTGACATCACAAGGTTACGCCATTCTTGAAGATGGAGATCTCACGGTAGCCGTTTTTCTCGTTGCATGTCAACTCTCCGTTGGCTACGGCGATGATCTTGTCGGTGAATTCCTTGACAAGGTCCTTCATGGATGTGCCTTCCACCAGCTTTCCTGCGTTGAAGTCTATCCAATTCGGCTTTCTGGCGAACAGGCCGCTGTTGGTGGAAATCTTCATGGTGGGAATGAAGGTGCCGAAAGGAGTGCCACGGCCTGTCGTGAACAGCACGATCTGGCATCCTGCAGAAGCGAGTGCGGTGGAAGCCACCAAATCGTTGCCCGGTGCGGAGAGCAGGTTGAGTCCAGTGGTTTTCAGACGGTCGCCGTAAGCCAGCACACCGCTGACCGGGGCACGGCCGCATTTCTGTGTGCACCCGAGGGCTTTGTCCTCGAGGGTGGAGATGCCACCTGCCTTGTTTCCCGGAGACGGATTCTCGCCGACGGGCTCGCCATGACTGAGGAAATACTCCTTGAAGTCATTGACCAGATGCACGGTCTGCTCAAACAGTTGCCTGGTCTCACATCTGTTCATCAGAATGGTCTCGGCGCCAAACATCTCGGGCACTTCTGTCAGGATCGACGTTCCGCCTTGAGCCACCAGGTAGTCGGAGAACTCACCGACGAGGGGATTGGCGGTGATGCCGCTGAAACCGTCGCTGCCGCCACATTTCAGACCCACGCGAAGGCGGTTGAGCTTGCAGGCTTCCCTCTTGTCCTGCGAAGCCACGGCATAGAGCTCGCGGAGGATGCTCATGCCTGCCTCCACCTCGTCACCTTCCACTTTCTGAGTCACCAGCAGGCGGATTCTTTGTGTGTCATAGTCACCCAGCATGCGCATGAAGTCATCCGGCTGGTTGTTCTCGCAACCCAGGCCGAGGACAAGCACACCGCCTGCGTTGGGGTGCAAGACGATATCACGGAGTATTTTGCGTGTGTTCTCATGATCCTCGCTCAATTGTGAGCAGCCGTAGTTGTGATGCCACGCATGGATGGCGTCGATACCTTTGCAACCGGTCTCTTTCTCCAACTGAGCGGCAAGGCGCTCTGCGATGCCGTTGACGCATCCCACGGTGGGAACGATCCAGATCTCGTTGCGGATGCCCACCTCACCGTTTTTCCTGACGTAGCCATTGAAGGTGCGCCCTTCATCAGCTATGTTGAGCTTCTCGTCCACAGGATGGTATTCGTATGTCAGGGTACCGGAGAGGTTGGTCTTGAGGTTGTTCTCATTGACCCATTCCCCCGCTTTCAGGTCGGTCTTGGCATGGCCGATCGGATAACCGTATTTGATGATATCAGTTCCCTCTGGGGCATCCTTGATCAGTATCTTGTGCCCCATGGGCGTGTCTTGACAAATGGTGATGCACTGTCCATCGACCTCGATTTGCTCGCCTTTAGTGAAGGCTTTCAGGCATACTACCACGGAGTCTGCCGGATTGATTTTGATAAATGTTGCTGGATTCATAATAGTAATTAGTTTTAGATCATCGTTCGTTGGTAGAAATCCACGTTTTCCTTGTTGAGAATCTCTATCGGCATGTAGTTCACCGGTTTGACTTTTTTCTTGAGTACGATGGCCCGGAACAGGGCCTCGACACAATAATAGCCCTGCATATAGGCATGCTGGGCGATGAGGAAGGATATGCTGCCCTCGCGCAGGCATTTGGCGTTTTTCTGCACCATGTCATAGCCCATGATCTGCACGTCGCGCCTGTTGGTGCGGAGCAAGAATTCGCCGACGATATGTGCTTTTGAGCAGAACGTGATGCAGTGGTGGGTGTGGGGATGGGTGGTGAAATACTCCTCCAGTATCCTGTCGTAAACTGCCTTACCCTCGTCCAGAGGGAGGTTTACTTCCTCGATGGTGACATTGGGGAAATGGTCGTGCATGTAATGCCGGAATCCCACTTCCCGGTTGTCTTGCTGCTTGCTGGCCACTCGTCCGTTCTTCATCTGCTTCATCACCATGATTTCCTTGCTTCCGGATGCGATGAGCATGAGCATCTTGGCTGCGAAATAGCCACTGCAGAAAGAGTCCTGTCCGTAGAACGAGAGGGGCTTGAGGTCTGGCATATAGGAGTCGAGCATGACGAAGGGAATGCCTTGCTCATGAAGCTGGTCGGTGAACAGACGGGTCATGTCAAGGTGAGAGGGGACGATGATCACTCCGTCGGGTTGTTGCGACAGGCATTCGGTGTATGCCTCCTTGAATGTGTCATCCTCAAACCGTTGATAATACAGAATCTTGAGGTGGACATTGAAATCACGCCTCGCATCACAGGCTTTCGACGCTCCTTCCTCTATCTCTTCCCAGTAAGCTTCCGATGCATGCTTGGGCATGATGATGATGAAGGTGTAGTGGCGGTTGTAGGCCAGTGCGCTCGCATACATGTTGGGCTGGTAATTCATTTCCCGGAGCGCTTTCTCCACCTTTTCCCGGGCAGGGGCAGATACGTTGGGCCTGTTGTGGAGCACTCGGTCCACAGTGCCCACGGAAACTCCTGCGCGCACAGCGATATCCTTGATTCTGATTTTCTCGGTCATTGAGCAGATATTGATTTGTGGGTTTCAATTTGCAAAAATACAATTTTTTCCTGAAACAACCAAAAATGTGCCCATGAAGATGACGCTCACAATGACCATGCGTAAGTATCGTAGCACACGCCTCTGCCGCCAAACCCTTCTTTCTGGTAGATCAGGGTCTCGTTGAGTACGGCTCCATGTTCTTCGGTTGATTTCCCGAAATCCACAAATTGCTTGTCTTTGAAATCTTTTTGGAGCAACTGCATGTAGATGCTGTCGATGGCATGCAAGTGCTTTCCTTGCTTGGTGGCAGAGATGTATTGGGCGTGCGCGATGGCTCCGCAATCATAGATGACGGTGCCTCCAAGCATCTCTCCGTCGAGGAGGGCTACGTAGAGATGTATGTTGTCGGGAAATAGGTTCTTGAGCAGGGTTATCTCCTCCAGGGTGTGCACAGGTGCGGCATTATATTTAGTTCGCAGGTTGCCGATCAGGACATCCCAGAATGTGGCGAAATCGTCACTTTTTTTCACGACGATTCCGTCTCTGAATGCCTTATGGGCACCATATCGGCGGTCACGTCGCCATGCGACGGGATCAGAGGGCTTGACGACGGAAGCGATGTCGCGGCCAGTCAGTTGCGCATCGCATACCTTGTAGAGCGCATAGAGGTCCTCTTCGGATGGCAGACGATGATAGATCCACGGCACGGCTTTGTAGATCACCCGCTCAAATCCCGAGTCACGCAGATAACTGTTGATTTGCCGGAACAGGCCGCACACGTCATTGGCAGTGGCGCGGCCTCCCATCACCAGTCCACCGTACGTGAGACCTTCGTGGGTGATGAAAGTGTTGCCGCTTGCATTGCCGGGAAGCAACGCATAAAGCCCTTTCTCGTCATAAAACAGGAGCGAGTGGTCGTGAAACCGGTCATGGTGATAGTCCATGTATCGACGGTCGAAGAGGAACGTGCCATTCTTGGAATGGACGACAAAGTCATTCCATTCCTCCATTCTCGATGGGGTATAGCGCTCTATTCGGAACATTTCACATACTCCAGAAATTCGTCGTACTCTCGGATATAGTCTTCCTCTTCAAAAAGATGGGAGGCCAGCACAAGGCAAACCGACCCTGACGAGAAATCGTCGAGGGTGCGCCATATCCCAGTGCCGACGTAGAGGCCTTGGTAAGGGTGGTTCAGATGATAGGTCGTGCGCTCATGGCCATTGTCGAGCGTCACGTTGAACGAACCGCTGACCGCCACGATCAGTTCCTCACATGTCTTGTGCGCATGTCCTCCGCGGCTTTCCCCGGAGGGAATGTCGTAGGTCCAATACACACGCGCGATATCGAATGGCACTTCTATCGTCTGCTCAGCCACTGTGAGATTGCCCCTCGGGTCGATGATTTTGGGCAGCGACACGAGGCGGCATTTACTTTTCTGCATACGGATCTGTACCTAAAACGGTTTTTGCCAGTCGTTTCGCCTTCTCCCTCAGTTGGGTGGTGTCTGCATCCACGTCTCCATAGCAGAGCACGACGCCCATCCTGCGGCCATAGTGCGCTTCTGGCTTTCCGAAAATGCGGATGCGGGTGCGGTCTTCTCTCAACGCCTCTGTCAGGTTGTAATCCAGTGGTTGGTCTGACTCTTGTCCGGAGAGGATGACGGCGCTGCACCCTGCATGCTCCAGGTGGATACCGGCAATGGGCAGGCCCAGCACAGCCCTCAGGTGCAACTCAAACTCGCTGAGGTTGGTCGTGTGGCCGAGGGTCACCATGCCCGTGTCATGAGGACGGGGACTCAGTTCGGAGAAGATTACTTCGCCTTGTTTGGTCAGGAAAAACTCCACGCCCCAGATGCCAGCTCCTGTCAGCGCCTTGGTCACGGTATCGGCCATGTGCTGCGCTTGCGCGAGTGCCTCCTCGCTGATGTGGTAGGGCTGCCAGCTCTCTCGGTAATCCCCTCCTTTCTGCACATGTCCGATCGGCGGGCAGAATAGGGTGGGACCGTCTTTCTGGGTGACGGTGAGGAGGGTGAATTCGGAGTCGAAGTCAATGAACTCTTCGATGATGACTTCCTTTACGTCTCCTCTGCTGCCCTCCATCGCTTCCTCAAAAGCCTTTTCCAGTTCCTGAGGACTGTGCACATAGCTCTGGCCATGTCCGCTCGATGACATCAGCGGCTTGACGACGCAGGGGAAACCGATGGCATGGGCTGCCGTCTTGAATTCCTCCAGTGTCTTGGCGTAGAAATACTTGGCTGTCCGCAGTCCCAATTCTTTGGATGCCAAGTCGCGGATGGCACGGCGGTTCATGGTGAAGTTCACCGCACGGGCACTGGGCACGACTTGGATGCCCTCTTGCTCAAACTGGAAGAGTTTCTCGGTGCGGATGGCCTCAATCTCTGGGACGATGATGTCGGGACGGTGCTTGCGCACTGCAGCTTCCAGGGCATCACCGTCGAGCATGGAGAAAACCTCTCTCTCGTCAGCTACTTGCATGGCAGGTGCATTGTCGTATCTGTCACATGCCACGACATAGACTCCCGCTCTCTTGGCGGCTATCACAAACTCCTTGCCCAACTCTCCTGAGCCCAAAAGCAATATTTTCTTCATTTTCTGATGCTGTCTTTATCGGTTACTGTACATGGTCTCATAATAATTCTGGTAATCACCGGAGGTGACATTGTCCAACCAGTCCTGATGGTCAAGATACCATCGCACGGTCTTTTCGATGCCTTCCTCGAACTGCAGCGAGGGTTCCCAGCCCAACTCTCTCTGGAGTTTGGTCGAATCGATGGCATAGCGCAGGTCATGGCCGGCACGGTCGGTCACAAATGTGATAAGGTCCATGTCCTCACCTTCCTTCCTACCAAGAAGGCGGTCGACGGTTTGGATGAGCACCTTGATGATGTCGATGTTTTTCCATTCGTTGAAACCGCCGATATTATAGGTCTCCGCGGTTTTTCCTTCATGGAAGATCAGGTCTATGGCCCTGGCGTGGTCCTCGACGAAAAGCCAGTCTCTCACGTTCTCTCCCTTCCCGTAGACCGGCAATGCTTTGCGGTGGCGTATGTTGTTGATGAAGAGAGGTATAAGTTTCTCGGGAAATTGGTATGGACCGTAGTTGTTGGAGCAATTGGTCACAATGACAGGCAATCCGTAAGTGTCGTGGTAAGCTCTCACGAAGTGGTCACTTGAAGCCTTGGCGGCGGAGTAGGGGGAGTGAGGATTGTATTTGGTCGTCTCCTCAAAGAATCGGTCTCCGTAGGCCAGATGATGCTCGGACGAGGAGGCTGTCGTGGTGAAAGGAGGCTCGATGCCGTCGGGGTGGGTCAGTTCAAGAGCACCATACACCTCGTCGGTGGAGATATGATAGAACCGTTTGCCCTCGTATTTCTCAGGCAAGGATTCCCAGTAGATCTTTGCTGCCTGCAACAAAGAGAGCGTTCCCATCACGTTGGTCTTGGCGAATGTGAAGGGATCCTTGATGGAACGGTCGACATGGCTTTCCGCTGCGAGATGGATGATGCCATCCACTTTTTTCTCCTGCATCAGTTTCAGAAAAGCCTCGAAATCGCAGATGTCCATTTTCACAAACTCGTAATTGGGCTTGTTCTCAACATCTTTCAGGTTGGCCAGATTGCCTGCATAGGTCAGTTTGTCGAGATTGATGATGTGGTATTCGGGGTATTTGTTGACAAACAAACGCACCACATGGCTGCCGATGAATCCTGCGCCGCCTGTAATAACAATGGTTTTCATAATGCTTATGTCGTTTTTATGGGTTACTTTTGATGATATGCAAACTATTTCACTTGAAGTTTGGCGTTGCCTAATGATATAACCTCGCAATCGGTGAATTTATTGCCTTCGATGGTTAATCTCACCAAAGTCCGCTCTGTTTGCCATCCTTGGAGCCCTGCGGCACCCGGATTGATATGTAATAGGTTGAGGGTCTTGTCGTATTTCACCTTCAGGATGTGGGAGTGCCCGCTGATGAACAACTGAGGCGGACGGGCATAGATCTGCCGGGCGATGCTTGGATCATATCTGCCGGGATATCCGCCGATGTGTTTCATCAGCACATCCACATCCTCACATTTGAAGCGCAGGATTTCCGGAAACATCAGTCGCAGATCACCGCCGTCGCAATTGCCGCATACGGCTTTCAACGGGCGGAATGCAGACAAGCGTTCGGCCAATTCCGTGGAACAGATATCGCCGGCATGCCAAATCTCGTCGCATGGCTCAAAATACTTTAGATAGCGATCATCCCAATAAGAGTGGGTGTCGCTGATGATGCCTATCTTTCTCATTCTTGACTTCTTACTTGCTGCTCGAGGCGTTGCCTGATGAAATATGCAATCAGTTTCTCTGTTCCCTCAAGCCCCAGAAGCGACGAGTTGACGCACAGGTCGTAAGACTGGCTGTCGCCCCATTTCTTGCCTGTGTAGTAACCGTAGTAGGAAGCCCGGCTGCTCTCTTTGTTGTTGATGATCTTGATGGCTGCGTCCCGGTCGCATCCGTGGCGTTTCATGACCTGCTGCACACGGAAATCAAGATCAGCGGTGATAAACACGTTGAAGACATTGGGGTAGTCGCGGAGGATATAGTCGGCGCAGCGTCCAACAAACACACAGTTGCCCGCGTCTGCCGCCTTCTTGATGGCCTCGGACTGAAATTGGAACAGGCTCTCCTGAGAGAAGTTGTTGGTATAGAAATTGTTGTCGTCGATATGCTGGGTGTGCAAGTGAAACAATGATTTGAAAAACCTCCAGTGCTCGTCGTGCTGCTCGAAGAATTTCTCACTGAAACCGCTCTCCTTTGCCGCGAGGTTGAGCAGTTCCTTGTCATAAAACACACATCCGAACTCCTCGGCAAGCATTTTGCCGATGGTCCTGCCGCCGCTGCCTAATTGGCGGCCGATATTGATGATGATCTTCGGGTCGGTCATGGTGTGCTCAGTTGCTGTTTGAAAAATCTCATGTATTTGGTCATGATGGCCAGTGCTACGAAGGTGGCTATGGCATCAGATAACGACAAGGAAAACCACACGCCGTCGAGATCCAGGAAACGAGGGAGAATCAGCAGTATGGGGAGGAGGAAGATCAGTTGGCGGGATAGTGACAGGAATATGCTGATCTTCGCTTTTCCGATGCTCTGGAAGAAATTGGTGATGACAATCTGACACCCGACCACAGGCAGGGCGATGTTGGCTATACGTAGTCCTCTCTCGGCCATTCCGATCAGGGTGGCGTCGGTCGTGAAGATCCTGGCGCAATAATAGGGCATCAGTTCACTGACCAGCCATCCCAGCACCGACACGCCGGTGGCGGCGATCATTGCATATTTCAGCACTTGCAACAACCTGTCGAATTTCAGGGCGCCGTAGTTGTAGCCGGCAATGGGTTGCATGCCTTGGTTAAGCCCGAAAATCACCATGAAGAACAGGAAGGAAATCCTGTTGACGATGCCATAGGCTCCTACGGCAAGATCACCGCCATAGTGATACAGGCTCTTGTTGAAGACGATGACGATGAGACAGGACGTCGCATTCATCAGGAAAGGCGAGAGACCTATCCCGATGATGCCGCTCACAAGATTCTTGCGGAGTTTGAAGATCCCCCGCTCGAAATGCAGGATCTCGTCTTTATGGCTGAAGAGCAACATCTGCCAGCAGAAAGCAGCGAATTGCGCCAGCACTGTGGCGATGGCAGCACCCTGGATGCCCATGCCGAAGACATAGATGAAAATGGGGTCGAGGATGGTGTTCAGTACAACGGTGAAAATCGTCGCTGTCATGGCCTGACGGGGTTTGCTGGCCGAACGGAGCACGGCGTTCATCCCGAAATACATGTGGGTGATGACATTTCCGGCCAGGATGATCTGCATGTATGACCGAGCGTAAGGCAATGTCTGCTCACTGGCTCCGAAAAACAGCAGGATGGGGTCGAGGAAATAGAGCGTGACCGCTGCGAAGACCAATCCTATGATAATGTTCAGACTGACGCAGTTGCCGAAAATCCTCAAGGCTGTCGAGTAGTCCTTCTGGCCGAGTTTCACGGAGATGAGCGTGGAAGAACCCACACCTACGGCAGCACCGAATGCTCCGGAGAGATTCATGAAGGGAAAGGTGATGGCAAGACCGGATATGGCCAAGGCACCCACGCCCTGACCGATGAAGATGCTGTCGACCATATTATATAAGGAAGATGCTGTCATCGCAACTATGGCAGGCAACGCATATTGCAAAAGCAACTTCCCGACAGGTTGGGTCCCCAGCTCCAATGTGGCTTTTCTGTTATCCATCTCTTTGTTTTTCCTTGCAAAATTACGAATAAACGGGTGAAGAGCCAAATTTATTCGTGCTTTTCCGAGTCAATAGAATACTATCCTCTCAAAAATCGCCTTTATGACCTAAAAAAGTGTCTTAAAATACATCTTTTTCGGCTTGTGATAAGACTAATTCAGAAAAAAAGAGTATTTTTGCCCAGAATCTAAAAACCTATTTTATTCACGATGAGAAAAGTGCTCTGGAGAACTTGGTTCTCTTGCTTGATACTGCCCTTTTTCTTCCTCCCTGCCAAAGGTGCCGACCTTCCGGCCGGAGAGAGTCAGCAAATCGGTTTCCCTGGTGGAAAAACCTACCTGTATCGTCTGAGTTTGACTGATAAAAACGGCACACCCTATTCCCTTAGCCGTCCTTCTGAGTTCTTGTCTGCCAAATCTCTCAACCGCCGAAAGAACCAAAGTTTGTCGGTCGACTCCACTGACCTGCCAATCAATCCCCATTATGTGGAGAGAATTGCTGCTGTAGATGGCGTGGAGGTCGCTTGTATGAGCAAATGGAACAATACAGTGCTCGTCAAGGTGAAATCCACCTCCAAAATCAGACCACTCACGGCGTTCCCTTTCGTTGCGAAAGCTGAGAGGGTGTTCTCCTCACCTGATTCTATCGAACCACCCTCACGCTTTATCTTCCATAAGGAATTGGATCGTACTGAGGGTGCAGCGGATGAATTATATGGTGTGGCGGCCCAGAACATCGATATCGTTAATGGACGTGGACTTCATCGTATGGGATTCCGTGGACGTGGCATGACAATCGCCGTTTTCGACGGGGGGTTCATGAATGTAGACCGCATCCCTGTCATGAAAGAGATCCGCATCGTCGGCACAAAGGATTTCGTGGCTTTCAAATCCGACAATATCTATCAAGAGCATGATCATGGCACCAAGGTCCTGTCGACCATCGGAGTCGATGAGCCAGGCATCTTTGTGGGCACCGCTCCGGAAGCGGAGTTCTGGCTGATCCGTACTGAGGACACTCGTACGGAAAGCCTTGCCGAAGAGGATTACTGGGCCGCAGCCGCCGAATTTGCCGATTCCGTGGGAGTGGATATTATCAGCAGTTCGCTGGGCTTTCAGGATTTTGACGATAAGTCAACGGATCACCTGTATTCAGAACTTGATGGCCGGCAGGCCCTTATCTCAAGGACGGCTTCGATGTTGGCCTCCAAGGGCATCGTCCATGTCAACAGTGCTGGCAATGAGGGTATGGGCACATGGAAAAAAATCAATTTTCCCGCCGACGCCTCCGACATCCTCGCCGTGGGCGCAGTCAATGCCAAACGGGTGAATGCGACTTTCTCGTCGCTTGGCCCGACACAAGACGGTCGTGTGAAGCCTGATATCATGTCACTGGGCAGTCCTGCCAGTGTTATCACGGGGCGGGGAACGGTCAGTAGTGATATGGGCACGTCGTTCGCTGCACCCATCATATCGGGAATGGTGGCATGCCTGTGGCAGTCGGCTCCAGGGAAAACGGCGCTGCAAGTGATGGATGCCATCAGACGCAGTGCTGATAATTATGACACGCCCAACAATGTCTTCGGCTACGGGATCCCGGATTTCAACAAAGCTTATTCCATCCTCAAAGAGAAATAATGATGACCGGCCGGAAGATGACGCTCTTTGAGTTGAACAGCATCTTGAGTGATGTGATAGAGAGAGGCATGCCTGGTGATTATTGGGTGGAGGCCGAGATCGCTGAACTCCGAGAGGTGGGCGGACATTGTTATCTGGAGCTGATCGAAAAAGACAAGAAGACGAATACCCCCATCGCCAAGGCTTCCGCCAAATGCTGGAGAACGCAATGGGCTCTGGTGAAGTCCTTTTTCATGCAGGCGGTTCAAAAACCTTTGGCAAATGGGATGAAGGTGCTTGTCAAGGTTTATCCGCAGTTTCATCCCAATTATGGCTTTTCTTGGATCGTCAATGATATCGATCCCGCTTATTCTCTGGGCGACATGGCTTTGAAGCGTCAGCAGATCATCGCCCAATTGAAAGAAGAGGGTGTCTTCGATGCCAATAAGGAATTGGACTTGCCTTTGTTCACCCAGAGGATTGCTGTGGTGTCGAGTGCCAATGCCGCTGGTTATGGTGACTTCTGCAATCACTTGAGTGAAAACGAGTTCGGATACGCCTTCCTGACCTCTTTGTTTCCTGCTGTCATGCAGGGTGAAGGAGTGGAGCAAAGCATCATTGAGGCTCTGAATGCCATCTTTGACCGTTTGGATGAATTTGATTGTGTGGTTATCACAAGGGGTGGGGGAGCGACGAGCGACCTCTCTGGATTCGATGCGATAGAACTGGCCAGGAATGTGGCCAATTTCCCTTTGCCTGTCATTACCGCTATCGGTCATGACCGGGACGAGAGCGTGCTGGATATGATCTCGAATGTGAGGGTCAAAACACCCACAGCCGCGGCTGCTTTCCTGATTGACAGACTCCATCATGTGGATGCTCGGGTCGACGATCTTGGCAGTCGTATCACCAAGGTGGTGGAGCACCGTATCCAAAACGAGAAAATGAGGATACAGCATCTTTCTGTGCGCATTCCGTCGCTGTTCTCCGTGGTGAAGATGACCCAAGAGGCCAGACTCCGTCAGACGCTTCATGTGATTGAGACACGTATCAGCCGTAAAATACAGGGCGAAACGCATCGTCTGGATTCTTTCCATGAACACCTCCTTCACCTGACATCCGAAAAAGTCCACAAGGAGAAATACCGCATCGAAATCCTTTCTCAGAAAATTGACGCACAGGATCCCCAGCGGATCCTTGACCGTGGCTACAGCATCACCTTCTCGCAAGGCAAAGCAGTGACCTCCAGCAGTTTGGTAAAACCTGGCACTGTCGTCGAAACCCGTTTGAAAGACGGCTCTTTCACCTCTGAAGTGAAATAGACTTGCCGCTTAGGGGATTTTTCGTTTTCCTTGGTCTTTTTTCTGCCAAAAAACTTGGAGGTTATCGGGATTTTTCATAATTTTGCGTTAATTATACGCTCCATGCGTTGTCAACACTTGTTAGCCAAACAGAGACTATGATGAAAATTCTTGCTATCAACCCAGGTATGATCTCCACCAAGATCGGTGTCTTTTATGATGAGGAAATCGTGATGCACGCCTGCATCAATCATCCTTACGAGGAACTTTGCCAATATCCATTTATCATGGATGAGTTCGACTACCGCAAAGATAAGTTGCTGGAGGAACTCCGAAACCAAGGATTCGGTATGGATTTCGATGTTGTCGTTGGAAGAGGTGGCCTTGTGAAGCCCATCGAAAGCGGGGTATATGAGTTGAATGAGAAAGTGATAGAAGACACAAAGCATCCCCGCCTACACCATGCTTGTAATCTCGGTTCCCTGATCGCTTTGAGCATAGCTAAGGAGATTCCTGGCTGCAGGGCTTTTACAGTTGACCCTGGTGTCGTTGACGAACTGGAGGATGTGGCTCGGATAACAGGTGTGCCGGAAATACCGCATCAGACGATATGGCACGCACTCAACCAACGCGAGATCGCCAAGCGCTATTGCAAGGAACATGGGGTGAACTATGAGGAGCAAGACCTGATCGTCTGTCATCTCGGCAGTGGCATCTCCTTTGCCATGCACCATCACGGCAGGGCCATAGCTTGTAGTGACGCTTTGAGTGGCGATGGTCCTTTCAGTCCTTCCCGCGCCGGAACGCTGCCTTCTGTTCAATTGATCCAATTATGCTACAGCGGACAGTACACTGAGAAGGAAATGCTGCGGAAAGTAAACGGGCATAGCGGACTGACTGCACATCTGGGTACGAATGATGTCAGGGTGGTCGAGCAGCGCATCAAGGACGGAGACGAACATGCCAAACTCATTCTGGATGCCATGATTTACCAGACCGCACGCTACTTGGCCTCCTTGGCTCCGGTCACATACGGCCATGTGGATGCGATATTGCTGACGGGGGCGATGTCGCAGAGCAAGTATGTGAGTGAGGGACTCGTCAAGCGATTGGAGTATCTTGCACCGGTGTTCATCTATCCCGGTGAAGATGAACTGACCGCTTTGGCACACAATGTGTATAGAGCTCTGACCGGACAACAGGAAATCAAAGTTTATTCTTAGCCAGCTAAGGCTCGCACACACCACCTTTCATCTCATTGTTATTTGATGAAATTGGTCCAGACAGGTCGCTCGGGTAGGGGATGGCCAGCTTCGTCAGTGCTCAAGCGCTTGATGAGCCATGCCATGTTCCGTCCGAGCGTGCGCATGGTTTGCATTCCTTCCTCGTCATGAATGACTTGACCAGGAGTGTGGCCATAAGCCATGTTCCAGTATTGCGAGCTGACAACGGGCATGTTGTTGATGGTGAAATATTTGTTGAGACGGTCAAAAGCTGCTGACGCACCGCCCCGCCGACAGGTGACGACACATGCTGCCGGCTTGTATTGGAGCAGGTGTCCTAATGAATAGAATACACGGTCGAGCAGGGCACATAAAGAACCGTTCGGGCCACCATAATAGACGGGTGAGCCGACGACAATCCCATCGATGCCGTCCTTGACGGCCCTCCAAAGCTTATAGTAGAGGTCGTCGTTGAATGTGCATTTGCCATTGCGGCCACACATGCCACATGCAATGCACCCCTGGATGGCACCTTTGCCGATAGGGATGATCTCGGTTTCTATATTCTCGGCATTCAATGACTTGGCTACCTCGTTAAGAGCGAGAAATGTGTTGCCGTTTTGTTTAGGGCTTCCGTTGATTAGCAGAACTCTCATGACTTATGTAAATTTTTCTGCAAATATAGACAAAAATCTTAAGTTTTTTGACTAAATTTGCACCAAAAGGGAAACTTCCACAACAAACACACTTAATTTACGCATTTATGATAGAATTGAGCAATGAATTACTGACCATTAAGGTCGCAGAAATGGGGGCCGAGCTCCAGAGTATTGTTGACAGCGAAGGGCATGAGTATCTATGGCAGGCCGATCCGAAATTCTGGCCACGCCATTCACCCATCCTTTTCCCCATTGTGTGCAGTGTGGAGAATGACACCTACATCGTTGATGGCCGGGAATATCATCTGCCACGACACGGATTCGCTCGTGATACAGCGTTTACCCTTGTGGCTCAGTCTGACAACAAGGTGGTTTTCGCCCTGCATGAAAGCGAAGAGACGATGAAGGTATACCCCTTCCCGTTCAACCTTGCAGTGAGCTATCGTCTTGATGACAACAAGATTCATGTCATCTGGCATGTTGAGAATACGGGCAAGCGGGAGATGCATTTCCAGATCGGAGGCCACCCGGCATTCTATGCTCCGGGTTGCGAGGCCGGCCAACCTCTGAAAGGAGTGCTAAGAGTGGACAACACTGGGCGGTTGCGGGGCTTGAGGAGCCATATTGACGGGTCGGTGGAAATGGAAGAGATCGAGATCGCATCACAGGATGGCCTGATCTGTTTTGACGATGAGTTCTTTGCCAATGACTCCGTGAAGGTGCATAAGAGCCAGACGAGCAGGGTGGAACTGCTTAATCCCGACGGTAGCGTGGCTGTAGGACTCAGTTATAAATGTCCCATCATCGCTTTTTGGAGTCCTTATCAGAAGAATGCGCCTTTTGTCTGCCTCGAACCTTGGTATGGCGTGGGTGACCCTCGTGGCTATGCGGGAGAGTTCAAGAACAAGCCTTTCATCAATCATCTGATGCCAGGTGCCTCGTTCATGAGTGAGTATGTCATTTCCATAGGCGAATAAACCAGGATATGGATGTGAGAATCATCATTTTTGATTTTGACGGGACGCTTGGTGATACGCAAGAGATCATCGTCAAGACACAGCAGGCGACCATGCGTGAAATGCACTTGCCTGTGCCATCTGACGAGGAATCCAAGGCCACCATCGGACTGAAACTGAGGGATTGTTTCCTGGCTATCTGTCCCACTATGACAGATAAGCAGGCCGATGAATGTGTAACGACCTACCAACGGTTGTTCGCACGGCACAAAGATCTGTTTCCGCCAGCCCTTTTCCCACATGTCCGAGAGACGCTTGTGGCGTTGAAAAGAAAGGGACTCGTGCTTACCATAGCATCTTCACGCTCATCGGCATCACTTCATGAACTGGTGCATGAACTGGGTATCGCCGATTGCATCGATTTCATCGTGGGTGCCGATGAGGTGGCACATCCGAAGCCTGATGCTGAGCCTGTGCTTCTCACACTCCAGGAAAAAGGATTTCATGCTGATGAAGCTTTGGTGGTGGGCGATATGCCTGTTGACCTACTCATGGGACGCAATGCCGGGACACGAACTTGCGCGGTGACATACGGCAATGCCACACGCAGGACATTAGAACATGCCGGAGCGGATTTCATCATCGACGATATCACTGAATTGATACAGATATTAATTTTGAATTAAACATTATGAAGAAAACATTTTTGACGATTTTTGCAGCTATGACACTGATGCTGTCGAGCTGCCTTACAACAGGACTCGGAACGACGTCTGGTACCAATCCCACCGGCAGTGTGCTGGGTAGCGTGCTGGGTAGTGTGTTGACTAATGTGCTGTTCGGTGGAATGACATTAGACCAGTCAAGCCTCCTTGGGAGTTGGAACTACAGTGCTCCGCGCGCTGCCTTTACCACAGAGAAGGCTTTGACAAAGGCTGGAGGTAATGCTACAATTGCCAATATTGCTTCATCGCTGGCAAATAACTACAGCAATATCGGCATCAATCGCAGCAACACTTCTTTCTCTTTTCTTGATGGTAACAAGTTCTCGGCTAAGGTGAATGGTATCCCATTCAACGGAACCTATACTTATAACCCTCAGAACGGAGAAATCTTCCTCAAAACTGCTTCGGAGACCATTAAGGGCAACGTGACAAAGACCGAGAAAGGAATGGGACTGATGTTTGACTCCGTACAGATGGCCAATATCCTTCAGAAGGAAGGTAAGGTCAGCAATGCTGCTGCGGTACAAGCGGTCAGCAAACTCGCAAAGAGTGCCAACGGTGCTCGTGTAGGCTTTGAGCTTACAAAATAATATGACTGTTTAGTAAAGATTATGGACAAGCCTTTGAAATCAGTGGCTTGTCCATAATTGTTTTTCATGCGCTACCCATACCGTAGGGAATTATTTGATGAGTATCTTCTTACCTCTGGTTATGAAGATGCCTTTTGAGACAGGCTCGCCTTCGATGTGACGGCCGAAAAGATCATACCATTGGGGTGTTGTGGCATTCGGCATGGTTATGGAAGTCATCCCGTTGCTGTCCATTGAAGCAAGAAGGCGTAAGCATTCTATTCGTTGGTTGCTGAGGAAGTATTCCATTCCGGTGTTCACATGGCCGCCATTGATCATTGAGGGATAGAATTTGACCTGTTCACCGAATTGTTTTGATGCGGCGAGGTAATTGTCGAATGGCACCACTTCATCGCCAGTGCTGTGATAGAGGAAGACGGGGTGGCTGGGAATCCATCCTGAAGGATCTTCCGTGGCTGTTCTCACTTTCAGTGCAGCGCGACCAAAATCCGTGATTTCCTGTGCGTTGAGACAAGTAATCGTAAATAAAAAACAAAAGAAAAGCTACTCCTGTAAACAGATTGTCTATGAAGATAGCGCCGAATTTGACAATTATCAGCCTGTCACCGATGAAGACGGACCTTTCTCTGTTTTTTCCTGGTAAAACATGCGAATTTTAGAAATTAAAAGTATAACTTTGCCTGCAGGTCATGGAGGAAAACATTCCGACGACCTTGAAGGACTTGTCGGTTACTATGGTTTGCATCTGATAAGACTACGATTATTTTGGGTGAATATGCCAGATGATGGGTATCATCGAGAATTGTCTGGAGCGTGCCTTCGGAGAGGTGGAGCATGTGGATGCCTTCAATACCTATCAGGTGAAGAACTACGACCGTTATGCATTGGCCGCTTTCCCAGAGCCTGTGAAACGTCAGTATCGTGAGGAACATTGGGAACAAGATTTGCAGAAGGCTTTTGATGCAGGCCGTCGCATGGCAGAGAAGTTATTGTGATGGTCTCCCTTTAAGGGGATTGTCAGTGTCACGCTCATCGGCCAGGAATAGACAACACCCTGGCCAATAATATGTGAGGGTGTGAGCAAGATGTGGACGATAGATGCAGAGGGCGTGCGCGGGAAACCTGGTGAAGGAATTCATAGAAATAGGAATACATATATATGAGTATCGAAGATCTTTTTGAACGACCCTACTATGTCGTGGACATTCTGCCCATGCAGGTGCCAGCCGACAGTGGCGGACAATATTTTAAGGTGGAGCAATACTACCTGAACGACATCGGACGGCTCTGCCGCATGTATGCCGATGTGTTGCTGAAGTTGAACTGCTACTACGACTTGGCTCTCACTCACGATGCTGAGCATTGGCAAGTGAATCCCGAGCCGGAGAAGATGATACGGATGGTTGAAGCTTGTATGTCGGAAAAGCCCAATGAGGCATGTCTCTATGTGATGTTGGAAAAAGAAACGATGTTGCTCACCCTTCAGCGCGATGCTACCCACATGACCCTCTATAACCCTTCCGATGCGCTCTTGCAAATGCTTCGACAGCTGGCTTCGGCTGCAGGATTGTTCGTCTGGAAACCTTCAAACCTATAATGACTTATGGAGGAAATAAACGATCTGCATATTGCCCTGATTTACCTCCTTGCCATCAACGTGGCAACGTTCATTACTTATGGCATCGACAAGTGGAAAGCGAAGAAATCGCTTTGGCGCATCCGGGAGACAGCTTTGTTGGCTTTAGCTGTGCTTGGAGGCAGTATCGGAGCTTGGCTCGGCATGAGAGTGTGGCATCATAAGACTAAGCACAAGAAGTTCAAATATGGCATTCCGTTGATACTGATAGCCCAGATCGCATTGTTGTTTCTATGCTCTTGAGGTATAACACTGTCGTCTGATAAACATAGAATACGCTAAGCCCTGTGCATTATTTCTTCCAGGCGTTTATCACCTCACCAATATACATCCAGTGGATGCCTGCGGGGAAGTTGCTGTACATCTGAGCAGGCACCTCTTTGAATCCTTTCGGGTCAAAGGGGGCAGCGTACATCTTCTTGCATTCAATCACCATCGTGGCCTCTGTATAATAAGGCGTGCCGTTGGCTGTATAGGCTGTATGCAATCCGAGAGCCTTAGTGTTGTTTTATGTATCAGCGATTATCTTCCACCTACTTCTGTAACTCTGCTTTTGTAGCGCGATTCAAGAGTTTACCTTCTTTCCAATTCAGATTGGGATATGCAGCTTTCAGGTCAGCACAAGCCTTCTTGATGCTGCTGCCTCCTGACGTTGCGAAGGGTATGACGGCCTTGCCCTGAAAGTCGCAACCAGTTTACCCTTCCCTCTTCTCCGATAGTTCCAACGACTGGGCTGGCGTGGGATAGGGTGCCAGTTTCAGTCCGCTGTTCTGTTTCATATTGGTTTCTTATCTTTGTTTGTTGAATATCATTTTCATGGTCTCAGGGTCGAGCGGTTGCATCGTGGGCAGCTTCAGGCTCTTCACCATGTGCATGGTGCCCTGCTTGTACTTCTGGAAGTGCTCGGTCTTGATGTGGCTTTGATAGGCTTCCTCAGAGGCATAGATTTCGAGAATGCGAATCTGCGTGGAGTCCTCGGCACTCTGCATCGGGAAGAGGCAGACGACTCCCGGCTCGCGCTCCACACTCAGACGGTCCACCTCGTTAGCATACTTCAGATACTCCTGCAGATGCTCAGGATAAACCTCGATTTCTGCTAATCGTACGATCATGGTCTCGTGTTTGATGGGGGATGTAAATTCCTCATCAGTCACTTTCTTCAGCTGCACGGCATGTTCCTCGCCTGCGACAAGGTCACTCACGGTCATGCACTCACAGTCGCTCCATGGCGTGGCACCATTCCAATGTCGTACGTTGGGATCCGTAGTCACCACATCGCCCTTGCGGAGCAATTGTTTGGGCTTTCCCTCTTCCTGATAATAAGCCTCGCCGCTCAGCACCATCAGCACCTGTGTGGCATTCGGATGATAATGCCATGAATTGTGGCTGCCGCGCTCGAAAAGGAAGTTGGTGGTCATCTGATGCTCGCTACGACTCAGCACCGAGATTTTTACTCTGCCTGTGTTAAACTCGGCAGGAGCCGTGAACTTTGCCGGGAAAATAGTCTCTTGTGCCACTGCTGTAATAGATAGCACAAGGGCGAACAACATGAGAAATAGTTTCTTTTTCATTTCCATCTTATTTTTTGTTCTTTCTCGCTGCCACCCAGACAGGTTCTTCACTCATCACAGGTTTATTGACAGCCATCACGCCCGATAGGTTGTGGGGCACATAGGGCTCCTCCAGATAATGGATATCGTCAGCTGTCAGGTGAACGTCGATTGCCTTGACGGCTCCCTCTATGTGGTGCAGCTTCGTGGCTCCCACGATGGGCGACTCTACTTTGGTCAAGAGCCATGCCAGCGAGATCTGCGTCATCTCCACGCCATAGCGGTCTGCTAATTCTACCACGCGCTCCACGATGCGATTGTCCTGCTCGGCAGTGGCATCATATTTGAAGTGCATGAATGTGTCCTCTTTCTGGCGCTTTGAAGTCTCTCCTGGACGTTTGGCCAGTTTGCCGGAAGCCAACGCACTGTAGGGAGTCTTGGCTATATTATCTTCATGGCAGAAGGGGAACATCTCGCGTTCATCCTCACGCATGATGAGATTGTAGTGGTTCTGCACACTGATGAACTTTGCCCAACCGTTCTTTTCTGCCAGCGCATTCATTTTCGCTATTTGATAGGCATAGGCATTGGCGATGCCGATATAGCGAGCCTTACCTGTGCGTACTGCCTCGTTCATGCCCTCCAGTATTTCCTCAGCGGGAGTCTTGTAGTCCCAGATGTGGTAGATATACAGATCGATATAGTCCATGCCGAGATGCTCCAGGCTGCTGTTGATGTTGTTCAGCACATGCTGACGGCCATCAATGCCTTGCTGGATTTCCTCGTCGGTGCGAGGCAGGAACTTGGTGGCCACAACCACATCCTCACGTCGAGCCATATCACGCAGGGCACGACCTACAAACTGCTCTGATGTGCCCAGCTGATAGGCAATGGCTGTATCGAAGAAGTTCACGCCCAAATCCAGCGAACGATGGATGATTTCACGTGTCGGCTCCTCGCCAATCGTCCATGAATGTTGTCCAATCGTTGCATCGCCAAATCCCATGCAGCCTAAGCAGATGCGTGACACATGGAGGTCTGAGTTACCAAGTTTGATGTATTCCATTCCTTCTCGCATTTCTCTTGTCATTCTTTATTCCATGCTGTGCTCCCAACCGCCACGGGTATCTATGCCTGTGGCATCGGCAAGCTGCTCCAGACGTGTCACATCCTCTGATGTCAGCTGAATCTTGGCAGCCTCGGCAGCCTCGACGACGTGACGCTCCTTAGTGGCTCCTATGATGGGCATCGTGCCCTTGGCAATAGCCCAGGCTATGCCTACTTGTGAGCATGAGGCACCGTACTTCTCGCCGATAGCCTTCATCTCATTCGTCAAAGCCTCCAACTGTGGCAGCATGGGGTTGTACTTCTTTCCACGGTCACTCTCCTCTGGCAGAGGGTTCTCCTTATTATATTTTCCTGAAAGCGCACCCTGTTCCAGCACCATGTAGGTCCAGAACTCTATGCCATGCTCTTTGCAGTAATCCAGCACGCCACCTTTCTCTGACGAGCGATAGAGAAGCGAGAAGTGATTTTGTACGGCACTCACCTTGAAACCGGCCTCTCCCAGAATTTCGTTGGCTCGCTGAATCTCCTTGATGTTATGGTTCGACACGCCCACGCGCTTCACTTTGCCGGACTGAAGCAGGGGAATCAACCCTGGAGTCCAACGCTCCACGTCCATCGGGTTGTGAATCCAATAGATGTCAATGTAGTCACATGCCATGCGGTCAATCGAGGCATCTGCCATCTTCTCCACGGAGTTTTCAAACACCTCGGCAATCTGCGGTGTGAACTTGGTTGAGATTTGAACATCCGCGCGGTTATATGCTCTTGCCAGCTGGCCGAGTATTCTTTCTGACTCACCCATGCCGTATGCCGTAGCGGTGTCCCAGAGGGAAAGACCTGCTTTCATTGCCGCATCAAACACGGGCTTCAGGTTCTCCACGTCTGTCTTACTTCCAAACACGGTGTCTCCACCGAATGCTCCTGCGCCCCAGGCCCAGGTTCCTAATGCAATCTTTGACATATTTCTAATATTATTCATTTAATGGTTTTAACTGGGTGCAAAGTTAAAGCGAAAATACTGCAGGATTGTTAATTAAAAAACGGATTGTTTAACCATATTCACTGAAAATGGGGGAATTTATGTATCTTTGCAACTGCAATGAAGAAAAATACGATTAAGAGAGAACAAATCGATGCATGCATCAGTTCTGTAGAGCGTGAAAGGCTACGGGCAGGCGAGCAACGCTCGGGAATGCATTCTCAGCCGAAGGCCAAAATTTTGAAAGTGCACCGTGTCAACGACTATGCCCGATACATTGGTGCCCCGTGTCTTCATCCACTTGTCTCTGTCATCCATTACGACGAGTTGGAACATTGTCGTCATTCCCTCAACAATTATGATGTCTATGGCATCTTTATCGGTGATGAGACTCTGGAGGAACTTACCTACGGCCTTACCACCTACGACCTTCATCGTCACGCCCTGATGTGTGTTGCACCAGGACAAATAGGCGGCAAGGCAGACACAGGCGAAGAGATACAGACCAAGGGATGGGCGCTGCTCTTCGACCCTGAGCTTTTACACGGTACCGACCTCGAACGTAGGATGCCTTCCTTTACGTACTTCTCATACAACACTAATGAGGCTCTCCTGATGACCACTGAACAGCGGCTTACTATCGTTAACCTGATGGAGGCCATGCGCAAAGAGCTTGCGCTTGCGGATGGTCACACTCATTATATTATCATTGCATACCTTCAGCTAATTCTTGAACATATAGCACGATACTATGCAAGTCAACTCTCTCTGCAGGTACAATCTTCCAGTGATCTGCTCACACGCTTTGAGAATCTCTTGAAGCATTATTACGACGAAGGACTGCAACTGACTCATGGACTGCCTACGGTAAAATATTGTGCTCAGGAACTTTTTCTCTCGACCAACTACTTTGGAGACTTAATACGGCAAATGACGGATGATACTGCGGGAAACATCATTCGTCGATTTGTCATGGGACTGGCTCAAAAGTTGCTCATCAGCGGAATGAGCATCACTTCCACTTCTGAGCAACTGGGCTATGAATACCCCCAGCATTTCACCAGAATGTTTAAAAAACATTTTGGCGAGTCACCGAGCCAATATGTGAATCGCAAACGATAATAGAAGCCTATCATGTAGTATCATCTATGTTGATTCCTTGTCTGGTTTCTGCCCGTCGTGAGCCTTCCAGGCACACTCTTCCTGCATGCTTGTCAAAACAAGAATCTCAACCATTGGCACAGGTCGTTCAGGTGCAACACGACACCATCATGCAAGTGGAGACCATCCGAGAAACCATCTATCAGATGCGTATTGTCACCAAACATATGAGACCTAAGAGAGTTCAGCCAACTCCAACAACCAGGCAAAGGATGCTTGCTTCCAATGAGGTGGGAAAATCTCCGGCCTCATCACCTGCCCTCAATCGTCAGACGAACAAATGGCATGTTCCATGCTTTGCGATGACATCCCTTACGACCTTTTAGCCACCCCATAAATACAAAATATAGCCAAAACTCTGAACAAATGTTCAGACCTTCATCTTCGGCAACCACTTTTGGGGTATAATCGAGGGTTTTATGGAAAGCAATGTCTACTTTTACACGCTGAAACTTTCAATTGTCCACTTATGGACGCTCTTTGTCCGGTATCGGACAGTGCTTGCAGTGCCCCTATCCTCATCATCAACGAGTTGTAAACGTGGCACGATTTTCGCCTTTTAAAAGTGCAGTCGAAGATAAAATCACGGAATATGAAAAAATGGTTTACCTTTTCCGTTATCATTCGTGATAGTAACAGTTCGGCGAATCTTTCGCGCAGGTGGATTTACCGCTCGGCTCTGCCGCTTTATACCGAAGGGTCTAAAGAATCCTCCTGCATTGA
>OCTW011612241.1_pt1 | contig 36599 bp, 35 predicted proteins | sample 1539671 | NCBI WGS metagenome assembly OCTW01 (sample SAMN02144230, study PRJEB22623) | gut metagenome | biome: sheep rumen | host: Ovis aries | place: New Zealand
TGCCAACGAAGCCGCAGTAGGAATTGCCCAGAGAGGACATTATCCCCAGATACTCGTTGGTAAAGCCTGTTTCCTCAAAAAGCTCATGGCGGAAGATGCAGTTTACGCTGAATATGGCGGACACCGAACTGAAATCGCTCTTTATCCTGCCCACAGTTTCGCTGACTATCTCCCGGACGTCCTTGAGCTCCAGGAGATTGAGCACATCCGAATCATTCACCTGGCGGTAGCAGCACAGGCCGTTGCCCATTATCTCCCGCAGGGATACGATGGAGATGTCGCTGCCTGTCACCCTGCCAAGGGGATTGCGGAAGGTGCGGTTCGATATCTCATCATCCGTGGCACCTGTCAGCTCCTCATATACTATCTTTGCAGGGCGGCCGTTGAGCTCCCCGATGTAGTAGCGGCTCTTGTCGGTCTTGCTGGCAATGAACCTCGTGCCCTCCATGGGGCGGTAGAGGTTTTCCTTGTATACACGCACCTTGCCGCCCTTGTTGCGAATAAAGGCGTATACGTCGGTGTCATCGCAGACCTGCCCGTTGACAGCCACCTTCCTGTGCATTCCTGTGCCGCCTGTCAGGGGTATGCCCCTCCTTTTCAGCACGGATCTCATGGTGGTGAGCACCACCGCATCATTGCCCGTGCAGAAATCTATGCACACGGAATCGCCGCCGGAAAAGCCCGACGAGTTCTTATCAAAGGAAACTATGTCACTTACAGGGGCAGATGACACGTTGTGTACAGCGCCTGTGACCGCATCCACTCCGAAAAACGCCGAGACCCCCACACCGCTTGTCAGGCTCCTGTCGGTGTAGAAATAGCCTGTGGAAGCTATGCAGGGCACCTCCGGGTAGATGTCATGCAGCAATGCCACATTTTTCTCAAAGCTGCCCTCGTCGCTTATCATAATGAGCATATCAGGGGAATCTATGCCCCTTACAGCCTCACGCACATCCCCGGAACTGCTGGTTCCCAATATCTGTTTCATAGCCTTAACTGTTCTCCCCGTCACCGGTCTTTGCAGGCAACGCACATTCTCCCATGTCACATCTGCCGTAGTAGCGGCTCTCTGCGGTCTGCTCTGACTGTACCTTGTCGGAAACAGCCACCTTGATGCGGCCTACGCCGTCCTCTACCTTGCCGTCCAGCATGGCAATGAGGTTATCAATATCCTTGTTGTTAGGTTCCATAAGTCCTCCTTGTGTATAGTTGATGCAGCTGAGCCGCATCAGGGATCATATTTCAAAATCTATGCAGGCGCGCCCGCCCTCAGCTCTGACAGTGGAGATATACGCCCCGAAGGCCTTGTGATCCGGGTGGTTCTGGTAGGCATCAAGGGCAGCCTTGTCCTCGAAGTCGCAGATAAGGGCAATGTTGTAGTTTGTGCTGTCACATTCCGGGGAATTTGTGACCACGCTCATGGCAGCAAGGGAGGGCACAAGATCCACAAGCCTCTGCGCCTTTGCCTTAGCTTCACGGACATTCTCCTCAAGGGGCTTTTCCGTAGTCTTCAGTTTGAACATTACGATATGACGGAGCATTTCTCCGACCTCCTTTTTATGATGGCATGGTTCACTGCTCGATATAGTGCTCGGTGACTGCTCCGAACCGCCTCATGATAAGTCCTGTGACGGGGTAGAAAAGCAGTCCCGTGACATTTGTGATGATAAATTCCGGAAGGTATATATCCCGTATCATAAGCCCTGTGGGGTCATAGTCCCAGATGAAGCAGTAGAATGTGTAGTGCAGCAGCTCCTGAATGAATATGACCGCCGCATCCGCTATGACAAAGCCTATGAAGGTGCGGCGCAGCACATTGCCCGTAAAGAGGGACACCATCATGCACGTCCACATGAGTATAATGGCATTGAGCCCCGGCAGCACATCAAGGCAGACATCGAGGAAAAATCCGCACGCTGCCGCATAGATGGAGGATACAAAGGGATCCTCCCGCATGGAGACACACACTGCACAGGGTATTAGCAGAAGCGCCACCGGCATATCGGTGTTCACAGTCTGCATGAGTATGAATGAGAACACCAGCAGAAAGGCATAGAACAAAGCCCTTATTATGCCGTGTTTTCGCTCCTTGCGCTTTTTGCGGTCGATATTCATAAGGCGGCGGTCAGCTCCGGTCATCGCTCTCACCTATCTTTACGGCGGTAGCCTCGTCAAGTTGATAATCCGTCACTACAAACACCCCTGTCAGCACCTTGGGATCCTCAACGGGGATGATGACCGCATAGCGTGAAAGCCCGCTGTCCTCGATGGCGACCGATTCCACAACGCCTATAAGCTGACCTGCGGGGAAATTGGAGGAGCCTGATGTGACCACGATATCCCCGGGTACAACGTCGGAATCCTTGGGGATGTAATTCATGCGTATCCGCCCCCCGGATGCCGCCTCATATCCCCCGGACACTATGCCTGTGGCCTTTGTGCGCACAGTATATGCGCCCATGGAGGTCTTGGGGGAGTAGAGGGTGCGCACCTTGCAGGTGCCGGGGGTCACATCAAAGCAGACCCCCACGATGCCGTTCATGGTGATGACCGGATCCCCCGGTTCAATGCCGCTGTCAGAGCCCTTGTCCACGGTAAAGGAGGCATAGGGGTCGTTGGTGGTGCGGGCAATGACGGAGCAGGGGGGTGAAAAGGCATAGCTGTCATATTCCTCGGAGAGAGCCAGCATACTGCGCAGGTCGCCGTTCTCCTCCATAAGCTCATCATAGTCTATCATGCGGTTGTACATGGCGTTGAGCTGTTCCCTGAGCTGCTTGTTCTCGTTATAGTACCGCTCCGCATTTATCACCATGTCAAGGGATGTGGATATATTCTGGGAGATGCCGGCGGAAAGCTTTTTCAGGGGGTCGAATATGACCCCGATGATGTACTCCCCCCCGGAGGCAAAGCCCCCTGTGGTGGCAGAATGTATCATGACACCTATCAGAAGCGCTGTTACCGCCAGCAGTATCTTGAATCTCACACTTTCAAAGAAATCACGCATCCTGCTCACCCCCGTTTCAGATGTTAGAATAGATGTTAGATGTTAGAATGAAGTGACAAAGAGGTTACAGCCTGATTTCCTCTCATCGTGCAAAAGTGCTGCCTTTATGAGTGCATAAGGCAGTATGCTGAATTCTCTGTCAACATATCTTACCCTCTGTTTCAGTAATTAGAGATTAGAGGTCAGCCGATTTCCGGCTGCTCTGACAGAGCAAAGCAAGAAAGCCGTTCTTTGTCACGCCCTCTCACCTCTAACCTCTAACCTCTAACCTCTGTATCAGTACGCCTTGCCCCAGTACAGCATTGCCTTTGCAGGCTTGCCGCAGCAGACGCAGACATCAGAGAGTGTTTCCTGCTCGAAGGGTATGCAGCGGGAGCCTACCCCTGTTTCTTCCTTCACCTTGTCCTCGCAGGCCTCATCTCCGCACCACATGGCCTTTACAAAGCCGTCGCCGGCCTTCAGCGCCTCATTTATCTCTTCCATTGAGGTGCAGCGGTAGGTGCGGCGCTCACGGTTTTCAAGGGCTGCCTGGTAGAGCCCCCTGTTCACCTCGTCAAGCTTTGCCTTTACGGTGTCCGCAATGCCCTCCAGGGACACAAAGTCCTTCTGGCGGTTGTGGCGCATAACGATGACGCACTGATCCTGCTCTATATCCTTGGGGCCTATCTCAATGCGGACAGGAACACCCTTCATCTCGTATTCCGCAAACTTCCAGCCGGGGGAGTTGTCGCTGTCATCCACCTTCACACGGATGCCGGCTGCCCTGAGGGCATCGGCTATCTCATTCGCCTTTTCCAGCACACCCTCCTTGAACTGCTGTATGGGCACGATGACTGCCTGTATGGGTGCCACTGCGGGAGGCAGCACAAGACCGTTGTTGTCGCCGTGGGTCATGATGACAGCCCCGATAAGGCGGGTGGTAACGCCCCATGAGGTCTGATGGGGATATACCTTCTTGTTCTCCTTGTCGGTGTACATAATGTCGAATGCCTTGGCAAATCCGTCCCCGAAGTAGTGGGAGGTGCCCGCCTGAAGAGCCTTGCCGTCGTGCATGAGAGCCTCGATGCAGTAGGTGGTCTCAGCCCCTGCGAATTTGTCGCTGTCGGTCTTTCTGCCCTTTACCACAGGCATTGCCAGGTACTTCTCGCAGAAATCGGCATAGACATTGAGCATACGCTCCGTCTCAGCCATTGCCTCCTCTGCCGTGGCATGGATGGTGTGACCCTCCTGCCATAAGAACTCACGGGAGCGCAGGAAGGGGCGGGTGGTCTTTTCCCATCTTACAACGGATACCCACTGGTTGTACAGCTTGGGCAGATCCCTGTAGGAATGGACGATATTTGCATAGTGCTCACAGAAGAGGGTCTCGGAGGTGGGGCGCACGCAAAGGCGCTCCTCCAGCTTTTCGTTGCCGCCGTATGTTACCCATGCCACCTCGGGGGCAAAGCCCTCTATATGATCCTTTTCCTTCTGCAAAAGGCTCTCAGGGATGAACATGGGCATACAAACGTTCTCGTGGCCTGTCTCCTTGAACATCCCGTCAAGTATGTGCTGTATATTTTCCCATATGGCATAGCCGTAGGGGCGTATGACCATACAGCCCTTGACACTGGTGTACTCCACCAGCTCCGCCTTTTTGCATATGTCGGTGTACCACTTGGCAAAATCCTCATCCATGGAGGTTATCTGCTCCACCATTTTTTCCTTAGCCATCACTGTTCTCCTTGCTTTCATCTGATGTATTTGTGCTGTCGGGGGAATCTACGGGCTGCTGCCCGTAGTCCGGGGCGTTTTTAAACAGCCTGTCAACGAATGCCGCCAGCTTCGGCAGCATGAGCATGAGCACATATATGGCTGCCATAGCTCCTAAAGCCCCAAGCATCGCCGCAATACCGCCCATACCCATCACCTCACAGCATCTTTCCTCAAACAGGTCAGGGAGCTGTGCTGCACAGCCTGTCCCCCCGCCTGTTTATGACTAATGCTTATTTTACCATATATGTTTCTATTTTTCAAGTGTTTGGGACTGTTTTTTTCAAGGCTTTGACCCTTTATGAAAGAGGGTGAGCCAGGTTTTAAATGTATATATTGTACAAATATTTTCAACATTTATGTACACGAGTTAAGAAAAATAGTAAATATTACAATTTATTCATATTTTGTACATTTGTTGAACTGAAAAAAATCTTATAATTATACTACGACAAAAAGTGGGCAGGTGTCTGTACATCAGCCCCACAGTAAAGGAGTAATAGTCATGTCCGCAGAATCACTGAAAGTCCTTATCTGTGACGATTCAATGTTTGTAAGGAAAAAGCTCTCCGCAGTCCTCAACAAATGCGGTGTTGAAAGCATAAGCGAAGCCACCGACGGCGAACAGGCAGTTGAGATGTTCAAGAAGGAGCGCCCTGATCTGGTGCTTATGGATATAGTTATGCCCAAAATGACAGGCGTAGAGGCGCTCAAAGCCATTCTGGCGGAGGATCCCAAGGCAAGGGTGGTTATGGCATCCTCCGTGGGCACACAGGAGAACCTGAAGGAGGCTATCACCGCAGGTGCCTTCGATTTCCTTCAGAAGCCCATTTCCGATGCACAGCTTGAAATGCTGATTAACAAGGTCAGCAGGTAAGGGGGATAAAGAATGTTTTCACAGTTTTTTGGCAATTATCTTCTCAACCATGGTCTTGTTACCACAGATCAGCTTTCCGATGCCCTGGCACGCCAGAGCCAGACAAGGGCTAAGCTGGGCGTGCTTGCCATCAACGCCGGGTACATGACACCCGAGCAGGTGGATATGGTGCATATGCAGCAGCAGAAGGTGGATAAAAGGATAGGCGACATCGCCGTTGATATGGGCTATATGACCGAGGCTCAGGTGAATGAGCTTTTAAAGCAGCAGGGGCTTGCCCATCTGCAGCTGGGTCAGGTGCTTGTGGACAGCGGCTATATGACCAATGCACAGTTTGCCGATGCCCTTTTCAACTACAAGCTGGAAAACAGCCTTACCGACATTGACTTTGCCGAGAAGACAGGCAACAAGGTAAATGAGATCGTAACGGCTTTCTTCAAGCTTGACGGGCTTCCTCAGCAGACAATACTCACAGATTATGTGACCTTGCTCTTCAAGAACCTTATCCGCTTTGTGGGGGATGACTTCGTGCCCCTCACACCGGATTCCCTGCCTGTGCTCCACACGGGGCGCTGTGCATATCAGAAGACACACGGGGCACTGGAATCAACTATTGTATTTGATGCTCCCGACAGCGCCTATACTGCATTTGCCTCCCGCTTTGCAGGGGAGACCCTCTCCGATTCCGACGAGATGACCGATGCGGCAAACGGAGAGTTCCTTAACCTTCACGACGGGCTCTATGCAGTGAATGTATCCGATGAGTATTCCGCCATAGTCAACATCGACCCCCAGGAATACGGCAGGGACATCACCTTCAAGGGCAATGTACGCCGCATATCCCTGGTATACCCCTTCGGCACGGTCAATTTCAGCGTGATACAGTAACTCTCTGTAACGTTCAGCCCCCACCATACAGGCGGGGGCTGTGTTTGTCGAAATGCCTCCGATTTGTAGAAATCCGAATCATTTCGACAGACTGGTAAAATATACTTTACGAGGAGGATATAAGATGGGATTATTGAGCAAACTGTTTGGACGTGATAAACAAGAGAATAATCATACTTCTAATAATACTGGTAGTACTGCTATTTATGTAAGAAATGCAGGATTGCAACCGAGTACACCCATTCTCAAGATACACCCTGATGTTCAGAATTTCTTGTGGGTGGGAGACGGTAATAGTAAAAACTATTTTCCGTCTCCTTCAAATAACACAAGAACCGTAAGCGTTCAAGGAATAACAGTGACTATCTCCTTCGAGACAGCCGAAGAACCAAGTTTGATTTATATGGGGCTTCCTATATCTGATTTGAGCGAGAATGTCGAAAGGCCTCCATATTTCCCAACATATAAAGAATTAACGCCAGAGCAGCGCGGCGTTTATTGGAAGTTTCTTGCAAATCCCTATGATAACACAATAGACATTGGATATGTTTTTTTACTGTATTATGGACTTGAACGTTACTTATTGACGGACAATTATGCGGAAGCTATAGATTTAATTCTCAAACTTCGTGATGCTCATCCGAATAAATCGTTCCAGACTTATACTGCAAATGCCATAATTTTAACATGTCTGCAAAGGCAAAGAGCAGATATTGTTCAGAAGTTTATGAATTCGCTGGACAAGGAATATGAATACTGCTTTTCTCCAAATCTGTTTTTATTGTGCAAATATTCTATGGGGTTACCCCTTTCTGGCGATGATGTAGTAAGAATGGCTAAAGCCTTTGAGTTTAAAAAGGATAACTATATCAAGAAGTATCCTGATTTATTTTTGACTACACTATCCTCAAATATAAATAAGATTTATAAAGCTGATACTATTCCGTGGAATAAGTTAATTAAGGTATCGGAATTCAACAAACTCCAAATGGAGGAAACACCCATCTTTGCAAATATATCAATAAGGGATAAATCGATAAAAGTGCCTTCATTGCTTTCCTCATTCATGCTGAAGAAGAACATCTATGATCTTTTAGATAAAACATATGAGGATGTTAAACAACAATTGGCAGAAAAAAGGAAGAATGGTGAGAAGCTCCCTGAAGTCAAGCAGCCCTCAACAATGAAAAAGTCAAATGAAGTTCTTACTTTTGATGATGTGCAGGAACAACAACTGATAAATGCTTATAATGCAGCACGGAACAACTCTCTCAATCAACATTTCGCTTCAATTGCTATACAGGATTTTTATTACAAGTATAGAAACCTTGACAGGAAATATTTAGATAAATGCATTGAATACTGTAAGGATGATATTTCAAAACTACCCGAAATGCAGCGAATATATATCGAAGATGAAAAGAATAAGATTTTATCATATCAATGGTTGTCTCATGAAGAAAAACAAAAGGAATTATCTGATATTAGACCTTTTTATGCTAATATCCCCGCATTTAAAAGGCTTGCCATAATATATGAAAAAGAAAAGGACTATGATAATGCGATTCGTATATGCGACCAAGCCATCACATTCTATTCAGCAGGGGGTATACAATCATTGGTGTTGGAGTTTAATGAGCGGAAGCAAAAATTGTTGAGTAAAAAAGAACAAATGCAATTATCTTGATAAGACACACGTAAATTTGTATTGAACAAGGCTGCACGACCATATCGGTCATGCAGCCTTTTCTTTTATCCTCCGGTCTTTAATGGGATCCATTCACCCCACAAGCCTTTTGTAGCAGGTGTCAAAAGCCTTTAAGAACTCATTGATCTCGTCCTCTGTCGTCAGGTGGCTGAGGCTTATACGCCAGGAGGAGAGGGCGTTTCTCCTGTCCCCGCTGACGGCATAGACCGCCTTTGAGGGGGCACCGTCCGTGGAGCACGCTGACCTTACGGAAACGCACACCCCAAGCTCTGCCAGTGCATCCCTGAACCTCGTCCCCTTCACCCCGGAAACGCTGACATTCAATATATGGGGCACCGCATCAGCGGGGCTGTTGATGACCACAGCAGGATATGTCCCCAGCCGGGCTCTGAGATGTTCATTCATCTGCTTTACATATGCATACCGCTCCGGCAGGCTGTCAAGGGAGATGCTGAGGGCTTTCCCAAGGGAAGAGACAAGGGCAAGGGCAGGTGTGCCGCTGCGGTATGGATTTGCTCCGCCCCCGTGGATAAGGGGCTCCATTTTAACAGAGCGGCTTTTATACAATACACCTATGCCGTTGGGGCCATAGAACTTGTGGGCTGCAAAGGACACAGTGTCGATACCTTCAAAGGAAAAGGGTATCTTGCCTATGGCCTGTGTTGCATCCACATGAAGGACGCAGCCGGGACTTTGCTTTTTTATCTCTGCTATCTCAGCTATGGGCTGCACCGTGCCAAGCTCACTGTCCACCGCAGTGACAGCTATCAGGACAGTATCCTCTCTCACCAGGCTTTTCAGGTGCTCCACATTGATCTTCCCGTCTGTGCCGATGTCAGCATAGTCTATCTCCCAGCCCTGCTCCTGCAGAAAGCCCAAGGGTGCGCTGACGGAGGGGTGCTCCAGTGGAGTGGAAACTATGTGCCGCCCCCTGCCTGCTGCGGCAATGCCCTTTATGGCTGTATTATTGGCTTCGCTGGCACCTGATGTATAGATGATGCCAGCTCCGTCGATACCGAGCTCTGCCCCTATCCTGTCCGTGACCTCCGCCAGCTTCTGACGTGCCGCAGCCCCCAAGGGATGGGCAGAGTTGGGATTTGCAATATATGTCTGCTCGCAGCTCACATATTCCTCCAGTACCTGAGATGCCGCAGGTGTATTTGCTGCATAGTCAAGATAGATCATTGTGCCCTCCCCGCTGCCATTACTTGTCTGAAGCGGATATGATAGTACCGCCCCCAAGCACAGTGTCACCATCATACAGCACAACTGCCTGACCCGCAGTTATCGCCCGCTGGGGCTCATCGAACCTGACCTCTATCCTCCCCTGTCCAAGGGGATAGACCGTCGCCCACTGCTCCTGCTGCCTGTACCTGGTCTTTGCCCTGCACCTCAGAGGCTCCTCTGTTCCGGGAACAGAGATCCAGTTCATATCATCAGCGATGAGGGAGGTGTGGTACAGATGACCTTCAGCTCCCACCACCACGGTGTTTTTCTCCATGTCCTTGCTCACCACATACACAGGCTCCCCTGCGGCGATACCCAGTCCCTTACGCTGTCCGATGGTATATCTCACTGCCCCCCTGTGCCTTCCCAGCACCTTTCCCGACACATCAAGCAGATCCCCCTCCGGATAGCTTTTGCCCGTGTATTTCTCCATAAACCCGGCGTAATCCCCGTCGGGCACAAAGCATATGTCCTGACTGTCGTGCTTGGCGGAGTTGCAGAAGCCCTGCTGCTCTGCTATTATTCTCACGTCAGTCTTTTTCATCTCACCAAGGGGGAATTTTATCCTTGAAAGCTGCTGCTGTGTCAGCATATACAGCACATAGCTCTGATCCTTGCTTTCGTCAAGCGCCTTTAAAAGCCTGTATCTGCCTGAATTTTCATCATAGTCTATCCTTGCGTAGTGCCCTGTCACGATATGGTCAAATCCCGCATCATCCGCATATGCTATGAGCTTGTCGAACTTCATGTAACGGTTGCAGTCGATACAGGGATTGGGGGTGCCCCCCGCCTCATAGGTCCTTATGAACTTCTCGATTATCTTCTCCTTGAACCCCTCGGTAAAGTCTATGACCTCATAGGGGATATCCAAAGTGAATGCCACATCGCTTGCGTCATCAATATCCTTCTGGGAACAGCAGGTATGGAAGGAGCACAGCCCTATGTCGGGATTTCTGAAAAGCCGCATGGTGACACCCATGCACCTGTACCCCTCCCGGGTCATGAGATATGCCGCCACGGAGGAATCCACCCCTCCGCTCATTGCTATTACTGCGCTTTTATCTCTCTGCATAACTATGCTCCGTTTCACATCCGGCAATGCCCCTGCCTGCACACGGGCAGACGTTATTCGTAGTTTTTAAGGTCGGGCAGCTCATCAAGGGTAAGTGTGCGGTCGTGATTATACGCCTTGATAAGTGTCTCAAAGGAGGTGTATTCATCGTTTACCACAACGCCCAGCTTCAGGGCAAAGGGCTCTGCCCATGTGCCCCAGAAGAGCCAGCGTGCGTTGTCCTCAAACACCTTGTCCGGGTCCATTACGCAGCCGTTTTCGGAGAGGGCGACCAGCTTTGTGGCATCGCCGTAGTTGTATGCCAGATCCGTGAACTGCGCTGACTGGGAGGTATCCACCAGATTGCCCGCATAGATGTCAGTGCTTACTATGTCAACAGTCTCGTCACCGGGATACCAGTCCTTATTCTGGGCGTTCCACATCCAGATGAGGTTTGTAAGGCCGTGTTCGTTGGTCATCTTGTCGTACATCACGTTCCACAGCTTCTTGTAGCTTTCAGGCTCGCAGTCGCCCCACCAGAACCAGCCGCCCGATGCCTCGTGGAGGGGTCTCCAAATCACAGGGACACCTGCATCACGCAAGCGTGCCAGCTCGTTTGAAATATTGTCTATGTCGTCCATGAGGAGCTGATAGCCTGTCTCGTCCTCGCCGTTCATTATCTTGTCAAGGTCTATCTTTGAGTCTTCCTTGTAGAAGGAGGAGTACCAGGGATGTCCCTCGGTGTTGAGGGCATACTCCCCGGGGCTTCTCCAGTGCCAGCAGAGCTGAACTATGCCCCCTGCGTTGTTGTACCAGTCGTAGGCATACTCCACGGTGCGGCACTCGCTGCCGTGCTCCTTGCTGCCAAGAGAATAGTCCATCATGTCCATGCCCAGTACGGCAAATGTCTTTCCTGTCTTTGCAGTCAGCTTCTCGTATTCCTTTGAGAGCCTGCCCTCGTCGGCGTACTGGCCTGTAAGGGAGTATTTGCCGTATATGTCGCACAGGAACTTGTAGAGCTTCTTTGTGTGGTCATCTGCGTTGGGATTGGAAAGGGGCTTTTCTACGTTATAGACATCCTCGGTAATGGGGTGTGCCGCCTTTTCGATCACGATGCAGTCCATATCTATGTAGCCCCATGAGGGGGTGACGGACAGGGTGTGCTCCCCTGCGGCAAGGCGGATATTGTAAAGGTATGCGTCCCCGAAAAGCCCTTCGGAAAGGGTGGTGAAATCCCCCACCTTCATATCGTCTATGAGGAAGTTATTCACCCTGTTGCCGCCGCTGCCTCTGGAAACGATATTTATGTCATAGAAGCCGGTGTATTCAACGGTCACAGGTATGTCCAGCCTGTCCCCCTCGATGTTCACACCTGTTGCATAGGCGCCCCCCGATGCCTCGGGCAGCTCATCTGCTCTGCCTCCCCCGCTGAAGGTGCCACTCTCACACTCTACTGTAAGGCTGTACCCGTCGGGCACATCCGAGCCTGTGAGGGGATAGTCGGAAAGGTCAAGGCTGTCGTTGAACTCGGTGCGTATGTCACCGTACACCACGTTCAGCGCACCCTCCCCTATCACGGGGGTCGCCTCGCTCTCTGATGCGCCTGTGTCTGCGGCGGATGTGTCCGCACCGCCTGTGCCTGCATTGCCTGTGTCACTGCCCGTTCCCGCTGTCTGGGAGCAGGCTGTGAGCATTACCAGTGCTGCTGCAAGAGCGGCTGTTCTTCTGAATGTATTCATAATTTCTCCTTTCGTCCTTCATGGACTGCGGACAGGGGCTCCCCGCCGCATACTGTTACAGTCTGCTCCAGATGATGTTCTGCAGCTTTCTTACATGGTCGGTGCAGCCCGAATTGGTCTGCTGGATAAAGTAGAGCATGGCAAGCTCCTCCGCAGGGTCTACCGACATATAGCACCCCAGCCAGCCGTCCCAGCCGAAGGTGCCGTCCGAGCACAGCATCCCCGATGCTATGCGGTCTGTCTGGGTTCGCATAAGGCAGTTGTAGCCCTGCCCCTTCATGCTGTCCCAGTCGGCGGTGCGCATAGCCTCCGGGGATAGGGCGTTGGTGTGCATATACTCCACCGTCTTTCGCCCTAAGATATGCTCCCCCTTGTATGTGCCGTCCCCAAGGAGCATTTTCACAAACTTTTCGTAATCGCCTATGGTGGACACCAGCCCCGCACCCCCGGATTCAAACTGAACGGGCTTGTCATAGTCGGTGGTACAGAGGTTATGCCATGAGTACAGCTCCTGTCTGCCGTTGATGTAGTCGTAGCAGGTGGCAAGGCGGGGGTATTTGTCGGGGGTGAGATAGAAAGCGGTCTCATCCATTTCAAGGGGCTCGAAGATATTCTCCTTCAGGTATTCCCCGAACCTCTTTCCGCTCACCACCTCCACCACAGCTCCCAGAACATCCGCAGAAGAGCCGTACATCCACTTTTCCCCCGGGTCGAATGCCAGCGGCACCTTTCCCATTTTGCGGACAAATTCAAGGGTGGGGAGCATCTCCTCCCCCCTGTCGAACTTTGCGCCCTCTGTCCACCAGACCTCACCCATTTTCTGCCCGGAAAGGAAGCTCCCGTCGGGATAGGGTATGCCGGATGTCATGGTGAGCAGATCAGATATGGTTATATCCCGCTTTGCAGGGCGCAGCACATGGCCTTCGGCGACCATAGGGTCTTCAAACTCGGATATGAACCATTTCAGGGGATAACGCAGCTCTATTTTCCCCCTCTCCGCCAGCTGCATTACAGCAGCGGCTGTCACAGGCTTTGTCATGGAGAACATACGGAAAAAGGCATCGGAAGTCATGGGCTTTTTTGAAGCTGCATCCGCATAGCCGTAGGACTCCTCAAATACGGTCTCCCCCTTGTATATCACGGCAACATTCGCCCCGGCGGGTATCCCGTTCTCTATGGCAGGCGCCATATGGGCATCTATCATTTTTTTCAGATCTTTGAACATAACACACCTCATGGATATTGTAGAATGATGCCTGCTTTCCTCTCAGGCGGCTGTGGGACGAGTGTACAGTGTACAGTGTACAATGTACAGTGATTTGACGGAGATTGGGCGGCTTGTTTTCCTCTTTGCCTGCAAAAGCTATGCTTTTGCAGATAATGCTGATAAGCTGACAGCTCTGCGTCAGCTTGTCTTGCTTCTTGCCTCTTGCTTCTTGCTTCTAGCGGCTAAAAATTCCTCTTCTTCTTCACCTTGCGGATGTTTCTCTTCTTCTTTTTCTTCTTCCGTGAGATGCCCACGATTATGCTGTAAATGATCACCAGCAGGATAAATGCCGCCGCTCCTGCGATGAACCAGCCGGAGGATACGAAATTCTTCGCCCTGTCAAGATTGTATCTGAGCTCTGAGCGGGTGACGGTCTCCTGTGCCACAAGGTCAACGGTGCAAACCTCTGTGCCCGAAAGGGACACGGAGTATTCACCCAGCTTTGTCCCCTTCTCCACCGGGGCTGTTATGGTGCGATCCTCGTTGAGAAGGCTCTCATCCACCTTTACCTTCTCCTTGAGCCTTGCTGTGTCAAGGCTGCGGTCCCATATGCAGCTGTAATCCTCTCCCGTCACCAGACGGACAAAGTCGCTGTTGTCCCCATACTTGACACCCAGCTCCCCTACCTCCTTGCCGGAGGATACCACCTGCTTGAATTCCAGTGTATCAAACGCCCATTCGTACAGCATCCTGTGATCGTCATAGTGCTTGTATACCGTATTCCCGTTTTCGTCCGTCAGGGGGGAGCCCAGAGTCACAAGCAGGTAATTGTTGCCGTCCCTTGAGCCCAGAGTACACAGGTTTCTCCCTGATTCGTCCAGGGTGCCTGTCTTAAAGCCCTTTACATACTGGTAATACTCGCTGGATGAACGGTTGAGCATACTGTTGGTGTGATAGATGTGCGCCCAGCCCGCCTCGTGCATATTTGTGGCAGCCATCTCATATTCAGGGGTGCAGGCTATCTCCACCAGCTTGGGGTAGTTGTCCACCGCATACTTTGCTATCTTTGCCATGTCGTTGGCATTGGTGAACTGATTGGAATCATACAGTCCGTGGGGGTTGGTGAAGTTGGTGCCGCTGCAGCCTATGGCCTTCGCCTTTGCGTTCATCATATCCACAAAATTGGATATGCTGCCGCCCCCTACGTTGTAGGCAAGTATCCCCGCCGATTCGCAGGCGGATTTGAGCATGAGGGAGTAGAGCAGGTCCTTTACGGTGGTTATCTCCCCCCGTATGAGCCCCACTGCGGATGCCCCCTGTCCGTACAGCTCATCAAAGACCACAAGGGGAGCCTCGTACTCCGTATTGTCTATGTCGCTCACGTTGTCAAGCACCACCATGGCGGTCATTATCTTCGTAAGGGAGGCGGGGTACATCTTCTTGTCCCCGTTCTTGACATAGACAGTCACGTTCTTGTCAAGATTTATCATCACCGCCGCCTCACTGGATATGTCAAAGTTGGGGGTGAAGGTGATGGCGCCCGAGGGGACAGCCCATACCACCGTGACAACGGCGGTCACTATGCACACGATAAGGGAAAATATACGCTTTGAGGTCATTTTATCAGCTCCAAACAGGGTAGTATATCAGGAACAGTCATCTATTGATTTTTGTACAGTGCCACTATGGTTATGTTATCGGGGCTACCGTTGGCAATGGCACGGTCAACCAGCCATTTCAGCCGCTTTGAAAGCCGCATGGGCAAAGACAGGATATACTCCATCTCCCCCTTTGTCACATAGTCCGAAAGGCCGTCAGAGCAGAGCATTATCACATCTCCCCGCTTGATGCCGTCGTCTATGAGCCTTATATCGGGCTTTGGATCCTCCTGGGTGTTGCCAAGGACGGGGAATATCACATTGCGCTTTTCGTGGGAAAGCTTTTCGGCAAAGGTTATCCGCCCCTCGTCATAGAGCATCTGCACCAGTGACTGATCCACGGAAAGCTGTGTAAGGCTGCCGAAGCGGTAGCGGTACATCCTGGAGTCCCCGCAGTTTATGAGCCTTGCCTTGTTGTTCTCATCCACATACAGCCCGCACAGGGTGGTCTGCATATTATAGGTGTTGTTGCGCATTCCGTCCCGTTTTATGCACTCATGGATCTTCATGGTCTCAGATCTGAGATCTGTCTTTTTATTGAGTGTCACCCGGGAGAGCAGCTCAAGGGAAAGCCGTGAGGCACATTCCCCTGCCTCTTCTCCTCCTACGCCGTCTGCCACGGCGATGATAAAGGGCGGACGCAGATCGCACTCCACCTGTGCGCTGGTCATGACCATATGGTCGATAAGGAATGCATCTTCGTTGTTATCGGCGGCAGCGCCGATATCTGTGATGCCGCAGCAGTAGTACATCGCTATTCTCCGTTTGATAGTATGCGGGGATGCTACCTGATCCCCCTTACAAATGTCTCATATTCGCCAAAGCCCCCGGGATCACGGTCAGCATAGCCAGTCTCACGCAGCACTTTGAGGGCAGCAGTCATGCCGGGGAGCATTTCCCCTGCCGTCAGCAAAGTGCCCGGGTGTTCATCCGTCCCCATCAGACGGTACAGCTCATAAAGGCTCTGTATCCCCAGCACATTCTCTGAGATGCGCTGTGCCATGAGCACCGCCGTCTCCCGGAAATCCTCCGCCCCGCCCACAGCCCTTACAAGCTTTGCACCCAGTATGTCAAAGTAGGTGCCCCCGTCCGTCAGGGAGCGGGCAAAGTACCCACAAATGCTCTCATCGGGCTCATCCACGAAAAGGCAGTGAACAAGTATCAGGGAAAAGCGCCTGAATGCCGCATCCGTCAGTCTCGGATGCTTGGTGCGGCAGCTACCCCTCACCCGATAAGGTGCTGCGCACAGAAAGTCTATCCAACGGTGGTCAAAGTCCTTCAGGAATATCCCCACCCGTGACTTTTGATTGTCGGGGCCTGTGAATATCTCCGGGGTGTACTGGAATATCTTACCCTTGCGCTCCTCCAGCCCTCCGATGACATACAAAAGCTCCGGGTAGCGGGAGATGTCCTCCGTCAGGGGCTTGTACATATCATAGGCACTATGGCTGTCCTCTATCATGTGTATGAACAGCCCTGCGGGCGCAAAGGCATCCGGGTAATCCTCGCACAGTTCCTTTATCTCCGCCGTGAAGTCCTGATGCCGCCCGTAGGTGGAAAAGGCATCTGCGGCAGTGAATATTATACGATCCGTGAGGTAGTCCAGAAACGCCCCCTCACTGCGGTTGTCCCTGTCAAGGGAATACCGCTCCCGTATCCAGTCCGGGGCATCCTCCGGGTATGAGTCCAGAGTGTCCACACGAATGTCAAGGCGGCGCAGCCGCTTGTAGTCCCTTGCCATGCGCCTGTATGCATTTATCATCGCCGGAGACTGCTTGAATGTGCAGAAATTGGCGAGCTGATAGGCTCTCTCCGCCATCCAGGGCTCAGGGGCAGTCATATCCGCTGTCAGCTCCAGAAAGCCTTCCAGGCTCTTTGCCGCCATGTCGGACACCACATCGCTGCGGGCATCATATGTATACACATACAGGGGATACTCCCCCATATTCCTCTCCCAGAAATCCTCGGAGGTCTTAGTGCGGAACCTGCACAGATCACGCATAACACCGGGATCCGGCCTGCTCAGCCTTACACGCCGCACAAGCTTCTCTGCGGCTCTGTCATCAAGATAATCAGCCATAATCCTTTGTTTTTTCTTGCTTCTTGCCTCTTGCTTCTTGCCTCTATTTGTATATGGCCACTACCACACTGTCAGGGCCTGCATTTGATGCCACAGCTCCACCAAGGGTGAACTCATAGGGCACGGGGGGCTTGCCAAGGCGCTTTGTCAGGAGCTTTGCCAGCTCATCACGCTTTTCGGGGAGCCTTGCGCCGAAGACACAGTATTCAGCATCCGGGGTCATGCGCTCACAGACAACATCCGCAAGCTTTGCCACAACATTTGCGTCCCCTCTTACCTTTGCAACGGTCTTTGTGGTGTCCCCGCCCAGGTATATGATGGGCTTGAACCCCAGCAGCTCCCCGGCAAATGCGGTCATAGTGGAGATACGCCCCGATCTCTTGCAGTATTTAAGGGTATAGCAGGCAAGATATACCTCTGCACGGGAGAATACATCCAGAAGATACTTTTCTATCTCATCGGCAGATACCCCCTGCTCCACCATCTGTGCCGCCCTTATGACGGGGTAGCCGTACACTGCGGAATAGGACAGGGAGTCTACCAGCCTTATCTTCATATCCTTGTACTCAGGGTGCTCATCGTAGAATATTTCACGGGCTCTCACCGCATTTGAATAGGTAGCCGAGCCGTAGGAATTGATGGACACGAAGAATATGTCCGTATAGCCCAGAGCCGCATACTCCATGTACTTTTCCCCGAACTGCACCACATTAAGCTGTGAATGTACGGGCATTTCCTCATGCTCATCCATCTTCTTGTAATACTCCTGGGGGGTGATGTCCCTGTCGTAGAAGCTCTCATTGCCTATGGTGATGGGGAAGCACATAATGTCTATGCCGTACTTTATCTCATCCTCCCTCGACATATCACAGGCAGAATCCGTAATGATCTTTATCTTTTCCATTTGATATTCTCCTTATTCAGTATTACAGGGACTCATCCCAGGAAAACCTTGTAAGCTCTCCCTTAGTTTCCAGCTCCGGGTATCCCCACTGCCTGAGCACCTCATAGGCGGCGATCGCCACAGAATTGGACAGATTAAGGCTTCTCAGTGTGGGGCGCATGGGTATGCGCACACAGTCATCCGGGTGCTTTACCAGAAGCTCCTCGGGAAGCCCCGCATCCTCTCTCCCGAACACCAGATATACATTGTCGGGATAGTGTGCATCCGAGTGGATGTTCCTCCCCTTTGTGGTGAACAGGAACATCCGCCCCTGCACTTTTGACAGAAAATCATCAAGGCTGTCGTAATAGGTTATGTCCAGCTTGTCCCAGTAGTCAAGGCCTGCCCTTTTCAGCTTGCTGTCGGTTATCTCGAAGCCCAGGGGGCGCACCAGGTGCAGCCTTGCCCCGGTGACAGCGCAGGTGCGGGCGATGTTCCCCGTGTTCTGGGGTATCTGCGGGGATACAAGCACGATATTCAGCTTCATGCCGTCCTCCTCGTCAAAATGCTTTGCTCACAGTGCCTCATACCCCAGAAAGTCCTTCTCCTCCCAGAGAAATCCCAGGCATCTCTCAAACATTATCCCCTCACGGGTGTCCGAGCCGTAGCTGTATGTGGTCTTTATGGCAAGCTCCAGGAATGCGGAGGCACGGTTCATGGCAATGGGCAGGCTGTCCCCTTTCAGCAAAGAGCCTGTGAGCACCGCCGCAAACACATCCCCTGTGCCGGGGTAGCCCGCATTCACACGGGCAAAGGGCACCCGCCAGTACATATTGTGGGCGGCATCAAAGCCTGCATTGTAGCTTTCATCCCCGGTGTATACGCTTGTTATCACCACAGTCCCGGGGCCCAGCGCCGAAAGCCTTGCCAGCATACTCTTCACATCGGAGCGGCTGCGTGGGATATACGAAGGATCCTCCCCCAGAAGCATTGCCGCCTCCGTCACATTGGGGGTGATGATGTCTGCGGCGGCTGCCAGATCCTTCATGCGGCGTCTGAGCTCCTCACCGCAGGTGCGGTAGGGCTTGCCGTTGTCCGCCATGACAGGATCCACCACCTTCAGGGCATCGGGGTATGCCTTTATGAAACCAAGGCAGTGATCCACCTGCTCCTTTGATGCCAGAAAGCCGCTGTACACACAGTCGAATTTAGTTCCAAGGCGCTTGTAGTGTGCAAGGGCGGGATCGATATAATCCGTCAGATCCCTCATCTCCACCTCGCCGAAGCCCCCGGTGTGCGCCGAGAGTATGGCAGTGGGCACAGGGCACACCTGCAGCCCCATAACTGACATACAGGGCAGTATCACCGAAAGGGAGCATCTCCCAAGCCCTGAAAGGTCATGTATCGCAGCTATTTTCTTTATCATTGTCTACACTTCTTTTTTATAAGTCATCTTACGGTCACAGCAGCAGCGCATATGACCCGCTTTGCCCCCGCCTGCTTCAGAAGGGCGGCGCAGCTGTCAAGGGTGGCGCCCGTTGTGAGCACATCATCCGCTAAAAGCACTGTCTTCCCCTCAAGGGATACCTCCTCACGGAGATAATACTGCTCTGCGGCTTCCTTCAGCCTGTCCCCGGCGGAAAGGGTGTGCTGTTCGCTTCCGGGAGTGGTACGTCCCAATATGCTGTCACATACGGGGATATCTGTGCCCTTTACCGTGCTGTCCGCAAGGAGCTTTGCCTGATTGTAGCCCCTTTCAAGGCGCCCCGCCCTGTATATGGGCACGGGCACTGCAATATCTATGCTGTCAAGGAGCCCTGCCGCCGTCAGCCTTTCCCGCAGGATGAGCCCGAATATCTCGGCAGCATCCGCATGGTGCCTGTATTTAAGGGCAAGCACCGCCTTCTGTGCCTTTCCCTCGTAGTATGCGGCGGGGATGCACATATCGTACCTCAGCCCCCTGTCACATATGCAGGAGAGCTTCCCGCACAGGGGACATATGCTGTCATCAGCCCAGGGCACCTCATCAAAGCAGTCCTCACAGCACATGACATCATAGGGTATTATCTCATCGCAGAAGGGGCATCTGTTGGGGAAAAACAGGTCAAGCACATATTTTCCCGCCCCGCCGCCGTTGGAAAGCCTGATGTTATCCATCGTCCTGTATATCCTGTTCCTGTATGAGCCGCTCCCTGAGCGTGGTGTAGCGCAGTGTGCGGCGGTCATTTTCCACCATCATCCTTATGGTGGCAAGAGAGCCTACGATGATGAGCTGCTTTTTCGCCCGTGTTACGGCGGTGTACAGCAGATTGCGGTAGTACAGCTTCTCAAAGCCGTCCATAAGGGGCAGTATCACCGCATTGAACTCATTGCCCTGGCTCTTGTGTACGGTGACGGCATAGGCAGGCTCTATCTCGTCGAGCATTGAGGAGGAATACTTTGCTATCCTCCCCTCAAAGTCGATGAACACGGCTCTTTCAGCACGGTTTACCTTGATAATGGTGCCTATGTCCCCGTTGAATATGCCCTCACCCTTTTCGCTGTCCCGCATCCATTCTATCTCGTAGTTGTTGCGGCACTGCATCACCTTGTCCCCGTCACGGAAGGTAAAGGTCTTGCTCTTTATCTCGTATTTCCCCTTTCCGGGGGGGTTCACAGCCTCCTGAAGGAGCTTGTTCAGCTCCCCTGTGCCGAGCAGCCCCTTCCTTGAAGGGCACAGCACCTGTATGTCGTCAATGGGGGAATACTTATATGCCTTGGGCAGACGCTGTGCGCACAGCTCCCCTACGGTCTGCGCCGCCTGTCTCGGGCTTTTCATGGGCATGAAGAAGAAGTCATTGTCGGTGCGGGAAAGCTCCGGCATCTGCCCTGACACTATGCGGTGGGCATTGGTGATGATAAGGCTCTGTGCCGCCTGGCGGAATATCTCCGTGAGAGACACCACAGAGAGGGTCCCGCTGTCTATCATATCCCTGAGCACATTCCCTGCCCCGACCGAGGGCAGCTGATCCGAATCCCCCACCATGATAAGGCGGCAGGAGAACCGCAGCCCCTTTAAGAGTGCCTCAAACAGCAGCGTATCCACCATGGACATCTCATCCACTATGCACACGTCACAGCTCAGGGGAGAGCGCTCATTGTGGACAAAGCGTGCTGTCCCGTCCTTCCCGTAGGCCACCTCCAGCATACGGTGTATGGTCTTTGCGGGGCGGTCGGTAAGGTCGGAAAGCCTTTTTGCCGCACGTCCCGTGGGGGCGGCAAGCATCACCTTGGCACCCCGCTGCTCAAACAGGGATATTATGGCCTTTAAAGTTGTGGTCTTACCTGTGCCGGGGCCTCCCGTCAGTATGAGAAAGCCCTTTGACAGCGCCAGTGAAATGGCTTCACGCTGCTTTTCGGCATAGGTTATCCTCTTGGTCTGCTCCTCTATGTCTATAAGCTCCGTGTAGTCCGTGCCGTTATCCTTAAAGGCGGTGTTCATCATGTTAAGGCGGGAGGCGATGTAGCTCTCCGCCCGCTCATAGTCGGGCAGCATGGAAAAGCTCCTGCCCTCACGGTCGTATTCATAGAGCCGCTTTTCCTCTATCTCCTCCTGCCTTGACAGGGTAATTTTCTCCACAGGCACCTGCAAAAACTCCGATGCCTTCTGGGACAGCTTGTCCGTGGGCACGCAGGTGTGGCCGTTGTCCGTGTTGCGGCGGATGATGTACTCCACCCCCGCCCGTATGCGCTCCGGGCTGTCACCGGGCAGCCCTAAGTCTGCACTTATCCTGTCCGCATGGGGGAAGTCCACCCCCGCCTCACACAGTACAAAGGGGTCGGACTTTATCATCTCCTGTGCGAACTGCCCCCAGGTCTTCCACGCAGTCATGGCATCTGCGGGGGATATGCCGTACCCGGAGAGGAAAGACATCAGCGAGCGCACGCCGTTTATGCGCATAAACTCGTCGTGTATCTCCTCCGCCTTGCTCTCGCTGACACCCTTCACATCCGCAAGGCTGCGCCAGTCTTGCTCGATCACTTCCAGGGACCTGTCCCCGAATTCGGCTACTATCCGCTTTGCAAGGGTCTTGCCCACGCCCTTTACCGTGCCTGATACCAGGTATTTGAGTATGGCGCTCTCCGTGGCGGGGAGCTTTCTCTCGCAGGCTACCGCCCTGAACTGCTCCCCGAAGCGGGGATCATCCACAAAGGCGCCCGTGAGCCGCAGCTCCTCCCCCTCGTCAACAGGCCCCAGTTCCCCCACAACTGTGGTAAGCTCATCGCCTGTATCAAGATCCAGCACGATGTAGCCGTTCTCCTCGTTGAGGAAGACTATATTTTCAACTGTACCCTCGATCCGGGTGTATTTCTGATTCATTTCAGCCTCTGTTGTCAGCAAGTGATGGGGCGGCTGTGCATAAAACTGTGAAGCAGATGATCACTGTTCACCGCACATCTTTCCTTATCATCGCCCCTGCGGGGAACAGCCGCCCTGTGGTGTTTGCCATGGAAAAAGCCATTGCAGCGTGGCGGGTGTCCTCAATGGGCTCGTTGTCCCCGTTTCGCAGATCCTCTGCGGCAAGGGTCACGGGCACCTGTCCGGGGGCAAGTATCTCCACTGTGTCCCCCCGGTAGAACTTGTTGCGCTGGACGGCATATATCCGCTTGTCATCGCAGCCTGTCACCACGGCACACACATCCCACTCACGGATGTAGGAGCTGTCCTCATAGTGCTGCATACGGTCGATGTCGCCAAAGTAAAAGCCTGTGCAGTATTCCCTGTGGCTCACCTTGAAGACCTCATTGCGAATGCTTTCAGGCAGGCAGTAGTTCTCCGGATCTTTTTCGAGGATATCCGCCGCCATGCGGTAGGCATTGGTGACCACTGCCACATAGTAGGCGGACTTTGCACGCCCCTCGATCTTGAAGGAGGTGACCCCCGCCTCTGCCAGCCTGTCCAGGTGCTCTATCATGCACAGATCCTTGGAATTGAGGATGAATGTGCCCTTCTCGTCCTCGTACACGGGGAAATACTGCCCCGGGCGGGTCTCCTCCATAAGGTGGTAGCCCCAGCGGCAGGGCTGGGCACAGCGCCCACGGTTCGCATCCCGCCCCGTAAGGTAGGAGGATATGAGGCACCGCCCTGAAAAGGACACGCACATTGCCCCGTGGACAAAGCATTCTATGTCAAGGGAGGCAGGGGTCTTTGCCCGTATCTCCGCAATCTCCTCAAGGGACAACTCCCTTGCCAGCACCACCCGCTTTGCCCCCATCTCATGGAGCACACGGGCAGTCTCGTAGTTTACCACCCCTGTCTGGGTGGACATATGTATCTCAAGGTCGGGGGCATATCTCCTCACAAGGGACATTACCCCCATATCAGCCACGATAGCCGCATCTATGCCGCAGTCACAGGCCTGTTTGATAAAGCCCTCAAACTGTGCTATCTCGCTGTTGGAGGGCAGAGTGTTGCAGGTGAGATGCACCTTTACACCCCTGTCGTGAGCCTTCCTTACAGCTTCGGCAAGCCCACGGTCGTCAAAGTTTGCGCACCCTGCCCTCATTCCGAAGTCCCTCTTGGCAAGGTACACCGCATCCGCCCCGTAGTCAAGGGCGGCATCCAGCCTTTCCTCATCCCCTGCGGGGGCGAGCACCTCAAATCGTTTACCCATCAGCCTGTTATCCCCGCCTCTATAAGGTTCTGCTCGTGCTCCGCCAGAGTCTCTGCGTAGAAGAACTCCTCATCCTCGCTGGAGCAGAAGTAGTAGTAATCCGTATCTGCGGGATAGAGCACCGCCTCGATGGCATCAAGGCCGGGATTGCATATGGGTCCGGGAGGGAGCCCCGGCCCCTTGTAGGTGTCGTAGGCATCGCATATTGCCTTTGAATACACCTCAAGCCCCGGCTCCACCACCTCACGCACATAGGCAGAGGTAGGGTCGGACTGGAGGAGGGGATAGTTCTCAGGATCTGCAAGGCGGTTCAGGTACACGGATGCCACCATCTTCATGTTGTACCTGTCCCCTGCCTCACGCTGGACTATGGATGCTAAGGTCATGACCTCCTCAAGATCCATGTCAAGATCCTTCATACGCCCGTAGTAGTCGGGGGTAACACGGTAGTCAAAGTTCTTGAACACCTTCTTTACCACCGTTCTCGGCTCCTCCTCAAGGTAGAAGTCGTAGGTGTCGGGGAAGAAATACCCCTCCATCTTGTAGTATTTCAGGACGTTGTTCTGCACCATGTCCTCAAAGTCAAAGCCTATCTTTTCGGAGTTGAAGGCACGGATGAACTCTGCCTTGGAGCAGACTCCCGCCTCCTCCAGCTTTTCAGCCGCCTCATCAAGGCGGATGCCCTCCGGGAAGGTAAGGGTGACATACTCCCTGTCAGCCTCCACATTCTCCTGCAAGGTCTCGATGATGTCATTATAGGTCATGTTGGGGTTGAGTACGTGTACCCCTGCGATAAAGCTGCCGTCCGCCCCTTTAAGGCGGGAGAACACCTTGAACAGCACGGGTCTTTCGATTATGCCCTCTTGTGCCAGCATATCCGCTATCTCGGAGGAGGATGAATTCTCGGGTATCTCTATATCCACCTTTTCATCTATGCGGTCAAGCCCCAAAAGCTCCTTTGTGACGATTATGACCCCCGCCGCACTCAGTGCCGCCACGGAGATGACCAGTGTCACCATTACAAGGGCAAAGATGACACGGCCTGCCCCGCTCCGTTTTTTGCGTTTCCTGCGGCTGCGGCGGTCTTCCTCCTCATCTTCATCCTCGACATCATACTCTTCTTCGTCCTCGCCGACCTCATCATCCTCGTCGTATTCTTCCTCATCGTCCTCATCATCAGAGGTCTGCTCTATCTCCTCCTCCGGAATGTATACCTCTCCGGGGAGCTCTTCGGCAGCGGGAACGGTATCTCCGCCATCCTGCACCTCTGACTTCTTATCCTTTGAGTCCCATTCGTTGAGAATGTCGTTGAGTTCTTTATCATCCATATATTTCACCGTCCATGTCATCGTGTTTTCGGCGGGGCTTTGCGGCAAATGTGAAAAAGTCGAACAGCACCGCAAATATCCCCAAGGCAATAGTGACCCCGGGGCGCAGTATCCTCTCAGGATCCCTGCTGCTCACCCTCAGCTCTATGCTGTCGCCCACACTGCGGGGCTCCATAAAAGCCCCTCTGTCCGTAAAGGAGCCGGTGTATTCCTCATCCCCGCAGCGGTATGTGACAGTCACAGTCTGTGCATTTCTGCTCCTGCCGTGGTACTCTACCCCGGTGACTGCTGCCGTGACCACCTGATGCTGTGAACTGTCAATAGCTGAGACCAGAAAGCACACATTGAGGACAAGAGCGGTGACAGCAATTATCAGCCAAAACCTTGTTTTCATAGGCAGCCCTTCTCTGTAACAACTGTATCAACAGCCATGTCGTATCTGTCACGGGGCAGGGTGTCTGCAATAAAGGCGCTGCGGCACACTCCCACGGTGTAGATGCCGGGGTGTGCAGCCAGAAACCTGTCGTAATACCCTCCGCCATAGCCTATGCGGTAATGCGCCCTGTCAAATGCCAGTCCCGGCACTATGCACACAGCACGGGAAAAGTCTGTCACCTTCGGGCATATGAGGGTATCGGGCGCAAAGATGCCGTATTTCCCGGGGATAAGCTGTGTATCGTCCGTGAAGGCATAAAAGCCCATGGTATGATCTTTGCCGCACACAGGGGCAGCAACGGTCTTCCCACGCTCCCGTGCTGTGTGGATAATGCCCCATACGGACACCTCCGACCCTGTCGGTATGTAGACAAGCACTGTTTCTGCCTGTCGGAATGCGTCAAGAGCCGCCACATTTTCGCATAGGCACCTGTCCGCATCTGCCCGCACAGCTTCCGTAATGCTGTCCCTCTTTGCCGCAAGCTCCTTCCTCAGAGCCTTTTTTATCTGATCTATCTCTTCCATATGATCTGTGAGGCTATCTCGTCGGCTTTTTCAGCCCCCTTGAAGTACTTTATCAGCTCGTAGCCAAATTCAAGGGATGCACCCGCACCCTTTGCAGTGATGATGTTGCCGTCTGTCACAGCCTGTTCATCCGGGGTAACAGCTCCTGTAAGATACTCCTCAAATCCGGGGTAGCATACAGCCTTCTTCCCCTGCAAAAGCCCCATTTTCCCAAGAACAGAGGGGGCTGCACATATGGCAGCTACTGCCCCGCCCTTTGCTGCAACCGCATTTATAAGGGCATGGACAGCCTCACTGGCATCAAGGTTCTGTGTACCCCTGAGCCCTCCGGGGAGTATGACACCTTCGGCAGCGGCTGCATCCGCCTTGTCTATGGTGATGTCAGCCACCATGGGTATGCCGTGGGAGGAGGTGACAGTCTTCCCTGTGACACCTACTGTAACCACTTCACAGCGGGCACGCCTGAGCATATCAATGGGGGTTATAGCCTCTGTTTCCTCAAATCCGTCAGCTAAAAGTGCATATATCATAATACCGCTCCTTTATTTGTATATATCCTTGTAGATATCCTTTTCCTCTTCCGTAATACTGTATTCCTCTTCATCGCTGTACATATCGGTGCTGCGGGCATCTATCTTGGCGACAGCCTTCCTCACTGCCTTCACCGTCTTTACGATCCCCATGATCACGATGCCTGCGCCAATAAGTCCGAAGAACACACCCATGGGGAGCACGCTGTTATCGCCGTCGGAAACGGCAAGCCTTGACACAAGCACTGAAAAGACCACAAACACGGTGCCAAAGAAGATGAAGAAAATGTTGCGGCTTGTGAGCCTTACTATCTCCGCAAAGCGCATGAACCTTGAAGCAAATGCCCCTGTGTCACGGCCTGTAAAGAGCAGGAAGCACAGTATGCCGTTGTAGACGGCAGTCGCCGCCACAGCGATGAACACCATAAGAGTAAGCCCCGTAAACAGGGTGAGCATGATATCCAGCTCCCCCGGGGCCTTATCCCTTATCTGCATGAAATCATCCAGACGGGGCAGCAGACCCCCTGTGAACACAAGCGCTATGATGGAGGTGACACAATTCACCAGTGCCCGCCCTTTTTCGATGTTCTTAGGATCCATATTCTCCTCCTGTCTGTTCATGGTGAGCAGCTGCCCTTACAGTGCCAGTGCCCTCTCGATGGATGCGTATACCTCCTCCGGGGAGAGCTCCTCTCCGTCCGGAGCACAGGAGATGACCGTCCAGCCGCATCTCTGTGCCGCATAGAGAGCCGCCCTGCGGCAGTGCTCCATATAGGCGGTGTCACTTTCGTGTATGTCCCTGTGTCCCCCGTCAGCCGCATAGCGCTGTGACAGCCGCTTCTGGGACACCTCGACGGGAATGTCAAGGAGTATCACCTTATCCGGACGGGGCAGCCCCATCTTGTCGTACTCATAGTCACGGAGCCACGCTATAAAGCCGTCCCATTCCACTTCCGGGAGCTTTGGCATCTGATGTATGATATTGGAGCTTACGTATCTGCTTGCAAGCACCGGTCTGCCCGAAAGATAGGGCTTTTCCCAGCAGAGCTTGTAGCTTGCGTACCTGTCGGCGGCGTAGAATGTGGAGGCGGCATAGGCATTGACATCAGCCGGATCCCTGGAGAATTCCCCGTTAAGATACATCTTTACAAGCGCTGCCGAGGGCTTGTCATACTCCGGGAAGCTGATGCCCATATACTCGCTGTGCTCACGGCACAGCCTTTCAAACTGAGTGCTTTTCCCGCTGCCGTCAAGGCCGTCAATAACATAAAGCGTACCCACAAATGCCACCTCTTTGCATACATAATCAGTTTATTATAACACATTGCCCCGTAATTTACAAGGACTTTTTACAATTTTGTATATAGTGCCTATTTTTCGGGAATCAGCAGTATTCGGCTGGCTTTCCCCCTCCTTCTTGCCTGTTTTCGTCATTTCGAGCAATTGGTGAATTTGCTGATTTTTGTGCTTTGGATTTGTACATGATGCTGAATATAAAAACACAGGTTGAGAATTTGACCGAAATATACTATAATATTACGCATAACACTCAGATAAGGTGATAACATGACAAGAATACTGGGAATAGAATCCTCCTGCGATGAGACAGCCGCCGCCATAAGCGTGGACGGCCGCACCATACTCTGCGACGTGATAGCATCACAGGCAGAGGAGCATAAAAAATTCGGGGGCGTTGTGCCGGAGGTGGCATCCCGCCGCCACTGCGAGAACATCCTCCCCACGGTGAAAAGCGCCCTTGACAGGGCAGGGCTTACACTCTCCGACATAGATGCCATAGCGGTCACCTATGCCCCGGGGCTCATAGGTGCGCTCCTTGTGGGCACATCCTTTGCCAAGGGGCTTGCCGCCGCATCGGGGAAGCCCCTGGTGCCTGTTCATCACCATGCGGGGCACATCGCCTCCAACTACATCGCACATAAGACCCTTGAGCCCCCCTTCCTCTGCCTTGTGGCAAGCGGGGGACACACTATGATAGTAGGTGTGGATGACTACACAAAATACCGTGTCATAGGCCGCACCCACGACGATGCGGCCGGGGAAGCCTTTGACAAATGCGCCCGTGTGATGGGCTTCCCCTACCCCGGGGGAGTGTATGTGGACAGAGCCGCCGCCAAGGGGGATCCGACGATGTACCGCCTCCCCCGCCCCGCTGTGGAGGGCTCGGAGTATGACTTTTCCTTTTCGGGGCTGAAGACTGCCGTCATTAACCTTGTCCACAATGCGGCACAGAAGGGGGAGACCCTTGACAACGATTCCCTTGCGGCATCGTTTCAAGCCACCGTGGCAGAAATACTCACATCCCGCACCATAGCCGCCGCAAAGGCCTTCGGATATGATAAGGTTGCCCTTGCGGGTGGAGTTGCCGCCAACACCGGGGTGCGCACCACCCTGAAAGCTGCCTGCGACAAGGCGGGCTTCGGCTTCTATGTGCCCCCTGTGTCCCTGTGCGGTGACAACGGCTCCATGATAGCCTGCCAGGGATACTATGACTTCATCGCCGGCAAACGAGCAGGGGCGGATCTCAACGCCCTTGCGACCATGCCGCTTGACAGTGCCATGCAGCCCCCCTGCGGCAGTGCCCCGTAACTGTAATATGACCAAGTCAAGCCTGCACAGCAGGCTTGTTTGCTGTTGAAATCTCCAAAAATGGGGAAAGGTAAAAAAAATGCTTGACACAGCCCGAAAGTACTGGTATAATACTTTATTGTGTGATGATATACGGTATACGTGTATCTATCCGCCAATAATATGAAAGGAGATGTATTGATGCCTACTTTTAACCAGCTTGTCCGCAAGGGAAGAGACGTTATCGAGAAGAAGTCCACGGCTCCTGCTCTTCAGAAGGGTTATAACTCCAAGAAGAAGATCGCCATCGACCTCAGCTCACCTCAGAAGAGAGGCGTTTGCACCGCTGTAAGAACAGCTACCCCCAAGAAGCCTAACTCTGCTATGAGAAAGATCGCCAGAGTAAAGCTCACCAACGGTAACGAAGTTACAGCCTATATCCCCGGTATCGGACACAATCTTCAGGAACACTCTGTAGTTCTCATCAGAGGCGGTAGAGTTAAGGACCTCCCCGGTGTGCGTTATCACATCATCAGAGGTACACTCGATACCCAGGGCGTTGCGAAGAGAAATCAGGCCAGATCCAAGTACGGAGCTAAGAGGCCCAAGGCAGGCAAGTAAGACCTGCAAAGACTCATTACCACATGCAACAGTTTGAATAGAGAGCCGTGAAGCACATACGTGCCACGTTTTATATAGCAGGTGCATAGCACCTATGCCTCTCTATGGGACATGACGCAACGTGGATAGCGAGTACCTATGAATTCATTTCTATGAAGGAGGGAAGTATTGTGCCTAGAAGAGGTAACATTGCCAAGAGAGAGGTTCTTGCAGATCCTGTCTACAATTCAGAGATCGTTACCCGTCTGATCAACAACATAATGCTTGACGGTAAGAAGGGTGTAGCCCAGAAGATCGTATACGGAGCATTTGACATCGTTGCTGAGAAGACCGGCAAGGATGCTCTCGAAGCATTCAACGAAGCACTTGAAAACATCATGCCTCTGCTGGAGGTAAAGGCTCGCCGTGTGGGCGGTGCCACCTACCAGGTTCCTATGGAGGTAAGACCCGAGAGAAAGCAGACTCTTGGCCTGAGATGGCTCACAACTTACGCAAGAGCAAGAAACGAGAGAACCATGAAGGAGAAACTCGCAGCCGAGATAATGGACGCTATCAACGGCGTCGGCGGCGCTTGCAAGAAGCGTGAGGATACTCACAAGATGGCTGAGGCAAACAAGGCATTTGCTCATTACAGATGGTAAAAGCCGTTTGCGTTTGATTTTGGAGGAAAAGCTATGCCAAGAGATTGTACACTTGAAAAGACAAGAAACATTGGTATTATGGCTCATATCGACGCCGGCAAGACTACAACTACCGAGCGTATCCTTTTCTACACCGGTGTAAACTACAAGATCGGTGAGACCCATGACGGTGCATCAACAATGGACTGGATGGAGCAGGAAAAGGAAAGAGGTATAACTATCACCTCCGCTGCTACTACCTGCCACTGGGGCGACCACAGAATAAACATCATCGACACCCCGGGACACGTTGACTTCACCGTTGAGGTGGAGCGTTCCCTGAGAGTCCTTGACGGTTCTGTGACCGTTCTTTGCGCAAAGGGCGGCGTTGAGCCGCAGACCGAGACGGTTTGGCGTCAGGCTGACAAATACCAGGTCCCCAGAATGGTATACGTAAACAAGATGGACATCATGGGTGCAAACTTCTATCATGTTCTTGACATGATCCATGACCGTCTTAAATGTAATGCCGTTCCCGTTCAGCTGCCTATCGGCTACGAGGAGGATTTCAAGGGCATCATCGACCTTATCGAGATGAAGGCTGAGATCTACTACGACGACTTAGGCAAGGACATGAGAGAAGAGCCCATCCCCGAGGATATGGTGGAGAAGGCTCAGGAGTATCATGACAAGCTCATCGAATCCGCCGTTGAGATGGACGATGACATCATGACCAAATACTTCGACGATCCCGACAGCGTTACCAAGGAAGAGATAAAGGCCTGCATCCGCAAGGGCTGCATCGCCAACAAGTTCGTTCCCGTATGCTGCGGTACATCCTACAGAAACAAGGGCGTTCAGAAGCTTCTCGACGCAATTGTTGACTATATGCCCTCTCCTCTGGACATTCCTGCTATCAAGGGTGTGAACCCTGATACAGGCGCAGAGGAAGAGAGACCCGCATCTGACAGCGAGCCTTTTTCCGCTCTTGCTTTCAAGATCGCTACCGACCCCTTCGTTGGTAAGCTCTGCTACTTCAGAGTTTACTCCGGTACCGTTGACGCAGGTGCTACCGTGCTCAACGCCACCAAGGACAACAACGAGAGAATGGGACGCATCCTGCAGATGCACTCCAACCACAGAAAGGATATCGACACTGTATATTCAGGCGATATCGCTGCCTGCGTTGGTCTTAAGAACACCACCACAGGTGATACTCTCTGCGACCCCAAGCATCCTATAATCCTCGAATCCATGGAATTCCCCGAGCCTGTTATCCAGCTGGCTATCGAGCCCAAGACAAAGGCAGGTCAGGAGAAGATGGGCGTTGGTCTTTCAAAGCTTGCTGAGGAAGACCCCACCTTCAGAACATGGACAGATGAGGAGACCGGTCAGACCATCATTGCGGGCATGGGCGAGCTCCACCTTGACATCATCGTGGACAGACTGCTCCGTGAGTTCAAGGTCGAGGCAAATGTAGGCGCTCCCCAGGTTGCCTATAAGGAGACCATCAGGAAGGAAGCGGACGTGGATCACAAGTACGCCCGTCAGTCCGGCGGTAAGGGTCAGTACGGTCATGTAAAGATCCGTGTATCCCCCAACGAGTCCGGTCAGGGCTACGTATTCACCAACTCCGTTGTGGGCGGTGCTATCCCCAAGGAATACATCCCCGCAGTTGACAAGGGTATCCAGGGTGCCATGAAGGCAGGCGTTCTCGCCGGCTATCAGGTAGTTGACGTTAAGGTAGAGCTGTACGACGGCTCCTATCACGAGGTCGACTCCTCCGAAATGGCATTCTCCATCGCCGGCTCCATGGCATTCAAGGAGGCTATGAAGAAGGCTGATCCCTGCATCCTCGAGCCTATCATGAAGGTATCCGTATTCGTTCCCGAGGACTTCATGGGCACCGTTATCGGCGACCTGAACTCCCGCCGCGGCGCAATACAGGGTCAGGAGGTAAACAACGGCACTGCTCAGGTAGATGCTCTTGTACCTCTGTCCGAGATGTTCGGCTATTCCAACGACCTGCGCTCCAAGACACAGGGCCGTGGCAACTACACTATGGAGCCTCACAGCTACACCGAGGTGCCCAGGAACGTTGCAGAGAAGATCATTTCCACAAGGAACAAGTCTTCCGACTGATTTCGTTAAAAGAGAGTATATGTAAAATTTCACAATATGTAAAAATTTACAAATTTACTCTTGCTTTTTTCGGAATAATATGTTAAAATTAAAACGATATTTATTATAAAGGAGGAAACTTCCAATGGCTAAGGCACATTTTGAAAGAACCAAACCCCACGTAAACATTGGTACCATCGGTCACGTTGACCATGGCAAGACCACTCTTACCGCTGCTATCACCAAGTATCTTTCCCTCAAGGGTCAGGCTCAGTTCGAGGACTATGCGAACATAGACAAGGCTCCCGAGGAGAGAGAAAGAGGTATCACCATCAACACTGCTCACGTTGAGTATGAGACTGACACCCGTCACTATGCTCACGTTGACTGCCCGGGACATGCCGACTACGTTAAGAACATGATCACCGGTGCTGCACAGATGGACGGCGCTATCCTGGTCGTTGCTGCCACAGATGGTCCTATGGCTCAGACCAAGGAGCACCTTCTCCTTGCACGTCAGGTTGGCGTTCCTTCAATCGTAGTATTCATGAACAAGACTGACCAGGTCGATGATGAAGAGCTCCTCGAGCTCGTTGAGATGGACATCCGTGAGACACTCGACAAGTATGAGTTCCCCGGCGATGAGATCCCCATCATCAAGGGTTCTGCATACCAGGCTCTCAGCAGCGATTCCAAGGATCCTAACGATCCCGTATACGCTCCTATCAAGGAACTTATGGATGCTGTTGACACCTACATCCCCACTCCCGACAGAAAGGCAGATCAGCCCTTCCTTATGCCTGTTGAGGACGTATTCACCATCACAGGCCGTGGCACCGTTGCTACAGGTAGAGTTGAGAGAGGCCAGCTGAAGACCGGTGAGGAAGTAGAGATCATAGGTCTTACCGAAGAGAGAGCAAAGACTGTTGTTACCGGTATCGAGATGTTCAGAAAGATCCTCGATTACGCTGAAGCAGGCGACAACATCGGCGCACTTCTCCGTGGCATTCAGAGAACCGACATCGAAAGAGGTCAGGTACTTTGCAAGCCCGGCACCATTCACCCCCACACCAAGTTCAGCGGTCAGGTTTACGTACTGAGCAAGGATGAGGGCGGCCGTCACACTCCTTTCTTCAACAACTATCGTCCTCAGTTCTATTTCAGAACTACCGACGTTACAGGTGTTATCACACTTCCTGCTGACAAGGAAATGTGCATGCCCGGCGATAATGTTGAGATCTCTGTAGAGCTCATCACTCCTATCGCAATTGAAGAGGGTCTTCGTTTTGCTATCCGTGAGGGCGGCAGAACCGTTGGTTCCGGCGTCGTTACCAAGATCAACGAATAATCGGAGCTTATCAGAGCCTGTGGGTGACCACAGGCTCTTTTTTTATTGACAAATGCTTGTGCTTTATGTATAATTAAAATGTTGACTTTTATTGTGGAGCGTGTGACAATGGCTGTATACAAGTGTAAAATGTGCGGGGCAAATCTGGAGGCAACCGGCGGCTCATCCGTATGCAAATGCGAATACTGCGGCACCAATCAGACACTGCCCTTAGCCGACAGCGATGAGGTGCTGGGCATCTTCAACCGTGCCAACCATTTCAGACAGCAGTGCGAATTTGACAAGGCTGTCCAGATATACGAAAAGCTTGTGGGCAGGACAGATGACCCGGAGCTGTATTATTCACTGGCACTGTGCCGCTACGGCATTGAGTACGTGGATGACCCCATGACGGGCAGGAAGATACCCACCTGCCACCGTACACAATACCGCTCCATACTTGAGGATGCGGACTTTCTGACTGCCGTGGAGAACGCCGATGCCCCCCGCCGTGCAGTTTATATGGCTGAGGGGCAGTACATCGACAAGGTTCAGAAGGGCATACTGGAAATATCCGCCAGGGAACAGCCCTTTGACGTGTTCATCTGCTACAAGGAAACGGATGCAAACGGCGAAAGAACAGAGGACAGCGTGCTTGCCCAGGATCTGTACGACAGGCTGGTGCGTGACGGGCTGAAGGTCTTCTTCTCCCGCATCACTCTTGAGGACAAGCTGGGGCAGAAGTACGAGCCCTATATCTTCTCCGCCCTTAATTCCGCCCGAGTAATGGTGGTGCTTGGCACAAAGCCGGAGCATTTCAGTGCAGTGTGGGTCAGGAACGAGTGGAGCCGCTATCTCATGCTTGCCCGTGAGGACAGGAGCAGGGTCATCATTCCCGCCTACAAGGATATGGATCCCTATGACCTGCCGGATGAACTTGCCTCCTTCCAGGCGCAGGATATGGGGAAGCTTGGCTGGATGCAGGATCTTTCCCGGGGCATAGAGAAGATCGTGCGTGACAGCAGATCTGCACGGAACACTGCTAAAGCCGCCTCCGCCGCTCCCCAGAACAGCATCTCCTCGCTCCTGAAGCGCACCCTCATGTTCATCGAGGACGGTGACTGGGCAAATGCCTCCAAGTACAGCGAAAAGGTGCTTGACCTTGACCCGGAGAATGCACAGGGCTATATCTGCAAGGTCATGGCAAAGCATCAGGCGGCAAAACCCGACGATCTTGTGAACTGCCGTGAGGATCTGCGACATGACCCTAATCTTGAAAAGGCAATAAGATTCGGTGATGAAAGGATAAAAAACAGACTGACGGAAATAGGCAACGCAAGTGCCTACAACCTTGGCAGAAGTCAGCTCACAAGGCTCTCCCAGAAAACCTCCGGCAATAATATAACACAGGTGAGGGAGGATATAGCCGAGTCACAGGCAAATGAGGCACTCTTAGAGTCCCTTAACGGATACCGGGACAGCGCAGAGCTTTTTGCAAAGGCTCAGAAGGTCACAGCCGACCTGAAGGCGCAGGAGCATCACCTTGTAGCACTGGTCAAGGCACAGGATGCCAGGGATAAGCTTGCTGTTATCCTCTCGGTGGCAAGTCTGGTGCTGGCATTCATTGTAAACCATGCTTTCAAGATAATGGATGCCAACACGATCACAGAAGCGCTGCCCTATTTTGCAGGCAAAGCAGCCGCCATATCGGTGGGTATAATAGTACCCTTCGTACTGTCACGGGAGATAGGGCTTGTACGGAACATGGTCGCCATTATCCATACCGCCGAGAACATAATGCCTGTCATTTTTGCCGTGATCCTGTTGGCTCAGGGAGCATCAGCCGCCGCAGCCATTATCCCGGTCATATATATGGTGCTGTGCCTTCTCTGTGTGATACAGGTGATCGTGAACCGTCACGACATATCCGGAGGTATGCTGTTTCTGGGCTGTATTGCGGCTGGCGTCATATTCTTCGGCGGGGGTATGATGAAGTAGACAGGGCTTTTTCGGAGGAGTGATTATGGCAGCAAGGCTCACTTTGCAGGATCTGATGCTTGTATTATCGTACTGTATTATAACAAGCCAGTCTATATCATGTAAGGGAACAATGCAGTACTATGTATAACGATAATCATATTCATTGTCAAGGGTGAGATCAAAGAAAATGTGTCCGGCTACCGGCCTGATCCAAATACACAAAAAGTGATGATAACCTATGACGAGAAGAAGGAATATCAATACACCTATGATGATGTGCAGATACTGGATCACTACAAAACTATAGACATAGAAATACCGTTTCTTTAATGAGAACGGCGTTATGCTGAACAGTTATTACAAGGTATTAGCGTTTCCATCAAAGTATGGGTATTATTATCGCTTTTTCTTTCAAAACGGAACAATTCGCAGTTACCCAAATAACTACCTGACAGTTGATGAAAACGCTTTGAGCAACAGCTCTGCAAGTCCACTTTTCGATTATTACCGTAAAGCCGCAGAATGTAATGATTTGCATTCCGATGATGGTGAGCTTATCCTCAAAAGGGTTTATGAAGGGCTTCATTTTATTTCACAAAGCAGTATACTTGCTGCATACTTGAACAGGAAGGCGGTAAAACACTTTCCTTTTGGCATGAACGTCATCTTTCCCTTTGGATGCAACATGAGCCAGATCACTGCAAACAAACGATTTTGCTATATAAGAGCTGTTCTCAAGCCGAAGAACAGCTCTTTATCTTTTCTGCCGATTGACCTTTCCTCCGAACTATGCTATAA
>OCTW011559435.1_pt1 | contig 36570 bp, 28 predicted proteins | sample 1539671 | NCBI WGS metagenome assembly OCTW01 (sample SAMN02144230, study PRJEB22623) | gut metagenome | biome: sheep rumen | host: Ovis aries | place: New Zealand
TTTGTCTGGAGCTTCTTCAGGATGTGCTCAGTTATAACAAATGTGAAACCTGTAAGAAGTACTTGACAGGTGGCCATTACATATCAGCCAGAAACGCATCCTCCCAGCGGCAGCGGTAGGAGAGCCGCGAGAGATCCTCCTTCGCATTGGGAACGTACACTGTAATCAGATACCAGTCCGGGAATTCCGCCGTTATTACCCGTCCCTCGTGGTCGAACTCCGGAATGCCGATGCCCAGGGTCACAGAAAGCGGTTCTTCCTTTGTAAAGAGTGCTGTCCCCGAATACCCCTTCTTCTCGGCGTAGTTCCAGTACTCGTGATACCCGGGGAGGTCCATCGTGATCTGTCCCGCCTGCAGCTTCGTCTCCTGCAGCATCAGCACATCCGGGTCTTCCTCCCTGACCAGTGGATAAAATCCCTCTTTCTTCACGCAGGCCCGCAGGCCGTTCACATTCCATGAAATCAGTTTTTTCATAATCCGTCACTTTCTCATCCGCAGACACGGAAGCGGTGGTCCGTCAGAATCCGCGCCAGAATCAGGCCCGTCGGAAGAGCAAGCACAATAAGCCCCGCTCCGGAAAGCCACCCGAGCCCTGTGGTGTTTTCGCCGATGCCGAAGAAGTAGATCGCCTTGTACATAAACATCCCCGGAACCATGATGACGATCGCCGGGATCGACATGGAAATTCGCGGAAAGTCCGTCTTCCGGCATACGACTGCCGCGAGGATACCCGCCGTAAAAGCGCCGATGAGCGCCGCCGCAGGAGCCGGCATGTGCGCCAGGTCCACGAGCTCGAGCCGAAGCGTATTGGCGATCATGCCGATCAGCCCGGCAATCAGGCACATCTTTGGCGTGCTGTTATACATCATGGAGAATCCGTACACACCGAGGAAACTGCAAATCAGCCGCAGAAAGGCCATACTGGCAATCCCCAGGCCAAGCGGCGCGAAGTCACCCGGCTGAAACGACAGAGCATATGCCGTGAGCCAGCCGGTGAACGTCGCCACCGTGATGATCATCAGCGCATAGACAAGCCGCTCGATACCGGAGCGCATATGGGACTTGGCCAGGTCAAATCCGCCGTTGATGAGCGGAAAGCCCGGAATAATGAAGAGCATCGCGCAGATATATCCGGCTTCGTACTGACTGGATATGCCAAACACCCCCTCCGCGATCCGGTAATACAGGATCGTCATGAGGCAGTCAAAGCCGACGGAAAGAATGACATTGGCGATCAGGGACATCTTGCGATCAATCATGAGCCGACGCGAGAAGTTCCCGAAAAAGGCACCTACGAATGCGCCGATCATCTCGATCAGACCGCCTCCCAGCAGGAAAGTGAATCCGAAGCAGGCCATGCCGGAGGCAAGCCCCACCTGCAGGGGCGAATACATTCCCCTCCGCCTGCGCACCGTATCGAGCATCTCGTGCGCCTGCGCGACCGAGATGCTGTCCGGATGCTCCGCAAGTTTTCGCACACAGACGGTCAGATGGTGCATCTTGTCCGTGTTGATACCGGTCGTCGGGATGGTCAGCTGCTGGGTGAAGCTCTCGCCGTTCGCGCGGAACGTGCAGGAAAGCGAGCACAGGCCGATGTCCGCCGAGCACTTCACGTCAAGCGCGCGGCAGAGAATATCCATCATGTCCAGTACCCGCCACGCGCCGGCTCCGATCGCCAGCTCCATGATGCCCGCATGGCTGATGATCCAGGCCTTGTCCGTCAGAGACGCATCCCGGATGCAGACAGAAGGATCCTTCTGGTGCTCCTGCCAGTTGATGTTCATGTGATGCTCTTCAGACATATATCGGTCGATATTCATTCTGTCCCCCGTAGATGCGCCGTGTTTTTTGCTGCTGTCTGGAATCTTACATATTATAAGGAAGAAGCGTTTTTTGTGCAAGATGGCCGGAAGCCGCTGCTGCCCGCCGGCCGGGGGTTTCCCGCCTGCCTGATCCGTATTATTTTTAGGTTGGATGTTTCACGTTCGTATGCTATCCTGACAGAGTGGAGGTCTTTTCTATGAAATGGTACAAAAAGCCCGACATGCGGTGGAGTTCCATTGTCAGCGCCGGCTGCGCGATTGCACTTTTTTATGCGTTCATCACACACATCAACCTGTTCGGCCGAGGCATCGCCGGCCTGTGGAATATCTGCCTGCCGGTCATTCTGGGACTCATCATCGCGTACATCTTCAACCCGCTCATCAAGTTCTTCCAGCGCACGCTCTTTGGAAAGATGCGCCGCCGGCATCTGGCCCGCGTCCTTTCCGTCGCACTGAGCATGTCGCTCTTCATTCTGCTGATCGCCCTGCTGCTGTTCTATCTGATCCCACAGCTCATCGACAGCATCGTATCATTCGTCCACAATCTGAACGGATATGTTGAGGGCCTTCAGAACATCCTGAATTCCATCGCAGGAAGTGCGTCCTCAAGCGGACTTGACATATCCCAGATGGTATCCACCGGAAACAGTCTTCTGGACAAGATCGTCTCTCTCGTCCCTTCCAACTTCGACGACCTGATCAGAACTTCCACACAGATCGGCAGCAATCTCCTGATGTGGGTTGTGGCCTTTATCATGTCGATATACTTTCTCGTCGACAAGGAGAGCCTCCAGTCCGGCTTCCGCCGCCTTCTGCGTCTCCTCCTTCCGGAGAAGTCCTACGCCGGCATGTCTGCCTTTTGGGGCCGCTGCAACGCCATTCTGATCCGCTACATCATCTGTGAGCTCCTCGACGCTCTCTTCGTGGGCGCCGCCAACTTCATCTTCATGGCCATTGCGCGCATGCCCTATGCGGTCCTGATCTCCGTCGTGGTCGGCGTCACCAACCTCGCCCCCACCTTCGGACCCATCGTCGGCGCCATCATCGGCGCGTTCATTCTGCTTCTTGTCAACCCATGGCATGTGGTCTCGTTCCTTATCTTCACCATCATCCTCCAGACCTTCGACGGATATGTCGTGAAGCCGAAGTTCTACGGTCAGGCCCTGCAGATCCCGTCGATCCTCGTGCTGGCCTCCATTATCATATTCGGCCGGATGTTCGGCGTGATCGGTATCCTGCTGGCCATCCCCATCGCTGCGATCATCAGCTATCTGTACGGCGAAGGCTTTATCCCTTGGCTTATCCGCCGGCACGAAAAGAAAGAAGAAAAGAATCCTCAGCCGGCCGGCAGGAAAGCCCCGGCTTCTGCGTCTGACACGGATTTGCCCCGCGAAGACCGGTGACAGATACATTTGCCCTTTCTGTACGCATGTGCTACTATATGTTAGTGTCATCTATCAGTAGACAGCCAGAAAGAACAGAAATATGACAAAGACAACTCTGAAGATAGACGGAATGATGTGCGGCATGTGTGAATCGCATATAAACGAGGCCATCCGCCACGCCTGCCAGGTCAAAAGCGTCAAGTCGAGCCACCGCAAAGGCGAGTCCGTGATCATATCGGAGACCCCGCCGGATCCGGAGGCTCTGAAAAGTGCCATCAAAGAGACCGGCTACACCCTGGTTTCCATAAACTCCGAGCCTTACAGGAAAAAAGGATTGTTTCACTAAAAATCCGATATCCTCCGGCAGGTAAAAATCCGGAGAATATCGGAATTGCATGAAATCATTCCCGTCTCAACGCACCAGCGGCGTGTAGCCCATCAGATACTCGTCGACCTGTGCCGCCGCACGGCGGCCTTCATTCACCGCCCAGACCACAAGGGACTGGCCGCGGCGGCAGTCGCCAGCCGTGAACAGGCGACCGGTCTTGTCGGACTTCACGTGAAAGTCCTCCTCCTGCGTCGCAATGCAGCCCCGCGCACTGCGCTCTGCCCCGAAGGCCTCCGCCACATAGGGCTCGCAGCCGACGAATCCGGCGGCGATGAGAAGCAGCTCGCAGGGAATTTCTTTCTCCGTCCCCTTCACGAAAACCATCTTCCGGTTTTCAAATGCAGCCTTCACCGTGACGATGGACTTCAGATTCCCGTCCTTGTCCTTGCGGATTTCCTTTACCGTCGTCTCATAGACACGCGGGTCATGGCCGTAGAGGGCGATCGCCTCCTGATGGCCGTAGTCCGTCTTGAGCACCTTCGGCCACTCCGGCCACGGATTGCCGGCCGCTCTTGTCGCCGGCGGCTGCGGCATCATCTCCAGCGCCGTCACCGACTTGCAGCCGTGGCGCAGCACTGTCGCGATGCAGTCGTTTCCGGTATCGCCGCCTCCGACGATGACGACGTTTTTCCCTTTCGCGCTGATGAAATCCTTGTGTCTGCGGAAATTGTCCGCCGAGAGATCTGCGTCAAGGACCGGAGCCTTGCGGCTCTCCTCCTCCGGGCTGCGGGATCCCAGAAGACTCTTTGTGGTACTCTTCAGGAAGTCCACCGCATAGCAGACTCCCTTTACCGCCTCCGGATCGGCACCGGCCAGCGCCCTGGGCTGCTTGGCGCCGACGGCCAGAATCACCGCGTCATATTTCTTCAGCAGTTCGGCTGCCGTCACATCCTTTCCGACATTGACCCCTGTCCGGAACGTCACGCCTTCCGCCTCCATGAGCAGCCGGCGGCGCGCGATGACCGATTTGTCAAGCTTCATGTTGGGAATTCCGTACATCAGCAGTCCGCCGACTCTGTCCTCGCGCTCGTACACCGTGACCGTATGGCCGCGGTGATTCAGCGTGTCCGCCGCCGCGAGGCCTGCCGGGCCGCTGCCGATGACGGCGACCGACTTTCCGGAGCGGACCTTTATCTCCTGCGGCTTCATCTTCCCCTCCGCCCAGGCGGTCTCGATCAGAAAGCGCTCGTTGTCGTGAATGGTCACCGGGTCACCGTACTGGCCGTTGATACAGGCCTTCTCACACAGGGCAGGGCACACGCGGCCCGTGAATTCCGGGAAGTTGCTCGTCTTCAGCAGTCGTCTGACACCGGCTGAGAAGTGCCCGCGGTAGATCTCATCGTTCCACTCCGGGATCAGATTGTGCAGCGGGCAGCCCGTGTACATCCCGGACAGCTTCATCGCCGACTGACAGAACGGAACGCCGCAGTCCATGCAGCGCGCCGCCTGCTCCCGGCGTTCATGTTCGCGAAGCGGCTCATGAAACTCGGCAAATGTCTTCACCCGCTCAAGCGGCGGGATGTCACCGTTGTCCTGTCTGCTGTATTCCATAAATCCTGTTGCTTTACCCACGGCTGGTCACCTCCCCGAATGCCTTCAGAACCGCTTCATCATAGTTCAGTCCCTGCTGACGCTGCCGGTTGATCTCTTCGAGCATCTCCCGGTAATCGTTCGGCACGATCTTGCGGAAATCCTTCGCGAAAGCGTCAAAATCCGCCAGGATCCTGCCCGCGAGCTCTGACTTCGTCTCCTTCTCGTACTCGGTCAGAATATTCTGCAGCTCCTCCAGGTCGCCCGGCTTCGTAACATCCTCCATGGCAACCATATCGGTGTTGAGCCGCCGGTAGAGTGTATGTGTCTGATCCAGCACATAAGCCGTGCCGCCGGACATGCCGGCCGCGAAGTTCTTGCCGGTTGGCCCGAGGATCACCGCCGTGCCGCCGGTCATGTACTCACATCCGTGATCGCCGCATCCTTCCGCAACCGCCACGGCGCCGGAGTTGCGCACGAGGAACCGCTCGCCCACAACGCCGCGGATGAACGCGGTTCCGCTGGTGGCGCCGTACAGCGCCACATTGCCGGCGATGATGTTCTCCTCCGCCTTGAACGGTGAATCTGCCGGCGGAACCAGGATGAGCCGTCCGCCCGACAGCCCCTTTCCGAATCCGTCGTTGGCGTCGCCCGTCAGACGGATCGTCAGCCCCTTCGGGATGAACGCGCCGAAGCTCTGTCCGCCGCCGCCTTCCGCCTCCACAGTAAATGTGTCGTCCGGCAGCGTGTTCCGGTAGCGCCTCGTCACTTCGCTCCCCAGAATTGTCCCCAGCGCCCGGTCCGTGCTGGAAACCTTCAGGCTCGTCGTGAACTTCGGGAGATTGTAGCGTACCGAGGCAATGTTGACGATGCCCGACTTCTCGGCAGCCTCTCTTGCCTCCTCTTCGCCTTCGGCCTTTGCCGCGTCGAATGCATCCGCAGATCTTTTAAACCACGGCAGCAGGCGGCTCTCGTCCGGCGTTTTCTCCAGATGAAAATCGTACACAGCCTTCGGGTCAAAGTGGCGCTTCGGAGCATTGACGAGTTCCTGATTCAAAAGCGCCGTGACATCCATCATCGCCGCCCTTTCGGTGATCAGGTTCTCCCGTTTCACAAGGCAGTCCGTGCGTCCGACCATCTCGTCAATCGTTCGGAAGCCCAGAGAAGCCATAATCTCGCGCAGATCCTGTGCGACAAATTTCATGAAATTGATCACATACTCCGGCTTGCCCGAGAAGCGCCTGCGCAGCTGCGCATTCTGCGTCGCGATGCCGGCCGGGCACGTGTTCTTGCTGCATACGCGCATCATCATGCAACCGAGGCAGATGAGCGGCGCCGTGCCAAAGGAGAATTCCTCCGCGCCCAGCAGTGCCGCAATCGCCACGTCGCGCCCGCTCATCAGCTTGCCGTCCGTCTCCAGTGCCACCCGGTCGCGCAGCCCGTTCTCGATCAGACTGCGGTGTGCCTCGGAGAGCCCGAGCTCCCACGGAAGCCCCGCATTGTGAATGGAAGAGTAAGGCGCCGCCCCCGTGCCGCCGTCGTATCCGGAGATCAGGATCACCTGCGCGCCGGCCTTGGCGACGCCGGACGCTATGGTCCCGACGCCTGCCTCAGAGACAAGCTTCACGGAGATCTTCGCGTCGCGGTTGGCATTCTTCAGGTCATAGATGAGCTCGGCCAGATCCTCAATGGAGTAAATGTCGTGGTGCGGCGGCGGGGAGATAAGCGACACGCCCGGCGTGGAGCAGCGGACCCTGGCAACCCACGGGTACACCTTCCTGCCCGGAAGATGACCGCCCTCGCCCGGCTTCGCGCCCTGTGCCATCTTGATCTGAATCTCCTTTGCGCTGTTCAGGTATGCGCTCGTGACGCCGAATCTGGCAGATGCCACCTGCTTGATGGCACTGTTTTTTATCGTGCCGAAGCGGCTCTCGTCCTCACCACCCTCGCCGGTGTTGCTTGAAGCCCCCAGTGTATTCATGGCGATGGCAAGCGTCTCGTGCGCCTCCTCCGACAGGGCGCCGTAGGACATGGCGCCGGTCTGGAAACGCTTCACAATCTCACTTACCGGCTCGACCTCTTCGATCGGAATCGCCTTTCCCGGTGCCTTGAACCCCAGAAGAGCCCGCAGCGTGTGCGGTCTGGATGCGGCGTCCACCAGCTTCGTGTATTCCCGGAACTCCTCATAGCTGCCGTCGCGGACTGCTCTCTGCAGCATCACGATCGTCTCCGGTGTGTACAGATGATCTTCCTTGTCCGCGCCGCTGCGCAGGTAATGGAATCCCGGGCTGTCCGGCTGCTGGTCTGTGGAAAGCCCCAGCGGGTCGAACGCGTGCTCATGGCGCTCCATGACGCCCTCGCCGATCTCTTTGATCCCGATGCCGCCTGCCCGGGACACGACACCCGCGAAGTACTTGTCGATGACACTGCGGTTGAGGCCTACCGCCTCGAAGATGCGTGCTGACTGGTAGGACTGCAGGGTCGATATGCCCATCTTGGCGGCCGTCTTGACGACGCCGGACAGCAGCGCCTTGTTGTAGTCATCGATCGCGGTGTGGTAATCCTTGTCAAGCAGACCGTTGTCGATCATCTCGGCTATGCACTCGTGCGCCAGATACGGCTGCACCGCCCGCACGCCGAAGCCGAGCAGGCACGCCACCTGATGAACATCGCGCGGCTCACCGCTCTCCAGCACCAGCGAGATGCTCGTGCGGCGGCGGGTCAGGACCAGATGCTGCTCGACGGCAGACACCGCCAGCAGCGACGGAATGGCCATATGATTTTCGTCAACGCCTCTGTCGCTCAGGATGATGATGTTGTTGCCCTCTGCGATCGCCCGGTCCACCGAGACAGTCAGCTGCGTAACCGCCGCCTCCAGCGACGTGCTCGCGTAGTAGAGCATCGAGACCGTGCAGGTTTTGAATCCCGGCTCGTTGAGTTCCCGGATCTTCATCAGGTCAACGCCGGTGAGGATCGGGTCGTTGATCTCCAGAACGCGGCAGTTCTCGCTCTTTTCGCCGAGCAGATCACCGTCAGACCCCAGGTATATAGTCGTGTCGGTCACGATCTTCTCGCGAAGAGAGTCGATCGGCGGATTGGTCACCTGCGCGAACAGCTGCTTGAAATAGTTAAAAAGCAGCTGATGCTTTCTGGAGAGTGCCGCCAGAGGGACATCGTGTCCCATCGATACGGTCGGCTCGACGCCGTTTTCCGCCATCGGCAGGATGATGTTCTTCATGTCCTCGTAGGTGTAGCCGAAAGCCTTGTACAGCGCATTGCGCATGGCCTGCGTGTGCCCCGGGACCTTCTTGTTCGGGATTTTCAGCTCTGACAGGTGCAGCATCTGGCGGTTCAGCCACTCGCCGTACGGCTGGCGGCGGGAATACAGCCGCTTGCACTCGTCATCGGAGATGATGCGTTTCTGCTTCGTATCCACCAGCAGGATCCGCCCCGGTGCCAGACGGCTTTTGCAGATGACGTGCTCCGGGCCGATCGGGAGAACCCCGACCTCAGAACTTAATATCAGCCGTCCGTCATCGGTCAGATAGTAGCGGGACGGGCGCAGGCCGTTGCGGTCCAGCGTCGCGGCCAGGATCTCGCCGTCTGATGCCAGGATGGCCGCCGGCCCGTCCCAGGGCTCCATCATCGTCGCATAGTAATGGTAGAAATCCCGGCGGTCGCGGTCCATATCCTCATTGTGCTTCCACGGCTCCGGAATCGTGATCATCAGCGCCAGCGGGAGCGGAATTCCGTTCATATACAGGAACTCCAGCGTGTTGTCCAGCATCGCCGAGTCCGAACCGGTCTTGTTGACGACCGGATACACCTTCTCGATCTCTCCGGCGAACACCGAGCTCTGCATGGTCTCCTCGCGGGCCAGCATACGGTCGATATTGCCGCGGATTGTGTTGATCTCGCCGTTGTGGGCGATGAATCGATACGGATGTGCCCGCTCCCAGGACGGAGTCGTATTGGTCGAGAACCGGGAGTGCACGATCGCGATGGCGGACGTATAGTCCGGGTCCGTCAGGTCCGAGTAGAACCGGCGAAGCTGGCTGACCAGGAACATACCCTTGTACACAATCGTCCGGGACGAGAAGGAGCAGACATATGTGTCCTCGCCCGACTGCTCGAACTCACGCCGCAGCACGTACAGGCGCTGCTCAAAAGACAGCCCGCGCGCCACCTCCTCCGGGCGCCCCACAAAGCACTGCCAGATCTCCGGCATGCAGTCCAGAGCCGGCTTCCCGAGGATCTGCGGATTCACCGGGACCTTCCGCCATCCCAGGAACGGAACTCCCTCCTTCCCGGCGATGACCTGCATCCTCCGCATGGCGAATGTCCTCTGCATCGTATTCTGCGGCAGGAACAGCATCCCGACGCCAAAATCTCCGGCCGCGCCTACCGCAAAGCCTTCCCTGCGGCACACTTTGTCAAAAAAGTTCTTCGGAATCTGCGTCTGTATGCCGACGCCGTCACCGACCTTGCCCGTGGCATCCTTGCCCGCGCGGTGCTCCAGCTTCTCGACGATCTTCAGCGCATCATCGACGACCGCCGTGTCCTGATGCCCGTCGATGTTGACGATCGCGCCGATGCCGCAGGCATCGTGATCGCGCCTGTTCACGCCGTCCAGATATTTCCTGTACTCTTCTTCGCTCATCCGCTTCTGTCTCATTCCTGCCTCCGCGCTTCCCCTGTGTATCCGGCGTCTGTACTTTAGCAGACGACAGATGTCCGTGCATAGCGCACATCTGTGAAAAAAGCGTCCCCGGAATCAGTCTTCTCCGGAGACGCCTTCGTCCGCCTTGGTATAGAGATACCATATGCCCTTGCATTTGTCAACAAAAAGACGGATTTTAAATTATTTTATTCTGTTTTCCGACTGTTTTCTTACTTTAATTCCGCAGCTGGTCCCGTATCAGATTCCCGATAGTATCCGCAAGCATAGACAGATCGCGGATCCTGGCAAAGTTTCCGCGCCCGTAGACAGACACGCAGTCCGGCAGCTTCCCGTCATCTCCCATGTACACGCACAGGACCTGCACACCGGCCATGCGCGCCGCATGCACCTGCGCCTGTGTATCCCGGATCCCGGCGTCCCCGCTGTAGCTCTCCGTCTCCCCGGCGCCCGTGTGGATCTTCACTACATCGTTCGGCCTGCAGTCACTTAAGATGATGAGCAGCTTGCGGTCTTGCGCAAGCCCCTTCATCTGGCCGGCCGCGATCCGGATCCCGAGACCGTCCCGGTTGCTGCCGGATGTGAAATAGCGGAAGATCCGCCGGTCATCCTCCGGCCGGTTGTAATCGCGCAGCTGCGTGAAGATCGTATATCCGCTCATGGAGCAGAATGAATTCACACACACCGGGATCTGACATCTGCTCAGGCTTTCCGCGATGATAAATGCCTGCACCGCCACCGTCTTCTGCTGCTGAATCTGAGACGTCGATGCGTCCAACAGCAGCTGCACCGCCAGCGTCCCGGAGTCTCCCCGAACCGTTTTCCGGAATATCCGCTCGTCCTGCAGGATTCCGGCGCGCCAGGCGCGGGACGCATCCAGTCTGCCGCTGTCAGAGCACATCCTGAGATCATCCTGCTTTGCGACAATGGTGCTTCGGATCCGCTCGGCGAGCGCTTGAATAGCAATCTGACAGACCTGCCGGTTCTGGTCGTAGTACTGCTCATTTTCCGTCTGCGCCCGCAGCGCGCGCCGCTGCTTCTGCCCGGACGTGTTGAAATCCCACTGCATCTTCCCGTAGTCGCCCCGCGTGAAGTGCAGGCGGCACCCCGCGTGTGGGCCCGTGCAGTAGTCTCTGGCCATCTGCCGGACAAGGCCGCCGTCGTACATCGGCGCACCGTAGGAATTCTCGATATAGCGCCGCAGGCCCTCATCTGTCTGTCCCCGGCGCATCTGCCCTTCTCCCGTGTAGACAGGGTCGCCGTTGTTGAGCGAATACTCGTCCACATGTTCCGCTATGCCAAAGACCAGCCGCCGCACCGGCGGCCGGATACACTCCGGCTTCCTGTGAAACGCCAGAAAAGGAAACGACAGTGAAAAATGCCTCTTTTCCTCATCATCCTCCGGTTCGCCCGGCTCATGGTTTCTGTCGAAGTTAAACTCCTCCTCAAAGAGCGCCGTGAGCCTGTCGAGTATTGCTTTTGTGTCAAGCCCCTGCAGACTTTCCAGGCACACAAGGATCCGCCGGTCCCTCTCCAGGGCCAGTTCATACCGTTCTCCCAGGCAGTGGTGCAGATGCCCTTTCAGGATTCTCTCCGGCAGAGTATCATCTTCCGCGCCCTGAGTCAGTCTCCTTTGGCAGTATCCGCGCCGCAGCGCCGGCAGGATCCGCCGCTCATCCTTCTCCTTCGCATAGGCTGCATCTTCCATACCGATCCAGAACAGGTTCTCGAATGTGCTCTGAAGACTCATGCCGCGGAAGCGGTCATAACTCTCGGTGAGTTGTGCGCGGTCAAAGTGCCGGTAGACGGCGCCCACGATGCTGTTCCAGTACAGATCGGCTTCTCCCTGCGGCGTGTACACGCGAAATCCCGGTTTAATCCCATAATCTCCCGCGGCGCTCCAGATCAGATTGTCAGCCCTGCGTTTTTCAAAATCGGTAATTTTCACCGCAGACCCCTTCTTCAGGCCATGAACACCTCGTCCGACGTAAGCTGTGCCGGGATGCGCACAGCTGTTATGTCCGATATCAGCTTCCGCTCATACCGGTCAAAGCACTTGTTGACGATCCCCATCTCCAGGGCCTTGCCGGCGGGCAGCCCTTTTCGGATCATGCGCAGGGCAGCCAGAAGGCCGCGCAGATCCAGTGCCTTGCCTGTGATTTCGCCGCCCTCGCATTTGCTGCGGATCTCCGAGAACAGCCTGGCGAATTCGTCCGCGTATTCCGGCCGGATATCCGGGTACTGGTCGCGGATGAGGCGCTGCAGGTTCTCCTGTGATATGACCGGCATCTGCAAGACCATGAAGCGGGATGCAAGTGCCTCGTTGAGTTCTCTCGTGCCGGCATATCCGTAGTTCATGGTGCCGATAAAGCGGGAGGCCTCGTTCACTTTCACCCGGCCGTAGCCGGGGATATCGATCAGGCGCCGGAAGTCCAGCACCGCGTGGAGCACAGCAAGAGCTTCGTTTCTGGCCATGTTGATCTCGTCCAGAACGCCGAAGCCGCCATACCGGGCGACGAGTGTCACCAGTCCTTCCCGCAGCTGCACCTGCCCGTCCCGGAACGTATCCGTTCCGATGAGGGATTCCGCGTCCACGTTGATGTATAAGGAAATGTCCCAGGACGGACGGCCGAAAGCGGCCGCCAGCCCCTGTGCGAGCACGTTCTTTCCGGTCGCCTTCGGACCGGACAGCAGCAGATTCTCGCCGGCCAGAAGCGCACTGATGGCCTCTTCCCACACATCTCTCCCGTAGTACATATACTCGGGGACCGGAATTCTGTCCTTCACTTCGCCGGCAACCTTGTAGAATCTCCGGTAATCCTGGATATCCCGGATCATCGCGTCCGGAATATCCTGATGCCGCAGGAAATCAAGGATATCCATTCTCCATCTTCCTTTCTTCCAGTATCTGACAGACAAGCCGGTGACACCGGCGTCGAAGGTCTGCAGATCTCCCGGTGTGACAAAAAGCGGCCGCTTCTTCCTTTCACGGAAAAGAGGCGGCCGCCCGGGTAAACAGTATTCTTCGCGCCAGGCGCAAAAGGTCAGGCCTTTCCGGCAGCCTTTCTTCTGGCCGCCTGCGCCTTGAACGCATTGATGGCCTCAACGACCAGGAACAGCGCCAGGATCACCATGACAATGGCGAAGATGAGCTGGAACCACACGCCCCACACCGGCGTCTTGATATTGGCGTAGCCGGAGGCAATCGTCGCGATACCGCTCTGAACCTTCATGACAAGCATTGTGATGGTCGCGCAGAGCATGAAGACCATCGGGACATAGAACATCTTGTTGTTCTTGCCAACCTCACCCAGCCAGCAGCACACGGCAAGAAGCGCAATACCGGCCAGCAGCTGATTGGCGGCGCCAAACAGCGCCCAGATCGCAGACAGCGACATGCCGCCCAGCGTGGAACCGATGATAACCATGAGAGCTGTCGAGAACAGCGGATTGGCCAGAAGCTTTCGGATGCCCTTCGCCTCTTTCCAGCTCGCCTCCCCCTCGCGGAGGAACAGCTCGGCGAACATGAAGCGGGACAGGCGGGTTGCCGTGTCAAGCGACGTCAGGGCGAATACCGATACCGCCAGTGTGAGCATCGCATAGATCCGCGTGTACACAACGCTTCCCTCGTCGCCAAACATCAGGGCGATACCGCCCGCAAAGGCCGCCGACGGCGAGCCGAAGCCGCCGCTGACATACTTCTGATACACGGCACCCAGTGCCACAATGGAGATGATGCCCAGAGCGGACTCGATGAGCATCGATCCGTAGGCGATCGGCTGTGCATGCTTTTCGTTGTCGAGCTGCTTGCTGGTCGTACCGGAGGCGATCAGGGCGTGGAAGCCGGAGCAGGCGCCGCAGGCAACCGTTACGAACAGTGCCGGGAACATCGGTCCGATGGACGAATTCCATCCGGTGAAGGCCGGAATGTCGAATTCAGCGCGGCCGGTCGCGGCTGTCGAGAAGATTCCGATGACCGCCAGAATCATCATGGCGTAGAGCAGGAAACTGGAGAGATAATCACGGGGCTGCAGCAGGATCCATACCGGAACCAGCGAAGCGATGGCGATGTAAACAGCCACGAAAACGATCCAGCCGGTCCGGTTCATGGCGAAGCCGACGCGCACGCCGAATATCAGCGCTGCCACGATGCCGATGATGCCGAGTACCGTCGCCGGTCCCACCTTGAGTCCGGCCCGGTTGGTGAGCAGGCCGTAGATGATCGCCAGGAAGATGAACAGAATCGATACGATCGCCGTGGTCTGATTGCCGGTCGGCGCACTTACAAAACCAAAATGCGTGCCCGCCGCGAACTGTTCCGGCGTCGTGTAGAATGTCCCGGCCACAATATTAACAAAAGAAGCGATAACCAGGATCAGAACCAGAAGGCAGAAGAGAATGAACAGTTTCTGCGCTCTTTTTCCCATGGTATCCTTGATGATTTCCCCGATTGACTTGCCGTCATGACGGATAGACGCAAACAGAGAGCCAAAATCCTGCACGCCGCCGAAGAATATTCCGCCGACGATACACCACAGGAACACCGGGACCCACCCGAACACAGACGCCTGAATCGGTCCGTTGATCGGGCCGGCGCCGGCAATCGATGAGAAATGGTGCCCCATCAGAACCTGCGGCTTCGCCGCAACATAGTCAACGCCGTCTTCCAGCGTCTGGGAGGGGACTTCCCGCTTCGGGTCGATCCCCCAGGTCTTGGCCAGCCATCCGCCGTAGCCGATGTACCCAACGGCCAGGCAGACAAGCGCGGCAACCAGAATCAATACACCTGTCATACTTTACTCCTCTTTATTCCTTTTTCAGGGATATTTATAATGCAGGCGCCCCGGACTCTCCCCTGCCCGAGGCGCTCAGATTATACACTTTTCAGATACCGCTTCAGCGTGTCGCCCGTCCGGCTGAAATACCGCCGTCCGGTGGAAAGCTCTGCCACCGCCGTCCGGCTCTCGCTCCAGCCGCGCAGACCGAACCGGTAACTCCTGTAGTGCCGGGACCTGCGGATCTGCCGCACGGCATCTGCGTCCACCTTCCACGCCAGAATCACCAGAAGCACATCCGAGTTGCGGTGGTGTGCCCCGACGTTTACGCGCGCAAGCCCCGCATCCCAGGCCTTCTCCTGAAGTTCGGTGAATTCCTCTCCGGTCAGGACCTCCCGCGTAGCAAAAAAGGCAAATTCCCTTGAATCCATCTCGGTGATCTTCGCCGACCGGATCAGCAGAAACTCTTCTCCGTGCATGCGGAATTCCGCTTCCGCGTCAAACGGCACCAGCGGCGCCTCTCGATTAATATCGTAATATCCGGCGAAAACCCGCAGAACTTTTTCAAGTCCTTCCTTAAGTTCTTCGTCGTGCTGCGCCACTTGTCTCCCCTTTCCTCCCCGCAGATCCTGGCGGATCTGCTTTTTTAAGAAAGTTTTCAAACATTTTAGCACGCCGGCATGTCCGCGTCTAGCGCACATATGCTTTTTTGTGGGCGTCACTTTAAAAAATTCCCGGCCACGGCGGATACGGCGCGTGACCGGGAGCAATTTCTTCGTCTCTGGGGAAGGCTTCCAGCTTCCTCCCTCTGAGCAGTTGAAAATATTCCGCGATTCGATTACTGGAAGATGATCGGGGCGATCACACCGGCGATTGCAACCGATGCGATGGTCACGGTCGTGAAACCGGCGACGATCAGAGTCGGCATGATCTTATTCAGAAGCTTCTCCGACTTTTCCTCATCCAGGTTGAAGCTCTCCACGACATCACGGGAGATGATCTCCGTGAGCGGATAACCGAACATGGCAGACAGTGCCGCCGACGCTCCGAGGCGCCAGTCAACGCGAAGGACCTTCGCCACAAGGGCACCGCCCAGCATCAGAGAGGCAGCTCCGATGATCAGGAAGACAATGGCCGGAGCGAGCATATTGCCGAAGGACTCCAGCGTCAGGCTGCGGAAGCTGTTCGGCAGCGTCATGACAAGGCCCATGAGCAGGAAGTTCATGTAGCCGGCCTTGCTGAGGGACTGCGGCTCCAGGAAACCAAGCTCTGTGAAAATGATACCGAAGATCAGAACCGATACGGCCGCCGGAAACTTGCCGCCCGTTGCGGCAGAAACAAGGGATCCGATCAGAGCGACAATGAGAAGACGGGCTACGATGTTGCTGCTGTCGTTCATGATCTGCGGGAAGCTCTTGATGACCTTGAAACTCGGGAAACGGCTCTTCTTGCCGTTCCCGCCCTCATTCAGATACTCACCGCTTTTTACGAGGCTGTTCGCATAGGATCTTGCCAGAAGCGAGGAGAGCGGAACAGCAAAGAAAGTCTGAAGCGAGCAAAGAAGCGAGGCAAATGCGCCGAAATCCGGCTTGCCGGCTGCCTCAGCCGCGTTCGCGACAAGGCCGGTTGCAACCAGACCTCCGGCGACCGGCGGAAGAGCACTCAACGTGTACTCTCTGCCGAACAGCGGAAGGCCGATCACCAGGAAGAACACAGCCATGACGGCCATGCCGCCCAGGCATACCACAACGGTCTTCCACTCTCTGAGCAGCTGCTTCAGCTCGATCATTGTACCGAGGTTGGTGACCAGAAGCAGAATACCAAATGAACCGATGACCGACACGACGCCGGTGTTGCTGAGCGTGTCCGACGGAAAAATTCCGGTGATGAATGCAACCAGATACACCGCGCTGAGGAACAGGGCTTCAACGATGACCCCCTTCGTCTTCTGCGCAATGACATGACCGATTGCAAAAAGCACCATGTAAACGGTTATTGCAACCAATGCGTTGTCCCAAGCCATGAAACAGATCCTCCCAAATCTTTTACTGTCCGAAGATGGTCTTGACGGCAGCTTCTGCCGGCGCATTCATCTTCAGATGCAAAGGAATTCTACTCTTTTCTGGCATCGTTTTCAATTCTAATTTAAGATTTTATTCATAATTTTAAGAATTTGTGTACATTTGCCGTGCTGGCGCACACATCTCAGAACCGGGAGCCGCCGATGCTCCCGGTCCGGATCCCGCTCCATGCCAGCTTCTTGAATGGTCCCCAGTGCTTCCAGGTGAAGGTGACCGTATCCTCATAGATCAGATGATACGGAGGAAACAGCACCCGCACGCCGCAATCCGGAATCTGTCTTGCCTGGAAGCGTCTCCCAAGCAGTTCCTCTGCTCTCCGGTCATTCATAAGCTGTACGAAGATCTCGGCGATCTCAATCTCACTGTGCTCCGCCTGCGCCACCTGCACGACAATATTTCTCTTCCCCGTTTCCTTCATATATAACAGAAGATCCGGTGCGACAACGATCTGAATATTCCGCATACTGCTTCTCCTTTTTCCAACACTATATAATACCGCTTAGTTCCGAACAAGACGGACGTGCAAGATCCCGGGTATCCGGCGTTTTGTGCGGCGTGAAGAAAACCAGCGCAAAAAATTCTAAAAAATTAGCACTCACCTCTTGACAGTGCTAACAATCCTGCTATAATGCAAGATGTAAACAGAAAGAGGGAACGAAGAGAGGAACCCGGAAGACCGAAGAGGATCCGGAAAGCTCCCGACTCCCTCCGGAAGGTTACATCATAACGCAGCAATTCAGAACAGCATCCTGAATAATTTCAAAGCAAGAAGGAGGAATGACGTATGATGTTCCCGAGTATCTTTGGTGAAAATTTGATGGATGATTGGTTTGACGATGATTTTAACGATGCATTCTTTGGCAGAAAGAATCCGCTCTACGGCAAGAACGCGGCGAGAGTCATGAAGACCGATGTTCGCGAGAATAACGGCAGCTATGATATCGAGATCGATCTCCCGGGCTTCAAGAAGGATGAGATCGCGGTACAGCTCAAGGACGGATACCTGAACATTGCCGCCGCAAAGAAACTGGATAAGGATGAAAAGGACAAGAAGAGCGGCAGACTGATCCGCCAGGAGCGTTACGCCGGCAGCCTCGCAAGAAGCTTCTATGTCGGCGATGAGCTGAAGCAGGAAGATATCCACGCAAAGTATGAGAACGGTGTTCTTTCCATCAACATTCCGAAGAAGGAAGAGCAGAAGAAAGTGGACGGCGGCAGCACGATTGCCATCGAAGGATAAGAGAGAGTCGAAACCAATTCAGGCCTGTAAGACAGGTGAGGAAGGATCCGGGGAGTGTAAGAATCCCCGGGTCCTTTTTTTGTTCACAGGCGGGATGGATTGCCCCGCCAGGAGAGCCAGAGGGCGCTTCTCAGAAGACCGTGTGCAGCAGAATCATGTAGCAGAGCGTGCCGCCCGCCATCGGCAGGACCATATTCCGCTTCCAGACGTACAGCGCCACCGTCACAAGACATGCGATGAGTTCCGGAATCCCGTGTGACGGCGACGCCATGTCGACATTGCGCAGGCAGTACACGACCAGCATACCGAATACCGCCGGGCCGAGCACCTTTCCAAGATACATGACAACCGCCGGCACTTTCCGCCCCTCCGGAAACAGCACATATGGCAGGAAACGGGTCGCCGCCGTCGCAGCCGCCACCAGCGCGAATGTGATCGTCATCTGTCCCGTGCTCATCGCTGCACCTCCTCCCGCCGCATCGCAATCGGTTTCCGGAAGATCAGAAGCAGCGCCAGAATCAGAACCATGGACGGAATCAGGAAGTCGTCCGGCCCGAAAAGAAGCCGGCACAAAAAGGAAGCGCCAAGACCTGTGATCTCAGGCACGTGATCCCGCAGACAGCCTTCCAGACGCGTGCCATCCTTCTCCCACTGGGCGAGCAGGATGACGATGAACATAGCCGTCATGACAAAGTCAAGCCCCTCCATGTCAAATGTGAGAAACCGCCCGAAAAAAGCGCCGAGCGTCGCGCCGCCCACCCAGTACATCTGATCCAGCAGCGACACCCAGAAATAAAACCAGCGACGGTCCACTCCCTCCGGCACATCTGCCCCGTAATTCACGGCAAATGTCTCGTCGCTCGTCGTGTAGATCAGATAGAATTTCTTCCAGCCGGTATTCCCGTACTTCTGCAGCATCGCCAGCCCGTAGAATAAATGCCTGGCTCCGACCATGAAGGCTGTGGCCATGGCGGACAGCGGATGAAAGGAAGACGCGAGGATCTCCACCATCAGGAACTCCATGGAACCGGTGTAGATGACCGCTGCCGTGAGCGTGGGGAGCCAGAATGGGAATCCGGCCGTCCGCATGAGAAGTCCGTATGTGACGCCCAGAAAGATATATCCCGCCATGACAGGTATCGTCAGCGGAAAGCAGGACACAAGCGCCCGCGCCGCCTTCCTCCTGCTTTTCCCTTTTATATTCTGCTCGTTCATACCGTATCTGCCTGCTCCCTCAGAAGTGGCCTGTCCGTCCGCTGTGTCCGCGGTTCTGCTATTATAACAGATTCTCCTTCGGTGCAGTCAGTACAGCTTGCATAAAACAAAGGGGCTGCTGTTATCCCTCTGGATTAACAGCAGCCCTTAATTTTCATATATCCGGAATGCCGGTTACTGATTCAGCAGCTTCTTCAGGTCTGCTTCCGGCGTGCTCACCGGACCGATGTTGTACTGATCGACGAGGATCTTCAGGACATTCGGGGAGATGAATGCCGGAAGCGACGGCCCGAGCAGGATGTTTTTGATTCCCAGATGAAGAAGCGTCAGCAGGATGCAGACAGCCTTCTGCTCATACCAGGACAGTACGAAGGAAAGCGGAAGCTCATTGACACTGCAGTTGAATGCGCCTGCGAGCGCCACGGCAATCTGGATTGCGCTGAATGCGTCATTGCACTGGCCGACATCCATGATGCGCGGGAAGCCGGCGACGGTACCCAGATCAAGGTCATTAAAGCGGTACTTTCCGCATGCAAGAGTCAGGACGATCGAATCCTCCGGGGTCTGCTTTACAAACTCCGTGTAATAGTTCCTTCCGGCTTTCGCGCCGTCGCACCCGCCGACGAGGAAGAAATGACTGATCTTGCCCGCCTTCACAGCCTCCACGATCTCGCCTGCGTGATCCAGAACGAAGTTGTGCGCAAAACCGGTCGTGACCTTGTTTCCGCCGTTGATGCCCCGCATCTCGTGGTCCTGCGGATATCCGCCGAGCTGGAGCGCCTTCTCAATGACCGGCGTGAAGTCCTTGTCCTCTCCGATATGCTGCAGGTCCGGGAAGGATACCACATCGGTCGTGAACACACGGTCTCTGTAAGAAGCTCTCGGCGGCATCAGGCAGTTCGTGGTGAAGAGGATCGGAGCCGGAATGTTGTCAAATTCCTTCTGCTGGTTCTGCCATGCCGTGCCAAAATTGCCCTTGAAATGCGGGTACTTCTTGAGTTCCGGATATGCGTGCGCCGGCAGCATCTCACCGTGCGAATAGATGTTGACCCCTTTGCCCGCTGTCTGCTCCAGGAGGAGCTTGAGATCCTTCAGGTCATGACCCGTCACGACGATGAACGGTCCCTTCTCAATCGTAAGCGGCACTTCCGTCGGCACCGGATTTCCGTAGCTCTCCGTATTGGCCTTGTCCAGCAGCGCCATGCACTTCAGATTGATCTCTCCGGTTTTAAGCACGATCGGAAGAAGCTGCTCCTGCGTCATGTCCGATCCGATGGCAAAAAGGCCTTCGGCAAAAAAGCGGTTCACATCCGGATCCTTATATCCGAGCATCCACGCGTGGTGCGCATAAGCGGCCATACCGCGCAGACCGAACAAGATCAAAGACTTCAGGGAGCGGATGTCCTCATCTGCTGTCCAGACCTGATTCATGTCAAAGTCCGCGTTTTTCCCGCACGGATCCGCGCATTCCCCGCAGCCTGCCGCCAGTTCGTCCTTCTGTTCACGGGTCAGCGTGATCTGATGGCGGATCGACTCCGCGTCAAAATTCACATTGGTGACCGTCATGAAAAGACCGTCAATCAGAAGCTGCCAGGTTCTGTCCGGAACCGCTGCGCAGCCGTCAACAGTGCGCGAAAGTCCCACGAGCGCCCCTGTGAGCTCATCCTGGAGTCTGGCGACATCCGCCGTCTTTCCGCACACACCCGCTCTTCCCGTGCAGCCCGTGCAGCCGGCTGTCTGTTCACACTGAAAGCAAAACATATCACCCATTTTCAATTCTCCTCCGAAATTGTGCAGTTTCCGCTGCCTGTCCGGCGCTTCTTCTCACCTGCTGATTCCAAAGATACTGCTCTTCTGTTACAATGTATGTGGTACAGACAACCAATCAAAACCTTTTGTCTGCTTCCGGCAAACCGGAAGAGCAGGAGAATTCCAATGTCCGATGAGAGAAAACTGAACCGCGGGGATATCGATGTGATACAACGTTCCGCTCTGTTTGCAGGGACCCGGAAAGAAGATCTGGAGTCTCTGCTCTCCTGTCTGAGCGCGCAGAAGAAGCCGTTTCAAAAGGGAGCCTGGATTCTCCCCGCCGGGGAAAAGACCGACTCCGCCGGACTTCTTCTCTCGGGAAGCGCTCACATCGAGCGCTTTGACTACTGGGGAAACCGCCATATCGTCAATGCGGTACTCCCGGGCGATGTATTCGGCGAGAGCTATGCCGCATCCCCGGAAAGTGTCCTGAATGTGAGCGTACAGGCGGATGAAGACTCATCCGTCCTGTTTCTGCAGCTAGGGAAAGTCCTGCACATGTGCAGCAGCGCCTGTGCTTTTCACAACCGTCTGATCGACAATCTCGTGATGCTTCTTGCGCGCCGGAATCTGACGCTGAACGAAAAACTGACCTGTGTCACACAGCACACCATGCGTGACAAGATCCTCTCCTACCTCTCGTCCCAGTCTGTCCGCTGCCACTCCTCCTATTTTGACATTCCTTTTGACCGTCAGCAGCTGGCAGATTACCTGAACGCCGAGCGCAGCGCCCTCTCAAAGGAACTCTCGAAACTAAAAAAAGAAGGCGTCATTGATTTTCAGAAAAATCACTTCCGCCTTCTGATACCGGTAAAACCGGAGCCGGACTGAATCAGATCAACTGGCTCGGAATCGACCGGCGGCCCCTCTTTCTGAAAAGGTCCAACTGCTTCCCAGAACGCCGCCCGTCACTTCATGACCATATTGCCATCATCCGGAAGCGTTTCTCTGCTCCCTCCTGGAGAAGTCTGATACCAGTAGCAGACACTGGTATAGTCATCATACCGCGGTCCGGTCCATCCCAGATTGTCGAATGTCATGCGCAACGACTGATGGAACCATACCGGATCCGTCAGGTGGAAGCGGTAAAACAGGAATCGCTGCTGCTGATTGTAAAACTCCCGATTGTTTCCCAGAATCGCATACATGCCCTGATACAGGCCGTAATACGTCTGGTAATCATGCTGCTCGATGTCATTTCCAAATCCGTACGCGCCGCCAAAATAATCCTCCGTCCCTGTATAGTTGATCGTCGGATAGACGTCCCCGTCCAGATAGATTTTAGGTTCTCCTTCAACAAAGCAGGTATTGTTCCCGTTTAAGCCGACCGCCAGTGTAATGCCGGCGAACCATCCTTCCGCGCCGTGTATATCGAGAGCTGTGTACGCCCTTCCGCGTGTGACTGGATGCTCCTGTCGGTAAGCGGCATGAAAATACCAGCCCTTTCCTTCCTCCCCGTCCGGAAAACCACCGCCATACGGGCAGTTCTGTCTGTGAATCGCGCCTTCGCCCCGGACTCCTTCGATCATATAGAAGAGCGTCTCCTCCTGACCGCCCCGGTTTTCCATCGTCACGAGACAGTGCCTTAGAAACGGCATGAAAAAATACGAATTCATCCCTCTTCCAGGAGCAATGCTGAGAACTGCGGATTGATAACAGGGATATCGTCCGTCCCGGTCTGTCCAGTTTTCATCGTAGGCCATCCCGAAGAAGGCAGAGACCGGCGCTTCGACTGCCGGAGTCTTCTCTCCTTCCCAGAAAATTCTCAGAATAAAGGAATGTCCCGTGTATCCCGTCATCCATATGTGCGTCAGCGCCCCCGGGCCATCCACTTGCGCGAGGACAGCAGTCTGTCCTGGCTTGATCTGGATGCAGGGGCGGAGCTTTTCACAGTCTGCTCCTCTGCTGCCTCCGCTGCGCTCTCCTGTCGGATTCTCAGCTGAAAATCCAAAGCTTGTTCGTTCCACCATCATTAATTCCCCCGTATCACTCTGTCAGATCAAAGGCAGCTGCACTCCACGCCGGACAGTCCCTCTCCCGGGTGGAATCGCACGCATTTCTCTCCGCGAAGCTCCGGGAAATCAAGTACAAAATTCACCGTACCGCCCTCGGCGCTCACTTCCAGGATGCCTCTGTCGTAGATCAGCTCTATATCATTCAGGCACGCCGGCGGCTCCATGAACTCAGTCACCAGGCCATGCCGAAACTGCAGCATCCCGGTGTCTCGGAGGCAGCGGATATGAAGCAGCTCCGTACCGCCCTCGCCGAGAAAACTGGCTGACCATGCTGTTTCTTCCGAATGACTTCCATAATAGACTCTTCTGGAATTCCACTTCTCCCGATTCACAGTCAGCCGGACCAGCATGCCCTTTCCGGCGTCCGGATCCGGAGCCAGAAAATTCTCGCCATTTCCTTCCTTTATGCAAGCTTTCTCCTGCCTGTTGATCTCCTCCGGAAGCGTCATGCAGAGAAGATACTCACCGTCCCGTCTGATAAGACTCAGCTCTCTTGGCAGGCTCATGCAACCTGTGGATCTGTCCGCAACTGTCCGGGTGCGCAGCCATGAGACAACGATGGTTCTGTCTCCGAGCCCTGAGAAGCTCTGCGCCGCATAGGGAAGCGCATTTCCTGGCAGAGCGCCCCCTGGGGTGCACAGATAAGCTCTCCTTCTTCCCTGTTCCTCATGGAACTGGTATCCATCGAATGTCCCGATATAATAAGACCCGTCTGCCGCCACAAAGGCGTATTTTGACCCGCTGACTGCGCCATTGCCATCTCGTACCGGCAGCTCAAACAGATCAGGGCACTCAAATCCCTCCTCCAGTGTTAGAAGCTGTGTCTGTCGGAAGGAAACAAGATCTTCTGACCGCCAGATGCCGAAAATATGATCAACAATCCACAGCACCATGACATACGCTCCGGTCGCCGCATGGAAAAACACCTTGGGATCCCGGCTCTCCCACCCGGAAGATGGGATCACCTCTCCGTCTTTTTTCACCAGTGTTCTGCCACCGTCAAGACTGTACGCCATGCGGATGGAAAACGGCTTGCCGTCGCTTGCCGCAGAATTGTGTCCCGCCGCCGTGTAGATATAGAGCAGAGCTTCTTTGGGCAGTCCCAGAAGCCCGCGTTCGTTCTGGAATGCGCAGCCGGAGAACATGGTTCCGTTTTCATCCGGAAAAAGAACATCTCCCATCTCCTCCCAGTGAAGCATATCCGTGCTGCGCGCATGTCCCCACGTCATGCGGTTCCACTCGATTCCATCCGGATTGTGCTGGTAATACAGCTCGTAGATTCCATCATGAAACACCAGCCCGTTCGGGTCATTGATCCACCCGTACGACGAGGCAAAATGAATATCTGGAAGAAATTTCTGTTCTGGCTGCTGATTGTGCATTTTATTTTCCCTTTCGTTCCGTCATGCGGATGCTCCACGCAATTCCCCTCCGGGCAGCGCTTCGTTTGTCATACTGCGGCTCAGGTTCCGATGGAAAAGTCTTTCACCGTGATGTCTCCGTCCGCGGCAAACCATCCGATATGACGCCCTCTGTACTGGTACATTCGGAAGCTGAGCGCCGTATCCTGGTCGACATAGAGTACGGCGGCGCTGCCGTCGATAAACAGCTCCAGCTGATATTCCCTGCCTGCTTCAAGCTGTATTGGCCGCTCCAGCTCGACCGCATACGGGAACATCTGACCTCCCTGTTCATACATACGCAACCCGCTTCGGAATTCTATTCTCCGCCGTTCCGGCTGGAATATCAGATAGTACCCGAAGTCAAACCTCTCGTCGACATGCAGAGCAAGTCCGAAGCCGGAAGGACTGCCGGAATACGAGACACGGGCGCGGATCACACACTGATCCGGAAGCTGCTGAGACAGCGCAGCGGAATACCCGCCCTGAGAGCGGCATATGACTCCATCCTCTGTTTTTCTCCAGTCCCCGGTGAGAGTTCGGATTTCAGGTGTTATGAATTCTGAGAACGCCGACTCCAGCCCCTCCGCCGGCCTTGTTCCGAGCGTTCCGTCCTCATGCTGGTGAAGCCTGTGCGCGACAATGCTCCCGCCCCAGTTATAGGTCTTGTAATCCTTGCCATAATCTTTCTCCGGATCAAATCCCCAGTTGTCCTCTCCTCTTGTGGGATTCCATCCATAAAGATATCGATTCCTTCCATCCCACATCGTCTTGGCTGCATAAAACGCCCTTCCATCAAAGGTATCCTTAAGCGGGCGGATCCAGGGCCCCCGGGGCGAGCGGCTCATTCTGTAATAGGTCTGGAATCCGTCTGTATAATTGGAATATATCAGATAGTACCAGTCTCCCATCCGGAAAAAATCCGGGCATTCATATGCAGACAGCTTCTCGTGCGGCGAGTACAGAGGTTTCTGGTAATTCCAGTGAACCAGATCCCCGGATGTACAGAGCGCCACACAGCCATTCCTTTCCGTTGCTGCGTTTTCTCTTGCAGCAAGGAGCATCCACCACGCCTGTTCCTCTTCGTTCCAGAAAACAAACGGATCACGCCAGTCCGAAGTGCGATAGATTTCTCCATCCGGCCCGAATTTTTCCTCCGGAATATCCGTCCAGCGAATCAGATCCCGGCTGACCGCGTGCCTTGCCCACTGCGCGGCAGGTGCATTGTCGAATGTGCAGTAGAACATATGATATATCCCGTTGACGCGGATTACAGAACCTGTTCCTCCGTCGATATGTACCGGTTCCTCCGCAAAATTCCGGTTGTCTGTGGTGACAATCCGATGCCACCCGCGGATGACCTTGTCCTTCGGGGCATCCGGATTCCAGTTTTTCAGATAATACCCCTCAAAGCGTCTGGTCTCTTCGTTGTAAAATGGTATCACATCGCCTGCTTTTGCATATTCTGGTGTATAAAACAGTTCCATATTTTCTACTTTCCTCCGTGCTCACATCTCTTGCGATCATCCGGCATGACCCTGTAAATCCTATGAGTTATTTGTTCAGCTAATGGAAACATGCCGGTATGCCGTCATTTAATCTCTTTTATTATTCCTGCATTCCTGGGGCGTCACATGATACTTAAGCCTGAAGATTTTCCCAAAATAAGCTGGATTGTTATATCCACACTTTTCTGCGATATCATATATTTTCATCTCCGAGCCTTCGATTAAATGCTTCGCCGTCTCCATACGTATATTTTCTATATATTCGTGTATGCCAACGCCCTCCAGCTGCTTAAACATCCTGGAAACATATGATGGATTGAATCCTATGCATTGCCCTATTTTATTCAAAGAGAGATCACCCGAGACATTGTTCAGGACATATGACTTAATCTTCTGAACCATACCATATTCCGAATCCAGTTTCTGCTCGTGACAGCAGACACTGATCTTATCGATCAGATCCTCCAGATAAACGCGCTCATCGTGCCAGGTACTGAATTCTCCAGGTTCAAATAGATTGATGAGCTGGAACTGAGAGGCAAGTTTGATTCTAAGATTCATCTTGTTGATAAACTCAATCAGTTGGATCTCTATTGAGCGAAACAGCTCTAGCGCGTAAAAAGAATGCCTGGGGGCGTCTTCAAAATCCGATAATATTTTATGAACAGAATTCTTGTATGCCTTAAAATTCTGGCTCTCAAGATACTGCATGGACATCGTGATTTTCGCAGACGATAGAGGAAATGCATTCTCAATATTCTGAGGTTCTCCGTTGAATACAATCTGACCATCTGTAATACTTTCTTCTATCAGAACAATCGGGCTTGTATCAACCATCATCTGCCCTATATATTTTGACAGCCGGTTGAAGGTGTTCTCCCATTTTGTCCAGGTAATAAGGTGACTGCCAATGATAAAGGACAGATTTGAATTCAGGTCTCTGCTTATCATGGTCTGAATTTCACCAAGACTTGAGAACAATACATTAATGATTGACTCCCTTTCTCCCTCCAGCAGCCATACACAGGTATTGTTATAAAATGTAGTCTCAATCCCTTTAAGATGCGTTCCGAAGATTTTCGTGATCATTTGAGAAATTGTTACGATCAGTTTTTCCGCGACATTGTAGGGCATTTTCAGAGTTGGTTTGCCGAGTATCATTAACGCTTTGGCGTTTTCCTCTCCGTAATCAAAATCCTCTATCCCTACCAGGGCCGTTGACAGTTGTTCTTTTGTACTAATTCCCCCGGACAGGATTTCATTAAGAACCTGCTGCCTGTATATGGGAGCCATGAACGAGAGATAGCGCTCCGTACGATCATATTCTCTCTGAAAGCGCATATCGGAATTGATCCGATCCAATGCGTTTTTCACGGCATCCAGGAGAATTTCATCGCCTTCTGTCTTGAGAACAAAATAATCTATCTCCTGATTGACAGCCTGATAGCAATATTCAAAGTCATTGTACCCGGTAAGGTATATAACTCTGATAGATGGATCTATCTCTTTCATCTGCCTGACCATCTCGATACCTGTCATCTCAGGCATTCGTATATCCGTAACAATAAGGTTATACTTTTCTGACTTAAATAAACGCAGGGCCTTCACCGGGTGATAGCAATTATCCACCATCGCTATAGAGGAAAACTTATCCGCCAGAAATTCACGTATGTCGTCAGAAAATATCATCTCATCATCAACTACCAGTATTCTTAATTTTGTGTACATAAGATGTATTTATTCCACCGTCATCCGATATCACGCATCACAAAGGTATCCGCATCGTCACACACAGTCCGCCAAGTTCGGATCGGCTGACCTGAAGAGATTTGCTTGTGTGAAAATATATATCCATTCTATTAGAAATGTTGACTAGTGAGGTTACTTTTTTACCCTTGGAATCTGTCAGTCTCTTGTCGAGCTTCTCAACATCCTCATCACTGATATGCCCGGAATTCTCTATCCGGATATATAAATAGCCATCCCTTTCAAAATACGAGACGCGTATTTTAAGAATCTCATTCTCATCAAGCACGGAATATGCGTATTTAAAAATATTCTCAAGGATCGGCTGGATGACGATTCTGGGAACAAAAATATATGTATATTGTTCCGGCAGCTCATCGAAACGGACATCAATCCTTTCTTCAAATCGATATTTCTGAATGGATGTATATGTCCTGGCATAATTAATCTCATCCTTCAGAAGCTTATCCGTCTCAGCATCTCTTGTAATGTATTTAAAAAGATTTCCCAGGCTTTTACATATATACAGACTGTTTTCCCAATCTTTCTTCCTGATAAATCTGTACAGTAAAAAGTAGCTGTTATAAATAAAATGCGTGTTGATCTGAGCCTGCAGATGCCTGTAAGCTTCCTGATTGATCAGGATCTCCTGCTTCATTTCCCTGGTCACCAGCAGATCTAACTTTTCGACCATTCTGTTAAAGCTTAAATACAAAGCCTTAAACACTTCATTCTGACTGTTATCAATTGGAATGCGATAGGAAAACTCCTCATTGTTGATTTTTCCAAACGCCGTATTGAGGAGCTTTTCCAGCGGCTTAATCAGGTTTTTATAAAAAATAAAAAATACAGTGATTATTGCTCCAATTACTGTAACCATCATCCACCGATGATCCGCACGAGATTCTTTCTCGATCAGCATCAGTGGTTTCTTGCACAAATAATATGTGAGATGAATGGTCGGATCAGACTCCTTTATATAAGAAAAATAATCCTTCGTATTTATTTCTGGTTCTGTTTGGGCACTTCGAAATTCCTGCCCATCATATATATATGAACAACTATCACCTCCAATCCCCGTCAGAATAATAATATCTTCTGCAGTTAATCTTGAATAATCAAGCTCATGAACCAACTCGTTCAGATCGACAGAAACCATCATCACAGATATTGGGCGATTGTTGACAGGAGAATCCCCAAAGGTGACCTGACTCAGCAGAATTTCATTTTCTTTGAAACTGATGTTCTGTCCAGGCTGAAGATGTCCGGGAAGTTCAATGGATCTGGAAAAGTCATACCCATCCTCATCTATAACCAGCTGCTGCTCAGGAAAATAAAAGCGCACGTCATCTAACAGATGGTTTTCATTGATCAGGCGCAGGCACTCCATTTCAAGATGTCTGAGCAGCTGATCCTTTTCATGTGAGTTTAAATGGTTATAACTCACGTAGATATCCGACACCACTGGATCTCTGTACACCAGAGAACTCACACGGACAATTTCTCTGAACTGTTCGCATAAATTCTTATAAAGGTAATTCAGCCTTTCTTCCTGCTCGTTTTGATATAGCTGATAATATCTCTCGCGGAAACGGGCGCTTGAAATCTGACTAAATGAAATTTCCACGACTACAAGCATCGCGAAAATAACGCCCAGCCATTTCAAGGCGAAACGAACAAAACTATTTCTGCCATCAGCCGTCATGCCAACTCCTTCATCAGAATTATGCCACGCTCCTGATTCATCGGGTGATCAATCTCTGGCCACTGACTGTAACGCTTCCTTCCTCAACAAACGTGCCCGTCAGTTTTGGCTCAAAATCATAGCACCGCGACGACAGAGCTGTATCATTTACATAAAATAACTGTATATTGCCGGAAAGAACCATCTTTACATGAACCCGATAGTCCATGTACTCAAACGGTCTCTCCTCAATAAAGGATTGATCGCCATCAATTCTAAAATACTGATCGACATAGAATCTGTGGCGGCGAAGGTCGAGTACAAGCTGGCACCATTTATGCATGCTCTCATCCTCCGCGATCAAAATCCCGACTCTTCTGGTCCCCGCAGACCATGCTATATCCGCTTCATAAAGGCACGGTCCATTAAGCTCTGCCGTTTTCGCCTCTGCGCGCCCCGCCTCTGAACAGCCGGAAATCTCTCCGTCATGCTCGGAAAACTGACCCGTTAATGCAGAGAAGGCAAGCGGCTGCTGCTTGTCAAAAGACTTGTATACAGTCTCCGGAAGTGTTACTCCAAGCGATCCATTCTTTCTCTGTATGAGCTGATGTACCATTAGAGAACCGCCCCAGATGAGCTTCCCGCTGTTTGACGCATGTTCTCTGACGGCCTGCCATCCCACCAGGTATCTCTTCCGACCATCCGATACAGTTTTGGCCGCATAGAGCTGTCTGCCATCAAACATATCATCAGCCGGGCTATAGTATGGACCATATAATGAATCCGCAATCCGGTATCTTGTTTCCCACCAGTTTGAATAATTAGAAAAAACAAGATATCTCTTTCCATTCATCTCAAATGTATCATTACATTCATTCGTTATATAGGTGCCGGGAGAATATATGATTCTTGAAAAATGCCAGTCTGCGACATCTGATGATTCATAGAGCACCGTGCATCCAGAACGATTATAAACGCCGTCTTTCATTGTTGCTGTTATAAGCAGGCCGTACTGTCCTTCCGCGATTGTAATGACTTGTGGATCACGCCAATGCCTGTTTCCAAACCGTGTCTCGTCAATTGTCAATTCAAAATTTCTGTCTTTTTCCCAGGCGTAAGGATTTTTCCCAACCGCTCTTAATACAACCTGCTCCCGTTCACCGGTCTTTCTGTACCTTTCTTCATTAAATCCGGTGTAATAAAAGTAATATGTGTCCTGATAATGAAATACACTGCCCGTGCCAATATGCCAGTCCTGATCATTTTCCGTTCCCGGGTGCAGGACTACAACCGGGTCTGTAAATGTTATAAAATCTTCCGTCACTGTCAGCATTACACCATGCGCATTCAGATAGTACAAGTAGTACCTGCCATCTTCAAAAAAAGGCATGAAATCGCCGCACATGTCATGACCAGAATTGTCTTTTGTCTGCGGAACTGTGCTGTAAAAAACATCATCTTTCATTCTGTAAGCTCCTGTCAGCAGTAAAGAGGGATACAGCGCTAACCGTATCCCTTTGTTAAATATGTTCGGTTTACTTAGAAAGATCGGCAAATGTAGTATTGTACCAGTTATTAACCTCTGTCGTGATCTGATCTCCGCCCAGCTGTTTCCACTGATCTACAAAACCATCGAAAGCACTTGGATCGCTGGTACCCATGATGGTATTAACATATGTCTCAGCTTCAAGCTTATCAAGAGAGGACAGATTCGACTTCATAGTAGGTGTCGGCGCTCCAAAGAATACAGATGATACGAGCTTGTCATTCGCCTTGTAATCATTAATGATTGTATTCCAGCTGCCTTCCGGCCCGATGAATTTATAATAATTCCATCCCACCGGATCATCGTGTCCATTCATTCCGTTATCAATAAACTGCTTAATGGCCTTATAGTACCTTGCCGCTTCCGGATGAATCTTATCAACTGTCGTCTCTCCATCCAGTGTTGCCTTGATCTCAGCATAGTAGGTGTTACATTTCTGGATGGCTGGGTCCATGCCAAAGGCGGCAACTGCAGCGAAATTGACACCCGTTTTCGGATCAACGCCGAAAGTGTTCAATGTCTCCTCCGTGGAATCAAGAGAGTTGATCTTGTCTTGGAATGCATTGGCAATTTTGATCAGTGCTTCCGGATGCTTGCAGTTGGCATTCACCGCAAAGTATCTGCTGATGCGAACATATGTCGCCGGTTTGGCCGGCTTATCTGTTGCAGAGACTATCGGATAGCACTGCCAGTCGGCATTCGGGTCATTTTCCACGCAGCTCTTCGTGGCGCCCCACGGAATTCCCTCATTGCCATAGAACATTCCAACTTTACCAGAAGCAATGTCCTCCCCAAGCTTAGTTGCGTCTTTAACTCCAAATTCAGGATCAATCAAGCCGTCCTTATACATCTGAGAGAGCTGAGCAAGGGCTTGCTTAGCCCCCGGCATGATTCCGGAGTAAGAAATCTTGCCACTGTCATCCTTGATCCATGCCCGTGGATAAGCACCATATGCGGCGAAGAAACCATCAAAGCTGCCCGGGCTCGCTCCACTCTCTGTCACGATATCTTTCTGGAAGCCAATACCCCAGGTATCCTCCGCTCCATCGCCATCCGGATCGTTGAATCGGAAAGCCTTGGCGACATCAAGTAATTCGTCCATTGTAGTAGGCGCTTCAAGATTCAGTGCCTTCAGCCAGTCTGTGCGGATCCACAGAAGATCTCCTGTGCCATCAGCTGCAGCAAGCTGAGGAATACCATAGAGCTTCCCATCAATCTTGCCGCTGGCAAGCTGAACGCCGCCGTCTACTTCTATCGTCTGTTTGAGGAGATCCGAAGCATTGTCCTCATATACCTGGGAAAGATCCGCCAGCTTTCCAGCTGCCGCAAGATCCTGAAACTGTGATGGCGACAGATCCATAATGTCTGGCAGGCTATTCGAGGCAATCGCCATAGACATCTTCTGGTCATAATCGTCGCCGGCGGCTGCCACCTTATAGTCCAATGTTATACCCAGCGAATCCCGGTAATATCTGGTCCATACATTATCGTTAAAACTGTCATTGCCTAAAAACTTCTCATCGCCATTCGTCTTATGCATATAGGTGACTGTATATGCATCTTCCCGGCCTGCTGCGCCAGATGATGTTCCTGCGCCGGGGGAACTCGCTGGCGTGTTTCCTGCGGATTGCCCGCATCCAACTAATGAGGCAGCAATCGTCGCTGCTGCTACGCCCTTCAAGATTCTTGTTTTCATATACCCTCCTTGTATTAATAATATCTCCTGATTAACACATATCGACTGATATGGGCGTGGTACTGTGCCGGTTACTCTTTAACGCTTCCCATAACAACGCCTGAAACAAAATATCTTTGCAAGAAAGGATAAATAGCTAATATTGGAACCGTGCATATCAATATGAGCGCTCCTTTGATACCTCTTCCTGTAATTTCCCATAGATTAGGATTGAGCATGAGTTCCTGCGTGCTGATTTTCGTAATATCAAATTTAAGCACTACCGACTGTAAATATGTCATCAGCGGATACTTTTCCGGTAAATTCATATAGATCATGCCGTCAAACCATGCATTCCAATGACCGACAATTATGAATAAGGATACCGTTGCTATGGAAGGCTTCGCCATCGGCAGATAAACCCTGGTCATTATCTGATGCCAGTTTGCTCCATCTATTAATGCCGCTTCCTCTATTGCCTTAGGCAGTCCCCGGAAATAATTCATCATCAGGAGAACACAGAACATCTGTATGGAGTCCGGCAAGATCAGTGAAAAAATATTATTTATAAGATGAAGCCTGCTGACAACCAGATATGTAGGGATCAACCCGCCATTAAAAACCATCGGCACCAGGAAAAACCATGCATAATACTTTCTGCACCGAAATATTCTCGGGTCATCCTTGGAAAGCGGATACGCAACGCTGATCGTAAGTGCCAGGTCTATTGCCCATCCCAGCGTCACACGCAATAAAGTGATAATAAAGGACTGGTAAATCTGCTTATCGCCAAAGATATATTCGTATGCCGCCGTATTAAATTGTTTTGGCCAGAATAAAACAGCGTTGGCATCAACCATTGTCTTGGAGCTGAAAGAAACGGCCAGAAGATTGATTATCGGAGCTATGCAAGTCAGACTCAGAAAGCCCAGGAAGATATATATTATCAATGACGATACCGTAAATCTCTTTTTCATATCATCACCCCTGCTTAAAACACCTTATATCCAGTAAACTTGTCAGCGATTTTATATCCCAGTACGATAAGAACGAAAGAAATTACAGACTTGAACAAGCCTACCGCTGTCGCTAGATCAAATCGAGCCTGTACAAGACCTATCCTGTAGACATATGTATCTATAATGTCGCCTGTTGAATATACCTGAGGACTGTAGAGATTAAACACTTGTTCGAATCCAGCCTGTAATACATTTCCTACGCTGAGAACCATCATAAGAAGAATCATCGGAAGGATTCCCGGAATTGTGACATGCAGAATCTGCTGGAACCTGTTTGCGCCGTCCATTTTTGCCGCTTCATAATACTCGGGATTGATTGCTGTGATTGCAGACAGGTAAACAATTGTCCCCCACCCCAGCTCTTTCCATATATCTGTCACTGCCAGAGTGTAAGGAAAGACCTTTGGATCACCTAGAAAAAATACGGGATTCCCTCCCAGAGAAGTGATCAGTTTATTGACAAGACCACCCGTTGGAGAAAGAATATCAATAAAAATTCCAGCAAGAGCAGCCCAGGAAATGAAATGCGGTAAATAGAGAACTGTCTGGACCGTTTTCTTATATAACGGATGCAGAATTTCGTTGATAAGCAGCGCAATAATTACCGGAAAGATCAAATTGCCAATCAATTTCATGACTGCAATAAATATAGTATTCCAGATTACACTTTTGAATCCCGGCAGTGAAAACAAATATCTGTAATTTTCAAAGCCAATCCATTGTTGATCAAACAGCCCTTTAAGCGGGTCATACCGCTCAAATGCCATTGTTATACCTAAATAAGGTATATATTTGAATATGATTACAATGACAGCCGCAGGTAACAATAATGCATGAAAAAAAAGCTCTTTTTTAAACCAGTTGTTTTTTTTCATATTAGTCCCCTCCCGTTAAAACCATTCTAGCAACCATATAATTGGCAAAAAATATCAATCTTTTTACTTGCATACTAAAATCAATACTTCCTTAGCCGGGCAACCTATATTCGTATGAAATGGAGAAAGACTGGAAGCCTTGATAAGAGGACAATGAAATGTCAGAAAAACGGATAAGCCCCGCCGGATACTGCTGCAGCTTTAAAAGCCGCGTGAAGCAGTGTTCCCGACTTGAACGTGGGGCTTGAAGCCATTTCGAAAAAAACCTGAAGCGTGAGAAGTGCTATGGCAGCGCTGTTAGTTAAGCCTTACGTTAAAAAAGAAAGGCAATCAACCCCATACCGCTTGTCAGAGCGTGCCTGAATCCGGAGGTGGTTCATACCGGCGGAATCCTGATAAAAATCGTGTCCAGTCACATCTGGAAACTTGACGCCAAGCAACTGCCTGCATAATACATTGGCTGAAGCCATCTTGGATACTCCCTTGTGTAAAGGTTTGGACGCTAATACAACACCAGAACACAGGGGCTTTTCAATATAAAACTGTCTACTCAAGAGGCATGATTACCAGCTATCATGCCAGGATCCTTACTTTTTATCCGATCGCACACGATCCTGTCATTGCAGACCGCATCACCTCTTGCGATCGTGTGTTCCCGGTGCAGGCTCTCATCAAAATGAGCCTTCCAGGTCACAGGGGACTTTTCGTCGCTTCCGGCGTCGTACCACTTCTCGTATTTTTTCATCTCCCTATCCTCCGGCGTGAGCTTCTCCCCGTACCGAGCCATGCGGCGACAAAGACGCAGGCACAAAATAGGCGTTAGGCGCCATCGGGTTGCAGCGCCCAGCAAAGATTGTTTTGCTTCCCGCTGCAATCTCACTTTCTTGCCAGCACTGTGATCCAGGGTTTGTTCGGGTGATGTTCTTTCGTGACCTCCGAGAAGCCCGCTTTATTCAGCGCTGCCTCGATCTGCTCCGGGGTATAGCAGATCATACCGTCTATGATCTGCTCGAACTTCCGGCCGGTGGCATCCATGCCGTCCGACTCGTTGCAGATGAGGAAGTACCCTCCCTGCTTCAAGGCCTTCGCCACCTGCGCAAAGCATCTTTCAAGCCCCGGCCAGAAATAAATAGTCTCAAAGGCAGTGGCAAGGTCTAAGCTTCCGGCCTCAAAAGGCAGGTCCGACACATCGCACTGCTGTACCCTGCATCGTCCGCAGGCTGTCATCGCTTTGTTATATTCCTTCGTCTTTTTCACAGAAAGCGGCGAGTAGTCGATCGCCGTCACTCGGGCGCCCGGAAAGCGTTTCAGCAGTTCTCCGGCGTTTCGCCCGGCGCCGCAGCCAAGCTCCATGATTTCCTGCGGCGTAATACCGGGCAAGTGCCCCATCCCCCAGTCGGCAAGCCTGGCATGCCCGGAATTCATCCCACAGATCATCAGGCCGCCAAGTCTTCCTTCGGGCTTTCGTGTCTGATTGAAATATCTCCTTAAAAGTCCCAATGGCTCCCCTCCTGATCGTATACCCTGAAACGCCTGGCACTCTCTGCCGTAAAAAAGTGCTGATCCCTGCAGCACAGAGGATCCGTACTCTGCGTCCCGTGAGTCTGAGGCTTCCACCGGCAGCAAGATCGCTTTTCCGATCTATGGTTAGTCTTATATTACTTTAAATGTATTCTACGCCTGGTCGGTTGTCAAGAAGTATTCCAATTGGTTCCATACCCCTATCTGCCACTCGAAGGATATAAAATCCCCCGGTAGATCTCCCGGTCGCTGTCCTTAAACACATTGAAAATGACGCGGCGCACAGAAGTCCCCGGATGTGCATCAAGCCAGCCTCTTACCGTACGCACGGCGATTTCCGCCGCCTTGTCCTGCGGAAAATGGAAAACGCCGGTGGAAATGCAGCAGAACGCAACCGATTCCAGCTGATGACCGGAGGCTGTGGAAAGAACCGACCGATAACAGGAAGCCAGCATCTCCTTATCCTTCCCGGTGAGCCATCCGGACACAATCGGTCCAACCGTATGAATCACATAGCGCGCGGGAAGGTTATATCCCGGCGTGATCTTTGCCGCTCCGGTCTCTTCCTCATGACCCTGCGCTTTCATGATCTGATAACACGTTTCCCGCAGTTCTACACCTGCCATAGTGTGAATCATGTTGTCAATGCAGCCATG
>OCTW013373336.1_pt1 | contig 36562 bp, 23 predicted proteins | sample 1539671 | NCBI WGS metagenome assembly OCTW01 (sample SAMN02144230, study PRJEB22623) | gut metagenome | biome: sheep rumen | host: Ovis aries | place: New Zealand
AGAGCCTTCAGCACTATAGTCTGAACTCCTGTAACTCCTGAACTCCTGAACTCCAAGAAGTTGAGCGAATGCGAAACTTGAATTATCTTAAAAAACCAAGCCCTGTTATGATGGAAGGCGAATACCCTATCAGCGGAAAACGGAACGGAAGACTGTTCTTTGACTACCTCCCCGAGATCAACTATGCCATGGTGCTCAACGATGTGGCCACCTGCGTGCGCTGCATTGTTCAGAACGACGACGCGCGCGACTGGACGTCCGTGCGGCTCTCCGTAGGCGGCGACATGATTCGTCCCTGCGAGGTGTACATGGAGAAGATAAGTGCCGGGCAGCGCCTGCAGCTCGACAATCTGAAAATAGAGCCCGACAGCAGCAAGCTGCTCACCCTCACCGAGCGCGTGCACACCAGCTTCGCCCTGAAGGCGACGGCCGGCGACGGCGATGTGATGGTGGACAAGACATTCGACATCGACCTGCTGCCCTTCGACCACTGGCCGGGCATCGGCATCATGCCGTCGCTGCTGGCGGCGTTTGTGGTGCCCAATCATCCGTCGCTGGCACCGGTGGCCGTGGAGGCATCGAAGTACCTGGAGAAATGGACCGGCGACTCATCGCTCGACGCCTATCAGACACAGGACCGCCAACGGGCGCGCCTTCAGGTGGCTGCCGTGTTTGAAGCCCTGCGCAGTCAGGGACTCGTCTACAGCGAACCACCGGCATCGTTTGAGCAGACCGGACAGCGCGTCCGACTGGCCGACCGCGTGCTCGCCGAGAAACTGGGCACCTGTCTGGACACCACCCTGCTCTTCGCATCGGCGGTGGAGAGCATCGGCCTCCACCCCATCGTCGTCGTGCTGCGCGGACATGCCCTCCTCGGTGTGTGGCTCACGGAGCAGTTCTACTCTCAGAACGTGGGCGACGACGCAGCCTATCTGCTGAAGCAGTCGGCCGACGGCATTCACGACATGGTGCTCATTGAGACCACCGCACTGACGAGCACACGGCCGCTCAGTTTCGACGAGGCTACCGAACAGGGCGAGAAGGCGGTGCGACAGGGCTCCGACATGACGGTGTTCGTCGACATCATGCGCTGTCGCCTCAGCAAGATACGGCCTTTGCCGCAGCTCACCCGACAGGCCGACGGCACCATGGCCGCCATCGAGACTGACCCACACGAGCATGCCACCGACGAGATACGCCAGCACGACCACTACGCCCTCCACCTCGATCAGACAGACACCCCGCTCACGAAGCAGACCATCTGGGAGCGCAAGCTGCTGGACTTCTCGCTGCGCAACAACCTCATCAACTGCCGCATGGGCCGACGTGTGGTGCCCTTCGTGTCGTTCTCCATCGACACCCTCGAGGACAATATGCACGCAGGCATAGACTACGGCGTGGTTCCTTTCCCGAAGAAAGTCATCGAACCCGTCGACAAGGGCATCTACGACAGCAAGCTGCAGGCCGCCGACCTCAAGGAAATGGTGGCGTCGGAAATCAAGGACAACCACAACCTCGTGTCGTACCTCTCGGAAGGGGAACTCAACACCGCCCTGAAATTCATCTACCGCGCATCGCGCAACTCTCTCGAGGAGAACGGTGCCAACACGCTCTTCCTGGCCATCGGCATGCTGAAATGGTTTGAAAACGACAAGAGCGTACTGCCCCGCTACGCGCCGCTGCTGCTCATGCCCGTGGACATCATCAGGAAGAGCGGACAGAAATACATCCTCCGCACACGCGACGAGGACACCATGATGAACATCACCCTCGTGGAACTGCTCAGACAACAGTTCAAGATCAACATCAGCGTGCTCGACGTGCTGCCCGAAGACGACAGCGGCATCAACGTGAACCTGGTGCTGGCCACCATTCGTGAGTCCATCAAGAACATGAACCGATGGGACGTCATGGAGGAGACCATGCTCGGACTCTTCTCGTTCACCAAGTTCGTGATGTGGAACGACATCCACAACAACGCCGAGCTGCTCAAGCAGAACGAGGTGGTGAAGAGTCTCGTGGAGGGGCGCGTGGCACTCACCGGTACCGACGATGTGGTCGACGCTCGCATCATCGACCGCCAGTCCGCGCCGTCAGACTTCTCCATTCCCGTAGACGTGGACTCCTCGCAGCTTGAGGCTGTCGTGGAGAGCGGCAGGGGCAAGAGCTTCATCCTCTACGGACCGCCGGGAACGGGCAAGAGCCAGACCATCACCAACATGATTGCCAACGCGCTCTACCAGAACAAGCGGGTGCTCTTCGTGGCCGAGAAAATGGCGGCCCTGCAGGTGGTGCAGAAACGACTGGCCAAGCTCGGCCTCGACCCCTTCTGCCTGGAACTCCACTCCAACAAGGTCACCAAGTCGCACTTCCTCGGCCAGATGCAGAAGGCGCTCGACGTGGTGCACATCAAGGAGCCCGAACAATACAAGGTCATGAGCGAGCGGCTCTTCGAGCATCGTCAGCAGCTCATCGGCTACATTGAGAAACTACACAAGAAACAGCCGTCGGGGTTCTCGCTCTACGACTGCATATCGCGTTACCTGGCCATCGAAGGCGACGAGATTGGCGAGGCTTTGCCTAAGCCGCAGGTCGTCACGCGTGAGAAACTGGAGAAGTGGATAGAAGACACCGAGGCACTGCAGACGGTGTTCCAGATAACGGGAACGCCTGCCGACCATCCGCTCAGCGGACTCCTGCCCAAGGACTACTCGCAGCAGGCGGCCGCATCCATCGCCCAACTGCTGCGCGCCTTCCGACAGGAATACACCGCCACCAAGAACGCCGCACAGGCGCTGCCCATCGCGCTGTCGCTCTCCGACAAGGACCTCGCATGGGCGTCGACCGCGCAGAAAGCCTGTCAGCAACTGCCACAGCAGGGAGCCCTGCAGTTCCTCCAGATGAGCGCCGACCAGATGATGGCGCAGTGGAACGAGGTCAACAACAAATGGTTCCTGCCGAGGTTCTTCGCACGGCGCTCATTCACCAAGGGCTTCCGGCAGTATTTTGCCAACATCGGTTTCAACGACATTCCGCAGGTCATCGACCAGCAGAAGACGTTCAACCAGCTGCTGCAGGACTACTGCATGAGCCACAACGCCAATTTCGCTCAGGTGCAACAGGCGCTTTTCGCCTCCGACCGTCTCTCCGTGCTCGACCAGTTCACCGCCCAGGTGCAGAAGCTGTGGAACCTGCAGGGCGAACTGCTGAAGCATACCGACATCGACCTCGCCATAGGCTCCCACCGACAGCCACTGTCAAGGGTGGACACGCTCAACGGCCAGATAGACCGATGGCTCAGTGGCCTCGGCAGCATCAAGGACTGGACGCTGTGGAGCGACCGCAAGCGACAGATGGAGCAGCAGGGACTCTCCTGCCTCACCAAGTACATCGAGCGCGAGGCACCATCGCCCCATCAGGCGGCACTGGCCCTGCAGAAAGGACTCTACCACCTGCTCACCATCGACTCCGTGGAGCGCGACCCCGAGCTGGCACGCTTCAACGGACTGCTCTTCGAGGAGCTCGTCGACAAGTACAAGCAGGAGACCTATCTCTTCCAGAACCTCTCCAAGGAGGAGCTCTACTGCCGGCTTGCTTCGCGCATTCCGTCGCAGACCATGGCGGCAACGGCCAACTCGGAGATGGGCATCCTCAAGCGCAACATCGCCAACAACGGACGCGGCACGAGCATCCGCAAGATCATCGACCAGATACCGTCGCTCCTGCCCAAGCTGTGCCCCTGCATGCTCATGAGCCCCATCTCGGTGGCGCAGTACATCGATATGGCGGGCGAGAAGTTCGACCTCGTCATCTTCGACGAGGCATCGCAGATGCCCACCAGCGAAGCCATAGGTGCCATCGCACGCGGCAAGGCGCTCATCTGCGTGGGCGACCCCAAACAAATGCCGCCCACCAGCTTCTTCTCCACACAGCAGGTGGACGAGGAGGAAGCCGAGATTGACGACATGGAGAGCATCCTCGACGACTGCATCACCCTGTCCATGCCCGGTCACTATCTCTCCTGGCACTACCGCTCGAAGCACGAATCGCTCATTGCCTTCTCCAATAGCCAGTACTACGAGGGCAAGCTCCACACCTTCCCATCCGTCGACGACCGCCTGCGCAAGGTGAGTCTCGTCAGCGTGGAAGGCACCTACGACAAGGGGCGCACGCGTTCCAACCTCGCCGAGGCACAGGCCATCGTCAGCGAGGTGGTGCGACGCCTCAGCGATCCCGAGCTCTCCAAGCTCAGCATCGGCATCGTCAGCTTCAGCAAGGTACAGCAGGACCTCATCGAAGACGTACTCATCGAGGAGCTCGCCAAGAGTCCCGAGCTCGAGCGCAAGGCCTACGAGGTGGAGGAGCCCATCTTCATCAAGAACCTTGAGAACGTGCAAGGCGACGAACGCGACGTCATCCTCTTCAGTGTGGGCTACGGTCCCGACAAGCAGGGCAACGTGTCCATGAACTTCGGACCGCTCAACAACGAGGGCGGCGAACGGCGCCTTAACGTGGCTGTCAGTCGCGCACGCTACGAGATGATTGTCTACGCCACCCTGCGCCCCGAGCAAATCGACCTCAAGCGCAGTCAGGCCAAGGGCGTCGAAGGTCTCAAGAAGTTCCTCGAGTTCGCAGCCACCGGACACATTGTCACCAGCGCCCAGCAGCTCTCCATGAGCGACCATGTGGCAGCACAGGAGCAGCAGCGCGCCTCCACCTTCAACGAGCTCATCGCCGAGGAGCTGCGCAACAACGGCTACGAGGTGGAGACACTCGTGGGACGCTCGCAGTTCAAGATTGACATCGCCGTCGTAGACCCCGACAACCCCAACAACTACATCCTCGGCATCCTCTGCGACGGTAAGAACTACTATGAGACGAAGACCACGCGCGACCGCGAGATTGTGCAGCCGGGCGTCCTTGCAGGGCTCCACTGGAACGTCATGCGCATCTGGGCTGTCGACTGGTACGAGCACCGCGAGCAGGTCATGGACCGCATCCTCAAGCGTCTCACCGACATCCGCAACAACGTCGCCATCGAGGCCGCGCCGTCGGAGGCGCTCAAGGCACAGGCCAGCAAGGCGTTCCAGGTGCCCGAGGGACAGCAGGTGGTCACCACCGACAACGACCGTCAGCTCCCCTACCGCATGGCAAAGCTCGACAAGACGAAGCTGAAGTTCGACGAGCGTAACGAAACCCTCCGCCAGCGCGCCACCGCACGCATCAAGACACTGCTGGCCGAGGAACAGCCCATCACCAACCAGCTCGTCTACAAACGCATGGCCGAATACTTCGGCATCGCACGCGCCGGACAGCGCGTACAGGAGTATCTCGACGTCATTCTCATGGCCAATGCCTACATGGACCCGCTCTCCGACAACCACACCGCCATCTACTGGCTCGACCGCGACACCGCCGCCAACTACATCTGCTATCGCACCGGCGGCGACCGTGACCCGCAGGACATCCCCGTCGTCGAGGCCATCAACGCCGTGCGCCATGTCGTCGAGCAGAACATCTCTGTGCCCACCGACGAGCTCAAGCGCGTCACCGCTCAGCTCCTCGGATTTACACGCCGAGGTGCCAAAATCGATGCACTCACCGAGAAGGCCGTCGCCATTCTCCTGCAACGACAAGAGCTCAGCGAAGCCGATGGGCGCATATCACTGAAAAACCAATAACTATAGATTCTTCTTCGGACCTCACTCTCCCCTAAACAGGGGAGTTGGAGGGGTCCAATTCTTTATTTATTAACCCTTTAATTTATTCTCTAATGAACAAAAACCTAAAGAAAACAATGCTTAGCCTGCTGGTAGCAGTGCTTGGCGTAATGACCGTGTTTACAGCTTGTGGCCCTCAGGACCTCACCGGCCTTGTGGAAGAGCTCAACTCACAGTGCCCTGTCAAGCAGGACCCCATGACCATTGAGAGCGCAGCCATTCAGGACAACAACGTTGTAGTGACCTTCAGCGTTCCCGCTGATCAGATTCCCATCTCCATGCTCAATGCCGTTCCCGGAGCTGCCGAGACCATGAAGGCACAGCTCTTACCCACACTGGGCGATGGCGACTTCAAGGACATCGCTGAGATGTGCGTACAAGAGAACAAAGGCTTCACCTTCGTGCTCCAGAACACCAAGGATGGAGACAAATTCTCGCTCGCCTACACGCCTGAAGACATGAAACAGGCACTCGGCAAATAACGCCACAACAACAACCATAACAGGGCGCGAGCCACGGCGACAGCACCATCTACATGTGCCGACGACCGGGCCCGCGCTCCCGTTTTTTATGCGCATTATCCATTTACGGATTGTTATACATAGAACAACCAGCAAAGGAAAAAAACGGTATTCGGGAAAAACAGGAAAGTAAACAAAACCTGGCAAGGAGTTTGCCTTCTTACCAGGTTTGAAAAAAATACCAAGAAAACTACGTTTTGTCAGAAGAAAAAGTGTTTTTTTCTGCCATTCTTTTTAACATGTCGTGGAAGCAGCTCTGCCGCCACATCGCCAGCCTGCTCGACAAGGGAAGCGACACTAACCTCACCTCGCCCTTCTTTTTTGGAAAAGGGCTGAGGAAAGTTGTCGGTTAGTGAGGAATGTTCTGACTACTCGGGGAGCATGGTGATCTGAATGCGGTGCTGCGGCTGGAGGAGCTGCTGACAGAACTGGCGGATGCTCTCGGTGGTGAGACTACGCACCAGCTGTTTGTAGTCCTTGTCGAAGTCGACGCCCTCGCGAAGCTCATGGTACTTCACATAGTCCCAGTAGTCGTTGGTCACGGCATTCTGGTCGTAGGTCTTCACCTCGTACTCCTTGACCTTCTGCAGGTCGGCCTCGGCAGGTCCCTGCTGCGCCATGAGCTGCAGCTGCTCGTAGATGATGGGAATGAGCTCGTCGTACTTGTCGGGGTCGGTGCGGAACTCTATCTTCATAAGCGCCTCGTCCTTGTCAGCGGTGATGCCCTTAGACAGGGAGCCCTGCACACTGACGCCATAGGTGCCGCCTTTCTCCTCGCGCACCTTCTCGGTGTAGACCATGCGCATGAGCTGGCAGAGTACGGAGAGGCGGAAATCGTTGAGGGCGTCGTAGGGCATCGGCGCGGTGATGAAGATATTAGTGGTGGCCGTGGGAGTGGTCTGCTGACGACGGAAGACGTGGACTTCGTCGACGGGACGGATGTCGATGTGACGGTCTACGACTTGCTCACGGGCATCGGTGGCGGGCAGCGAGGCGAGATAGCGCTCCATAAGGGGCCGCAGTTGGTCAAGGTCAAGGGCTCCGGTGAGGATGACGCTGAAGTCGCCGGCATTGGCGAAGCGCTCGCCATAGACCTGCATGATGCGGTCAAGGCTGACGTCGCGCAGCCGCTCGCGCTTCATGGGCTGCATGCGCGGATGGTTACCATAGAGGATGGCGGTGACGGAGTCGTTGAAGGCCACGCGGGGGTTGGCGTCGCGGTTGGTGAGGAACGACTGCTGCTTGGCTATGAGCCCGTTGAAGGCGTTGTCGTCGCGACGCGGTGCGGTAAAGTAGAGATGGGTGAGCTGCAGCAGAGTCTCAAGGTCGCGGGCATTGCTGCTGCCCTGCAGTCCCTCGGTCTCTGTGCCTACGAAAGGCTGCACGCGGACGGTCTTGCCGGCAAGGGCCTTCTCCAGTTCAGTGGCGCTGAAGGAGCCGATGCCACTGGCGGCGATGGTGCTGGCGAGATAGGAGAGACTGGCATCGTCGGCATCGGGATAGAGGCTCTGACCACCGAGCGAGAAGATGCGCATCTGCACGCGGTCGGCATCGAAGTCGGTGGGACGCACATAGACGTGCATGCCGTTGGAAAGGGTAAAGGCGCGGTAACCGTTGGTGGCGTCGGTCTCGCTGACGATGGTGCCAGGCTGCGGCTCACGGTCGAGGAGCTGCGTGCGCACGGGGCGGTCCTCAAAGGGCTCGTAGGACTGCTGCTGAGCGGCATAGACCCAGCTCTCGATGTCGAGGTCGGAGGGCAGACGAAAACCGTTCTTGTCGGGCGTGTAGAAGGTGACGACCTGATTGCGGTCGGTAATCATCTCGCGGACCATGCGGTTGACATCGTCGAGGGTGACGCTCTGCCCGAGCTGCCGCACGAGGGTGAGCTCGGCCTCCTCAGAGAGCATGGGCTCGTTGTCGAGGAAGTTGCGCACGCAGACATTCACATAATGGCGGTTGCGCGTCTTGGTGCGGTTGTTGTATCGGTTCTCGGCGATGCGCAGCTCCTCGGCCTTGGCACGGTCGAGCTCGCTCTGTGTGAAGCCATGCTGACGGGCACGCTCCAAGGCACCGATGGCGGTCTGGATGCCACCGCGGACATTGTCGAGCTTAAGTGTGGAGGACAACGAGAAAGCGTCCTTGGTGGAGGACACAAAGAAGGAGCCGTCGCGCACGGAGGCCGACATGAACGGGGGCTCAGGAAGCTGGGCAAGGTCGTGAAGACGGTCGGTGAGCATGCCGGTGACAAGACTCGAAAGGTAGCCGTCGCGATAGTAGGACAGGGTGCCCTTGTCGGCTCGCGGCGTTGCCTCGCGCTTCATGTAGAGAGTGAAGTTGCAGGTGGGCTGCTCCTTGTCGGCACGTGCGAAGACAATCATGTGCTGGTTGTCGCTGACGGGATAGTAGACGCGGCGGGCGGCATTGGCAGGTGCTGCGGGGATGTCGCTGAAGGTGCTGCGTATCTTCTTCTCTATCTGCGCCACGTCGATGTCACCGACGACGATGACGGCCTGAAGGTCGGGGCGGTACCACTTGTTGTAGTAGTCGCGCAGGGCGTCGTAGCTGAAGTGGTCGACGACGTCCATTGAACCGATGGGCAGGCAGTCCTCATACTTAGTGCCCTTGTAGATGACGGGGGTGGCTTCCTCCATGAGTCGCTGTACGGCCATGCCGGCACGACGGGTGCGCCACTCCTCGTGAATGACGCCGCGCTCCTTGTCTATCTCGTCGTCGCGGAGCAGCAGGAAATGGCTCCAGTCGTGGAGGATGAGCAGACAGGTGTCAACGACGCCAGCCTTGCTGACTGGAGCGGAAGAGATGTTGTAGACGGTCTGGTCGACGCTGGTGTAGGCGTTGAGGTCGGCACCGAACTTGATGCCGACGCTCTCGCACCATTCACGAAGTCCGCCGCGTTCGGCACCGGGGAAGTTCTTGGTGCCGTTGAAGGCCATGTGCTCAAGGAAATGGGCAAGGCCACGCTGGCGCGGTTCCTCAAGGATGCTGCCCACACGCTGGGCGATGTAGAACTCAGCCACATTCGGCGTCTGGTCGTTTTGGCGGATGTAATAGGTCATGCCGTTGGGCAGGACGCCTTTTCTGACAGCCGCATCTTGCGGCAGCGACTGCTGGTGCCCCTGTGCCATGGCAGGCAGGAAGCACAGCATCAGCAGTGCAGAAACAATTAACTTTCTCATTTTGCTTACGTATTTGGTGAAACGATATATTATAAGTGAAAAGTGAAAAGTGAAAAGTGAAAAGTGAAAAGTGAAGAATTTGCTACCGCCATTCTTTTCAACTCTCAGTTCTCAGTTCTCAACTCTCAGTTAAAACATCCCCCTCGGGGGCTTGGGGGGCTTATCTTATGGCTTATGTCTTTCCGGCGCATCGCTATGGCCGGAGGGGTGAGGTTTTCGAAAAAGGACTCCCCTCCGATGAGGGAGAAGAGTCCTGCAAGATGTGAGGTAAATAAATCCGTGGGTATTAACGGGGATTGGTTGTTACTCTCTTAAAGAGACCATAGCACCAAGGCTATGCTTGCATCTGGCACCCACGTTTTCCCCCGTACCAGAACACAATCTGTCAAGGAACAAATCCGAGGGTTAGACGGGAATGTCCTTGTTAACGTTCTTGCACCCGATGAGTGCGTAATAGAACATATAGGCCACGGCGAGGAAATAGACGAAATAGCTCGGCATGTAGCCCATGAAGTTGGAGAACCATCCCTGTATGAGAGGCAGCACGCCACCACCCACGACCATCATCATGAAGATGCCGCTGGCCTGAGCCGTGTACTTACCCAGTCCCTCGGTGGCGAGGTTGAAGATGCTGGCCCACATGATGCTGGTGCACAGTCCGCAGAGCACAAGCAGCAGGGCACTCAGAGGCACAGTGGCCGAAGTGAACGTGCCGGTCATGATGCTGAACAAAGGCATCGACACCGTGTTGGTCTTCGGGATGAACATGGCAGCAAGGATGAGCACCATGGCCACGGATGTGGTGATGAGCATCAGCTGGCGCGACGACACCTTACCAGCAATGAAGCCCGACACCAGTCGGCCGCAGAGCATGAGCAGCCAGTACATGGCAGCCACGGCACCACCGATGGTGGCGGCATTGGCAAGCAGTCCGGCGCCTCTTTCGGTTGTATCGGAGAGGTAGAAGTTGAGCGCTCCGGGGATGCCCACCTCTACGCCCACATATACGAAGATGGCAATGACGCCGAGCGTGCAGTGACGGAACGACCAGGGTGAGTGCTCGAACTTCGTGTCGGCAGTAACCTTGCCCATCTCGGGGTCTTCAATGGGGATGAAGAACAGGATGCAGAAGGCAACGGCGAAGACAGCCATGGCGATGTAGAGCACCAGGTTAACGTCGGCCATCTGCGTGGACTTCGTCACCTCACCAATGAGTGCGCCGACGAGCATCGGCGTGAGCGTGCCGGTGAGGGAGTTCAGCGTGCCGCCGATGAGGTTCAGCTGGTTGCCGCGGTTGCCACCGCCACCCAGCAGGTTGAGCATCGGGTTGACAACGGTGTTGAGAATGCACACCGAGAAACCGCTGATGAACGCACCGAGCAGGTAGACACAGAAGCCGGGGATGCCCTGCGGGAAGCTGGAGAGATACTGAATGAGCACACCCACGAAGCCCACGGCGATACCGATGAGGGCGGTCTTCTTGTAGCCCACCTTGGTGAGCATCTTACCGGCGGGAATGCCCATGAAGAGATAGGCAAAGAAGTTCATGAAGTTACCCATCATGCCCAGCATGTTGTTGCCATCGATGCCGGGCTGACTCTTCCAGATGACGCCGATGGGCGCACCGAGGTTGGTTACGAACGCAATCATTGCGTAGAGGAAGAACATCGTGATAATGGCTATCACGCTTCCGTTTTTCTGATTCTGACTCATAGTGTGATTGTTAGTATTTGACTTTCTGTTTATTCATGCATGCTGCGCACTATGCCTGAGCGGCCTCGTCGTCGGCCTTCTTCTTGCGCGTGGTACGCTTGCGCTTGGGCTTCTCGTCCATAGCCTTCTCCAGCTTGACGCCGGCGAGCTCGGGGTCGATCATGATGCGACCGCAGTATTCGCAGACGATGATTTTCTTGTGCATCTTGATGTCGAGCTGTCGCTGTGGCGGAATCTTGTTGAAGCAGCCACCGCAGGCGTCGCGCTGTACGTAGACGATACCGAGACCGTTGCGTGCGTTCTTGCGTATGCGCTTGAAGCTGGCGAGCAGACGGGGCTCTATCTTCACCTCGAGGTCGGCGGCACGCTCCTTGAGTTTCTCTTCCTCGGCACGTGTCTCGTCCATGATCTCGTCGAGCTCCTCTTTCTTTTCCTGAAGTGCCTCCTTGCGGTCGGCAATCAGCTCGTGAGCCTTCTCGAGGTCTTCCTTGCGCTCTTCAATGCGCACGTTGGCCTCGCGGATTTTCTTGTTGCAGAGCTCAATCTCGAGTTCCTGATACTCTATCTCCTTCGTCAGCGTGTCATACTCGCGGTTGTTACGCACGTCGTTGAGCTGGTCCTTGTATCGTGCCACACTGGCAGCAGCCTCTTCAATGTCGGCCTTCTTCTGCGAAACGGCACTGCGGAACTCCTCAATTTCAGCCTGTATTTTCTCTACGCGGGTGTCAAGGCCTGCAATCTCGTCTTCCAGGTCCTGCACTTCCAGCGGCAGTTCGCCACGCATGGCACGCTTTTCGTCGATAGCCGAGAGGGTGGTCTGCAACTGGTAAAGGGTTTTCAGTTTCTCTTCAACTGACAAGTCTGTTGGATCTTTCTTTGCCATAAATAAAAAATATTGAGTTTAGATATAGACAATGGGGTTGGTGTTTGCCTGCGACAAATGGCAGGGAACGCCGGGACAGTGGGTCTGTATGATGTCGCGGAACACCTCGTTGGTGAACTGCTCGCTCTGATAGTGTCCGATGACGGCTATCTGCACCTGCTGCTCGTGTCCGAAGTACTCATGATAATGCATCTCGCCGGTGACGAAGGCGTCGGCTCCTGCCGCTATGGCATCGTCGAGCAGGAAAGCGCCCGAACCGCCACACACGGCCACACGGCTGATGCTGCGGTGCAATAGCTGGTTGGCCTGTACGCACTCCACGTCAAAGGTTCTTTTAAGCATCGTCATGAAATCCTCTGCCGTGAGGGGCTCGTCGAGCGTGCCTATCACACCACTGCCGCCCTTCATGTCGCCCACTTCTTTCGTCGGACCGAAGAACTGCGGGTCGCGAAGGCCCATCTTCTCGGCAATCTTGTAGTTGACGCCCCCTGGGGCATTGTCCATGTTCGTGTGCATCGACACGATGGCAATGTCGTTCTTGATGGCCTTTCTCACTGCCCTCTGCACGTCGTTCTGGTCACTTATCCGCTTGAGCGGGTGGAAGATGAGGGGATGATGGCTGACAATGAGGTTGCACTTCAGTGCCACGGCCTCGTCGACCACCGCCTCGGTGACGTCCAGACACAACAATGCCCCTGACACTTCCTGCGTCTCTGTCAGTCCTACTTGCAGGCCGGCGTTGTCCCAGCCTTCCTGCAAGGGCAGAGGCGCGAAACGTTCAAGGGCATTCACCACTTCTTGAATACTGGTCTTTCCCATAACTGATGTCTCACGCTTTCAAAGCATGTTTGAATGTGCAAAGATATACATAAAAAACGAGACTGCCGAGGCGGCAATCTCCTTTTTCAGTTTTTTTAACCATGCGCAAGCGTCATCTCCGGTGCGTTGTGAACGTGCTGCCACCCTTCACCGACGATGCGATTGCGGCGGTTTTCTTTCCACAAAGATGTGTCGTGGCTGCTTAGAAGTATCCGCGCACGGCCTCCACGTCCTTTTCAATGCTGTCTCTCAATCGCGGGAAGAAGTCGATGCCCGTGAGGCGTTCTATCTCGTCGATGTTGGTGGCGTGCGAGAACATGCGCTCACTGTTGGAGCCGCTGTTGTCGTAGATGAAGCCGATGGCCTTGGGCGTGCCGCGCGTGCAGAGCACCACCTTGAAGAACCGCTCGGGCACCACCACCTTGCGACGGCCGATGGTGCGATGGGTTCCTTTGCTGAGGATGGGACCGCAGACGATGTAGATTTCCCCATACTCCCTGGCCCAGCGGCGACAGGCAATCTCCAGATCGTTCCACGGACCGACGTTGAGCTTGCGCACCTGCGGACACACATTGGTATAGAGGAACGTCGACGACATGGCTTCCTTGTCCCACTTGTTGTCGCCTGCCGGACACATGTGCCCACGGTCGAAGCCGGTGTTGAAGTAGTCGTCGCCAGTGGCTCGCGGACTTGGCACCTCCATGTCTTCGCGGAACATCTCGGTCACGCGCTGCACGTCGCCGCGCGAATGCTCGGCCGTGAGCCGCCATGCCACCCAGTTGGGGATGAGCGTCTGTTTGTTGTAGCTGACGGTGTAGGTCTTCCGGCGGAGGATCTGCTCGGGCCGGTTCTTCAAGGGTGCAGGAATCTCCAGACCATCGGGCCGCGCCTGCTGCGTCTTCTTCTTGGTCTGCCCGGGGTTTCCCGAGGCATCGGCAGGGGCTTCTTGGTCGTAGAGCTCGGTCAAGAGCTTGCCGGCATCTTCCGCAGCGGCATCCTGGCCGTTGCTGTTTCCACGGCATCCTGCCGTCAGTGCCAGCAGGCATGCCCACATGACAAGGGCTGTGTATCTCTTCATTCTCATTCTTTGTTATTCGAGTTTTTTCCTGGTTTCAGTCTCACGCAGTCTTTCAGCGACCCACGCTTGTCGATGACAAATCGATGGCTGACAAACACCACCAGCACAAAGGCCAGCATCGAGCAGAAGGCTCCACCGGCCACGATGGCGATGGTGGCGGCTGCGGCCTGCAGCACATCGACGCCGCCCATGAGCAGACCACTCATGAGGAAGGGCATGACAAACAGCCCCAGCATGGACACTCGGGCCAGCGACGGCCTGTAGCTGCGCTCCACGGCTCGCCTGACGATGGGCATGACGGCCTGATACCAGCGGGCGCCGTTCCCCACCTTATAATAATAGGTGGAACTGAAACGCACCAGTCCCACGAAGTATTCGCGCAGCGACACCTCGAGCACGCTTGTGGCAGCGGCCAGCATGGCTCCGCCCACCGCCAGCAGCCAGCGCCCGTCGAAAGGATGCTCTACGCGCAACACCACGGTTTCCAGATAGAGTGCCGTGGCAAGCGACGCCACGAACAGGCACAACCACAGCGGCAGCAGCATCTTGGTGCGGCGCAACCGGCCTCGGCGGGCCGTCATCCACGCGGCAAAGAGCGACAGCAGCAGCAGCGCCGCCACGCCCAGCGACCAGTGGTTCACCACATCGAGCGCCCACACCAGACAGCCCGTCAGCGACACCTGCACCAACATGCGGCACAGGGCAATCACCGACTGCCGCACAAGGCGTGCCCCCGACAGATAGAAGGCATAGAGCGGAAACGCCAGCAACAGCACACCCAGCAGGGTGCTAACAATCGTCATATCCATTGGTTCCTCTTCCTTTGTTTTTCAGTCCACCTCATTCACCACCACCACGGCAGCGCCCTCGTAGGCCATCTGCTCACAGGCCTCGCGCTCGTCATCGCCGTTCAGGCCGTCAACAAGGACGATGGCCTTGCGCGCCGTGGCCACTTCCTCCATGAGCATGCGCCGCAGCTCGCCCTTGCGGAAGCGTTTCTCCTCACCGTCGGGCATCGTGATGTGGCGCGGAACATAGCCCATCAGGTCGTGACGCAGGGGCGATGCCGACAGCTCGGTAAGCGGCTCGCCGTCGATGCTCACCACGCCTTCGTCGAGCGGACACAGGCCCAGCAGCGCATGAACGAACGCCGTGCCCAGACCGAAAGGCACGTCAACGGCAACCATCTGCCGCTCCTTCACAATGAACGACAAACCTTGCACGCATCTTTCAGCGCCTTTGCCGAGAACGGCATCTTTTACTTCAAACGTCATATCGATGGGCAAAGGTACGAATAAGCGAGCAAAACACAAAAGGAAAGCTCGTTTTTCTTTTCGTTTTCGAGCGGGAGTACCTTCTCTAAAGGTACGAATAAGCGAGCAAAACACAAAAAAAGTCTGCTTTTATTTTCGTTTTCAATCTTTGCCGCCCGCTAAGACACCGCCTTTCATCTCCTTTGTTTTTGTCCATCAGTGTTTCGGACGAAAAGCTGAATATGGCGCTTTCAAAGTCTCGAAGAGACGAAAGAACACAGACGGGGGTGATAGCCCCGGGGTATGATGCGACAACCAAGAGAGCTCCGAGGGGGCGACAGAGACCTAAAATAACTGATTCAACTTTCGCAAGTTCTGCTTGCTTCAGTCTTAGAGGTGAGAAGACCCACCCCGGCCTTCCCTGCTCAGGGAGGGGAAGCCACCTCTCTGCGCTCCCTCCCTGGACAGGGAGGGCTGGGGAGGGTCTTGAAGCACAAAAAATGAGCAAAACGAGTGCTATTTGATTTTTTTTGTGTAAGTTTGCAGCCGACTTTTCGACATACCGAAGGCAAACATGAATATGAACAGATACTGACCTCACCCCTTGAAGGGAGGGTATTGCCTTATGGCTTGCTTTCCGGCGGCAGCCACTCCCCTCCCTTCAAGAGGAGGGGCCAGGGGTGGGGTCTGAAACAGTCAGGAATTTAAGTTCCGCAAGTCCTGTCTGTCCCTTGGAGTTTGAGAGTTTGGGAGTTTAGGAGTTTGGACAATAGTCAATTTGCTGTGTCCCCGCAACAAGTATCGTCTAAACTCCAGCGGCTGAAAGCCGCGGAAACTCCCAGACTCCTAAACTCCTCAAACATGCGGAACTTGAATCAGGAATAAAACAAAAGCATGAAACACCAAATCACACTGCCCGCAGAATGGGCACCGCAAACCGCCATCCAGCTCACCTGGCCCCATCGCGACACCGACTGGGCCCCAATGCTCGACGACATCCTCCACACCTATCTCGACATGGCGCGGGCCATCGCCTCGCGCGAGCTGCTCGTCGTGGTGACGCCCCATGTGGAAGAGGTCAGGCGGATGATGGCACCGACGGTGAACATGGAGAACGTCGTGTTCCACGCCTGCCCCACCAACGACACCTGGGCAAGAGACCACGGCCTGCTGACGCTCTCCGACGGAACGGCGCTCGACTTCTGCTTCAACGGCTGGGGAGAGAAGTTCGCCGCCGACAAGGACAACGCCATCAGCAGCAGTCTCCATGCGTCGGAACAGCTGCGCCAGCGCCTTCACCTCGGACGGCGCGAAGACCACAACGACTTCGTGCTCGAAGGTGGAAGCATCGAGAGCGACGGCCACGGCACCATCTTCACCACCACAGGCTGTCTGATGGCGCCTCACCGCAACCAGCCGCTCACACAGCAGGACATCGACCGCGAACTGCGACGGCGGCTGCGCGCCGACCGCATCGTATGGCTCGACCACGGACACTTAGAGGGCGACGACACCGACGGACACATCGACACGCTGGTGCGACTGGCACCCGACGACACCTTATTATATATAACTACCGACGACACCCGCGACGCCCACTACGACGACCTGCGAGCCATGGAGGCGCAACTGCGCGACCTGCTGACCGCCAGCGGGAAGCCCTACCGCCTGCTGCCGCTGCCCCTACCCCGCCCCATCTACGACGAAGACGGACAGCGGCTGCCGGCCACCTACGCCAACTTCCTGATCATGAACGGCGCCGTTCTCGTGCCCACCTATGCGCAGCCCGACCTCGACGCCCAGGCCATGGCCACCATACAGAAAGCCTTCCCCGACCGACTGATGGTGCCCATCGACAGCCGCACCATCATCCGCCAGCATGGCTCCATACACTGCTGCACCATGCAGTTTCCGGTGGTGAAGGTCTGAGGAAACGGCTATTTTAGCCGCCGTCTCAGTGTGTCCGGATTCATGCGAGCATCCCAGATGTCGACAATCCTGACGGTGTCTGACGCCTTCGAATAAAAAAAGATAATCTTGAAATTCCGCATGATGGTTGCCTTGCGATAGACGCGTCGCCGGGCAATCAGCGGTTCTGGGGAAAAAGACTCAGGTTGCTTTCTCAAACGCTCTTCGATCTTCTGCTTTTGGGCAAACCACCGAAATGCCGTGGCTTGCCCGAATTCTTGGTAGGCGTATCAGATGTTCTCGGCGAAGATGCTCCGCGCCTTATTATTCCACTTCAGCTGAGCCATGGAAACTGAGACCGCAGTTCGTTGTCAAATTCTTCGTCTGTCAGCCATTCGGACTCATCACCCTGCTCTGCGCTTTCCAGACTCTTCTCTATTGATTCCACCCGCAACCGAAGTTCCTCCTCATCGTCTGTAAAAAAGCTCAGTTGCCCCAAAGGCAGGCCTGGCTGGCCATTGCTTTGAGTCAAGGCGCCGATGACCTGCCCATCCATCTGCACATAGCCCACGGCAGGCTCTCTCAGCAGGCTCTCTCCGGCGTCATCCGCCATCGGGTATTTCCTCTCTTCGAGTTCTCCAATATGTTTCATGCCACAAAATTAGCCAATTATAATGAAACGACCAAGTTTTTGCACATCTTTTCTCTGAATTATAAAAAAAGCGGCCCGTGGTTTCGCTTTTTTTTCGTACTTTTGCAGCGCGAAGCAATGGAAAGGACATGGAAAGAACACTGAGAATAGGATTCGTGCAACAGGAGAACGTTGCCGACCGTGAGAACAACAAGCAGCGGCTGGCCTCGGCCATAGAGCATCTGGCCCGCGAGGGAGCACAGCTCATCGTGCTGCAAGAGCTTCACAACGGGCTGTACTTCTGCCAGGTGGAGGACGTCGACAACTTCGACCAGGCGGAGGCCATTCCCGGAGCGTCGACCGAGTTCTACGGAGCGCTGGCCAAAAGGCTCGGCGTGGTCATCGTCACGTCACTCTTCGAGCGCCGCGCCGCCGGCGTCTATCACAACACGGCCGTGGTCATCGAGCGCGACGGAACGATAGCCGGACAATACCGGAAGATGCATATCCCCGACGACCCCGCCTACTACGAGAAGTTCTACTTCACGCCCGGCGACCTCGGCTTCGAGCCCATCCAGACCAGCGTGGGACGCCTCGGCGTCCTCGTCTGCTGGGACCAGTGGTATCCCGAGGCCGCGCGCCTGATGGCCCTGCACGGTGCCGAGCTGCTCATCTATCCCACCGCCATCGGCTATGCCACCAGCGACGACGAGGCCGAGCAGCAGCGACAGCGAGAGGCATGGACAACGGTGATGCGCGGTCATGCCGTGGCCAACGGACTGCCCGTGGTGGCCGTCAACCGCGTGGGCTTCGAACCCGACCCGTCGGAACAGACCGGCGGCATCGCCTTCTGGGGAAGCTCGTTCGTCTGCGGACCGCAGGGCGAGATGCTCCATCGCGCATCGGAGATGGCCGAAGAGACGGCCGTCGTCGACGTAGACCTGGCACACAGCGAGCAGGTGCGACGCTGGTGGCCGTTCTTCCGCGACCGCCGCATCGACCATTATGGCGATATCCTGAAACGCTGGGCACAATAAACGGGCGCTGGCTTGTCAGCTGAGCCGCAGGAAACTGACAGCTACAAAGCCGCAAAACGCCTTTTTCGAGAAACAAAACCATTGATTTCGATGAACGATTCCATTGATTTTGTTCAACAATTCCATTAGTTTCGTTGAACAAAATCAATGGATTTGTTTCACCCCCCTGCCGTTTTTTCCTCTTCCAACCGCCGTTTTTCCTGTTCATTTCCAGCGGTTTTCTCTGGAAACAAGGACGGGGTGCCCGCTCAACAGTAACAACTGGCGAGGACTGCTGCGCCCCTGCTGGCGGCGGCCTTCGGTTTCTCTGGCGCTGCATCACTGCGCTCCTACCCTGCCACGCCGACTCCTGAAAGGTCTGAAACAGAACGAGTACGAAACCAGAGGGCTATGGAAAACGCTCGCAGGAGACGGGGGCTTCCACGAGCGTTCCTGTTCTCCCTGGCCGGAGAACGCTCTTTCTGCGTCTGCTACCGGCGCCGTGCCGGCGCGGGGGCGTCACTCGTCCTCTTGCTTCTTGCCGAACTCGGGGTCTACCTTGATGAACCAGGCCACGACAAACGTCACGCTGCACAGCGCCATCACGATCCAGAAGAACATGCGGTAGCCAACGAGCTTCTGCAATTCTCCCGACACCATGCCGGGCAGCATCATCGACAGGGCCATCAGGGCGGTGCACAGGGCGTAGTGAGAGGTCTTGTTCTTGCCCTGACTATAATAAATAAGGTAGAGCATGTAGGCGGTGAAGCCGAAGCCGTAGCCGAACTGCTCGATGAAGACGAAGATGCTCACGAGGGTGAGGCTCTCGGGCATGGCGTGGCTCATGTAGACATAGACGATGTCGGGCAGCGTGATGGCGCACACCATGGGCCACAGCCACTTCTTCAATCCGTCGCGCCCGGCAGCCATGCCGCCGAGGATGCCGCCCAGCGTGAGGCCGACGACACCCACCGTGCCCTGCACCAGTCCGTACTCCTGGGGCGAGAGTCCCAGACCGCCCACACTGCGACTGTCGAGCAGGAACAGCGAGGAGATCTTGGCCAGCAGTCCCTCGGGCATGCGATAGAGCAACATGAAGAGGATGGCGATGACCACCTCGCGCACGGGCATCTTGTTGAAGAAGGTGACGATGGTGGCGCCCAGCTCCTTCATCAGCTCCTTCCCCGAGAAATGCTCCATGCCGTTGTCGGTGGCGGGCCTGGGCAGGACGTAGCGATGCCAGAGCCAGAGGGCGATGAAGATGCCGGTGACGCCGTAGAACATCAGGCTCCACGAATAGGGGATGCTGTAACGGAAGAGCACTTGCAGGTTGCCGGCGACGGCCACGAGGATGCCTTGTCCGAAGATGGTGGCCAGACGGTAGAAGGTGCTGCGGATGCCCACGAACCACGCCTGCTGGTGCTGGTCGAGGCCGAGCATGTAGAAGCCGTCGGCGGCAATGTCGTGGGTGGCACTGCTGAACGCCATCACCCAGAAGAAGAAGAGCGTGCCTTGCAGCCAGAAACTGGTGTGGATGGTGAAGGCCACACCACCAAAGGCGGCGCCGATGAGCAGCTGCATGGCCACTATCCACCACCGCTTGGTGCGCATCACGTCGATGAACGGGCTCCACAGGGGCTTGATGACCCACGGCAGATAGAGCCACGAGGTGTAGAACGTGATCTGCTCATTGCTGAGACCAAGCTGCTGATAGAGCACCACCGAGATGGTCATGACGGCCACATAGGGCAGCCCCTCGGCAAAGTAAAGCGTGGGAACCCATGCCCACGGGTTTTTCGTTTTCATTGTATTCCTTTTTGTATGTTGTTTTGTATTATATTTGAGGTGAGAACCCACCCCAGCCCTCCCAAAGGGAGGGAGTGGTAAGTAAGCCCCCCAAGCCCCCGAGGGGGATGTAGAGGTGAGAGGTGAGAGGATACTTCCTCCGCTTCAAGACGTTCCAAGACTATGACCCTCCCCTCCAAGACCACACCCTCTCTACACTCCCTCCCTAAACAGGGAAAGGCTACGGGTAGGCGAGCTTGCTCGGGCGCTCGGCCCTTTGGGACGCTTTGCTTGCAAAGAATGGGCTGCGGTAGGTCTTCTTTTAGGCCACCTCTTCATTTCCTTTTTTATGTTCCTTTTTCATTACTTACCCGCTTTTCTCTCACCTCTCACTTATCACTTTTCACTTTTCACTTATCACTTTTCACTTATCACTTATCACTTATCACTTAGAACATCCCCCTCGGGGGCTTGGGGGGCCTACTCACCTCTCACCTCTAAAAATCACTTATAGTATTTCCTGATTTCGGCCCCGCGGTAGTAGTGTTTCAGTATCTGCTCATAGCGGTAGCCCTGCTCTCCCATGACGGCTGCACCTATCTGGCACAGGCCTACGCCATGTCCCCATCCGCGTCCGTGGAGGATGAATCGCTCGGGGGCGCCGTCGGCCGTTCCCTCGGTCTCCACCTCGAAACAGCTGCTCAGCAGGTGGGTGGTGCTCAGGGCGCGACGTATCTCCAGCTCCTTGCCGATGGTGAACTGCCGCTCGGTGCCCACAATCCTCAGCCTGCTGATGCGCCCGCTCTTGCCTCTTTCCAGGGGTTCGAGGGCAACGATGCGGCCGAAGTCCATCTTCAGCTTGTCGGCGATGAGCGCCGAAAGCTCGTCCTGCGTGTAGCTGACGGTCCACTCGAAGAAGTCCTTCGTCTCCTGGTCGTAGTCGTTGAGCACCTGCCGCAGGATGTGCTCGTCGTGGGTGTTGCAGAAGGGGTCGCCGCCCTCCGTGGCGGTATCGGCCACCGATACCAGATAGGGCTTGGGCGTGTCTTCCCAGCAATACTGGAACTCTTCCGTCTGTCCGCCGCAACATTTGCTGAATCGTGCGTCGCAGATCTCGCCGCCGTATGCCAGCACCTGCCCGCGTGTGGCCTTCACGGCCTCGGCCACATGGCTGTTCTGCGCCATCGTGATGCCCTGGTAGCGCTGGCAGTGGTCGTCGGCGCAGACATCGAAGATGGTGTGGTCGTCGCGGTCGTACCAGCGGATGAGCTCGTCGTCTTTCTTGATGAAAGAGAAGAAGGCCGAGCCGCTGCCCTGACCCTGCTGGCGGCGCTTCTCCATCTGTGCGAGCAGCCAGCTGCGCGAGATGACGGCATGGGCCTTGAGGAACTCCATCGACGAGGTGGCCCTCATCTCGCTCGAGATGACGCTTGTGAGGTAGCTCTCCACGGGCAGCTCGTTGATGGCGCAGAGGCGGTCGGCCTCGACAACCAGGCGCAGGGTGCCCGAGAAGGTCTGCGTCTGACGGCGCTCCCAGTGGAAGCCCACGCCGATGACGACGTCGTTGACCGAGAAGGAGGCGTCCTTCGACTGCGGCACAAAGCTCAGCTCGCGATACTGCGCACCGTTCCATCGGATGCCGCCCTCTGAGAACTCCACCTCCTGAGCGCCCTTGATGGTGGCGCCCTTGGCGGTGAACATGCCGTTCAGGGTGAACGAAATCTTGTCGGCCATGACCAGTCCCACCTGCACGAAGGGCTCTTTGGCCATCTTCATCTGCGCCGGCTGGGTGTGGGCGGCGGCGGCGAGGGCACGCACGCGCTCTGTCAGCGCTGCCGTCTCTTCTTCGGAGAGGCTCACCTCTTTCAGGATGTCGAGTGCCTGAGAGGGTGTCAGCCGCTCGAAGTCCTGCTTTCGCGGCGTGATGATGAGTCCGCCCATGTCGAGTGCGCCGGGACTGACCAACAGCTGGCTGTCGCCCTCTGCCGAGTAGCAGTCGGGACGGTGCTTCTTTCGCAGGAACACCACCGAGAGGTAGTCGTCGCCCTGTCGCCAGGCCACGATATTCATCATGGGCTCCTCCACGGTTACTTCCATGCACTGGTAGAGCTTGCGGAAGAGTTTCTCGTCGGCATCCTGCGAGCGGCTGCGAATGAGCAGTGCGGGCGTGGGATAGTCGTTAAGGGCATAGAGGCCTTCGTCGTCGCTGAGGGCCACGATGGGAGTGAGGTTGCGGCTCAGGCGCTGCCATTGCTGCTGCAATGGTAAGACGCCGCTCGTGCCAGCCTGGAAATGGGCATGGTCGGGAGCGCTGGCGCCGCAGCGGGGACCGTTGTAGAACACCATCAGTGACGGGTATTTCGTCAGCAGACGGTGCATTTCTCCATAGTTGTCGCGAATGGTCTGCGGCACGTGCTTCTTCATCGGGATGGTGAAATGCTCGGGTAGTATGGGGAAGGGATTGACCAACAGCTGGAAGCCATGGTCAAGTTCCTTAGTGAGCTGCTGCTCGGGGCGGTTGGCCTCGCACAGGAAACAGGGGCGCTGAGCCAGCGAACGGGCATCGGTCTTGGCGCCTGTGGACACCATGCGGGCGGGGTTGTACTGCACCATCATCTCGCAGCGGGTGCCGCCGTTCTCTCGCGCTTCCACCTCCAGCTCGCGCGTCTTCACCTGCCGCAGTTCACGATAATGCTGGCTGGCATCGGGCCAGAGTGCCAGCTGACGATTGAAGAAACGGGTGAGCGAGTTCTCCTCTTCTCCGCCCCTGGGAGGACAAGGCCGCTTCTGGCGGGCCATGATCTCCATGGTGCGCAGTCGGTCTTTGTACAGGTTGTTGGCATTGACGCGGTCGACGCTGAGCGCCGCGTCGCTGTTGCCCGTCCAGCGACGGCACAGGTATAGTTCGGTGAAGATGCGGCCGATGCGATAGCGACGGCTGAAGGCCAGTCCGGCGGCATAGTCCTCGCCATAGCTGGTGTTGGGAAGCTGTATCTGTCGCAACAAGGGGGTGAAGAAGGCGCGCGGGGCACCCAGTCCGTTGATGCGGAGGGCGTTGTTGGGGCCGTTCTCGTCGGTCCACTCTGCATGGCTGATGAGACCGGGCGGCAAGGTGTTCAGGTCGAAGTCGCACATTCGGTAGGAGCCCACAATCATGGCGGCCTGCTGTTTGTGGAAAGCGTTGATGATCTGCTGCAGGGTGGAAGGCGACGAATAGAGGTCGTCGCTGTCCAACTGCACGGCGAACCGGCCGCAGCGCGCATCGTTTACAGCCACGTTCCAGCATCCACCGATGCCCAGGTCATGACGTTCGGGAACGATGACGATAAGGGAAGCCTCACTGGTTTCACCAGAACGGGAAGACGAGGTGGTGTCTGCACTTCTTTTTCCCTGTTCGCCCTCTCCTACATTGGAGGGGTCGGGGGCGGTTTCCGAGGCCTTCATCTTCTCCAGTATCTCGGTGGTCCCGTCGTTGCTGTGGTTGTCCACCACGATGACATTGAACCTGAAATTGGTCTTCTGCCCCAATGCGCTCTCCACGGCATCGCGGATGGTCTTGGCCCGATTGTAGACGGGGATGATGACGGACGCCTCCACCGCGAAGGGCTGCTCGTTGAAGTCGGGCTTCACGTAGGCAGTGGTGTCCACCAAGGCATCTATCTCACGCAGGTGAGAAGTGACGGCCTGCTCCATCTCCACCTGTACCTCGCGGTTGGCGGGATTCACATAGTCGAACTGCTTCTCGCCACTTGTGCGCAGGTCGCGCTCCTCTTCGGTGTAGAGAAACTCGTTGAGATGGTGGATGAGTCCTTTGCGGCTGAGGTAGAGTCGCAGTTCATAGAGTCCGGCATACTGGTAACTACTGTCGGGCATGTCGTGCACAAAAGCCTGCAGCAGACTGTTCTTCAGCAGCACCACGCTGCCAAAATCGAAGTCGTCGCGCACACTGCCCAGCTGGTAGTCGATGACGGGATGGCGCACCACCTGTGCGTTCTCCACCTGATAGCGGTCTGCATATACCATGGCTGCATCGGTGTCCACGGCCACGCGGAGCAGCCGTTCAAGGGCATAGAGGCCAAGTCTGACGGGGGCGTCTTTCAGGAAAAGCAGCACGTAGTCGGCCGTCGCCATCTGCGCCATGCGGCGTATGGTGTCGGCACTCATCAGCCTGCCCAGTGCGCCTTCGCCCAATTCGTAGACCTCGTGTATGGTGTGGCTTTCGCGCAACTGCACAATGGTGGATTCCATGGTCTGCCTGTCGCCCAGAAAGCAGTCTATTCTCTCTCTCATAATGATGTTTGATTGATATGATTTGTTCCCTCATTCTTGAAGGGTACGTGCAAAAGTAACGTTTTTGTGTCAATCAGCCAAATGTTTGCCAAGATATTTTCTCCGTTTGCCTCTCCTGTCGCCTTTTCCGACTGCAACCGACGAGCCGCGGCCCCTTTTCCTTGGCCCATTATCCATGCCATTTACACTTCTGGAAGAAAAAAGGGAGCAAAGAGTATGTTCATGGAGTCTGTTGATAAGGGTATTCGTGTTTTTCCGGCACACTTTTCAGTCAGTCTCAAAGAAAAAAGACAAAAAAACGCAATAGTTTTTAAAAAAAAGCGTAACTTTGCAAGTTGAAAGAACATAGAACTGAAAAAACAGCAACGACAAGGCAGGGATTACGTGAAAACGATGTGGGTGCATAAGACGGAAAAGACAGCCATGAGGACATTGAACGCAGCCCCCACCTCTTGAAACAGATAACTCAACTTTGTAAGCTCTGCTTGCTTCTGTTTTAGAGGTAAGAGGAATGCGGACATGCCCAGAATACAATCATAAAAGAGAAGCGAAAGAGGTGTCCTCTCACCTCTCCCTCCCTAGGGAGGGCTGGGGAAGGTCTTGAAGCGGAAGAAGTATTCTCTTACCTCTCACCACTTACCTCTCACCTCTAAACGTGGAGCGAATGCGAAACTTGAAACAGATAATATTTATGAATATAACGCCATGATTACAATGAAAAAGACTCTTTTAATGGCCGCAGTCGTCATAATGGCTGCAACGAGTGTGAAGGCACAAAACGGTTACGAAGACACAAAGCACGAAATAGGCATCACCTATGGATGGCTTTCCAACTCTAACATCATTGATCTCTACGAGAACGTCGGCGGCGCCATTGTAGGTGTTACGATGGACAACGACAAGTATTCCGGTCCTGCATCGGTGGAGTATTTCTATCACGTGAAGCCTTGGTTGGGAGTGGGTGGCATCATGACCTACGGAATGATGGAGCAGGATGTCTTTTACAGCAAGAAAGATTCAAAGGTCGGTACCGACAAGAACCACTACATTAGCTTGTTGCCCGCCGTGAAACTCGACTGGCTGCGCAAGAAGAACTTTGGCATGTATTCGAAGGTGGCCGTCGGTGCCACGTTGCGTAGTGAGGAAACAGAATACGACGACAAGACCATCCACGATGACTACAGCAACTCGGAAATGCACTTCAACTGGCATCTCACGCTTGTCGGCATGGAAGCAGGAAGCCCCACCACACGCGGATTCCTTGAATTAGGCGTTGGCGAACAGGGCATGTTCCTGGTCGGTCTGCGCCAGAAGTTCTAAGCAACGACAACACCCCCAAAAGGGTGCGTATCAGCACTCGTCAGACGCGAGCGACGCCCACCCTTTTCATCCCCATAACAGCCCTGGCCCCACTTCGTCAGGGCTGTTCTTTTTTCAAGTTCTTTCAGCCGTTCATCCATTTCAGCTAACGAGCCTCAACTGCCTGCCATGAGTGATGGATGGCGAGTGAAAAGACGGGACGCCATGACGTCTCTCGCAAGCCATCATGCACAATCATTGGCGGCTGTGCAAAGCCTTCTTGTCCGCAGAAATGAAAGAAAAGCAGGCATTCCTTTTGCAGTTCGGTCGACTTTTCGTAACTTTGGAAGAATTCGCAGGATTTCTTTGTATAAAGGGGATGCAGAGGGTTGAGAAATTTCCGGGTTACGACTTGGAGACTGTTCTATTTCTACGAATATCAAGGTTGTTGGGAATGATGAGGCTATTACGGGTAAAATAGCGTAAATCGTTGATAATGCGCTGGTTTGCGTTCATTTGCGCTTTTGAGATTCTTTCGGATTGGAAAGAATGTTAAGCCTGTTCCGTTACCTAAATGTTACCTCGGTTACTGCGTTTGGTAACTGGTAACACTTGGTGAAAACATGGAAGTCTGTACGAGATTTCCAACGATTCGGAAAAACATACATATTCTGGCATATTTTGCACGGCTGGGGACGTTCTGAGAATGTATAACTTTGCACTCAAAAACTCAGAAGCGTATGAAAGTAAGCAAATTCAAGGTATTGCTCTACCTTAAAAAGAGCGGATTGGACAAGCAGGGGAAAGCACCTATCATGGGACGCATCACCCTCAATAACTCAATGGCACAGTTCTCATGCAAACTGTCCTGTAATCCCAAGTTGTGGAACTCTCGTTCTGGCAGGTTGGACGGTAAAAGCAAAGAGGCGGTAGAGACGAATGCCAAGATTGAGCGCATCCTGCTGTCTGTCAATTCTGCAGTTGACAATCTCACTAAGCGCAATGTGGACTTCACGGCTACGACGGTCAAGGAGATGATGCGGGCAGCGTCAACGGACAGATAACGCTCCTTCAAGTTTTCAAGATTCTGTTGGAAGACACGAAGAACCGTGTAGGCATAGACAGGACACCAGCCACCTATACCTGTATCAGACAAGTAAAGGACTCGCTTGCAGACTTCATATCTGCAACCTATGGCGTATGCGACCTGGCCTTTGGGCAGATAACTAATCAGTTCATCAGTGACTACGAGCATTTCCTGATCGTCAGGCAAGGCAAAAAGACAGCGACAGCACACAAGTATTTCACCTATCTGAAGCAGGCTTGCCACAGGGCTTATAAAGACGGACTGACAGACAAGTACCTTTTTGCACGTTACAAGGAACCGACCATACCGAAGAGGTCGCCACGAACCATTACACCAGAGAACTTCCAACGGATAGTCAGCCTGCAAATCCCATCAGATAAGCCTTCACTCATTATTGCACGTGACTTGTTGCTGATAGCCTGCTACACAGGTATGGCTTATATTGATGCCGTATCAGTCACACAAGATAACCTGTCATACGATGAGCAAGGGAGCCTGTGGCTGAAATACAAGCGCAAGAAGACAGGAGTGCAGGCGGTGGTAAAATTGATACCAGAAGCCATTGAACTGTTCGACAAGTATAAGGACGCTGGTCTGCCTACGCTGATGCCCCGCCAGAACTATGCCTTCCTATTGAAGAACTTGAAGAAGATAGCGGAAATGGCAGACTGCACACAGCCAATCAGCCACCACATGGGAAGGCACTACTATGCCTCAATCCTCACACTTTCCAATGACGTGCCGATAGATGTCATCAGCAAGATGCTCGGTCACACGAATGTGAGAATGACACAAGTCTATGCAATGGTGACGCAGGATATATTATTTGATGAAGCTGACAAGTTCATCGAGACGACCAAGGACTTTGCGCTGGTGCTCAATGCTAACAGCAAGGAAATCGTAAACAAGCAAAGACAATAAAATATAGCAATCATGAACAGAAGTACATTCAGACTAATGCCCTATATCAACAGGGCAAAGACAAGGGCAGACGGCACAACTTCCGTATTGCTCAGAATCACCATTGACGGAAAGAAGACCGTCATGACGACGAATTTCATTTGTCGTCCCGAACTATGGGATGCCAAACGAGGCGAAATGACCTCTCCTACAAAAGATGCCAATGCCTTGCGGGAGTTTATCAAGAAAGCAGAACAGACCTATCAGACACTTCTCAACGAACAGGGTGTTGTCAGTGCAGAACTGCTGAAGAGCCACCTCAACGGCACCATTCAGCCAATCCGCACACTGATGGAAATGGCAGCAGAGGAACTGGAGCGAATCAAGGTTAAGAGTGCTGGCACAGCATCAAACGGCTCCATCAAACTCGCCAAGTTCAAGAACAAGTGTCTGAAAGAATACCTGATGAGCATAGGACGTGAAGATATGTCCCTTGCAGACGTAACCCTGCAATTGGGGAAAGACTACCACATCTATCTCAGACAGAAGAAGCATCTCTGCCCAGCGACTGCCAATGACTGTCTGGCATGGTTGAGCCGCCTTGTATTCCTGGCAGTTGACAAGGAGATATTACGCTCCAATCCGTTGGAGGACATCGAATATGAGAAAGTGAAGCGTAACGTGGAAATCCGCTATCTAACCCGTGAACAAGTAAAGATGTTGCTTGCCCATCCGTTCCAACAGCGACAGATGGAACTGGCACGGCACATGTTGCTTTTTACTGTATTCACGGGACTGGCATACGTTGACCTGACAAGGCTTCGCCCAGAACATATCCATACCGATGCGAAAGGCAGGCGATTCATCCGTGATAGCAGACATGCTTTTCGTTTCATCAGCCACTGTGTTTCGCATGATACGCTCTATATATAATAAAGGTATCGCGCACGAAGAGGACACTCACGGCTCATTCCGTTTGTTTCCCTATCATCCGAATTGGAACATAGATGTGTACAATATGGAAATTATTATCCGTCTAACATATTCAGTTTCGTATGGTAGGCAACCGCTCGGCCATTGGACGCTTTGCTTGCAAAGAACTACAATCAGACTCTAAAAGAACTGAAAAGCCACTTCTCAGAACGTAGGACAATGGCGCTTGTATGTAAGTTGGAGAAATACATGATGCAGTTAGTGCAGATTATGCATGACGTCGTAGAACTAACAAATAGGTATGAAAAACGCAGAATTGGCAAGGGTAATTGAATTTAAACACATTTTTTTAACTCACAATTACCACTTTTTTACTTAACGAACATTGACTTTGAATTTTTTTTGTGTAAATTTGTAGCCAAATATAGTAATAAATGGAACGTAAACGAATAAACCGCCTGAAGGTGGTACTTGCAGAGAAAGGAATGACCAACAAACAATTGTCGGAAATTCTTGATAAAGATCCTGCTGTCATATCAAAATGGGTGACTAATGCCGCCCAGCCAAATGTAGAAATGTTCATCCAGTTGTCAAAAATATTGGGTGTGAGTGTAGATGATTTACTTTGGACAGAAGAAGGATAGTATTTTAGAATTTTAATTATGGCAAGAATCTACGATAATATAGAAACCAAATTCGCAGAAGGGCTACAGGGCATTATTACCAATGTGGGTGTAAAACGTGTGGACTTTTGCGTCGGTTACTTTAATCTACGAGGATGGAATCTCGTAGTAGAACAGATAGATACCCTTATGGGCGATTATGTCTATGAAAACGACAAGCGCATCTTTCGCAAATGCCGTTTGTTGATAGGTATGCATCGGCCTGCAGAAGAAATGATTCGACAACTCTATACAGAACAGGTCTTACCTGATGCCAACTATGTCAGTCAGTGCAAACTGGAGATTGCTCGCGACTTCAAGCGCCAGCTTCAATTGGGCCTGCCCACCAAACAAGACGAGTTTACCCTTCGTCGCCTATCAGCACAGATGAAAGACGAGAAAGTTTGTGTGAAACTGTATTTACGCGAACCACTTCACGCCAAATTATACCTTGCCCATCGTCCTGATGATAACTTTAATAAGATTCAGGCTATTATGGGTAGCAGCAATCTTACTTATTCGGGATTGACCAAGCAAGGAGAACTGAATGCCGAATTTGGCGACAGCGATAGCGCCGAAAAACTATCCCGTTGGTTCGATGACCGTTGGGAAGACAAGTTCTGCCTCGACATTACCAAAGAACTGATAGAGATTATTGATAACAGTTGGGCAGGAGAAAAGGAAATCCCCCCTTACTATATTTATCTGAAGACAGCCTACCATCTAAGTGAGGAAGCCCGTACTGGCATCAAGGAGTTTACCATCCCGCCAGAGTTCAAGAGCAGCCTTTTCGATTTCCAACAGACGGCTGTCAAGATTGCTGCCCGTCATTTGAACAACGAGAAGCGTGGTGGTGCCATGATTGGCGACGTGGTGGGATTAGGAAAGACCATCACTGCCTGTGCCATTGCCAAGATGTATGAAAATACCTTTGGCAGTAATACACTGATTATCTGTCCTGCCAATCTGCAAGACATGTGGGCAAAATATCGCAGACAATATGACCTAAAGGCCGACATCATGTCGATGGCAAAGCCCATTGATGTGGATAATGCAAGATACTACAAACTGATTATTGTCGATGAAAGCCACAATCTTCGTAACAGTCAGGGCACACGCTATCGCAACATCCGTGACCTTATTCAGAAACAAGATTGCAAGGTGTTGCTGCTGACCGCAACACCTTATAATAAACAATACAAGGATTTGAGCAGCCAACTGCGCCTGTTCGTAGATGATGACACCGATTTGGGCATTCGTCCCGAAGCCTACATCCGCGAGATTGGCGGTGAGCGTAAGTTTGCCGAGAAGCACGAAGACTTCATCAGGAGTATCAAGGCTTTTGAGCGCAGTGAGTGTCAGGAGGATTGGCAGGAACTGATGAAACTTTTCCTGGTTCGCCGTACCCGTACCTTCATCAAAGACAACTATGCCAAGACCGACCCCAAGAATGGACGTAAGTACCTGGAGTTTAAGGATGGGCACAAATCCTATTTCCCTGACCGCGTCCCCAAAGCAATTAAGTTCAAAACCGTCAGTGGTGATCAGTATAGCCGCCTCTATTCTGTGGAGATGATAGGTCTGATGGAAAGTTTGAAACTGCCCCGCTATGGTCTGATTCATTATTTGGACGAGAAGAAGGCAGAAGATGCTTCCAAATATGAAAGTGACCTGATTGCCAATCTCTCCCGTGCTGGCGAGCGTATGATGGGCTTCTGCAAAAGCACTTTCTTCAAGCGTATTGACAGCAGCGGCTTTTCTTTCCTGCTGACGCTGTATCGTCACATTTTGCGTAATGCCGTGTTTATCTATGCCATTGACAACAAACTCAAACTGCCTATCAGCGATGAGAACACCTTCCCCGAAGACTTCATTGACGATGCCGACATCAACGATATTTTTTCTAATGATGACGATGCGGAGGAAGAAACATCCGGCGATAATCTCATACAGATTCCCAACGACATGACCGTCTATATGAAGAAAGCCGAGGAGTATTACAATGGTTTGATAGGCAAGAACAATGTGCAGTGGATAAATGCCAAATACTTTAAGCGCACTTTGAAGCAGCAGTTGAAGAAGGACTGTGAGCAGTTGATTGCCATGATTAACCTCTGCGAAACCTGGAATCCGCAGACTGACCAGAAACTCAACGAACTGCAAGAACTGCTCTGTGCGAAGCACCCCAGCGACAAGGTCATTGTGTTCACACAGTATTCAGATACCGCCAACTACATATATCACCAACTAAAGAAACGAGGCATACAGCATATAGACAAGGCAACGGGCGGCAGCAAGAATCCCACAGCAATAGTAGAACGCTTCTCTCCTCTAAGCAATCAGGCGAATGTCTCAGCAGAAAATGAACTGAGGGTGCTGATTGCAACCGATGTACTCAGTGAAGGTCAGAACTTGCAGGATGCGCATGTCATAGTGAACTATGACTTGCCTTGGGCCATCATCCGTCTTATTCAGCGTGCCGGACGTGTGGACCGTATCGACCAGAGTTCAGAGCAAATCTATTGCTACTCGTTCTTCCCTGCCGACAAGGTAGAAGAGATTATCCGATTGCGTACCCGCCTGAATGCCCGTATCAATGAGAATGCTGGTATTGTGGGCAGCGACGAAGTGTTCTTTGAGGGCAACGAGCAGAACCTTCGCGATATGTATAACGAGAAGAGCGGCAGTCTGGATGAAGACGAGGACGATGTGGACGTGGACCTCGGCTCACAGGCATTCCAGATTTGGAAAAACGCCACCGATGCCAACCCAGAGTTGAAACGCATCATCCCAGAGATACCCAATATTGCTTATTCCACCAAACAGGCTCATAGTGCCATTGAGGATGGTGTCATTACTTATGCCCGAACCTATAATGACTTTGACGTGCTGACATGGTTCAACTCTAAAGGTGAAATTGTCAGCCAGTCGCAGAAGCGCATCCTTCAGGCTATGGCCTGCTCGCTCAACGAGCCGAGACTGGAGCCACAGGACAACCACTTAGCGTTAGTTGAGAAAGCCATCAAGGGCATCAAAAACGAGAATACCAATGTCGGGGGCATCCTTGGTAGTCGTTTCAGCACGAAGCGTAAGATTTACGACCTGCTGAATCACTACTATGAGCAGCCCCTGAACCTCTTCTATACACAGGAGAAGAAGGCATTGTTGAAGTTTGCCATTGACCAGATTTACAACTATCCGCTGTTGGAGAACTCCAAGTTTATCCTGGGTCGTATGATGCGCACTGGCAGCACCCATGACGACATTGTGGATACTGTCATAGAGATGTATGAGAATGCCAATCTTTGCCGCATCGATGAAGACCGAACAAAACATAAAGACCCCACCATCATTTGCTCGATGGGACTAAAGAATATCGAAATATGAGCAGGAAGGCCATACATCAGTTATTGGATGTGCTGAAAGAATATCAGTCTTTAGGCATTGCCGAACAGATAGACTATGATAAATTCTATCTATACTCCATTATCACCCATTCCACAGCGATTGAAGGAAGTACGGTGACGGAGATAGAAAATCAGTTGCTGTTCGATGAGGGCATCACGGCAAAAGGGCGTACATTGCAGGAACAGATGATGAACCTCGACCTGAAGGCTGCATACGAGAAAAGCAGAACCTTAGCAACACATCATGTACCGATTACTATTGACTTGCTAAAGTCCCTTGCTGCTATTGTGATGAAAAACACCGGTAGCAATTATAAAACTGTGCTTGGTGATTTTTCTTCTGCTAATGGCGACCTTCGATTGCTGAATGTGAGGGCAGGAACAGAAGGAAAGTCGTATCTTAATTTCCAGAAAGTCCCGGCAAGGCTGAAAGAGTTTTGTGAATGGCTGAATGAAGAACGAAGCAAGTTGGAAAGAGGCAATGTAATTGATGCTTACGCATTGAGTTTTGATGCTCATTTTCGTCTTGTCACCATTCATCCGTGGGCTGATGGCAATGGACGTATGTCGCGTTTGCTGATGAACCATCTGCAATTTGAATATCAGCTCATTCCCATGAAAGTAATGAAAGAGCAGAAGGCTGAGTATATTCAAGCATTAGTTGATGCACGTGAGCAAGACGACATAAGCGTGTTCCGTCGTGTCATGTTCGACTTGCACATACGAAATCTTCAGCAGGAGATTGAGCAGTTTAGGGAGTCTATGGAGCAAGATGTTATCGGTGACAAGCAGGAGAATGTCACCGATGTCACCGATAGGCAGCATGCCATTATCAACTTGGTAAAGGAGCATACTAACATGACAACCACGCAGATGGCAGAGAGGCTTGGTGTTACCAAACGTACCATATTGCGAGACATTGAAGCATTAAAGAAAAAAGGACTCATTATCCGCGTCGGTTCAGAAAAGACAGGATACTGGGAATTATAATAATATACTATGAAAAGAAACGTATTCAATCAATATCTGTCAGAGAGTAATTTCCGCGAGTTGTTCATCACCGAGATGGGATGGAACAATCCTTCGGGTGCGACATTGCTGCCCGAATATACCATTGATGAGCGAACGGAACAGCGAGAGCCATCAAACTCGTTTGAATGGCCGAGTCGTGACGGACGAAGACGAAGTCAACGAACCTTCCAAATAGAGCAGATAGCCGAGCGTAGCGGTTTCCAGATTCTTCAATGCAAGGTTGACGAGATTCCAGTCTCGTCCATCTGCAAGAAACTGGATACTAAGCTCCGTAAAAATGCCGAAAACTATATCTGTATCTTCGTGGTGCCAGGCACGATGCATCACCTCTGGGTAGCCCCCGTCAAGAAAGTGGAGAAGCGTGATTTGGTATTGGTGGAATACGACACAGTCGATAAGGCCAGTTTCCTGTTTGAGAAGATGGAAGGACTCTCCTTCTCGCTCGATGACGAGGCACCCACCATCCTTGACATCGTCGAAAAGGTGCAGGCGGCTTTCCTCATCAACTCCGAGAAAATCACCAAGGACTTCTATGCCGGCTTCAAGAAGGAACACACCAACTTCGCCAAGTTCATAACGGGCATTGACGACCATTTGGCCGATAAGGACAACAAGAACAAGCAGTGGTACACCAGCGTGATGCTCAACCGCCTCATGTTCTGCTACTTCATCCAGAAGAAAGGCTTCCTCGATGGCGACGTCGATTACTTGCGCCATAAGTTGGAGTGGACACAGGAGAACGAGGGCGAAGACCGTTTCTTCAACAAGTTCTACAAAGGATTCCTCGTTAGTTTGTTCCACGACGGACTGAATGCACCACAACATAATCGGGAGTTTGAAGATATTTATGGTCGCATTCCTTATCTGAATGGTGGTATGTTCGATGTTCACCAAATAGAAAAGGACTATGCCGGCCTTGACATAGCTGACGAGGCTTTCCGCAGTCTCTTCGATTTCTTCGACAAGTGGCACTGGCACCTCGATGACCGTATGACGGCCACGGGCCGCGACATCAACCCCGACGTGCTGGGCTACATCTTCGAGCAGTACATCAACGACCGTGCCCAGATGGGGGCCTACTACACTAAGGAGGACATCACGGAGTACATAGGCCGCAACACCATCATTCCTTATCTGATGGATGCTGTGAAACAGAAAGACGAAAAACTCTTCAAGGCCAACGGCGAACTGTGGCAGTTCCTCCGCGACAGTGGCGACCGATACATCTTTGATGCAGTAAAGAAGGGCCACGACCAGCCCATCCCAGAGGAAATAGCCGTTGGCATTGATACCACGCAGCCCAATCTCTTGGAGCGTCGCAGTCATTGGAACGAGCGCACACCCGACGCTTTGGCACTGCCTACCGAGATTTGGCGAGAGACCATTGAGCGACTGCAGCGATACCGCAGCATCAAGGCGAAAATAGAGAATGGTGAGATTACCGCTATCAACGATTTCATCACCTACAATCTTGACATCCGGCAGTTTGCCTACGACTATCTTTCTCATACGCAGAACCACCTATTTGTGGAGTATTTCTACGATGCCTTGCAGCGTGTCACCATCCTCGACCCCACTTGCGGCTCTGGTGCTTTCCTCTTTGCTGCCCTCAACATCCTTGAACCGCTTTACGAGGTGTGCATCTCCCGTATGCAGGAGTTCCACGAGAAGAACCAGCACCTTTTCACCCGTCAGTTGCAGGAGATACAAAACAAATACCGCTCCAATATCCAGTACTTCATCTACAAGAGTATCATCCTGCGCAACCTCTATGGTGTTGACATTATGGTCGAGGCCACTGAGATTGCCAAACTACGCCTGTTCCTGAAGATGGTGGCAGTAGTGGATGTCGATAAGCGCGACCCCAACTTAGGTCTCGACCCGCTGCCCGACATCGACTTCAACATCCGTTGTGGCAATACCCTTGTAGGCTATGCCACGCAGAAGGAATTAGAGGCTGGCATTGCCTATTCCGATTTCTTCACGGCTAAGGAGTTCCGCAACAAGGTGACTGAGGAAATGGAGAAGGTGTCACTGACCTACGATGTGTTCAAGACCGTCCAACTGACGCAGGCAGAGGATATGGCAGCCTTCAAACGCGCCAAGCATGATTTAAAAGTCCGTCTTGCGACCCTCAACGACCTGCTGAACCGCCAGATGTATGGCTCCGTCTCTTCCACCGTCGATTATGATGCCTGGATCAGTTCTCATCAGCCCTTCCACTGGCTGGCTGAGTTCTATGAAATCATCAACGACCACGGAGGCTTTGATGTGATTATTGGTAATCCGCCGTATGTGGAATATAGCAAAGTGAAAAGACAGTATACGATAAGTGGTTATGAACTATAGTTTCCCACCCCTGATTTTACGGCGAAATCGAGATGTATATAGTCTTGGATTGCCTATAAACAGGGGAATTCCGCGACTTGTC
>OCTW013396399.1_pt1 | contig 36438 bp, 38 predicted proteins | sample 1539671 | NCBI WGS metagenome assembly OCTW01 (sample SAMN02144230, study PRJEB22623) | gut metagenome | biome: sheep rumen | host: Ovis aries | place: New Zealand
TAGATGTTTCTCTGTCAGTTGGTAACTGGAAATATGGTACTCCCATTTTTTCGTTGGCATCGTGCAGATCCAAATGGAATAGACCTTCTGGATTTTTTCGTAATGGGATTTCACGAAAACCGTGCCATACTGACTGGAAATCATGCGACCGCAATAGTAGACGGCCCGCTTTAGCAGCGGATAGCCCGGATTAAAACCGTTCTGCGCTTCCAGATTAATGATGAGTTGAATCATTTTCCCATCCACGGGAGCTACGGCATGGAACCGGATGTCGTAATACACCGTTCCTTCCGCTCCGGATTTGTCTTCCGTCTGCTCACTTTCGATGCGTGGTGAGATGGTTTCCGGTTCCACGGCAATGCGGCTGATACTCGGCTCGCCCTGGATATAGCGCCACGCAATATCCAGCAAACTACAATCCTTAAATTCTTCCGTGCAGGACTTGAGGATATGGGCCATGATTTCCCGTTCCGAAAGGACCCGCTTGCACGCCTCGTCATACGCTTTCTTTTGTGCTTTGGCCTGTTGTGCCGAATCGGACATGATGTCACACCTCCAGATTCACTTTTATTGTATAATAATCATTTCCGCTCCGCAATAGAACGGCTTCTGATTTCATCATACATCACAAAACAGGCCCAATTGAAATTCTAATCGTCTTTTAATCGAATTTCCGAATATTTAAGGAACCGTTAATGTAGATTAGTGCCTATCGGCCGGGCGAAAAGTCGTTCATCGAATTTTAGGGTTGAGGGCCCCGCAGGCCGCATTCGTAGGGGACGGCCAAAGGGCGTCCAGCCACGGCTGTCCGTTTTGGCAGCCGTCCTGCACCTCCCGCTGTTCGGCACCTGACGGGCCAAAAAGGCCGCGTGAATCCTGGGCATAGCCGGCATTTATGACGAGTGGCACACGGTCGTAATAAATCATGAGTCTGTCGCGGCAAAGCCGCATCTGAATCCGAGGAAAGGCAGTGACTCGTGGTTTGTGGCTCGTGGCTCGTAAAAGCCTGCCATTATACTCGGATGGGCTGTGGTCGAATCTCACAGCGGGCTCGCCACGTGCGAACCCCTACGCATACTACGCACAAGGCCGTGGGCCGTGTTTTTTTGCGGCCTGCGAACTGCGGTCCCCTACTTATAGTCTTCCAGAAAGACTTCCGCATCTTGGCGGATTTTTTCCAGGTCCAGGCCCTGGTCGCGGGCGCCGAAGATGCAGCCGCAGTAAGGCTGGCGGTAGAGGTGGTAGGCTTCGGTCATTTTCGTCGATGTGAGGAAGCCGTTGTTTTTCTTGAAGTCCGTCGGCAAGTAGGCGTAGCCGTACCGGTCTTCGATATCCCGGCCGACTTCGTTGATGACCTGCGAGTTCTTATGGGGGCTGACGGTCAGGGTCGTCGTGAAATAGTCATAGCCCAGTTCCTGCATCTTTTCAGCTGTCGCCTTCATGCGCTGGACGAAGCAGACGCGGCAGCGGGCGCCGCCTTCCGGTTCGTCTTCCAGGCCCTTGACGGCTTCAAAGTACGTCTCCGGTTCATAGGGCGCGGCCAGGAAATGGACGTCGTGGCCAGTCTCTTTGTTATAGGCTTCGATGAACTGTTTCTGGACGAGTTCCCGCCGCCGGTATTCGGCTTCCGGATGGATATTGGGGTTGAAATAGTAAACCGTCACATCAGCCACGCCGGTCAACCTATCCAGGACGGCCGTACTGCACGGGCCACAGCAGGAATGGAGCAGGACCCGCGGCTTGACGCCTTCCTGCTGCCAACGGCGGGCCATGCGCTGGAATACTTTATCGAAGTTGATCCGCTGGTTTTGATTCATGCGGTCCAGAATTTCATGAAAATCAATCATCGTTTATACTCTCTTTCTAATATAGATTTATTTTATATTATACCATAGCATGGATAGCGCCATCGAGTATCTGCCAGAGCGTCAGGTAAAGGCCTATTTTTTATCCCCCCCATGGGCTTATATTGGCCGGGCTTTTTTAGTAAAATAGTAATATAGTTAAATTTCTAAGGAAAAGAGGTTTCATTATGCATATACCTGAAAATTACCTGAGCCCTTCGACGTGCGGTGTCCTCGGCGCCGTCATGGTCCCTATCTGGCTGCTGTCCATCCGCAAGGTCAAGGAAACGGTGCCCCGTGAAAAGCTGCCCCTCCTCGGCATTGCTGCGGCCTTTTCCTTCCTGGCCATGATGTTCAATATCCCCCTGCCCGGCGGTACGACGGGACACGCCGTCGGCGGTACGCTCATTGCCATCCTCTTCGGGCCGTACGCGGCCTGTCTGGCCGTCAGCGTGGCCCTGCTCATCCAGGCCCTGTTCTTCGGTGACGGCGGCATCCTGGCTTTCGGCGCCAACTGCTTCAACATGGCTTTCGTCCTGCCCTTTACGGGATATTTCATCTATCACGGCCTGAAGAAGGTCATCTCGTCGGATACGGTCGCCGCCGGCATCGGCGCTTATGTTGGCATCAACGCAGCTGCCTTCTGTGCCGCCGTGGAATTTGGCATCCAACCCCTGCTGTTCACCGATGCTGCCGGTCAGGCCCTGTACTGCCCGTATCCCCTGTGGATTTCCCTTCCGGCCATGATGATCGGCCACCTCACCTTGTTCGGCCTGGCAGAAGTCGTCTTCACGACGGGCGTCCTGGCTTATCTTCGCAAGACGTCGCCGGACCTGTTCCAGCTGGCCGCCCCGGCTTCGTCCAATAAGTCCCTCTTCGGTCTCCTGGCCGCCCTCATCGTCGCCACGCCCCTCGGCTTACTGGCTGCCGGTACGGCCTGGGGTGAATGGGATGCGGAAGAACTGGCAGACACGGACTTCTTCGGTTCCGCCCTGGGGTATACGCCGGCAGGCATGGAAAACGGCTTTTCCTTCGATGCCCTCATGCCGGACTACGCCATTGCCGGCCTGCCCGACGCCGCCGGCTACATCATTTCGGCCATCGTCGGCACGGCCTTGCTCATCATCATCTTTAAGATCATCGCGTCCCTCCTGCCGTCCCGGCCGACTTTCGATACGCCGGCTCAGCATTAAGGGGGCTTGTCCATGAAGCTCCCTGAATGGGCAGTCCGCGAAGAAATATATAATCCCGGCAGCGACCGGGATTATTTCATTTCCCGCTCCCTGCTCAAGATCGTCTCTATCCTGACGGCCCTGCGCGGCCAGGGACTGCGGCCGGCCCGGCCCATCGGCGCGGCACCGGCCTTATTGGCTGCCCTGGTCCTCATCGCCCTCATCGTCATGGCCCGGACGACGGCCTTCCTCTGGGCCGTCCTGGCCGGCGAACTGATCCTCCTCTGCTTCCAACCGGGACGGCCCCTGCGCCGGGCCCTCGGCGCCGCCCTGGCAGCGTCCCTGTTCTGTGCCGTCCTCGTCGCCCCGTCTTTTTTCCTGGGCAATGGCCGCTACGCCTTTCTCCTGCCCTGCAAGACTTTCCTCACCGTGACGGCCCTGATGCTCCTGCAGGAAAACCTGGCCTGGCATGAACTGACCGGCGCCCTGCGGACGTTCCGCATCCCGTCGCTGGTCATCTTCATCCTCGACACGACGCTGCGCTACATCGTCATCTTAGGCCAGGAAGCGTCCGACCTGCTGACGGCCCTCAAGCTGCGCTCTGTCGGTCATAATCCCGACAAGAAGTCCGCCATGAGCGGCGTTTCCGGCATTTTGCTGCAAAGGTCCCAGCGCCTGTCCCAGGACCTGTACGAAGCCATGTGCTGCCGCTGCTTCACTGGCGATTACCGGCCCTATGACGACGGCCGGAAGCGCCGTTTCTCTCCCGCCACGGGGCTGCTCGTCCTGGCCCTGCTGGCCTATGTCTATCTCTTCATCCGCCTGGAAGGAGTCCTCTCATGATACAACTCGACGACGTCTGTTTCGCCTATGACGACAGGCCCATCCTCTCTCATCTCACGGAAACCATCGAACCGGGCCAGGCCGTCCTCCTCAGCGGTCCCAACGGCTCGGGGAAATCGACGCTCCTGCGCCTGCTGAACGGCCTGATTTTCCCCCAGCAGGGGACGTATACCTTTGACGGCACGGTCATCACGGCCGGCAAGATGCGGGACCACGCCTATTCCAAATGGTTCCACCAGCGCCTGGGCTACGTCTGGCAGAATCCCGATTCCCAGCTCTTCTGTAGCAGCGTCCGCGAGGAACTGGCCTTCGGCCCGGTCCAGATGGGATTGAAGCCTGAAGAAATCCACCAGCGCGTCGACGATGCCCTGGAACTGCTGGGCCTGACCCGGCTGGCCTCCCGCCCGCCTTACACCCTGTCCGGCGGCGAAAAGAAACGGACGGCCATCGCCTCCATCCTGACCATGAACCCCCAGGTCTGGACCATGGACGAACCGGAAAGCTACCTCGACGCCGACGGCCTGGCTTGGCTTTCAGACTTCCTGCCCAGCCTGAAAGCAGCCGGCAAGACCCTCATCATCGCCACACACCACGCCGACCGCCTGGCCTCCCTTGTGGATAAGGAAATAATTGTAGGGGACGCCTAAAAGGCGTCCCGCAGTTCGCGTTCAAATGCAACCTCTCAGTCAGCTGCGCTGACAGCTCTCCTATTAGGAGAGCCTGTGTCACGCATTATTTAAGATTTTTAACAATTATTCAAAATATTTTATTGATTTTTAGCTTATAAAGTTATATAATATAAGTACAAACAGAACAGCAAGACAGAAGATGCAACGCAGCACTTATTTCGCCGTTGCATCTTTTGTTGTTTTCAGACTCAAAAAAGGGGGCAGTGCTTATGTTGATCTACGGACTGGAACAAGCCCTGATGGTGACCCATGGATATGAAGTGGAATTTAATCAGAAAAAAGAAACGGCCCACCTGGTACAGACGACCGATGGACCGACGAAGACGGAAAAAAGTCACTTGGAATACTTGATGGATAAATTGATGAAATTCAAATACAGCTATCGCAGATAGGTCTGGAACTGCTGGCGATTGGCCTGGATGCGGGGATTGGCGGAGTTGATCTGGCCGGCCCGTTCCAGCCAGGATCCGGCTTTGTCTGCGTTTCCCTTACGGAGGTAGAGGACGGCCATGGCATTGGCCGCATCCGCCGACTGGGGTGAAAAGCGCAGGATTTCCTGGAAGGACTGCCGGGCCTTATCGTCCTGCTTCAATTCCATGGCCACGAGGCCGCGGTTATACCAGGCCTGCAAATATTCGGGACGGCAGGCGACGGCCTGGTCGTAACTGGCGAGGGAAGCTTCGAGCTCCCCTCTTTTTTGTTGCGTCAAAGCCAGGTCATACCAGGCAGCGGGCGACGTCTTGTCCAAGGCCAGGGCACGGCGGAAGTCCCGTTCGGCCAGCCAGTAATCGTGGCGGTCGAAGAAGAGGATACCCCGGTAGAGATAGGCCTGGGCGTCGTCGGGATGGGCAAAGACCTTCTGGAAACCCGTGACCAGGTTATCGTGGGTTCCGTCCGGTGTCTGGGCTTCGGTCCACATCCAGAGGATTTCCTGGCCATAATGCTTGCCCGGCACGGCCCAGCGGCCGTTGAGGCCCGTCCAGGAATCGACCTTACCGTAGAGTTCGGGATGCTTTTCAGCCAAGAGTTCGTAGCGGGGATCGATGATGGCCGTCTTAGGCCGCTCCGTACTGGCATAGGCCAGGAGGTGCTGGATATGGGCCCGCACGCCGAGCTGGGGCGTAGCGAAGCGGGCGCCGGCCACCCGGTTCCCCGTCGCACCGAGGCCGCAGAAATTGTTCTGGTCCGGCGATACGTCGCCGCCATAGGCAAAGTAGCCCGTCTCCTTCAGGGCCTGGCAAAGGGCCACGTCGGGCCGGATGCCTTCGCGGCCGGCTTCGTCATAATAGGCCTGGACGACGTCTTCCAGGGGCGCGTTCAGTTTGGGGTGAGGATTGCGCTGACGGATGAAATGGACCATCTGGCGGGCCGGTATCGTTGCCGGTCCCAGGATAGTATCGGCCCCTTGGGCGACGTCGAGCATGGGCCGGCCATAGGCCCGGGCCAGCTGCCAGTCTGCCTGCTTCAGGGCCCGGGTATCGGCGCGCAGGGCCTCTCCGGTGGCCCGGACCGGAGCCGGCACGAGGCCCGGCAGCAGGCAGAGGCTGGCCACCAGGGCTGCCGCAACGAGGCCTTTTCCCTTCTTATAAGGCATGGTACGTCCCCTGCTTCCGCTTTTCTTCGGTCATCCTGGAAATATAGGTCCCGTGGACCAGGGGATAGCCTTTGCGTTCGATGATCTGGGCCATATAGTTGCGGAAGGGACACGGCGGCCGATGGTAGCTGTCGGACACGATGCACGACGCAAAATGGATAGTCACATTTTCCTTGGCATCGCCGTATTTCTTCAACTTCTTGGCCAGGTTCTCCAGCTTGGCCGACAGCCCGGCTCCGCAGCAGCCGCCGCAGGTCATCATGAGGAAGCGCGTATCCGGCGGATAATCGGCAAAGGTGTCCTTTCGGTTGACAAAGGTATTCATGCAGGCATAGCCGCTGCAGCGCTTGGTGACGATGTCGCACTGGATGACGACGACGAGTTTCGACATAAAGGTCCCTCCTTTAATTATATAAGTATTTATTCAAGAACCGCTGCGTCCAGTCCGCGTCGATGCGGGCCAGGACGGCGTCTTCTGCCGGCAGGTCGTCGGCAAAGTGCTTCTGGAACTGCCCGTAGAGCTGGGCCAGGCCATTATTAAAGTCCACATAGGCCTGCTGGCCACTTTTTTCATCGACCAGGGACAGGCGCAGGGACCCGTCTTTAGCCGTGACGAAATGGCTTTCCGTGACGGTGAAGTCCTTTTCCTTTTCCCCGACCTGGGCCAGGGCCGCTGCCTTGGTCAGTTCCATCAGGCGGTCGTCGAGGCCGGCTTCAAAGATGGCGATTTTTTCCAGCAAATCGGCTTTCGTCCGAACCAGGCGCATGACATACCCCGCCGTGTCCACCATGGCCTTGAACTGGGCCTGGCCGTCGGCCATATCGCGGTCGGCGTTTTCCTGGTCCTTGTCGGTCGGCGCGTAGAAGACCATGAAATGGTGGTCCATGTCGTGATATAAAAAGCCGTAATCGACGTGGACGTCCGTCCCGCAGTGCGGGCAGTGATAGCAGAAAGCCTCCTGCGACTTGACGCGGTCCTTCATATCCGGATCCAATTTCGTATTGATACTGTCCCATACGGTAAAGATACCGGCCTTCTGGCATTTCGGACAGGTAATGCCTACTTCATGATGCATACTCATGGCAGTGCCCCTTTCGTTTTTTCCTATTATACCATAGATTTCGTGGCTCGTGGTTCGTGGTTCGTGGCTCGCACAGGCTCTCCTGATAGGAGAGCTGTCAGCGCAGCTGACTGAGAGGTTTCCCCAACCATGGCAGAAGCCTTCATGCAACAGCCCTTGTCGGCTGACATCTCTCTACAAATATGATATATTAGAATCATCGATTCAAAGGAGGGATGCTCATGAAAAACGCGTACATCAAATTCATCCTGGCTGCTGTCATTTTCGGCACGAACGGCATCATTGCCAGCCAACTTCCCCTGTCGAGTTACGAAATCGTCCTGACCCGTACGGTCCTGGGCGGGTTATTCCTGCTTCTCCTGGCGACGGCCCGCCATGAATGGGGTAGCCTGCGCCACGTGACCCGGGCCTCCCTGGGCTGGCTGGTCCTGTCGGGCCTCTTCCTGGCCGGGAACTGGCTCTTCCTCTATGAAGCGTATCAGCAGATTGGCGTCAGCCTGGCCACCCTCATGTGCTACTGCGGTCCCATCCTGATCATGATCCTGTCGTACTTCGTCTTCCATGAACCCTTCACGATCCCCAAGGTAAGTGCCATGGTCATCGTCACCATCGGCATCGTCTGTATCAACGGCGCCGACTTCCAGGCTCACGGCCTGTCGTGGGGCCTGGTCTGCGGTTTCCTGAGCGCCCTTTGCTTCGCCCTGCTCATCATCGCCATGAAAAAGGTCAGCGGCATCGGCGGCATCCTGTCCCCGGCGTGCCAGCTCCTGGTCGCAGCCGTCGTCGTCTCGGCCGTCACCCTGTCCATGCCGTCGGCACCGGTCAGCCTGAATATGAGCCACATCGCCTGCATGATTTGCCTGGGTGTCGTCAACACGGGCCTCGGCTACTACCTCTATTTCTCCGGCGTCCAGCGCCTGTCGGCCCAGAGCGTCTCCATCTGCGGCTATCTGGAACCCTTCACGGCCCTGGCCCTGTCAGCCCTCATCCTCAGGGAAAACCTGACGTCCCTGCAATGGCTGGGAGCGGCCTGCATCCTCGGTGGCGTCGCTCTCAGCGAACTCTGGCATCCCGGAAAAAAGGGATAAAAACTTCTGCAATTCTTCGGTCATGCTGTCCGGCCGATAAGCCAGGACGGCATATTCGGTAAAGTCATCGTCCAAGGGGATGACGCTCAGGCCGGGATAGACATTGCCTTCGGGCATGGGCAGGATGGCAAAGCCCTGGGACAGGCTGAGCAGCAGGAACTGTTCGGACAAACTATAGCACAGGCGGGATTCCTCAAAGGGCTGTCCGAAGACCTGACCGCACGTCCGGCGCATCTTGACGACATAGTCCTGGCTGTTGGACTTGGTCAGGAAGGGCAGATGGGCGATGACTGCCCCCACCGTCCGATACTGGTCCAGCAAAGCCTGGGAGCAGATGAAGGACTGGCGGATGGCGAACAGGCGCTGGCATGTAAAAGGCAGGTCCATGGCCTGGGCATCGGAAAAGAGGAAGCCATCCAGGGCCCCGTTCCCCAGGCTTTCTCCCAAGGCCTCTATGACAAGCATGATAAAATAAGGGCGTTTTAGAAAGGAGTCCGGCTAATGAGCTATTTTTCCATTGTCTTATCGCAAATCATCGGTTTCGTCATCTATCTCCTCATCGGCATGGTTGCTGTGCGTATGCACGTCCTGGACAGCCGTTCCCTTGGCGTGTTCTCGCAATTCATCACCAAGGTCTCCATGCCCCTGCTCTTGTTCACCAATACCCTCAACGGGGCGACGCGTCAGCAGTTCATCAGCGCCCTGCCGATCCTGGCCATTTCCCTGTTGATGTACTTCCTATTATACCTGCTCTGCCGCTTTTTGGCACGCCTCTTTGGCTTGAAAGGCAATGAAAATCACGTCTACCGGGCCTGCTCCATGTTCGGCAACATCGGCTTCATGGGTATTCCCATCATTGCAGCCCTCTTCCCGGAACAGGGTATGCTCTACATCGCCTTGTTCACGGTCATCGACCAGCTCCTGCTGTGGACGCTGGGTGTCAATCTGACGACGCCGGTGGACCGGGAAAATACCATGTCCGTCATCAGCCGCCTAATGAAGATGATCAATCCGGCGACAATCGCCATCATCCTGTCCATCCTGGGCCTCTTCATCGGACTCCACCTGCCGGAACCCATCAATGCGGCCCTGACCAAAGCCGGACTCCTGACACCCCCCATGGCCCTGATTTACCTGGGCGGCCTGTTCTGCTACATCGACATCCCCCAGTACATCCGAAAGAAAGAAATCTATGGCGCCGTCGCCGTCAAGATGTGCCTCTTCCCGCTCGTCTTCTATGAAATCTGCCGATTCCTGCAGGTTCCTCATGACATAACCCTCACCATGAGTATCCTGCCGGCCCTGCCCAGTATGGCCGTCATCGTCATGCTGGCCCAGAACCAGCACTCAGACAGCAATTACGCCGCCGGCATGCTCCTGGTCACGACACTCTGCTCCATCATCACCATCCCCCTGGTCTGCCTGGGATTGGAATGAAAAAAGAGATTGCCGCACATGCGACAATCCCTTTTTTTGTAATCCTTTATTCGTAGGGGCCGTCCCAAAGGGCGGCCCGCATGAGAGCCACTACCAATCCAATTTCCCTGTAATGAGGTAGACCAACAATCCTTTTTCGGCGTGCCGTCTGTTTTCGGCTTCGTCGAGGATGGTTTCCAAGTGTTTTTCCATGACGTCCTGCGTGATTTCATAGCCCGGATGGATTGGCATATCGTGGAAGACCATGGTATCCGTGCCTTCCATGAGGGCAGCGTCGATCTGATAGGGCATCATCATGTTGATGATCTGGTTCTTCTTTTCGGCATAGTCCGGGTTGGTGAAAAATTCCATGTCGACCCAGGTGTCGGTATAGACGCAGTCCACATCGGCGACGACTTTCTTCAGCTCTTCTTTGGAGATATCCGTCGGCAATTCCTTATAATGACCCGTCGCCGTCAGTTTGTCGTAGAAGTCGGCCGGTACATTGGTGACCTGGCTGAACGGTGTCAGGCCGTACATCATGCCGCCCATCTTGGTGACGATTTCGCTGAGCGAATTGTACGTATTGTTCTTGGCGCCGATGTAGAGGACCTTGGCTTCAAAATGGCCGGTCTTTTCGTAGAGCGTCAGCATGTCGGCCAGGGCCTGCGTCGGGTGGAACGTATTGTCGCAGCCGTTGATGACCGGCACGGTGGCGTTCTTCATGAAGCCTTCCGTCGTTTCGGCTTTCTTGAACCGGCCCATGATGCAGTCGACGTTGCGGCAGACGTATTTGACTTCGCTCATGAGGTCGCCGATGGTGAAATTGCTGTCCTTCCACAGCTGGTTATAGGCTTTGCCGCCTAATTCTTCCATGCCGATGGAAAAGGACAGGTACGTCCGGTTCGACGTCTTTTCAAAGAGCGTATACAATTTCTTGCCATCCAGGATATGGCTGTAGTCATCCGGATGCTGTTTGATCTTTTCGGCCAGTAATAAAATGCCTTTCAATTCATCTGTTGTATAATCTACGAAGCTATTTGCATGTTTCATGTATATCCATCCTCCAATAAGTTAAGACCAGAACTTGTTCGATGGATATATCATAGCACAGCCGTATGAATATTGCAAGTATTTATGCAAACTTTTTTGTGTTTTTATACAGCTATAGAGGGCAAAAAAAAGGGCCGCACAGGCTGGCCGAAGCCTTCCTGTGAGCCCCTTAAAAGGTCTATTTTACTTTCCGATTAGCATTTAACTACGTTAGCTGCCTGCGGTCCGCGCGCACCTTCAACGATGTCGAATTCAACTTCCTGACCTTCGGTCAAGGATTTGAAGCCATCTTCCTGGATAGCGGAGAAGTGAACGAAAACGTCGCCGCCATCTTCTCTTTCGATGAAGCCATAACCTTTTTCTGCGCTAAACCATTTTACTTTACCGTGCATAACAAAATCCTCCTAAAAAAACAATTCCAGCTATCTTGTAGCTCTTCCGTTAGTGTAACATAACGGATTGACAATGTCAATCGAAACGGCGGACATAGTGGACGAAAGAAAAAGTATGGGGACACTGTCCATCGGCACGGTGCAATTCCCGCGTTTGTTCCGTCCAGGCGCTTCTATTCCAGTCCGGGAAAAAGGTGTCGGCGCCGTCGAAGGCTTCGTCGATTTCCGTCAGGTAGAGGCTGTCCGCCAGGGGCAGAAATTCCCGATACATGGCAGCGCCGCCGATGACGAAGTAGTCTTCCCCATCGTTCATGGCCTGCTGCAGGGCTTCGACGCTATGGAAGACAGTGACCGCTTCATGGCGGACGTCATAATCTTTTTGATGGGTCAGGACCCAGTGCGGCCGGCCGGGCAGGACGCCGGGCAGGCTTTCAAAGGTCTTGCGTCCCATGATCATCGTATGGCCCATAGTGAGAGATTTAAAACGTTTTAAGTCGGCCGAAATATGGCACAAGAGGTCGTTATCCTTACCGATCCCGCCGCGCTTGTCGACGGCTGCAATGAGATGGAGCATCAGACGGCCACCTCCATGGGCAGTTTTCCCAGGTGCTGGTAGTTATCGAGGGCGATGTCGTCGATGGTGAAATCGTAGAAATCATGGACATCGGGATCGAGGACCAGTTTCGGCGCCGGGAAAGCCTGATCGCGGCGGGCCAGCTGGGTCTTCATGGCCTGGACGTGGTTCTCATAGACGTGGGCGTTGTTGATGACATGCGTGAACAGGCCCGGACGCAGGCCGACGGACTGGGCGATGAGATGGATGAGGACGGCGTACTGGGTCATGTTGAAGGGCACGCCCAGGCCCATGTCGCCGCTGCGCTGGATGAGCATGCAGTTCAGGCGCCCGTCGGTGACGTCCCACAAGGTCTGGTAGGCGCAGGGCTGGAGGGCCATGTCCGGCAGGTCTTCGATGTTCCACAGGGAAACGATCATGCGCCGGTTCTGGGGATCCGTCTTCAGCATATCCAGGAGCTTGTCGACCTGTTTATACTTGCGGATCTGATAGCCATAGGCCTTGCCAATGGTGCCGTCGGGCCGCATCCATTCGTCCCAGACGTGGCAGTTCATCTTCTGCAGTTCCCGCACGTCGTTGCTCTGGAGCTGCCAGATCCAGAGGATTTCCTTGACGGCCGTCTTGAAGGCGACGAACTTCGTCGTCAAGATGGGAAATTCCTGTTCCAGATCGAACTGCATGATCTGGTGGGGCAGTTTATACGTCCGCACGCCCGTGCGGTTGTTGTCGAAATAGCCGTGGTCGAGGATATTTTCGACGATATTCAGATACTGTGTATCGGCAATACTCATGTATGTCACCTCAAAATCAATGGTTATCTATGTAAGACTGGATGGCGCCGACGAACTGGCGGCCATATTTGTGGAGCTTGAAGCTGCCTACGCCCTTGATCTGGCTCATGGCGTCCAGGCTGTCCGGCTTGAGGGCGGCCATGTCCCATAAGGTCGCATCGGAAAAGATGACGAACGGCGGGATGTGTTCGTCCTTGGCCAGTTCCAGGCGGACTGCCCGCAGCGTATTGAAAAGGGGCCGCAAGGCGTCTTCGTCGATGGCCCCGGCGCGGCGCTTCTGCTGGCGCTTGGGCAGTTCCGGCACGGGATCGACGGCGACGACTTTCTGCTGGACAATGCGCCGGCTGCCGCTGAGGGCCTGCCGCCCGTCCGCCGTCAGGGAGACGACGGGGTATTTGCCATCGGACTGGTCGAGATAGCCGTCGTCGATGCACTGGCGGACCATGTCGCGGACTTCGGACAGCGTGAAGTCGCCGAGCATGCCGAAGGCCGAGTTGTTCTCGAAGCCATAACGGCGGACCTTGGCGTTCTGGCTGCCCTTGAGGATGTCGCAGACCATGGTCATGCCGAAGCGGCCCTTCAATTCGTCGACGCAGAGGCAGATGCTGCGGACCTGTTCGGTCATGTCTTCTTCGACCGTCTCCTGGTCACAGTTGCCGCATTTCTCGCAGCGCTGCCACGACGGATGCTCGCCGAAATAAGTCAGGATATAATGGCGCAGGCAGTGATTGCCTTCGCAGTAGCGGACCATGGCGTTGAGCAGGCGAAATTCGACGGCCTGCTGCTGCGGGTCATGGACGGACTGCTCGATGAGGAACTTCTGGATCATGATGTCCTGGCGGCTGAAGAGGAGGATACATTCCCCCGGCGCGCCGTCGCGGCCGGCCCGGCCCGCTTCCTGGTAATAGCTTTCGATGTTCTTGGGCATCTGGTAGTGGATGACGTAGCGGACGTTGCTCTTGTCGATGCCCATGCCGAAGGCGTTGGTGGCGACGATGACCTGGAGCCGGTCGTAGGTGAAGGCGTCCTGCATGGTCCGGCGCACGTCGTCGCTCAGGCCGGCATGGTAGCGGCCGGCCCGGATGCCCCGCCGCGTCAGTTCTTCATAGACGCGGTCCACTTCCTTGCGCGTCGCCGCATAGATGATGCCGCTGTCTTCTTGATGCTGCTGGACGTAGGCCAGGGCAAAGTCGAGCTTTCGGTTCGTCCGGACGACGCGGAAATACAGATTCGGCCGGTCGAAGCCGCCGATGAAGATGCGTTCCTTTTCCAGGCCCAGGAGGGTCATCATGTCCTCTTTGACCTTTTCCGTCGCCGTCGCCGTGAAGGCCCCGACGACAGGCCGCCTGGGCAGGGCAGCTATCCAGTCCTTGATGGCGCAGTAGCTGGGCCGGAAATCATGGCCCCACTGGGATACGCAGTGGGCTTCATCAATGATGAACATGGAAATGGGCAGGCTCTGCATGAACGACGTAAAAAATTCATTCTCCAGACGTTCCGGTGAAATATAGACGAGCTTGACCCGGCCGGCGCGGATGGCGGCAAAACGGGCCTTGGCTTCTTCAAAAGTACACTGGCTGTTGATATACGTCGCCGGTATCTCCTGGTTGACCAGGCTGTCGACCTGGTCCTTCATGAGGGAAATGAGCGGCGAAATGACCAGGGTCACGCCGGGCATCATCAAGGCCGGCAGCTGGAAGCAGATCGACTTCCCGGCCCCGGTCGGCATGATGGCCAGGCAGTCCCGTCCCTCGAGGAGGGTCTGTATGACCTCGTGCTGGCCCGGCCGAAACGACGTATAGCCAAAATATTGTTTTAAAAGAGATTCAAGTTCCATCAAAATCATCAACCCATTTACGAAAGCAAACTTAATGCTCAAAAAGGAGCTGTCGTAAGCGACAGCTCCTTTATATCATATCATCTTTACCTTATTTTGCCAATTCTTCTTTCAAGACGTCGGCCAGGCGTTTGATGCCTTCGACGATGCGGTCTTCCGGCATGTTGGAGTAGTTCAGGCGGAAGTGGTTGGCATGGCCGCCGTGGGGGTAGAAAGGCCCGCCTGGCACGTAGGCAACGTTCTTGGCCAGGACTTTCGGCATGAGCTCTTTGGCGTCCATGCCTTCTGGCAGCGTTACCCACGTGAACAGACCGCCTTCAGGGTATGTAAAGGTGATGCCTTCAGGGAAATATTGCTTCATCGATTCGCACATGAGGTCGCGGCGTTTCTTGTAGAGGGCCTTGATCTTAGCGACGTGTTCATCGAGGTCGAACATGTCGATATAGTACGACGTCTGGCGCTGGCCGAAGGACGAAGCCTGGAGGTCGACGGCTTGTTTCAGCTTGACGACTTTGTCGATGATGACCGGATCGGCTACCATCCAGGCAATTCGCAGGCCCGGCATGAGAATCTTCGAGAACGAGCCGAGGAAGATGATGTTACCTTTCGTATCCATCGATTTCAGGGACGGGACCTTGTCGCCGTCATAGCGCAGTTCGCCATACGGGTCATCTTCGAGGACCGGGAAGTCATAGCGGTTGACGATGTCCATGAAAGCCTTGCGCCGTTCGACGGGCCAGGTAATACCTGTCGGGTTCTGAAATTCCGGGATGACGTACATCATGCGGACGCGGTCGCCGTATTTTGCCAGGATTTTTTCCAATTCTTCCGGGATGACGCCCTTTTCGTCCGTCGGCACTTCGACAAATTCCGGTTTGCAGAGTTTGAAGGCGTTGATGGCGCCGAGGTAGGTCGGGCTTTCGACGAGGACGACGTCGCCCGGGTTAATGAAGATCTGGGCCAGCATGGACAGGCCCTGCTGGGACCCAGACGTAATAGTGATGTTATCGATATCGCAGTCGACCATGAAAGCCTGTTTCATGCGGGCTGCAATCTGCTTGCGCAAGGGATCGTAGCCTTCGGTCGTGCCGTATTGCAAGGCTGCACGGCCATCTTTGGTCAAGATGGCATCGTCGACCTTTTTCAGCTGTTCCGTCGGGAAGAGTTCCGGTGCCGGCAGGCCGCCAGCAAAGGAAATAACTTCCGGCATGGTCGTCAGTTTCAAGAGTTCACGGATTTCAGAAGCTTTCAAATTCATGGCTAAATCGGAAAATTGCATATCAATCACTCCTTCAAGTTATATGAATCACGCGTTTATCTATGTCTACATAGTATCATCAAAATTACTTTTATGCAATTAAACGTTTGCGTTATCATTATGTTACATTTCGTACAAGCTTATAAATCAAATGTAAATAACGAGAATGACTGATAATGATAAATATCCAACTTAAAAAAAATTAAAGAATGACTGTAAAAATTTTTTAAAAAAATTTGCAAAAGAAAAGACGCCCTCGCGAGAGAGCGTCTCATTTCCTTTTATTTTAAATTATTTGCCGATTTTTTCTTTCAAAACTTCAGCCAGGCGTTTAATACCTTCGACGATGCGGTCTTCCGGCATGTTGGAGTAGTTCAGGCGGAAATGGTTGGCGTTGCCGCCGTTCGGGTAGAAAGCACCGCCCGGTACGTAAGCAACTTTCTTTTCGATGACTTCCGGCATCATAGCCTTGGCATCGAGGCCTTCCGGCAAGGTTACCCACGTGAACAGGCCGCCTTCCGGATAAGTGAAGGAAACGCCTTCGGGGAAGTATTTCTTCATGGAGTCGTACATGAGGGTGCGGCGTTTGCCATAGAGGTCGCGGATCTGTTTAACATGGGCATCGAGGTCGAACATGTCGATGTAGTACGAAGCCTGGCGCTGTGCAAAGGACGACGTCTGCAAATCGACGGTCTGCTTGAGCATGACGGCCTTTTCCAGGATGTCATGGGCAGCGACCATCCAGCCGATACGCAGGCCCGGCATGAAGATTTTCGAGAAGGAGCCGAGGAAGATGACATTGCCCTGAGTATCCAAGGATTTCAAGGTCGGCATCGTTTCCCCTTCATAACGGAGTTCGCCATACGGGTCGTCTTCGATGATAGGGATATCATGTTTATTCATGATGTCCATAATAGCCTGGCGCCGTTCCAAGGGCCAGGTGATGCCCGTCGGGTTCTGGAATTCCGGGATGACGTACATCAGGCGGACGCGGTCACCGTATTTTTCGATAGCGGCTTCCAAGGCTTCGGGAACCATGCCTTTGTCGTCCGTTTCGACTTCGACGAACTGCGGGAAATTGACAGCGAAAGCCGTCGTAGCGCCCATGTAGGTCGGGCTTTCGACGAGGACAATGTCGCCTTCGTTGAGGAAGAGCTGGCCCAAGAGGGACAGGCCCTGCTGGGAACCGGCGGTGATGATGATATCTTCATAAGTGCAGTCCGTATGGAAAGAGGTTTTCATGCGTTTGGCAATCTGTTTACGCAAGGGCACATAACCTTCCGTCGTGCTGTACTGCACGGCCTGACGACCTTCTTTTTTCAAGATTTCCACGTCGACTTTTATCATTTCGTCAATCGGGAAGAGTTCCGGTGCAGGAAGGCCACCGGCGAAGGAAATAATTTCCGGATTTTCCGTTACTTTCAAAATTTCACGGATATCCGATGCATGTAAACTCTTTGCTTCTTCAGAAAACTTTACCATAAAACTTCACTCCTATCTGTTCTCTTTCTTTTATGGCTTTTATACGGCGTAGCAAACATTCGTCGTAGTAATGATTATTATACCACGATACGGCCCATTAATCTACAAATTTTATGGAAATAGCAAAAAAAGGTGCTGTCTCATGAAGACAGCGCCTTTTTAAGTTTGAAGTTTTAAGTTTAACGTTAAACCTTTGCAAAGAACCGGCGCGTGGCGGCTTCGTCTTTCTTCATCTGGGCGACGAGGTCGTCGGCGCTGGCAAAGGTTTCTTCACCGCGGAGGCGCTTTCGGAAGCGCAGGCTCACTTCTTTGCCGTAGAGGTCGGCATCCCAGTCGAGGACGTGAGTCTCAATGCGGCGGTACTGGTTCTCGAAAGTCGGGTTATCGCCGATATTGGTCATGGCCGGGTGGCCTTCGCCGTCCCACCACAGTTCGGTAATGTAAACGCCGTCCGGCGGGATGGCCATGTTGATGGGGATGAGCATGTTGGCCGTAGCGAAGCCGATGGTCCTCCCCCGCCGGTCGCCGGGAACGATAGTGCCGGTCAGGGCGAAAGGCCGGCCCAGGAGGTTCTCTGCCGTTTCCATGTGGCCCATCTGGATGAGCCGGCGGATGACGGTGCTGCTGATAGGCGTCGTCCGGCCCGGCCGTTCCAGCAGGGTCAGGGCGACGACGGGGATGTCATACTGGCTCATGAAGAACTTCATGGTCTCCGTATTGCCAGCCGCCTTGGCACCATAAGTGAAATTCGAGCCGACGACGATAGCCGACGGATGGATATAGGTCAACAGGTTCTGGCAGAACTCTTCCGGCGATTCCTGCAAGAGGTGTTCGCTCATGGGCAGCAGGACCAGGCCGTCGATGCCGACGGCTTCGATATATTCCGCCTTCTGGCCGATCGTGGCCAGGCGCAGCGGTTCCTTATCCGGGCACAGTACCGACAGCGGATGGGCCGTAAAGGTGACGACCATGGTCTTCGCACCGCAGGCAGCGGCCCGTTTGATAGCCGTCTTCATGACCATCTGGTGGCCCCGGTGGACGCCGTCAAAGGTCCCAAGGGCCACGACGGCTCCGGTAAAGCCGGTGATTTCCTGAAAGGAGTGGAATATTTCCATCGTTAGTTACCTCACAATCCCTCTGCGAACATCTTATGGGGCCGCAGGATATGGTGTTCCCCATCATAGCGGGCAATGCCCATGAGCCGCTGGTCCGGTCCATAGACGCGGAGGACATCGCCGTCTGCCAGGTGCGGCCCGGCAAACGGCACAGGACGGCCCTGGAGCAGGAACGCACACTGTTTGGCCGAACAGCTGGCCTTCTTCAGGTCCTGGATGGCCATATCGGCCGGCCGGACATAGGCCATGGGGTCCCGTTCCAGTTCTTCCAGCGTCGCGGCCTCGTCGATGGTGAACAGCCCGGCCTGGGTGCGGACCAGATAGGTCATGCAGGCGCAGGTCCCCAGGGCCTGGCCCAGGTCGCGGATGAGGGACCGCACATAAGTCCCTTTGGAACAGGTCACGGCAAAGGTCCCCCGCCGGCCGTCGAAGGACAGCAGGCGCAGGTCGTGGATGGTCACGTGCCGCACGGGCAGGGTGAAGTCGACATCCTGCCGGGCCAGTTTATAGGCTTTGACGCCGTTGACGTTGATGGCGGAATATTTAGACGGCGCCTGTTCGATGTCGCCTGTAAAAGACGCCAAGATACGGCGCACGTCATCAGCCGACAAATCCGGTACGGCCGCCGTCTCGACGACGGTCCCCGTACTGTCTTCCGTATCCGTCGCCAATCCCAGGGCGAATTCGGCGTGATACGACTTGACGTCGCTGTCGCCGTATTCGATGAGGCGCGTCGCCTGACCAGCATAGACGGGCAGGACGCCGGCCGCCAGGGGATCCAGCGTACCGGCATGGCCCATCTTCTTCATGCCGTAGATGCGGCGCAGGCAGCCGATGACGTCGTGGCTGGACATGCCCGTCGGTTTCAGTACATTGATGATTCCGTGTATCATAAGCGCTTTTCGATTTCCTTTACGATGAGTTTCTTCGCTTCATCCAGCGGCTTATCCAGGGTGCAGCCGGCAGCGCGGACATGGCCGCCGCCACCGAAGACAGCAGCTACGGCATTGACGTCCATGCCTTTCGAGCGCAGGCTGACCCGCGTTTCCTTGTCGCTGACGTATTTGACCGTAAAGGCCACTTCCGACCCTTTGACGTTGCGGGCGTAATCCATGTACATCCCCGTGTGTTCGCCAGTGATCTTGAGGACTTCCGGCGTATAGGACAGGCAGGAAATGCGGCCGTCGTCAAAGAGTTCCAGGTGTTCCAGGACCTTGGACAGGGCCTTCAGCTTTTCCAGGGACCGGGCGTCGAGGTGTTCCGAAATGAAATCGGGCCGGGCGCCGTGGTCGACGAGGACCGCGGCCATGCGCAGCGTATGGCCTGTCGTATTGTTGAACTTGAAGAAGCCGCAGTCCGTGGCGATGGCCGTATAGAGGGCATCGGCCATGGCCGTGTTCCATTCACTGTGCCAGAGGTCGAAGAGATAGGTCAGGATTTCCCCCGTCGCCGCGCAGTCGGGCCGGACGTATTCCCACTGGGCGAAGTGCTCATTGGAAATATGGTGGTCGATGTTGAGGACCTTGCCGCGGACCAGGCTTTCCACCTGGCCGATGCGGCCGAGGCCCGTCGCATCGAGGACGACGGTCAGCCAGGAATCATCCGTTTCGACCTGGTCCGGCTTGTTGATGTACTGCAGGCCGTCGAGGAAGTCATAGCGGTCGTCGATATCGTCGTCGATGACCATGACGGCCTTCTTCCCCTGCAGCTGCAGCCAGTGCCAGAGTGCCAGGAGGCTGCCGATGGCGTCGCCATCGGGACTGACATGGGCCGTCAGCAGGATCTTATCGTAATGGCACAGTAAGGTATAGATTTCCTGAGCCGAACAATTCATGGATATCAGTCCTTCTTTTCAATGTCGCGAAGAATTTTATCGATTTTCATCCCGTAATCGAGGGACGTATCTTCTTTAAACACAATGGTCGGCGAATAACGGATGCCCAGGCGCTTGCCGACTTCCGTGCGGATATAGCCGGTGGCGCGCTTCAGGGCCTTTAGCGTTTCCTGCTTGGCTTCGTCGCTGCCGAAGAGGCTGACGTAGACCGTGGCATCGCGCAGGTCGCCGGTGATGCGGGCATCGGTGACGGTGACGAAACCGATGCGCGGATCCTTCAATTCATTCAGGAGCATCTTCGATACTTCCTGTTTGATAAATTCCTGTATCTTGCGTACTCGTAATTCTCCCATAGTACGTACTCTCCTTTATTCCGGTTCGACTTCGACCATTTCGTAGGCTTCGATTTCGTCGCCTTCCTTGATGTCGCGATATTTTTCCAGGGTAATACCACATTCGTAACCGGCTGCGACTTCCTTGACATCATCTTTGAAACGGCGCAGGCCGTCGATTTCACCTTCATGGACGACGATACCGTTGCGGATGAGGCGGATCTTGGACGTGCTGGTGATTTTGCCTTCCTTGACATAGGAACCGCCGACGATGACTTTCGGCGTCGTAATGACTTTGCGGACTTCGGCACGGCCGACGATCTTTTCTTCATATTTCTTTTCCAGCATCCCTTTGATAGCCGCTTCGACGTCGTTGATGGCATCGTAAATGACGCGGTACATGCGCATGTCGACTTTTTCATGTTCCGCCATCTTGCGGGCTGCCGCATCGGGGCGGACGTTGAAGCCGATGATGAGGGCGTTCGAAGCCGAAGCCAGCATGATATCCGATTCGTTGATGGCGCCGACGCCGGAATGGACGATGGCAATGCGGACTTCGTCGCTCTTGATGCCCATGAGGGACTGGCTCAGAGCTTCGACAGAACCCTGGACGTCGCCCTTGATGATGAGGGGCAGTTCCTTCAGTTCGCCCTGCTGGATCTGGTTGAACAGGTCATCCAGGGTGACTTTGGCATTGACGTGGAGTTCAGACGAACGTTTCTTTTCCAGACGTTTTTCGGCAACGGAACGGGCCGTCTTTTCGTCGGTGACGTTGAGGATGTCACCGGCTTCCGGTACATCGTTGAGGCCGAGGATTTCGACCGGGATGGACGGTTCGGCTTTCTTGACGCGTTCGCCCCGTTCGTTGTTCATGGCGCGGACCTTGCCGAAGCAGGTGCCGACAATGATCGTATCGCCGACACGGAGGGTCCCCTTCTGGATGAGGACGGAAGCGACCGGGCCGCGGCCTTTATCCAGCTTGGCTTCGATGACGACGCCCTGAGCCGGACGGTTCGGGTTGGCCTTGAGGTCCTGTACTTCTGCCAGGACGAGGATGTTTTCCAGGAGGTCGTCGAGGCCGATCTTCTTGTGCGCCGAAACGGGGACCATGATGGTATCGCCGCCCCAGTCTTCACTGATGAGGCCGTATTCCGTCAGCTGCTGCATGACGTGTTCCGGATTGGCGCTTTCTTTATCGATCTTGTTGATGGCGACGATGATCGGGACGCCTGCCGATTTGGCATGGTTGATGGATTCAATGGTCTGCGGCATGACACCGTCGTCGGCAGCGACGACGAGGACGGCAATATCCGTGACCTGGGCGCCGCGGGCACGCATGGCCGTGAAGGCTTCGTGGCCCGGCGTATCCATGAAGGTAATCTTCTTGCCTTCATAGCGGACCTGATAAGCCCCGATGTGCTGGGTAATGCCGCCGGCTTCGTGGCTGGTGACATTGGTCTGGCGGATGGCGTCGAGGAGGCTCGTCTTGCCGTGGTCGACGTGGCCCATGATGGTGACGACAGGCGGACGGGTCTTGAGCGTTTCCGGCGGATCGATGATTTCTTCGATTTCCGTCGGATCTTCCGGCGGCGCTTCCTTGGTGACGGTGACGCCAAATTCATCGGCAATGAGGGACGCCGTATCGAAGTCCAGTTCCTGGTTGATCGTAGCCATGATGCCGCCCATGAGGAGCTTCTTCATGACTTCGCCCACATCGCGGCCCAAGCGTTCGGCGAAGTCCTTGACGATGATCGTTTCCGGCAGTTCGACGGACGTCGGATAATTCTTCTTCTTCGGAGCTTCGGCTGCGACCGGTGCCTGATGCTTCTGGTTGCGCTTGTTCTTATTGTGTTTGCCCTTGTTCAGGACGTTGGACAACAGCGTATGGGGACGGCTGCCGTTGTTCTTGTTGTTATTGCGGTTGTTCTGGCCGCCGCGCTTATTCTTGCTGTTATTGCGGTTATTGCCGTCATTGCCGCCCTGGGAATGACCAAAATATTTCGTGCGCTTGCTGTCGCCCTGCTGGCCCTGCGTATTCTGGCCGGCATTATTGCCGCCTTTATGGCTGTTCTGCGGACGATTGCCCTGGTTCTGGCCCTGGGAGTTCTTGGCAGCGCGGTTCGGCTGGTTCTGTGCATTGCCCTGGTTCTGGCGTTTCTTATCGTGATTCTGGTTATTCTGTTTCGGCGTATTGCCCTGTTTTTTGTTTTTATTCTGTCGGCTCGTTTCGTTCACTTTTCGGCTAGTTCCTTCCCCTGTCTGTTTATTTTCCTGTTTCTGTCCACGTTGTGCTTCTCCCTTGGCACCCTTCTTGAAGGATGCGTCGAGGATGGACTTCATATTGGCGTCAATGCCGGTGAAATTGCCGGCTTTGATGTGATGATCTTCCAGCGTCTTGATTACTGTCTTTGCGGGAACGCCGTATTCTTTTGCGGCTTCGTATACTCGTTTCGTCATCTAGTTACCCCCTTCTATTCATCACGCTTCACTTTCTCTATGGCCCCGGCGAAGCCCTTGTCATCGATGAGGATGATGACGGTCTGGGCTTTGCCGACGGCACTGCCTAATTCATCTTTCGTATATGTATCAACGACGGTGATCCCTTTCCGCTCCGCCAGGCGGCGATATTTTTCGACGTTATCGCTGCCGCCGTCGGAGGCCAGGAATAAGAGTGGGACGCGCCGGCGCTTCAATGTCTTCTGTGCGGCTCCATCACCGCAGACGGCCTTGCCCGCCCGGCAGGCCAGGCCGAGGAGATTCAGGACCTTGTCGCTCACAGCAGTTCCTTTCTCAGCTGTTCATAGATTTCGCCGGACACTTTGGTCTTCAGGGACCGTTCCAGGCGATGCTCTTTGTAGGCTTTTTCCAGACATTCGCTGTTCGGGCAAAGGTAGACACCGCGGCCCGATTTCTTACCAGTCTTGTCGATTTCGACAGTCCCTTCCGGCGTGCGGACGACGCGGATCATTTCCTTCTTGCTCTTCTGTTCCTGACAGCCGGCACAGACGCGCATCGGAGTCTTTCGGGTCTTCATGGCTTATTCTCCTTCCGTATCAGCTGCGCCTTCTTCAGCAGCCGGCATAGCCAGGTCGCTGAGGATGTCCAGGTCATCAGCCGGTTCGCTGTCCTGCGGAACCTCTGCCTGGGCAGCCAGTTCGGCAGCCTGGCTTTCGCTCTTGATGTCGATCTTCCAGTTGGTCAGCTTCGCGGCCAGGCGGGCATTCTGGCCGGCCTTGCCGATGGCCAGGGACAGCTGGTAATCCGGTACGACGACGCTCGACGATTTTTCGCCTTCATCGACGGTGACGGAAATGACCTGCGCCGGGCTGAGGGCGTTGGCGATGTAGACTGCCGGGTCTTCATCCCATTTGACGATGTCGATCTTTTCATTCTGCAATTCCGAGACGATGTTCTGGACGCGGGAGCCTTTCGGGCCGACGCAGGCACCGACGGAATCGACGTTGGCATCGCGGGAATAGACGGCAATCTTGGAACGGCGGCCCGGTTCACGGGCAACGGATTTCAGTTCGACGACGCCTTCGTAGATTTCCGGGACTTCCAGTTCAAAGAGGCGCTTCAGCAGGCCCGGATGGGTCCGGGATACGAGGATCTGGGCGCCTTTCGTCGTCTTGCGGACTTCGACGACATAGCATTTGATGCGCTGGCCGACGCTGTACGTTTCCGTCGGGATCTGTTCCGATGCCGGCAGGATGGCTTCGGCCTTGCCCAAGTCGACGTAGACGTTGCGGTTCTCGATGCGCTGGATGATACCGGTAATGATGTCGTCCGTGCGGTCCGAAAATTCATCATAGACGATGTTCCGTTCGGCTTCGCGCAGGCGCTGGATCATGACCTGTTTGGCAGCCTGGGCGGCGATGCGGCCGAAATTGTCCGGCGTGACATCGACGTTGACGACGTCGCCGACTTCATAATTGACATCAATGAGGCGGGCCTTATCGAGGGCGATTTCCGTATGGGGATCTTCGACTTCATCGACGACGGTCTTGGCAGCCTTGATGGCATAGTCGCCCGTCGAACGGTTCAATTCGACTTCAGCCGTCGGGTTGGCATCGGGTTCCTTCTTGTAGGCCGTAATCAGGACGGCTTCCAGGGAGTCGCAGATGACATCCGGAGATACGCCTTTCTCCTTGGCTAAGTAAGCAATAGCATTGAGCAATTCTTTATTCACGTTAATAACCTCCACTAAAAATCAATATGCAGACGGACTTGCGATATGTCTTTCATGTCTATGGTTTCATCACGGTCGTCCAGGCGGACTTTGAGCTGGCCATCGTCTGTCTTTCCGACGAGTTCCGCTGTCAAATCCTTGACGCCGTCATGGGCTTTAAAGAAATGGATATCGACGGACCGGCCGGCATAGCGGACGAAATCCTTGTCCTTCTTGAGGATCCGGTCCAGGCCCGGCGACGATACTTCCAGGAGATAATTGTCGCTGATGGGATCCTTTTCATCGAGGACCTTGCTCAGCTTCTCACTGACAGCCTGGCAGTCTTCCAGGTCGACACCGCCTTCTTTATCAATGAATACGCGCAGATACCAGTTCCGTTCGCGCACGTATTCGACGTCGACCAGTTCCAGACCGGTCCCTTCAATAATCTGTTCTACTTCCTTGGCAATCAAATCTTCAATGTGTTCACGTCTCATCGTATTCACCAGCTTATCTGTAAAAATTCCTATAGGTAAAAGTTAAGAGTGGGCTCTCACCCACTCTTTGCATCTAACCATCTAAATTACTTTTAGTATACCACTGTCTGCTCATTCTGACAACGCTTTATCCCGGTCGGCTGCAATCTCGTCGAGGACGGGCAGGAGCCGTTTCTGCAAGGCTTTTTCCAGCTCTTTCAGGGACGACGTATCGAAGTCATGGACCAGGTTCGGGAAGTTCTCTACGCGCCGTTCGGCAAAGAAGTCATCGCGCAGGAGATTGTACATCAGCGACAGGCCGCTGCGCGTCGCCGCGTCGTAATAGGCCAGGATCATGTAGGACCCGTTGATGATGCGCACGGCATCGTTGGGCTTGACCAGGCGCCGGAAACCCTGATACTGCTCCGGCAGGAACGCATCCCACTGAACATCGGGGACGCCCTTGTTCTTGAGGATGACGCTGAAATTACGGCTCCGTTCGACGTAATCGTCGTAGATGATCCGCGCCAGCCTTTCTTCGACCATAGACCGGAAGAGCTCAAAGGAATCCGTAATAAATTCGATGAGGGCGAACTCCAGCATGCCGATGTCCGTCCGGATAGCAAATTCTTCCGACTCAGGGTTGAAGATGGCCCGCACGGTCCAGCCGTTCTCCTCGTTCTCATACGTGAACAGGCGGTACTCGACGGGCTTGCCGTCTTTCTCGATCATGCGATATTCTTCCAATAACTGAAAATCTCCCACTGAAAGTGGGAGAACAGTTGTGATATTCCATTGTTTGAGTGTTTCAATCAATGTAGCATCCATAGTAAAAATGGTGCGGTTGGCGGGAGTTGAACCCGCACGATCGAAGATCACTGCCGCCTGAAGACAGCGCGTCTGCCATTCCGCCACAACCGCATAACTCAGAAATCGTAAAGCTGTTTGTAATGCTTTTCGTTCAGCAAGACTATTTTAACATATTCTCGCGTTTCTGAAAAGGGGATTTTTTCAATTTCTTGAAAATCTTTTTTCCAGCCATATTTCCGGATCCACGAGTCGACATGTCCCCGGCCGGCATTATACGCAGCCAAGGCCAGTACTTGATTCCCGTCGTATTCCTTCAATAAGTAGGCCAGATACCAGGTTCCCAACCTGATGTTTGTACGGACGTCGTTGAGTTTATCAGGCGTGTAGTCAGTCATCCCCATTTCATCGGCAATCCATTGTGCCGTGTCGGGCATGACCTGCATGAGGCCGTGAGCACCGGGCTGCGAAGCAGCGCGTTCGTCGAACTTGCTTTCCACTAAGATGACCGACGCTACCAGGGCGGGGTCGACTTTGTCTTCATACGCATACTGCCGGACCAGGTAATCATACTGGAGGGGGTATACGAACTTCCGCATGACATCATCTTTCCAAGAATAAAAGTACGATGCGGACAGACAAATCAACAATGCCGCTATGATGATTTTCCCTTTGGTGCTTGCTCTTTTTCTCAACGTCTTCTCCCTACCCTTTGATGCGGTCCATCAAGGCCTGCCATGCGACGAGTACCTGTTTCTGCGTCTCTTCCGGAGAGCCGGTATTGTCGATGATGACCTGGGCTAACGACCGTTTTTCGTCGATAGGAAGCTGTGCATGAATCCGTGCCAGTGCTTCACTTTCGGAATAGCCGTTCCGCTTCATCAGCCGCGTAAGCTGCGTCACCGGATCGACGTACACCAGCCACGTTTCGTCAACGTACGAATCGTATTTTACCTCATAAAGCAGGGGCATGTCAAGGAAAATGACAGGATTTTTTTTATTTTCTTCAATTTTTTTGATTTCTTCGTCGATACCGGCATGGATGAGGGGGAAAAGAATGGCTTCAAGCTGCGCTTTCTTCGCCTTATCGCCAAAAACGACACTGCCGATGTAAGCCCGGTCCATGGAGCCGTCAGGCAAAAGTGTCTTCGGCCCAAAAGCCGCGGCGACGGCCACAAGTCCCTCCGAATCCGGTTCGACGACGTCGTGGGCGATGACGTCGCAGTCGACGATACCTGCCCCCAATCCGCGCAGCATGGTGACGACCGTACTCTTGCCGGAGGCAATGCCGCCGGTCAGGCCAATATGTAACATAAGAATCGCTCCTTCCGAAAATATCTATTTCTTCCATTATAACGGCTGATACCGGGTCTGTCCATGACACGATGAGAAGAATTGTCACAACTTCTGCGCCGTTTCATAGAAAATCCGTAAAATCGTCAGGCCATTTAGGATTTATTTATATTTCTCCTGTATACTATAGATAAAGATATACATAGGAGGTAAGTTATGACTGACGCAATCCGCCGCCATCGGCACTTTTTGATGGGCCTCTTCATCGCCGCTGCGGCCTTTCTCTATCTGGCCCATATCGGGTCGTATCATCTCATCGAGCTCGACGAAGGGCGCTATCACCGGGTCGCCATGGAAATGGTCCTCTCCGGCGACTACATCACGCCCCATTTCGACTATATGCCCTATTTCGAGAAACCTATTTTCCAATACTGGATCACGGCCCTTTCGATGGAACTCTTCGGCTTCAAAGAATTTACAGGCCGCATCCTGCCGGCCCTGACGGGTCTTGGAAACGTCTTCCTGGCTTTCTGGCTGGGCCGCACCATGTACGGCCGACGCGCGGGGATCCTCGCCGCCATCATCGTAGCTACGTCGGCGCTGCAGCTCATCGTCGCCTCCATCGGCGTCATGGACATGGCCCTGACCTTTTTCATCGACGCCTGCCTGATTTCGTTCTACGTCTTTGAGCGGACGGAAAACAAGAAATACCTGCTCCTCTTCTATGCCGCCATGGGCTTCGGCATGCTCACGAAAGGCCTCATCGCCATCGTCTTCCCCGTTGGCATCCTCTTCTGGTATGCCCTGTTCAGCAAACGGCCGCGCCTTTTCCTCAAGCTCTTCTACCTGCCGGGCATCGCCCTCTTCCTGGTCATCGCCATGCCCTGGTACTACCTGGTCTGCCAGAAGAATCCCGACTTCTTCTATTTCTTCTTCATCCGCGAACACTTCCTGCGCTTCGCCACCAAGATGCACGAACGCTTCCATCCCTGGTACTACTTCGTCCCCGTCCTCATCGCCGGCCTCATGCCCTGGACGGGCTTTCTGGCGACGTTCTTCAGTAAGGACGGGATTTTCCGCAAGCCCGGCTCCCTGCGGCACAAACAGGACCTGCTGCTGCTCTCCCTCTGGGCCGGCCTGATTTACGTCTTCTACAGCGTTTCCGACTCGAAACTGCCGACGTATATCCTGCCCTGCTGGCTGCCTTTGTCGGTCCTCCTGGCCGCTTCCCTCGAACGGTGTCGTCACCAAGGGCGCTGGCTCGGCCACAGTTTTCTCATCAACGCCATCCTCTGCCTGCTGTTCACGGCAGCGGGCATCGTCTACCTCATGCACACGGATTTCCTGACCGTCGCCGACTTCCTGACCCATGGCGGCCTGCTTATAGCGTCGCTCCTCATCGGCACCCTGGCCGCGGCCTGGGTCTGGCACCGCAAGCGGGATTTCTTCTCCGTCCTGGTCATCCTCAGCGTCATGGCCTATGGCTTCGGCCTCGGCGCCCATCAGGTCCAAGGGCAGATCCATGACCACCAGACGGCCTACACGGTCAGCCAGGACATCCGGGCATTGAACATCCCAGACAGCACGCCCATCATCATGTACGGCTCGTTCATGCCCGGCCTGGTCTATTACCTGGACCGGCCCATCGCCGCCGGCAACTTCATGGGCGAACTGGAATTTGGCATCCATCATACGGACCGGACAGGCATGTACTACGGCAGCCAGGACCTGTATGACCGCTGGAACAGCGATGAACCGGCCGTCATCGTCGTCCAGCCGAAATACCGCGACGAAGCCCTGCGCGTCCTGGGATCGGCCCCGGCCCAGCGCTTCGACGTGGAAGACTACACGGTCCTCCTGAACCGGGCCGCCGCGGGAGGTGACAAGCGATGAAACAAATAGATATCCTCGTCCCCTGCTATAACGAAGAAGCCGTCCTGCCCCAGTTCTATGAAAGGACGTGCGCCGTCATCGACAGCCTGCCAGACTACGCCTTCACCTTCATCTTCGTCAACGACGGCAGCCGCGACCGGACCCTGCCCATTTTGCGCCAGCTCCACGAAAAAGACAGACGCGTCGCCTACGTGTCCCTGTCGCGTAATTTCGGCAAGGAAGCGGCCATGCTGGCCGGCATGGACTACGCCGAAGGCGACGCCCTGGTCATCATGGACGCCGACCTCCAGGACCCGCCGGAACTGCTGCCGGACATGATTGCCTGGTGGGAAAAAGGCTACCGCGACGTCTCGGCCCGCCGGCGCCACCGTGAGGGCGAAACGTTCTTCAAGAAGTGGTCGAGCCACGTCTATTACCGCCTGCTGAAAAAGTTATCCCCTGTCCCGGTCCAGGAAGATGTCGGCGACTTCCGCCTCCTGGACAAACGCTGCGTCAAAGCCCTGTGCAGCCTGCGCGAATGTCAGCGCTACACGAAAGGCCTCTTCTGCTGGATTGGCTTTGAGAAGAAAGAAATCCTCTTCGACAGGCCGCCCCGGGCCGCGGGCAAGACCAAGTGGAACTACTGGAAACTCTTCAACCTGGCCATCGACGGCATTACCAGCTTCACGACATCGCCCTTGCGCATCGCCGCCTTCGCCGGCTGCTTCTTCGCCTTCGTCGCCGCCATCTACCTCATCTTCATTGTCCTGCGCACCCTGCTCTACGGCGAAGACGTCCCGGGCTACCCTTCCCTCATCTCCCTCATCCTCTTCATCGGCGGCGTCCAATTCACCTTCATGGGCATCCTCGGCGAATACGTCGGCCGCATCTATAACGAAAGCAAAGGCCGTCCGCCGTACATCGTCGGTGAGAGTACAAAAGAAAAAAAATAGATTCATCATAGGGGAGTCCCCTTCTCCCGGTCACATCTGATTGTCTAAGGAGCGGGCGGCGCATCGTTTCAATGTTTTGGCTTCGTCCGCAGCGATATGATAGTCCGTATAAGGTATGACCTTCTCTTGGATGAATGTATCTGATTGCGCCAGTAATTTTTCTGGCTGCAGCTGGGGAGCCAGTTCTTCCAGTCCGGGATAGGCGTCGCCTTGATTCCAGTCATGCTGCCGATTATAGGGACAGGTGTCCTGGCAGCTGTCACACCCACAAATCCAAGTACTGCAGTTCTTATCATTCAGCCCCGGAGTGAGTTCTCCTTTGGCAAAGGTCGTGATAAAAGAGACACATTCCAGCGGGCTCATGGTAAACGGCCCTTTCAGGGCGCCGCTGGGACAATGGGTTTGACATAGATGACAACTTTCGGCGCAAGGTCGTATATCCGGTACATGATGACACCAGGCCTTCTGGTCTATCACATATCCCACCAGCTCCACAAAAGAGCCTTTTTTCGTATAGAAAAAATTATTTTTGCGAATAATCCCCAGCCCTGCCATCATGGCCGCATATCGCAGGGGACCAATGCTGGGATGACCAAATTGGTCTCCTCCTTCACAGCGGATTCCCTGCTCCTTAAACCACGTTTCAAAGTCTCTGCGCGCAGTGAGACTCTCCTTACAGACACTATTACTGGGCGACAGGAAAAAGGCTTTGCCATATTTACCCTGCAGCGAAGGGGGAAAGCGGTACTTTCCTAACCAATACGTACCGATGATTACCGATTTTGCCCAAGGGAAGCGTTTCTTAATATTCGCAAAATCGCCCATTCCCTGATAAAAAAAGGCACTGGACGGGACTTTTTCTTCCCGTTCCTGTAACCGCTGTTGAAATCCATCCATATCATCTATCGGAATGATGCCACAATCATCAAAACCACAGGCTAAGGCCTTCTCGTAAATGACTTGTCCTAATTTATCCGTATCCATGTTCAGCTCTCCTTATATCGTGTATATACACGTTAAAATAAAAAAATATATATCTATCCCATTAGCTGGGCCAACAAATCTTCTAACTGGCTCATTTGCTTTTTTCCCAAACGGGATTCCAGTTGCTGCTGCGCTTGCTGCCAAGATTCATAGGCCTGCGCAAACACAGCTTGTCCCTGCCCTGTCAATTGAACGAGTCTTCGCCGCCCTGTAGAAGGAAGCGTTTCCAGCAATCCTCGTTTCGTAAGCAGCGTAATATTCCGGGAAAGAGTCGTCCGGTCCAAATTCATGGCTGAGGCTAATTCTGTAATTGATAGAGGGCCTAATTCCTTACTATGCCAGAGAATAGAATACTGTTGCGCCGTAATCCCTGCTTCTTGCAAATACTTGTCGTATAAGGCCGTGACGGCCAAGGTAACTTGCCGTAAATTGAAGCAATGACATTGCCGTAAATGAACTTTCTTGCTGGCATTACACTCTTGATTCATGTCCTATCTCCTTATCGTGTATATGCACTATATTATCATCAGCCACCGATTTCGTCAAGAAGCAGTCAGCCCTTATTTGCTATCAAAAGGGACATCACAGGATAGGCCCTTTACAGCCATTCCTCACTGTGGCAGCAGATGGATATGAGGTCCTGCATGGGTTGGGTCAGGTATTTATTCTTGTGGTATACCAGGCGGAAATGGCGCTTGAATTCAAGATCTGGCAAGGGGAGCTCGACGAGGCGGCCCGTTTTGATTTCGTCCTGGACCAGGCGGCGGGACAAGACGGCGAGCCCCAGGTTGGCCATGACGGCTTTCTTGATGGCTTCCGAATTGTTATAGACGCCGACGACCTGACAGGTCAGGTGGTGTGCTTCCAGGACGCGCTCGAAGAGATCCCGCGTGCCGCTTCCCTGTTCGCGGACGAAGACGGGCAGGCCATCCAGGTCCTGTGGCGCTGTAATGGCCTTGCGGCTCCATTCGCTGTCCGGCGAGGCGATGAGAGTCAGATAATCCGTAAGGATGGGCCGGGATACGAGATACGGCGACTGGACCCGTCCTTCGACGAGGGCCAGGTCCAATTTGTCTTCGATCAGGAACTGCTCCAGCTCTTCCGTGTTGTGGATGGCCGACAAGATGGGCCAGTCAGGCCGCGTCCTGCGGCAATACGTCAGGAGCTCCACCAGGAAGATGTCGCCGATGGTGATGCTCGCGCCCAGGCGGATAGGCAATGAGTGCTGCATGGCTGTCAGGCTGTCTTCAGCCTGCTGGCAGAGCGATAAAATCTGATAGGCATACTGTTTCAAGTTCTCGCCGGCAGCGGTCAGGTAAATATGACGACCCAGGCGTTCGAATAACAATATGCCGTAATGGTCTTCCATTTCATGGATGGCCTGGGTGACTGACGGCTGGCTGATGTGGAGCTGGCGGGCCGCTTCGGTCATGCTCAGCCTCTCGCAGACAGCCAGGAAAATGCGGAAATGGCGCAAGGTCATGGACTTCTCCTCCTCGATTCATAGGCAAATACTTATAGATTATATTATATCCTAGTATTTTACTTATTGAAAGAGGCAGATTATACTGGAGGCATCTCAAATATCAGTATAGGAGTGACTTCATCATGCATTTATCCACTATGATCGACTGGCGCCACGCCCTGCTCGGTGTCGTCCTGACCCTGGCCTGTTCCCTGGCCGGCCAATCCCTGGCAGCCCTGCCGGGCTTTTCCCTCATCGGCCATCTCGTCCTGGCCCTGCTATTGGGCATGGTCATCCAGGTCTGCCGTCCCGTCACCCTGGCAGCCCGGGAAAGTACGGGCTTCATCGCCAACAAATTCCTCCGGGCCGGCATCATCTTCCTGGGGTTCAAGCTGAATCTCATCGTCCTGGTCAGCGCCGGTCTGCAAAGTCTGGAAGCGGCAGTCTTTGTCGTCGCCATCATGATTCCCCTCAATTACGCCGCCGCCCGTTTCCTACGCGTCGACCACACCCTGGCCCTGCTCACGGCCTGTGGCTGCAGCATCTGCGGCGCCGCCGCCGTCATGGGCGTGTCCGGCGCCCTCAAGGCCAAGGCCGACCAGTCCGTCCTGGCCGTCGCCATCGTAGCCATCCTGGGCACGGTCTTTACACTCATCGAAGTCTTCGCCCAGCCCATCCTGGGCTTTACGGACAGCCAGTTCGGCGTCATGGCCGGCCTGAGTCTCCATGAAATCGCCCACGCCGTCGCCGCCGGCGGCAGTGCCGGCCCGGTCGGGACAGACAGTGCCATCATCGCCAAATTATCCCGCGTCCTGCTCCTGGCTCCGGTTGCCATCATCCTGGGCATCGTCGAAGCCTGGCGCCAACGCCGTCAGTCCCAGGATAGGGATCAGAAATTCAAAGTCCCCATCCCCTGGTTCATGGGCGGCTTCATCGCAGCCAGTGCCATCGGCTCCTATATCCCCGCCATCGGATCGGCCGTCCCCATGCTGGTCAAGATAGCTTACCTCATCCTGGGCATGGCCATGGCCGCCCTGGGCCTGAACGTCAACTTCTCAGTCATCGCCAAAGAAGGCGTCCGCCCCATGGTCAGCGCCGTCACCTGCTCCTTCGTCATCCTGGCCCTGTCCTGGTTCATCGTGCGCACGTGGTTCTAGGAAGTGCAAAAAAGGCGCTGTCTTCATGCGACAGCGCCTTTTTCTGCAAACTACAAACTCTGTACTATAAACGATTATTTTCCCGTATACGTCCTGCGGGCGGCGACGACTTGGCGGATGTGGTCGGCTACGGTCGTGCAGCAGCCGCCGACGGCGACGGCACCGGCTTTCATGTAATCCAGGGCATAATCGCCGAAACGGCGGTCCGTCCCGACGCCGTGCCAGGTCTTGGTCTGCGGGTCGTATTCTTCACCGCTGTTCGGATAGACGATGATCGGCAGGTCCGACGCCCCTTTCAATTCCCCGATGAGGCTGGTAATATATTCCGGTTTCGTGCAGTTGACGCCGATGGCCTGCAGGTGCGGATAGTTACGGGCCAGCTGGCGGGCACAATCGGCCAGGAGCTGGCCTTCGCAGTTGTGACGGCCGTCGCAGCAGGAAAAGCTGATCCAATAGGGCGCGCCCAGTTCTTCGGCGATCTGCGCTTCGACTTCCGCTTCCATCAGGGACGGTTCCGTTTCAAAGAGCAGGACGTCGGCACCGGCCTGCCACAGGAGTTCCGCCCGGCGGCGATGGAAGTCCCGCAGCGTATCGGCACTGACGCCGTAATGGCCCTTATATTCGGACCCATCGGCCAAATAAGCCCCGTACGGGCCGGCACTGGCCAGACAGAGCGGCCAGGACCGGCCGGCCTGCTTCCCTTCGGCGTCCCACCATTCCTGGCGGGCGTCCAAAAAGACCTGGACTGCCCGGGTGATGAGGGCTTCTGCCTGTTCGCGGCTGTATCCCGTTTCCATCAGGCCCGGCAAAGAGGCCTGGTAACTGCAGGTAATGCCCGCATCGGCACCGGCCCGGAAATACTGGATATGGACTTCCTTGACCAGTTCCGGCCGGTCGGCCAGGACGCGGGCCGTCCACAGTTTGTTGTTCAAATCGGCCCCGAGATTTTCCAAAGCTGTCCCCATGGAGCCGTCGAGGACCAGGATGCCCTCGCGGTCCAAAATCTGTTTCAATGTACTTTTCATTTTCTTTCCCCTTTCACAGGCACCGTCCCATAAGCGACGACAGGCGGATTTTCCCCTCGTTCCTGCGCCGGCAGGAAGCGGAACCAGAAATCATTGAACAAGCGGAAAATTTCTTTCCGCTGCGTGACGATGAATAAAATCGTGATCATGACGTAAATAGCCGACAAAATATCGGTCATGGCCCACAGGGCATCGGCTTTGGCATTGTAGAGGACGACACAGGGAATCATGTAATAGATCATATAGACCTTGGTCGCCCTGCGGTTGCGCCGGGTATCGCCGAAAGCGTAGTTGACCGATTTTTCGCAGCTGTAATACATGCCGATGATCGTCGTCCAGGCAAAGACCGTAATGGCGATGGCCATGAACCAGGCGCCCCAGTCACCAAAGGAAATGCGGAAGGCGACCGTCGTCAAGCTGGCACTGTCGACACCGGGATAATCGATGTAGGAATTTGTCAGGAGCAGCGACAAGGCCGTGACTGAGCAGACGACGATCGTATCGAGGAACACTTCGCCCCAGCCCCAGGAAGCCTGACGGACAGGATGGTCCGTCCGGGCCGTCGCATGGGCGATGATGCCATAGCCCGTACCGGCATCATTAGAATAGAGGCCGCGGGCAATGCCATAGCGCATGGCGTCCTTGACGGTGGCCCCGGCGAAACCGCCGACACCGGCCATGGGCGTAAAGGCACTGCGGACGATTAACTCCAACGTCGCCGGTACCTGCGGCAAATGCTGGACGAGGATGGCCAGGCCGCCGAGGATGTAGAGCAGGGCCATGATGGGCACGACCCGTTCCATGACGGCCGAAATGCGCCGCAAGCCGCCGAAAATGGTGACGAAACAGGTGAGGCCCAGAAAAGCGGCTGACCAGAGCGGGTCGATGCCGAAGGCTTCCCGCAGGGCGCCGACGACGGATTCCGTCTGGACGCTGCACGTCCAGGGACCCAGAGTGAAACAGGCAATGGCCAGCAGGAAAGCCCCTTTCCGCCAGCCCAGGGCGTTGCGCATGACAAAGGACCGGTCGCACATGTATTCATCCATGGATTCAGAATACTTGACGCGGAAGCGCTGGCCCAAAATGATTTCGCAGGCCTTCGTCGACATGCCGAGACAGCCCGAGACCCACATCCAGAAGACGGCGCCGGGGCCGCCGGAAACGATGGCCGTCGCTACGCCGCCGATATTGCCGACGCCGATCGTATTGGCCATGGCCGTACAAGCTGCGGCGAACCCCGATACCGACCCCTGGCCGCTGCCATGGCGCTGGAACATCTTGCCAAAAGTATTGCGGAAATGAAAGCCAATGTGCCGGAAATTATAGTAAAAATGAAAACGGATACTCAAATACAAGCCCATGCTGACCAGCACGACAATCATCGGCGTCCCCCACAAAGCATCGGAAACCGCCATCAATCCATTCAAAATCATAGTTTTCCCCCAATCCATACATAGTCTGACTTACTAAGAATGACATAAGCCATAGAAAAAGTCAATGATTCCTTCCATTTGTCACGTACTTTTCGATATGATACAATTTATATAATACAATTAATTTGTTCATATCTTTCATTTTTATTTTGGAGCTGGGTATACATTCTTTGTGTCGCCTTTTTTTCCTCTTCCTGGTCATCTTATGCCTGGGAAAACTCGGTGACATCCGATTGGGAAACGAAGGTCAACTACTCCCGACTAAAGTCGGGAGCTTGTAAGTCGGAACTGCATAGGTACTAACGACATCTAAAAGATGGTCTTCCTAAATCCGCCTACATCATCGGGTGGCTGACAACACCCGCTTTGCTAAGGAGTTTACTCCGAAGCAGTTGTTATTCTTTCGTAA
>OCTW013373348.1_pt1 | contig 36424 bp, 27 predicted proteins | sample 1539671 | NCBI WGS metagenome assembly OCTW01 (sample SAMN02144230, study PRJEB22623) | gut metagenome | biome: sheep rumen | host: Ovis aries | place: New Zealand
ACAAGCGTTACCAGCTGTACCTGAATTTCCTGGACTATGCCAAACGCAAGAACGGCACCGTCCGCGAGGCCTTCAAGGTGGGGACGACCGACCAGATTATCCTCCAACACGACCCCGGAAAATACAGCAGTTTCAAGGTGCGCAGCGTGGCCGCCGGCGGCCACGTCTGGACCGGAAGCGGCACCCAGGAAACCACGCAGTTCCCCTCCGTCGAAGCGTGTCTGAAAAACAAGGACCTTTACAGCATCGGCGAGAATCACCTTTCCTGCGTCCTGTTGATGCAGTACGGTTCCTTCGACCATTTCACCGGCGGAGACATCTGCTATAACGGCTCTTCCACCTACAGCTGGAAACATGTAGAAAAGGCCATTGCAAAGGCAATGAAAAAGGTGGAGGTCATGAAGGCCAGCCACCACAGCACCAACAACACCAACAGCACCGAACTGCTGTCTGTCCTGAAGCCCGATATCTACATTGCCGGCGTCTGGCGCGCCGTACAGCCCAGCCCGACCACCCTCAAACGCGTGCTCACGGCCAATGCCAACACCAAGATCTTCACCACCAACCTGGACGCATCCAACGTCACCACCCTGAAGGCGGACGGCATCGACCCGGCCACCTTCGGCTGCACGGGCGGCCACGTGGTCGTACGGGTTGCGAAAGGCGGCGCCAAGTACTGGGTGCTGGTGCTGGACGATTCGAACCAAGACTACAAGATTACCCGGAAGTACGGTCCCTACAACTGCTTGTAAATGAAATCGACATTCCTGACAATTCTGGCGGCCTTGCTTCTGTCGGGCAGCTGCCGGGGTCCGGCTGACGGGAAACCCGGACAGGAGCTTCCCCAATGGGAAGAAGGCTGGCTGGATATCCATTCCATCAACGGCGCGCGCGGAGAGAGTTTCTGGTACATCTTCCCGGATGGTACCACGCTGCTGGTGGATGCCGGTGGCGAGCTTCCCCGTGAACGCGTGGCGGTGGAACGTTACTGCCTGGCATCCAAACCCTCGCCGGACATCAGCTGCGGCGCGGTGGTGGCCGACTATATCGAACATTTCAACCCGGCTGCGGCGAAAGGAGGCATCGACTATATGATGATCTCCCACTACCACGCGGACCACTTCGGGCTGCTTCCGGAAAACCCGGACAGCGCGGGCGTGCCGATTCCCGTTCACCCCGAAGGAGGCTTCCGGGAGGTCTCCGTCACGGAAGTGGGCAGCCGCCTGCCCGTGGGCATGGTGATCGACCGGGGCAACCCGGAAAACCATCCCTCCCGCACCACGGTGACCAAAGCCCATGAACGCCGCTACCGGAATTACCAGCGATACCTGGCCTGGACGGCCGCCGCCAACGGAACGGTTCACGAGACCTTTGCCGTGGGACGGGATAATCAGGTGGTCCTCCGGCATCACCCCGAAAAATACGACTGCACGCTGTTCGGCCTGGCCGGCGGCGGCCGGTTCTGGACCGGGGAAGGCAGCCAGGTCGATTCCACCTGGTTCCCGCCGAAAGAGGAAATCCTGTTGTATAATGTAAGCGAGAACGTCTATTCCCTGGCGTTCCACCTGCGTTACGGCAAGTTTGACTGGTTTGCCGCAGGCGACCTCATGTACAAGCGCCGCGAGCAGCAGGCCTGGCAGGATGCCGAAGCACCCGTCGCCCGGGTGATGGGCAAGGTCGAGGCCATGAAAATGTGCCACCATGCCACCAAGGAAGCCGGCAGCAAGGAACTGCTGGGCGTCCTGCGGCCAGATGTCGCCATCGCCGGTGTCCGAAACGATATCCAACCCGACTTGAATACCGTCCGGCGCCTGTTCAAGGCCTCCCCGGATGTCCGCTTTTTCTGCACCAACCTTGACCCGCGCAACGACGCCTTCCTGCGCAAAAACGGCATCGACCCTTCCACCTTCGCCTGTACCGAAGGCCATGTGGTCCTGCGCGTAGCCCCGGGCGGCGACCGCTACTGGGTTTTTGTCCTGGACGATACAGACCAGCGCTACCGCATCCGCTCTGTTCACGGACCTTACAACGCTCAATAATCCAACACATGAAATATCGACTGATTACCCTTTCCCTGCTGTGTGCAGCCCTGCTTTGCGGCTGCAACAAAGGCGCGGACAGTTTCCGCACCGGCAGCAAACTCCCCATGTGGCAGGAAGGATGGCTGGACATCCACGCCATCAATACCGGCCGAGGCGAAAGCTTTTGGTTCATCTTCCCGGACGGCACCACGATGCTGCTGGACGCCTCCGGTTCCATGCCGCAAGAAATGCATCCCCTGGACCCTCCGGGCTGCATTTCCCGCCCGAGCCCGGACATCAGCGCCGGACGCGTCATCATCCATTACGTGAACCATTTCATGCCGGCCGCCGCCAACGGGAAGATTGATTATTTCATGCTTTCCCATTACCACGGGGACCACATGGGCGCCTGGCGGGCCAACCCGGAGAAACACGGCATCGCCGTGCATCCGGAAGGCGGTTTCGAGCTCCTTTCGCTCGGAGAGATCGCCTCGGAGATCCCCATCGGCACCATCATCGACCGCGGACCCTATGACGACCGTGCCTCGAAAGACTACTTTACCAAAGACGGGATTCCCCGCTACGAGGATTACCTGCGGATGGCGGCGTGGTGCAACAAGACCTATGGTACCGTTCACGAACGCTTGAAAGTGGGGTATGACGACCAGATTGTCTTGAAACATCACCCCGAGAAATATCCAGATTTCAAGGTGATGAACCTGGCGGCCGGCGGGTATGTCTGGACCGGAACCGGACACCAGGTGGATTCCACCCTCCTTCCTTCCGCCGCTGAATGCCTCGCTTTCGGCAGCCTGAAAGAGCATAAGATACTGGAAGGCAATCCGTTGCTGGCCGAGAATAATTTCAGCTGCGTCATCCGCCTCTCTTACGGCATGTTCGACTATTTCACCGGCGGTGACATCCAGCACAAAGGCCGGGCCGACAATCCCATCCACGATATTGAAACGCCCATTTCCAAGGTGGTCGAAAAGACGGAGGTGGTAAAACTCGGCCATCACGGGACCTCCAGCACCTGCGGGGAGTCCCTGATGGAAGCCCTTTGTCCGGATGTGGCCCTGGCCGCCAACTGGCGCGACGTCCAGCCCAATCCCATCAGCCTGAAACGCATCCTGGCGGTCAACCCCGACGTAAAACTGATCATGACCAATTCTACGGACCACAACCTGAAGATGCTGCGTGACGAGGAGATTGACCCGGATTCCTTCCTGTCCCGGGAAGGTCATGTCGTTTTCCGCGTGGAGCCTTCCGGCGAGCAGTATTGGGTGATCATCTTGAACGACCGGGACGAGAAATATAAGATCAAGTCCGTCCACGGGCCGTATCCCTGCCACCCATGATCGACAACATCCAAGTATCCCGTTTCCAGCCGCTTAAACGCGTGCTGGCACATGATGTCTTCAACGAGGGCTTCAATGGCTGGATGGTCATCATGCCGAATTTCTGCAACGAGGGGTTCGAGCAGAGTCCAAGCATTGTCAGCAAAGACCAATGGCCGAGCTGCATGCTCTCCACGGCCACCTTCCGCTATCCCGGCTCGCACGGATCCATGAGCGGGCAGTACAGCCTGAAAATATCCACCCGGAACGTGTGCAGCCCGTATGCTTCCATGCCGGCCCCCGGTTCGATGGGCCACGGAATCAAACGGATCTCTTTCTTCCAACGGGGGAAATACCTCCAGTTCGAAACCTGGTTCGCCTATACCGCCGAGCAGGATACCTGCGAAAACGGCGGTCCCCTTCCCGGCCTGCACGAGAACTCCGTGCGGAGTTTCGGCTTCGGCTTCGACCTCCAGGAGCGGGGCGGGAAACGGCGTTTTGCCGGCGTCCGCTACCTCAACGCGGTAGATGGCAAGATGATGCAGAAATGGCAGATGATCTGGCCCTGGGCCAAGGACGACAAGGCCTGGGCCTATGATACCGAAGGCGACTGGTGCGTCAAGGGCGTGGACCCGTTCTGGAACGGGAAGCGCTACCCCGACGGCCGTCACGAAGGGTTTATCGATGTGCCGGACGGTCACCAGGAACTTTGCTACAACGAAACCGACTGCAAACTGAACTGGCAGTATTTCCGCCTGCTCATCGATACGGAAAAATATGAATATGTTGAAATGCAGTGTCAGGACAAGGTGATGGACCTGGGCCGGCACCCCATCTACGGGGTGGAGCCGTACGCCCGCATCGAAGGCTTGATGAATCCCCTCGCGTGGGTGGAAACCGATGCGCCCCGCCGCGCCTTCCTGTACCTGGATTCCGTTGTCATTTCCCAAGAATAAGCGACCATGAGACTGTTCAATGCTTCCCACCTGGAGGTGAAAAAATACTTCGACGCACCGTTCCAGACCAATCCGTACGAATGCGGCTGGGCCAGCGAATGCATCTTCTTTATCCATGTAGAAGAAATGACGGGATCCCCTGTGCTGGAGGTTGCCGTCGAGCTTTCGCACGATGGCATCCACTGGTGCCCGGAAGGAACCGTTTCCGGTCCCATCACCACGGAAGGCCTGCATTTTCTCCGGGTGCGGGAATTCGGGAACTGGCTACGCCTCAACGGCAAAGTTTCCGGCGGGAAGATGAAACTGAATATCCAAATCGCCTGTAAAGAATGAGAAAGGTTGCGATGATCCTGGGGCTGCTGCTGGCAAGCCTCTGTCTGAACGCCCAGCAGGTGTTTCTTGTCAAGCAAGGCCGCGGCCGCGCCCAGCAGGGCATGGCCATCCACGGCAACTGGATCTTTTCCTGCGAAGACGGCGGCAAGGTAAACCTGTACGATTTCCGCAAACGGGACGGGGTTCCCGTAGCCTCGTTCAAGCTGGCATCGGCCCAAAAGGACAACCACGCCAACAACGCCGAATTCGGCATCGAGAGGAAAAAAGGGGCCTCCTTCCCCCTGCTGTACATCAGCGTGGGAAAGGTAGGCTGCCCCATCGAGTGGACGTGCTTCGTGGAAAGCGTCACCAGAAACGGCAATACCTTTACCAGCGAGCTGGTGCAGACCATTATCCTGGACAACTGCCACGGATGGGAAGATGCGGGTTACACGCCCATTTTCGGCTCGCCCAGCTGGCTGATCGACCGCGACCGGGGCTTCCTGTGGGTGTTTTCGGCCATCAAACGGACCACCCCGGCTGTTACCAAAGACTTCTCCGAGAACCTGTATGTGGCCACGAAATTCCGCATCCCCGCCCTTTCCGAAGGCAGCGTGGTACACCTGCGCCTGAAAGACATCCTGGGACAGGTCACCTTCCCGTATGACATCGGCTTCACCCAGGCCGGTTGTGTGCGGGACGGCAAAATCTACTACTGCTTCGGGGTCGGGAACCGTTCCGACGACCGCCCCGCCGGCCTGCGGGTCTATGATACCGACACGGGCGAGATAACGGCCTCCTTCGATCTGAAAGAAACGGTCCTGCAGGAGCCGGAAGACGTCTATGTCCGTGGAAAGAAAATCTATCTGAACGCGAATACCCCCTCCAAAAGCGGGATTGAACCGCTCATTTACACGATTCCCTTACCGAAACACCTGCAATGAAAAAGTACCTCTCCTTCGGGATACTCGCCCTTGCATGGTTGCTTTTCCCTGCCGGCAGCTGCTCCGGTAGCGGAGAACCCGATTCGCCCGTCATCAACCCTGGCGGCGGTTCCGGAAGCGGTTCCGGCGGTTCCGGCAGCGGGTCGCAACCGGTTCCGACTGCCACCCTTGGACAGCCCCTCCCCGCCTGGGCGGAAGGGATGCTGGACATCCATTTCATCAACACCACCACCGGAGAATGCACCTTTCTCATCTTCCCGGACGGGACGCAGATGCTGATCGATGCCGCCGGCTCGCTGAAAAAAACAGGTCTGGTACGGGCGAACGCAACCGTCACCAACACGGGCATCCGGGCCCGCTGGGATCCCACCCGGGAAAGCGGCTGGCGCGTAGGTTCTTTCCTGGCGGACTATATCAAAAGCTGTATGGCCTGGACCGGCAATCCAACCCTCGATTATGCCGTTTTGACCCATTTCCACAACGACCATTTCGGCCGTCGGGACGGCGTAAACGGGGACGAACCTGTTTCCACGCTCTCCCCCACCTACGTGCTGCAGAGTTTCCCGGAAATGCTGGACACTTTCCCCGTGGGACTGTTGCTGGACCGCGGTTATCCCACGTACGACTACCCCTTCGATATGGCCGCCAAGGCCAGCAACGCCGCGAATTGCAAGAATTATATCACCGCCGTCAAATGGCATGTAGCCAACAGGGGACTCAGGGCCGAGAAGTTCAAGGCCGGTTCCCGAAGCCAGATTGTCCTGAGAAAGAAAGCCGCGGATTATCCGACCTTTACCGTACAGAACATTGCCGTGAACGGAGAGATCTGGGACGGCGGAACCACGACCACGGCCACCCCTACCTTCCCGCCGCTGAACGAGATTTCCGTGACCGACCCGGCCAATGTAGGCAATGCCGACAACTGTCCGGAAGAAAACCATTGCTCCATCGTCATGAAGATTTCCTACGGCAAGTTCGACTATTTTGCCGGAGGCGACGCCCAGTACGACGGCATGTCCTCTTTCGCATGGAAAGACATGGAAACGCCCGTGGCCAGGGTAGCCGGCGAAGTGGATGTCATGAAAGCCGACCACCATGGGGTCACGAACACCAACGGACACGGTTTCGTATCGTCCAAGACCGGCAAGACCGCCGAGGCGATGAAGTACCTCAAACCCAAATGCTGGATTGTAAACAGCTGGAACGACGAGCATCCGCGCCAGACCGTGTTCGAAGGCGTAGCCGCCTACTCCCCCGGAATGGACATTTTCATCACCAACACCTGCCCGGAGATGACCTCCTACGCCCGCTGGAACCAGGTCAAAGGCAGCAACGGCCATATCGTGGTGCGCGTGGCCCCGGGCGGTGACCGGTATTGGGTATATGTCCTCAGCGACGGCGACCGAAAGAAAAATGTAACCAAGATAAACGGTCCCTATACCTCCAAATAGATCCTATGGACAGAAGAAAATTCCTGGAGACCGCCGGCCTGCTGACCGCCGCCTCCGCCGGCGCTTCCCTGCTGGGAGGCTGTTCCTCCGGTGATCCGCTGCTTGCGGACGCCCGGGTCGATGCAAAAGAATCGTACCGCTGCCAATTGCTGGTGATGGGAGGCGGCCCCGCGGGTGTGTGCGCCGCCGTAGCGGCTGCCCGTCAGGGCATCCGGACCCTGCTGATTGACAGTGGCAACTGCCTGGGCGGCATGGGCACCAAAGGTCTGGTGGGTCCGTTTATGACCTGCTACGATGCCAAAGGCGAACGGATGATCATCCGGGGCCTCTTTGAGGAGGTGGTGGACCGGCTGGTGGCCATCGGCGGCGCCCTGCACCCCTCCGGCATCCGCCAGGGAACGGAATTTACCGCCTGGATCAGCGAAGGACACGACCATTGCACCCCTTTCGACCCCGAACTCCTGAAAGTCGTATATGACCACCTGTGCAAGGAAGCCGGCGTGAAAGTGCTCTACCATGCGAACTTCGTCCGGCCCATCATGAAAGGCAAACGAATCTGCGGCGCCGTCCTGCTGACGCCCTCCGGCCTCGAAGCCGCCCGGGCCGATATGGTGATTGATGCCACCGGTGACGGAACCGTGGCCTATCGGGCCGGAGCTCCCTGCGTGTTCGGCGATCCGGAAAACGGGCGCGTCCAACCCGCCTCGCTCTTCTTCCGCATGAACAACGTGGACACCGACGCCCTGGTGGCCGAAGTGGTCCCCCATCTGCCCGAGTTCCGCCGCGTAAACGGCGTGAGCTACCGCTGCCTGCACTGGCGGGTGGCCGAGGCCGAGGCGGCCGGCGAATGGGACCTGGCGCGCAAGAGCGTCAACATCTGGCGAAGCGTTGAAAAAGACCAGTGGGTCGTGAATTGCACGCGCATCCATGGGGTCGATGCCACCGACGCCGAAAACCTCACGGCCGCCGAGGAGGAGGGCCGCCGCCAAGTCCAGGAACTCATGCACTTCTTCCACAAATACGTGCCCGGCTGCGAAAAAGCCACGCTCATGGGCACCGGTTCCACCATGGGCATCCGCGAATCCCGCCATGTCCACGGCGATTTTGTCCTGCCGGTCGATGACCTCATCGCGGGTGTGGTCCCGGACGATGTCATCCTCCTCAGTGCCAATTCCATCGACGTGCACGGGGCGATGGGCGGACCGGCCGGCGGCCTGTACATGCCCATCAAGAAAGACCTGTACGGCATCCCTTACCGGGTATTGCTGCCGGCGGGCGTCGATTCCCTGCTGCTGGCCGGCCGCTGTATCAGCGCCGATTCCGCCGCAGCCGGCGCCATCCGCGTCATGCCCCCGGCCATGGCCCTGGGCCAGGCCGCCGGTGAAGCCGCGGCCCTGTCCCTCAAGGCCGGCATCCAGCCCCGTGAGCTCGACTATGCCGACCTCCGCACCGCCCTGCTGGCCGGCAAAGTTTGCCTGTCATAATTGCGCGTTTTTCAGAAATATCTGATTTACAATAAATTATGAAAAAGACCCCGCAGTTTTTACGGGGTCTTTTTCAGTACTCGCTCATTATCAGAGAGTTACAAAAATCACCTTTGGATTTTCAAGATTCTTTCTCTACCTTTGAAAAAATGTTTGTGTAAGCGTATGAAAAACTTCTTTAAGGCCGGTGTCCCGGCGCATTGCTATCAGAAAGGAATTAACGGGAACGTATTGTTTTACAGTCAGATAGATCGTCTGGTCTATTTTACCATCTACGCTGTAGAAGCCAAGAAAAGAGGAATACGAACGCTGGCGCTCTGTTTGATGACGGATCATACTCACTCCCTTCTGATTGCAGACAGTTCCACACAACTCTCTCTTTTCAATCGAAACGTTGAAGCCAAATATGCGTTCGCATTCAATAAGCTTTCCCGCAAGAGAGGTGTCGTCTTTATGCCCTATGGCCATGCTTTTAAAGCACGTGAGAAAGATATCCGGACTTGCATCATCTATATCGCCAACAATCCAGTAGAAAAACGGAAATTTGCTTATGCTGAACAAGATAGATGGACCTTCCTGGCTTATGCCGATAATCGTGCTCCATTCTCGGAGCCTTTCATTGCAAGAAAAGCATCCACTCCCATGAAAAAAGCGATTGCTATGGTTCAAGGCGCATATTCTCGATGCGTTCCACTTAACCATCTTTTTCTAAAAATAATGAAAGAGAAATTAAATCCTACTGAATGGAATCAATTCGTAGATATGATAATCAGCCTTTATATGCCGATTGATTTTCCCGCCGCCATCCGGTATTTTGGCACCATGAACAAAATGTTAACTGCTATTCACTCCACTACCGGATCGGAACATGACCTCTCTGAAGAACGCGATACTTCTTCCGAAACGGTCTATCTTCAAATGCAAAGGAAAGCACAGGCCGCAGGCTATAGTCTTTTCAATAAAGATTTTCTTTCCCTGGAGGGAAATGATTATCGAAATCTTGTTCGATTATTATTATCGGTTCCAGAAATAAACCCTTTCTATTTAGGGCGATTCCTTCATCAACCAATCAAGGTTCGCTCTGATAACGAGATTAATGAAAAAGAGCGTTTTTCAGAAATATCTGATTTACAATAAATTATGAAAATAACCCCGCAATTTTTACGGGGTCATTTTCAGTATTCGCTCATTATCAAAGAGTTACAAAAAACACGGCATAGGTATTCTTTCGAATGATAGGTTCAAGGATGTCGGTACGGTCTTTCTGAAAAGAAAAATTATTCGTATTTTTGTAGTAACGGATTCTTAACACGTATGTTGCTGGAAATTTTCGGTTTTATGCACATGTCGGCCGCAGATATCCTGGATATCCTCATGGTGGCCGGCATCATCTACCTGGCCTTCCGGTGGATCCGGGGCTCGGCGGCGATGAACATTTTCATCGCCCTGATGACCTTGTTCCTCCTGCGGGTGGTCGTGGCAGCCTTCAACATGAAACTGATGAGCGCCCTGCTGGGCACGTTCATCGACGTGGGCGTGCTGGCGCTCATTGTGATTTTCCAACCGGAAATCCGTCATTTCCTCAACCGCCTGGGGGCCCACAGACTGGCCCGGACAAGCAAGTCCTTCCTCGGTAAGCTTCTGGGAATCAGCGAAAAAGGGATGGACAGCGAAGTGGTCAAGGAGATTACGGAGGCCTGCCGGTCCATGTCGGAAAGCAAGACCGGCGCCCTGATCGTCCTTCCCCACAAGACTCCGCTGGAGTATATTATCGAAACGGGCGACCGGATTGACAGCCTGGTCAACCGCCGGCTCCTGATGAACCTGTTCTTCAAGAATTCGCCGCTGCATGACGGAGCGGTCATCATCAGCGACGGGCGCATCGTCGCCGCGCGCTGTACCCTGCCCATTACCGACCGCCAGGACCTTCCGGCCCGCTATGGCATGCGGCACAAGGCCGCCATCGGCGTAACGGAAGATACGGATGCGGACGTGATTGTGGTGTCGGAAGAAACAGGCGGCGTTTCCTTCGTACATGGTGGCGTTCTCTCGCCCATCCACAACATCAACGAGCTCAAGTTGCTGTTGAGCAAGTCGTTGGATGAGGGGAAAGAGCCGGACGGGCAGCCGGATGCGGGCGAACAAAAGGACGCCGGACAAGCGGAATAACGGAATGACAGGTATGGGAATAGACCGAAGGCTGGAAGAAAAACTGGGATTCGACAAGGTCAGGGCGCTGCTGTCCGACCGGTGCAGCACCGATTATGCCCTGCAGCGAATCGCGGAAGAGACCTTTTCCACCAAGGCCACAGAAATTCGCAAACGCCTGCTTCTCACCGATGAGATGCGTCTCATCGCCATGTTCGAAGAGACCTTCCCTACAACCGGTTACATCGATGCCCTTCCCTTCCTGGTGCCGTTGGAGAAAGACGGTAGCAGCATCGACCTGCTCTCCCTGGGAAAACTCAAGACCCTGCTGGACACCGTCCGGCGTCTGGTCCACTTTTTCAGCAGCATCAAGGACGGAATCTACCCGAATCTCAAGCGGTTCAGCGCCAAAGTGATGACCTTCCCGGAAGTGCTGCGCCGCATTGACACCATCCTGGACAAGTTCGGAGAAGTAAAGGATACCGCCTCGGACGAGTTGTACAACATCCGCAAAACCATCCGCGACAAAGAGAGCGCGCTGTCCAAACGGGCCGCCGCCCTGCTGCGGAAAGCCATCGACGAGGGGCTGGCCGATGCCGATGCCGCCCTGTCGGTGCGCGACGGGAAACTGCTCATTCCCATCAACTCCTCCAGCAAGCGGAAGATGCCGGGATTCGTGCACGACACCTCCGCCACTGGCAAGACCACCTTTGTGGAGCCTGCGGAAGTCATTGAAATCCAGAACGAAATCAGCGAGCTCCATTTTGCCGAGACCCGCGAAATCGCCCGCATCCTCTATGCCTTCAGCGAATTCGTCCGGCCCTATGTGCCCGACCTGGAACAGGCCGCCACCTACCTGGGCGAAATGGATTTCCTGATGGCAAAGGCCCTGACCGCCCTGGACTTCAAGGCCGGCATGCCCATTATCGCGGAAGACGGCCAGATGAACCTGCGCAAGGCACGCCATCCCCTGCTGGAGCGGGCCCTGCACAAAGAGGGGAAGGAGATTGTTCCCCTCACGGTTACCCTGACCCCGCAAAAGCACCTCCTGCTCATATCGGGCCCCAATGCCGGCGGCAAATCCGTTTGCCTGAAGACCACGGGGCTGTTGCAATACATGTTCCAATGGGGCATGCTCATCCCCACCTCCGAGACGTCGGAACTGCCGGTGTTCGACCGTATCATGGTGAGCATCGGAGACGACCAGAGCCTGGAGAACGACCTCAGTACCTATTCTTCCTTCCTGGCCGATATGCGGCAGATGCTGGACCGTTCGGACGAGAAAACCCTGGTGCTGATTGACGAGTTCGGCAGCGGAACGGAGCCCACGGCCGGCGGCGCCATCGCCGAAGCCATCCTGGCGGAATTTGACAAACGCGGGGTGTATGGGGTCATCACCACCCACTACACCAACTTGAAACTCTACGCCGCCGGGGCCGAAACAGGCGTCATCAACGGAGCCATGCAGTTCGACGCCCAGCACATCGTGCCCCTGTTCCAGTTGGAAATCGGCCTCCCGGGCAATTCCTTTGCCTTTGAACTGGCGCGCAAGATGGGGCTGCCGGAACCGGTGGTCAAGGATGCCGAAACCCGCTCGGGAGAAGAATTCGTCGGGATTGAGCGCAACCTGCGCAAGATAGCCCGCAACCGCCGGGCCCTGGACGAGAAGCTCCAGCACATCCGCAACACGGACAAAACGCTGGAAACCCTCACCGGGAAATACCAGAAAGAACTGGAGGGCATCCGCCAGATGAAAAAAAGCATCCTGGACGATGCCAAGCGCCAGGCCGAGGAAATTGTCCGCGGAGCCAACAAACAGGTAGAGAACACCATTCGCACCATCAAGGAATCGCAAGCCGAAAAAACGGCCACTCGCGAGGCCAGGAGCGAATTACAGTCTTTCCTGGGCATCTTGCAGGGCAAGAAGGAAGAGGATCAGAAGGCGCACGACGATTATGTAGAAAAGAAACTGCGCCAATTGGAAGAGCGCAAGGCCCGGCGGGCACAGCGCCGGGCGCAACGGGCCGATGAACGCGAGCAGGAAAGCCTGCGGGCAGAAGAAGCCGAACGCCAGCGCATGGAAGCCTTCCGCAATGCCCCGCTGAAGGTGGGAGAGAAGGTCCGGATCAAAGAAAGCGGCCTGGTAGGCGAAGTGTCGCGCGTCTCGACCAAAGCGGTCTCCGTCATCATCGGGAACCTGACCAGCAAGTTGCCGCTCGATAAGGTTGAGCGCATCTCCTCCAACGAATTCAAAACCGCCGCAAAGGAAATCGCGCAGCCGGTTTACCGTCGGGACGATGCCGCCATCCGCGAACGCAAACTGAACTTCAAACCGGAACTCGACGTGCGCGGCGAACGGGTCACGGACGCCCTGGATATCGTGATGCATTACATTGACGATGCCCTTATGCTGGGCATGGGTTCGGTGCGGATCATCCATGGAAAAGGTACCGGCGCCCTGCGCGAAGAGATTCAGAAATACCTCCGGACCGTCCCCGGCGTGGCCTCGGCCAAGGATGAACACATCCAGCTGGGCGGCTCGGGCGTCACCCTCGTTACGTTTGAATAGCCATGGGAAAAGCTGAAACGGGACAGCGTGGCGAAGCATTGGCCTGCCAGTATCTACAGGACCATGGGCACATGGTGCTGGAGAAGAATTGCAGGAGAGGACATTTGGAAATAGATTTGATAACCATTGATGCCACAGGCATTCATTTTGTAGAAGTAAAGAGCCGGACGGCCCCCGTCATGGCACCGCCGCAGGAAAACGTCGGTTATCTCAAGCAGAAGAGGCTTACGGCGGCGGCGCTACGCTGGCTCCACAGCGCATGCGATCCGCGCATCCGGGGAGATGAAGAGGTACTGTTCGACATTGTTGCGGTTACGTTCGACGGACCCGAAACGGTTATTGAATACATCCCGCAAGCATTTATACCGATATACACTTGATATATGGCCACATATAATAATCATTATTGCGTCATCATGGCCGGCGGCGGAAACCGATTCTGGCCCATTACCCGGGAAGCGAGCCCCAAACCCTTCATGGAGATTGCCAGTTCCGGTAAATCCTTCATACAGACGATTTTCGACCGTTTTGCCAAAGTCCTTCCCAGCGATCATATCCTGGTGGTCACCTCGGAACGCTTCCGTCCCCTGGTCGAAAAGCACCTCCCGAAGCTGCGTCCGGAGAACCTGCTGCTCGAGCCATACAGCCGCGGTACGGCCCCCTGCATCGCCTATGCATCGGCCATCCTGCGCCATCGCGACCCGTCGGCCGTGATGCTCGTTTCGCCGGCAGACCACATCATCCGGGACGAAACGCCCTTCCTGGAAACCGTCAGACAGGTGCTGGACTATGCTTCGAAGCATCCGGTCCTCATGACCATCGGCATTGTACCCGATCATCCCGATACCCATTACGGATACATCCAGAAAGTGGGTGGGAAAGACAACACGTCCATCCCCGTCAAGGTCAAGACCTTTACGGAGAAGCCCACCGAAGACCTGGCTGCCGTTTTCTGTAAAAGCGGCGAATTCTATTGGAACACCGGTATTTATGCCTGGCAGGCATCCGTCATTCAGGAAGAAATGACCACCTGGCTGCCCGACGTGGCCCGCTTATTCGGCGGATGGGATGACGTAGCCGGAACCTCCCGCCAGCAAGCCTTCATCGACCGGGCTTATACCGATTGCGAGAACATTTCCATCGATTACGGCGTGATGGAAAAGACCAGCAGGGCCATGCTGTATCCGGCCAAATTCGGCTGGATTGATTTCGACGACTGGAGTACGCTGTACAAGGGTACCCCGCTCAAGGACAACAATGGCAACCACATTGTGCTCCCGAAAGACAATGTCGATAACGATCTGGACATGCTGGTCAACAACAAAGGCAGCATCATTATTGAGAAGAACAAGGGCAAACTCTTGGCCATCAAGGGGTTGAAAGATTTTATCGTCATCGATACAGACGACGTCCTCCTCATTTGCCCACGCGAGGAAAACACGGTGAAGGAGCTGATGCCCAAACTGGCCATGCCCCGCTACGACAAATTCCGGTAGATCTTACGATTCCAGGACCAACGGGCTCACGCTGAACTGGCGGATGCCGCACTCCCACAGGGCGGAAATGCTTTCGCGTTGCGAGGCGGCTTCTCCGCACACCTCTATGGGGAAGTCCTCTCCCTTGGCCCGGCGCGCCCCCTCGACCACCATCCGGACCGCCTTTAACACGGCAGGATGAACGGCACTGTAGAGGTAGGCAACGGCGTTATTGCCCCGGTCTGCCGCCAGGAGATACTGCACCAGGTCGTTGGTGCCGATGCTGAAGAAATCGGTCTCGCGAGCCAGTTCTTCCGCCAGGAAAACCGCGGCCGGCGTTTCAATCATCACCCCCAGCTTCGGCATTCGGAACGGCACGCCCTCGGCCGCCAGGTCGGTAGCACAGCACTGTAACATTTCCTTTGTCTGACGGACCTCATCCAGGGAAGAGACCATCGGGAGCATTATGCGGATATCCCCTTCCGTGGACGCGCGCAGCAGGGCACGGAGCTGAATCTTGAACAGATCCGGCTGGGAGAGGGTCAGGCGGATGCCCCGCAGGCCCAGGGCCGGGTTCTCTTCCGACGGCAGGGGCATATACGGGAGCACCTTGTCTCCGCCAAGATCCAAGGTTCTGATAATCAACGGCTTATTGCCGCACAGACGGGCGGCCTGCACATAGACGTTGTATTGATTTTGTTCGTCCGGGACAAACTCCCGCTGCATCAGCAGGAATTCGGTACGGAAGAGGCCGATTCCCGCCACGCCCAGATCCAGGGCATGCTTCACTTCCTGGGCATTGCTGACGTTGGCATACACAACGGCTCCTTCGGGATATTCCGGTCCGTGGCTAGCGGAGCACTCGATCTCCAGGGTATCTCCGTCGCTGATGGCGGTGATATCGGCCCCGATTACGGCGGGAATGCCTTTGGCCCGGGCAATGATGCATACGTGGCTGGTTACGTTACCGCGGGCGCACACAATCCCCACCACCTTGGAGAAATCGATCCGCATGGCTTCCGAGGGAAGGATTTCATCGGCAACCAGGATGGTCCCCTCCGAAAGATCCGAAAGCGGAAGCGGGTGGTGCAGAGGATGCAGGTAATCGTGTATCTGCTTGATAATGTCACGGACATCGTCGAATCGGGAACGAATAAGCGGATCGTCAATCGACGAAAATATTTCCTGTAATTCCTTTTTTACCGCATCCAGCGCATCCTCCGCCGAACAATGCCGTTCGTCGATCTTCTCCAGGACCCCCTCTACCAAGGCGGGGTCTTCCGTCATTTCCAGATGCGCGGCGTACAGCTCGCGGAGCGTTTCATCGGTCGATGCCTCCAAGCCGCTGCGCATCGGCGCACGAACCCCTTTCAACGCCTCTTCGAAGCGCCGCTTCTCTTCGGCGGGATTCAACGGTTGTTGGCGGGTTTCGCCGGCGGCTTCCGGCCGGCTTTGGAGTACGTGGGCCTTGCCTCTGACGATTCCCGGGAGGCCAATTCCTTGTAACCGAATCATTTGACCGTAAACAATGGAGCCAAGGCGACGATGGCGTCGGACTCGGCCGGTCCATCCGCTGAAATAACGACTTCCGCCCCCTCTTTGAGGCCCAGGGAAAGCAGGCCCAGCATACTGGAGGCACTTACCGTTTTTTTACCGGAGGTAATGGTAATCTTGGTCCGGGAGAAGGACTTTGCAATCCGGGCCATTTCACTGGCAGGGCGTACATGAAAACCGCCGGGTGCCGTTACTGTCATTGTTTTTTCAATCATACGCTTATTCGTTTACAAGTTCTCGTTAAACTGAACGGTCGCCCGGTACCGCTGGTATCGCTTCTCGAAAATCACGGCCTTGGAAGGATCGGGCGTATAGGTTCTCAGTACCGGCGGACACATCGCCCGCTGGGCGGAAGGAACATCCGGCCAACATCCTGCCACGACGGCTGCATGGATGGCGGCACCCATCGCACCGCCGTTTTTGGTGGCCGATACGTGGATGGTGCGTCCGCAGACATCGGACATCATCTGCATCACGAACGGTGACTTCTGGGACACACCGCCGCAGGCGACGAGGTCATCGATCGGAACCCCATAATGCGTCAGGTGGTCCAGGATGGCACGGGTGGCGAAGCAGGTGGCTTCCACGATGGCGTAGTAGAGTTCCGGCGCGGACGTGAAAAGCTTCAAGCCCTGCAGGGAGGCGGTCAGGGAGCCATTCGAGAAGGGGCAGCGGCGGCCGTTGAAATGATCCGTGGCCAACGGAGCGTCTTCCCGCTGCGGGAGTTTTTCCGCTTCGGCGGTCAGGGCCGGGAGGATATCGTCCGCCTTGTCCGGAGCCGCCCATGAAAGGAGGCGGCGCAGCCAGGCGAACGCATCGCCAAAGGAAGACAGGCCGACTTCGATACCGTCCAACCCCTGAAGGATCATCCCATCCACCTGTCCGAACACGCCCGGGATGTCTTTCCCGCCAATCTTCTCGCGCGGGACCACCCCCATGTAGCAGGCCGATGTCCCCAGGTTCATCACCATGCGGCCCTCGGCCACGCCGGCGCCCACAGCTCCCGAATGGCTGTCCACGTTGCCAACGCCCACCAGGACGTCGGTGGACAGGCCCAGCCGGGAAGCCCATTCCGCGCTCAAGTGCCCGAAAGCTTCGCTGCAATAGTAGTTGGCGGAAGGCAGGTTTCGCAGCACCGGCAGGAGAATCGGATCCAGTTTCCGGAAGAACTCCTCCGGCGGGAAACCGCCCCATTCCTCGGCCCACATCCATTTGGCCCCCGCCACGCAGTGGCCCATCCGCATCTGCCCGAGGGAGGAAAGCCCCGTCAGCACGGCCGGGATGAAATCGCACAATTCGATGACAGAATAGGCATCGGCCTGCAATTTTTCGGAGGAACGCAGCAGATGCAGCACCTTGGACCAGAAATTTTCGGGCGAATAGTCCCCGCCCGTATGGCAGGCATAATTGACCGGCGATTGGGCGCAAAGTGCCTCGATCTCAGCACTTTCCTTCGTGCCCGTATGGTCTTTCCAGAGGACGAACATCGCGTCCGGATCCTCCTCGTAACCCGGTTTCAGGCAGAGAGGGACCATCTTGTCATCGGTCAGACAGGGAGTACTGGCCGTGGTGTCCACGGAAATGGCGGCTATCGTCCGCGGATCGGGACAGGCGGCGATCACCTGGCGGAGCACCTCGGTCATGGCCTCTACATAATCCCGGGCATGCTGGCGGTAGCGATCCTGCGAGGAATCGCAGTACAGCCCCTTCATCCAGCGGGGATAATTGCAGACGGCGTTGACGTATTCGTGACCGTCTTTCGCATCCACCAGGACCGCACGGACCGAATCGGACCCGAAGTCCATTCCTATGACAAGTTTCTGATCCATTGTCGATTAATAAATGACGTTACACCAGGGGAAATGCTCGCGGACGGTTGTCATGCACTCCTGCGGAATGTCGGTGCACAGGAAATCGGCGCCCAGGTAGATTCCCAGAATGAAGTGTTCGATTTTCTCGGTAGGCCAGAGGCTCACGATAAGGCCCTCTTTCTTGGCCTTCTCCACCATGGCCTTGCTGGTGCCGGGCATCTTGCAGCCGATCCGATGGATCCCCAGCGCTTTGGCCATGGAGATGGTCTCGTCGCAGACCGGCTTGGAGGAAATCATCAGGTAGTTGCACTCAGGATGTTTGCCCATCAGGTAGCGCAGCCCGCGGTAATCGGACGAGGTAAAGACGAACTCGGCATCGGCCGGCTTGTCCCGCATCACGCGTTCGTACAGTTTGTCGCAATATGCCTCCAGCCGCTCCTGCGGGTAGAGATTCTCAGGTTTGGTCTTGAGTTCAAACTCCACATAAAGGCCCTTCTTGTCCTTGAGGAAGTCCATCAGTTCATCCAGGGTAAGGATTTTGTGACCACCCTTGGTGTCGTAGGAATGGATTTCCTCCCAGGTCTTCTCCTCCACGATGCCGGTACCATTGGTGGTCCGCTCAAGGGTCTGGTCGTGCGTGATAATCAGCACGCCGTCCTTGGTCATGCGGATATCGGTCTCGAAACCGGTGTAGCCGATTTCATGACTTTTCTGGAAAGCCGAAAGGGTGTTTTCGTCGTTTTCCAGGCGGCCGCCGCGATGCGAAAAAGCGCGGACGGTCTGGTACTGGGCGAAGGCGTCCGTGCCCACAAGAGACAGGGCGGCCAGACAAAGGAACAGGATTCTTTTCATGTTAGGGTTTGATTTCATTTGCACGTTCATATCCGTTTTTGGCATTCCAGGTAAAGGCGAAGAACAACGCACCGATCAGGGAAACCACGGCCAGGATGGGGAAAAGCGCGCTCCAGAATGCGTCGCCAAACCGGTCGGCGCAACTGCCGATGCCGATCCCCGTAAACAGGTTGGCGCCATAGCTCACCAGGCCCACCAGGCCCACCGCGGCAGAGGCGGCCTTCTTGGTGGCCATGTTGGCCGCGGTCACGCCCGCCAGGGTTTGCGGGCCATAGAGGATGAAGCCTACCAGGCCCAGACCGATGCAGTACGGAATGAAGCCCCAGCTCTTGGGAAGCGCCCACAGCAGCAGGAGGGCGACGGCCGTCGCCACCATCCAGATGGCCGACACCCGCTGGCCCTTGCTCTTGAAGAGCTTATCGGTCACGAAACCCGATACCACCATCCCGATGATGCCAAAGATTTCAAAGCAGGCAACCGCCCATCCCGCCTGTTTCGGCGTGAAGGCCTGGGCCCCCTGCGTCATGAACTTGGGGCCCCAGTCGAAGATGGCGAAACGGACCACATAGACAAAGAGGTCGGCAATGGCCAGCATCCAGATTACCGGGTTTTTGAACACCATCTTGGAGACGAACTCCTTGTAACCGGCGGCGGTGTCGTTGTCATCCATCTCGGTATGGGTACCTTCCAGTTCGGGAAGGCCCACCGATTTGGGCGTATCACGTACCGAGAACCACATCAGCACCACCCCTGCCAGGCCGATAAAAGCCGGAATCCAGAAGCACCATTGCCAGGCGCCCACATGCTCCGCAGCCCGGATGACGGCCGGATCGGTCACGTCTTTGCCCAGGTTGCCGGCGATTCTGGCCACCACGGAAGTGTCGCTGCTCAAATTCACGCCCATGCCACCGATGATGGAACCGCAGAGGATGCTCACCAGGGCTCCGCCTACGGAGTGGGCGGTATTCCAGACGGACAGCTTGGAGGCCAGCTCCTTGGGCGGAATCCAATGCACCAGGAGACGGTTGCAGGGGGCAAAGCCCGAACCCTGGGCGATATTGTTCACCACCAGCAACACGGCCATGGCCATCACGAAGGCGTTGATGAAGTCCGGACCGCTTTCCTGTCCGGTGATCCAGTGGCTCAGGTCGGCCGTCCAGCCAAAGAGGAAGTTGATGACGACGCTGGCCGACAGGCCGATAGCGAAATGCCAGCGGGCGTTGGCGCGGTCGGCGATAATGCCGTTCAGGAACTTCGATACGCCGTAAATGATGCCGACGAGCGACAGGATAATGCCAAAGCTCTTGTTGGTAATGCCGTATTCCGCCCCCAGCGCCGGCATGGCAAAGGCGAAATTCTTGCGCACGAAATAGAAGATCGAATAACCGATCATCGACGTAAGAATCACCTGCCATTGCCAGGACAGGAACCATTTTGTCTTGCCCGTATCTTCGTCGTGAATGCGGATAAAAGGCTTGACTGTCGGGGTGGGTTCCATACCTTATGCCTCCTTAGCCAAGTCCCATGCTCCGCCGGCAGCGAAGACCGGGTCTACGATCTGATTATAGAAACCGCCGCGTTTGGCCAGGTCAAGCACATTGTAGCGGAAGCGCATCAGCTGGACCGTCGGGAACATATCCTTGAGCATCTGGCGGGTAACGCCAATCTGCGAAGGATCGTAGGGGGCTCCGGCAATCCGGAAGGCTTCCTGCATCTTGGCAAAGGGCCAAACCTGGCCCTGAAGGGCTTTCTTGAAGGCCGGCCACTTGTCTTTCAGCACATTCAGCTGCAGACGGACATTGCGGGCGGCATCGTATTTCATGGTGATCTGCGTGTATCCCAAATCCGGAGCCGGGAAGTTCTTGAAGATCTCGATGGCGCGCTGCTGCTCGCTTTCCAAGGTGGGCCAGGCGGCCACGGCGGCATCGACATCCAGTTTCGTCAGGTCCAGCTTGAACAGTTCGTCAAAGACAGCGCACATGGTCAGCGTGCCGATGGCCACCTGGAAACCATGGCTCTGGAGCTTGCCCTTGAAACGATGGTGGGTCATATCAAGGATATGGCTGAAAAGATGGTCACAGCAGGAAGCCGGGCGGCTGGAACGGGCGGCCTGCATGGCAAAACCGCTCAGGGTCAAGCCTTCGAAGAGATCCGCCACAGCCTTCGGATCACCGGCGGCCACACCGGCCGGATTCGACAGGAAGTCGTCCAGATAGTCCTGCAGCATGTGCCATGCCGGCGGAATGATGGGCTCGGCGGCCATCAGGTCGGCCACCATCCACTCCGCGCCTGCGGGCACCTTCGCAGCCAGGTCGGCATAGCCGGCGGCCGTCATCTCCTTCGGGGCGGCGGCAATCACGTCGATATCGGCGATAATGGCAACCGGAGCCGGGCAGGTAAAGGTCTGCTTGGCATTCTGGTAGGAAATCGAAGCGCCGAACGACGAAAAACCGTCCACGGAGGCGGCGGTAGGCAGGGTCAGATATTGCTGGCCGTGGTGATGCGAGCAGAGCTTGCACAGATCGTTGATGACGCCGGAACCGACGGAAATCAGGATGAAATTCTTGTCGGACGGCTCGCGGAAGGCCTGCTTGGCATCGGCTTCCACATGGTTGTCATCGTTCTCGATGGCCTTTGCCGCGGCAAAATCACCCTCCACGATCTTGTCCACCATCTCCACGTACTTCCACTCGGCATGGAATTCCTGCTTGTCGATGATATATTTCTCTACCGGGTTGCCGGCGGCGGCGAAGAGGGCCTCGACCTTCTCGCCCAGGGCCGGCCAGGTGTTCACGTCAGCGACGATGACGCCCTTTCGACCGGGAAACAACTGTGCAAAAACCTTCGGAGCCAGGGCCGAAACGCCCTGTCCCATCTCAAACACCTTGGTGTCCGTAGCGAACTTCAGCGAGTTCGCAATTCTCTCTTTAGCTTCCATATCTATAATACGATTTATTTTGTTCAAATATAGCATACAAATATACACAGAATACTTTGAATCGTCAAAGTGTTTTGCTTATCTTTGTAAAGTTAATCCCATACCCCATGAAATCTTTGCTGAAATACCTGCCGGTCCTGGCGCTGTGTGCGGCCGTTTCGTGCCGGACGGCCCATGAAGGCCCGGCGTATCTGGACAAAAGCCTTCCCGCCGAGGAACGGGCCGCCGACCTGCTGAAACGGCTCACGCTGGAAGAAAAGGGTACGTTGATGAAGAACCAATCCGAGGCCGTTCCCCGGCTGGGCATCAAGGCCTACAACTGGTGGAACGAGGCCCTGCACGGGGTGGCCCGCAACGGCAGCGCCACCGTATTCCCGCAGCCGGTGGGCATGGCGGCATCGTTCGATGAACCGCTGCTGTATGAGGTGTTCACGGTCGTGAGCGATGAGGCGCGTGTCAAAAACCGCCTGGCCGCAATGGAAGGCGACCCGGACATCTACCAGGGGCTTACCTTCTGGACCCCCAACATCAACCTGTTCCGCGACCCGCGCTGGGGACGCGGCATGGAAACCTATGGGGAAGACCCCTACCTGACCGGCCAGCTGGGAATGGCCGTGGTCCGCGGCCTGCAGGGTGCGCCGCACGACGGATGGCATCGGGCAGGCCGTCCGGGCAAACAGGCAGGCAGCATCCAGAAAGCCCATGCCTGCGCCAAACACTTTGCGGTGCATTCGGGGCCGGAGCCCCTGCGCCACACCTTCAATGCAACCTGCTCGGAACGCGACCTCCACGAAACCTATCTCCCCGCTTTCAAGGACCTGGTCACCAAGGCCGGAGTAGAAGAAGTCATGGCCGCCTACAACGCCTTCCGGGGCAAGCCCTGTGCCGTCAATGATTACCTGATTGACACCCTCCTGCGCAAAGAATGGGGCTTTAAAGGCATCATTACCACCGACTGCCACGGTATCGAAGACCTCTATGCCAACCACCATTGGTCCAAAGACACGCTGGCCGCCATTTCCGACGCCGTCAACAACGGCATCGACCTGGAATGCGGCAACCATTTCCAACATCTGGCCGAAGCGGTAGCCCGCGGCGACGAAGACCAGGCCACCATCGACAAGGCCCTGTTCCGCCTGCTGACCGCCCGCTTCCGCCTGGGCGAGATGGACCGGGAATCGCCCTGGGACAACCTGCCGGAAGAGACGGTCGAGAGTCCCGAACACCTGGAACTGGCCCGCAAGATGGCCCGGGAATCGCTGGTCCTCCTGCAAAACCGCAACGATGTTTTGCCCCTGCCGGAAGATGCGCGGGTGGCGCTGATCGGCCCCAATCGCGACAACGTAGAAATGATGTGGGGCAATTACAATCCCGTCCCGCACAAGACCGTCACCCTGCTGGAGGGCCTGCAGGAGCGTTTCCCGGACCTGCGTTCCTTCGATGCCTGCGGTATCGCGGACACCCTGATCGCACCGGGAACCGGCACCCGGGTAATGTCCCAGAAAAACCTGATGGAGAACCTCTGCGGCGTGGATTACGTGATTTTCGCGGGCGGCATTTCGGCCCGGTTCGAGGGAGAGGAAATGAAGGTGGAGGTACCCGGATTCGGCGGGGGCGACCGCTCCAGCATCGAACTTCCGGCCATCCAGCGACAGGTGCTGCAATGGCTCCGCGAGGGTGGCAAAAAGGTGATCCTGGTGAACTTCTCGGGCAGTGCCATGGGGCTGGTGCCCGAAACCCAAAGCTGCGACGCCATCCTCCAGGCCTGGTATCCCGGGCAGGAGGGCGGCCACGCCATCGCCGATGTGCTCCTGGGCGATTACAGCCCTTCCGGCAAACTGCCCGTTACCTTCTATCGGAACGTGGACCAGCTGCCGCCATTCGAGGACTATGCCATGGAAGGCCACACCTACCGGTTCTTCCGGGGCGAGCCGCTCTTCCCCTTCGGGTTCGGCCTGGGCTATGCGCCCGTAGATATCTCCGATGTCCGGCTGAAAGGGGTCCGCACCAACGGCCTGGGCCGCAACGCCTGCGTGGAAGTGACCCTGGCCAACCGGGGCGGCCGCGAGCAGGACGAAGTGATCCAGCTATACCTGCGCCGGCCCGACGATCCGGAGGGTCCGCAGAAAACCCTGCGCGGATTCGTGCGGGTAAAGACGCAGCCGGGCAAGACCGTCAAGGCCCGCCTCCCGCTTTCCGAAGACACCTTTACCTGGTGGGACCCGGCCATCCGGCGCATGCGCCCGCTCAGCGGAGACTATGAGCTCCTGGTTGGCACCTCGTCCCGTAACCAGGACCTGCACGTCATCCCCGTCACCTTTTAACGACCGCCCATGCAAACCTTCCTCCTGTCCCTGCTGTGCTTCGGCATCATCGCCGGAAAGAACGCCACCACAGACGGTTACGTATATCTGGGCCACAACGAGGACCAGAGCGGCGAGCAGATGCTGAACATCTACAATGTTCCGGCCACCCCGGACCGCCTGGCCTATCTCTGGTTCGAGTTCCCCGGCGCCAAGGCCGGCGACAGCTATGTAAACGAATACGGGGTCTGCATCGCATCGGACATGTGCCGTTCCCGCGAGGACAAGGCCACCGGCAGCCTGGTCTATGAAATCCGCACCGCCGCCATCCAGCACGCCCGCAGCGCCCGCGATGCCGTCCACATCATCGGGTCGATGGTGGAACGGTACGGGTACCAGGATTCGGGACGATCCTATCTGGTTGCCGACCGTCACGAAGGGTGGATCTGCGCCGTCGTGCGCGGCCGCCACTGGGTGGCGCAGCGGGTTCCGGACGACGAAATCGCCACCATCCCGAACTACTACACCATTGGGGAAATCGACCTGAAAGACACCCTCAACTTCCTGGGCAGCAAGGACATCGTCCGATACGCACGCAAAAGGGGCTGGTACCGGCCGCGGCGGGACGGGGCCTTCAATTTCCGCCTGTCGTATTCCGACCCCGCCACACTCACCAAAGCCCACAACCTGGAGCGGCACCGGCTGGCACAGGAGACCTTTTTCGGGGACGCCATCCTGGGGCCGGAAACGCCCTTCTCCCGCAAGCCTTCCCGGAAATTCCACCGGCGGGACCTTTCCCAGCTGCTTACCGAACCGCCCATCCGGAACCGGAACACCGTACTGACCACCGTGTTTGCCCTGCATCCCTCCCGGCCGCCCAAAAGCGGCACGGCAATCTGGGTGGGCCTGCCCGGACAGGACGCCGCCTCCCAGTCCCAGTGGACGATTTTCACAAAATCGCCCGCATCCTGCCACCGGTATGCGACAGCCGAGGAAGCGCTGGAGAAGCATTTTTCAGACGTGGGACACTATCGCGAACGCTGGCCCGACCATTTTTACTGGCACTACCTGGATCCAGCCATCGACCCGTATGTGATTCCGCACGACTATACCGTCTATGTTCCCAAACAGCCCGCTGTGGAAGCCGAAAGGGACCGCAACGCCGTGGGCGATACGTTCAACGACCATTTCCATGTGCTGGAAGACCCGGCTCGCGGCTTCCTGTATGCTTTCTGGACCCAGGGATCGTTCGAAACGGCGAATGACGAGCACGTGGTGTTCTCGCGGAGCGCGGACGGCGGACAGACCTGGTCCGAGCCGGTAATCCTGGCCGGATCCCCGACCCTGGCCCATCCGCGTCCGGTGGCGGCCTGGCAGCAGCCCATGTTGTCCCGGAGCGGCCGTCTCTACTGCCTGTGGAACCAGGAGACCACGGTCAAAAAACACCTCTGCGGCATTATGCAGGGCCGTTATTCGGACGACGGCGGGCTCTCGTGGTCCGAGCCCGAAACGGTGCCCTTCCCCATCCGCTTTGCCGCCGATCCGGCTGACCCGGCCGTTCCGCCCGTCTGGTGCATGTGGCAGCGGCCCCTGCGTTTCGGTGCCGACGGACGTTACCTGGCCGGTTGCTCCCGGTACGACCGCAGCGACATCGCCCGCGTGGAATTCTGGCAGTACGAGAATATCGACGAGGACCCCGCCGTGCGCGACATCCGCATCTCGTTTTTCAATACCGGAGAGGATGCGTTCGATGCTTCGCAGGTGGAAACCGACATCCCCTATTCGCCACGGGAGGGGAAGAAAACCGAGGAAGCCTGCATCGTGGGGCTGCCGGACGGACGGCTGTTCGCCGTGATGCGCACCACCATCGGCCACCCTGTCTGGTCCGTGAGTTCCGACTGCGGAAAAACCTGGACGCGACCGGAAATCCTCCGTGCCCGGGACGGCGGCGCGCCCATCCTGCAGCCGTGCTCGCCCTGTCCCATCTATGACCTGGAGGGACCCGAAAAACGCAGCGGGCGATACTTCCTGCTCACCCACGATACCTTCGATTTTTACGGCATCACCGCCTATCAGATGCGCGGACCGGTGTACCGGCGCGACGGGCGTTTTGTCCCCGGCGCCCATCAGCCCGTATGGTTCGACGAGGGGGTCATCTTCTCCCCCCGGGACTCCGGCAACTCCTTCTATACCAGCTACACCGCCCTGGACGGGGAAGGCGTCCTGTGGTTTGGCGACAAGAAATTTTATCTGTTCGGGAAGGTCTGCCTCTCCAATTAGCATCCTCCTTCCCGGCATGACCGTCTATGCCCTGCTGAACAAAATGATCGATATCCACTCTGTCGACAACTACATCTCCCCTATTGCTGGAAATTTTTAGAAAAATAGCAGGATATTCCGAAATAATGCTTATCTTTGCGGTCCAAATCTGGATGTGGCGCAGTTGGTAGCGCACCTGGTTAGGGACCAGGAGGTCGAAGGTTCAAGTCCTTTCATCCAGACCATTTGAACATGAGGTGCCTACAGAAATGTAGGTGCCTCATTTTTCTCTTTGACAATAATCCTTTAGATGCTTGGATTCTACCTGTTTGTTTATTATCTTTGCCGTGTTTAATATTTTTAAACAAAAGTTTGCGATGAACATAAGAGACGAAGAAATAGTCCGCACGGCGTTATTCCAGTTGGAAACACATCTTGAAATGAGCAATGCCATTGCCTTGCAAAACGATGATATTGTTGAGATTCTTGGCAAGGCATTTTATGTAATGGCTGAGACTGCCGTAACCAAGAGCAACTATAATTTTATAGCCGAAACACTTCAAGAGCGTGCGAAGTCGGCAGGCGTGCTTCCTCTACTGGTCTGTGGCTCCATATCGGAAGAGATGATGTCCATTGCCAAGGCCGACGGCATTTACACATTGGATACTGCGGGCAATTGTGAAATCACGCCGGAGGGCGGTCCTTTCCTGTCACTTCGTGGCCGAAAGACTGAACACCGGCGGCAAAGCAGCACCATGGTTTTCCGGACGGCGGGCCTCAGGGTACTTTACTACTTCCTCCTGGACCCGAAGAATATCCGGAAGCCCTACCGCGAAATCATGGTCGATACCGATGTGTCCGTGGCGACGGTGAAAAACGTTGTGGACGCGCTGGCGCCTCAATACTGTTTTGAATCCAAAGAGGGACGTAACCTGACCAACTTCCCGAAGCTGCTGGATTTCTGGGCGGAGCAGTACAACCTGATGTATAAACCCCGGCTATATGTGACAGGGCTCGCTCTGGCCCCCGGAAAACAGTGGCAGGACATTCTTCTGCCGGAAGGCGTCCATTGGGGCGGAGAATGCGGCGCTTTCCAAAGGGACGGATACCTTATTCCCCAAAGCTACGAATTGTACACGTCGATTCCTACCCGCGAGCTGATAAAAACCGGGCAGATTATCCCTTCCAAAGACAATAACATCACCGTTTATCAGGCTTTCTGGAAAATACCGGAGGCGGACATCCATCCATTAATCTTATATGCCGACCTCATGGGAACAGCCGACGGACGCTGCCGCGAGGAAGCACAACGTATTCGGAACAATGACTTATCCTATCTCCTCTGATACCATCGCCAACCCGTTGTTGGTTGCTCTTTTAAGAGCACTTTCATCCTGCTTTGGCAAAGCCGGGAAGGATTTCTTCGTGATAGGGGCCGCTTTCATTTTCTTGATTCTGGCGAGTTGTTCTGGTGACATGGCTATGGGTATCTTTTTTACAGCGTAGTAATCTCATCCCTTACGTACTTTTCCAGGCATCTTTGCTTGTGGTCAAACCACTCCTGACGATAGGGACAGTTGTCAATCGCGGCTTTGAACCGGGCAAATGGATGACTGTGCGAAAGGGCCGAAATGAGTTTGTTCCTTAGGATTGATTCGTTCTCCGGCAACTCGTCTATAAAGCTTTCCATGAACTGGAAGGACTCGAAAGACTCGGGCGGGTCCAGCTTAATGCGCCTTTCCCAAGAATCTACTTTCTCCAGTTCCTTGGTAACCATGTCCGGTTCCTCAAAATACTCCCAGGAAGCGGGATTCGGAATAAAGACGGTTTCGTTTGTGTCCGGATTCAGGTAGCAGACATGACCGCAATCGAGCATTTCCGCAATCTCCCGTACTGTTTCTTCGGGAACTCCAGACGTGCTTCCCTCCAGATAACGGACCTCCTTGCCATTTCTCTTGGCGTACTCGATTTCAGACCGGGTACTCTCGCCGATGTAACCGCCGACATTGATGACGTAGATGGCATCGGCCATGTCGATCTTACGCTTATGCATATCGTCCAGCATCTCTTTTGTACCTTCCGTCCAAACCTCGTCATCTCCGGAATGGCCGAAGAGGCCAACGCTAATGACGATGTTGCCTGCAAGGGTAAGGCGCTTCTGCGCCTCAAGGAACTGAACTTTGAAGCGTGTGCTGCCGCAGAGGGTTATGACTGGGTATTTGCCGACCATAAGATTACTTGGACAAGAGTTTTTTCATCGTCGTATCGGTGAAAGTATGCCAAATGTCAAGGGTGATAGGTTCGTAATCCTTGAACAATTCACCCAGATACTCAATTTCAAATACAAGACGAATATCGTTCTTATCTTCGCCGGGTTGTCCCTCTTTTCTGGTTCCGACTCGCGCTATCCTGATTAGATATAGGTCTCTTATTCCTTTTTGCTTAATATAAGGCATGAAATAATAGAGCTTATTCAGCGCCACACAGGAAGGGAACTTTTTCCCCGTATAGTAGATTTTGGCAGAACGGTCAAGATATTGTTCTACATTATCGCTCTTGACCAGACTGATAAGAACATTCTTGCTGGAATCTACTACAAGACCATTTGATTCTTTGCGTGTTTCATTAACATCGTTTTTAACGATGGCGTCGGGATATTGCTGAAGTGTCTCAAACAAGTTGAGCTGAGGAATTCTGCTGGCAGTTGGCGAAGTATCTTCAGTTTCTTCTTTCTCTACCGCTTTTCGGCTCAAACGGCGCCCCATTATTTTGTGCCAGATAGAGCGACAGAGGCGGGTCTCCTCTTTTGAGAGACCAAGACCCTTATGAAGGATGACTTCATCTGTGATATCAAGAATCTCATCCGCTGTTTTCTTTTCCCGCAGCATCTTGTCAATTCGGTCGAATAATTGCTCGTTGGCCTCCTTATAGGGAAGAACAATTTCGCCCACTTCGCTGGGCATCAGTTCAAGGCAGCCCCCACCGAAGTTTCGTCCAAGAATTTCTGCGAAAGCGAAAGACAATGAGTTGTAGTAACTGGCGATAAATGCTTTTTTATTGACTTCGGGATGAATAAACACCCTGTGCATTGTATCTGTGGTATATGCTCCCACTTCATTTAACACGAATTTTGGGAACATATTGTTCCTGCGCAAGAAAAGGGCATCCGATTGTTTGATCGAAGGTATTACATACCAGTAATCGCGGATGCCGGTCTTATACCCTTTGTTGACACCTTCACTTTCTCCCGTAGACAAATATGCCTTTACGCCCTCATTCCCTTTAATGTGAGACTCCGGAGGGAAAACAAGGAGAAATGCTTTTGCGCCTGAATTTACATTGTTTTGCCAATCCGTCTCCGTGAATCTCAAACTGTTCACTTGCACACTCCGTCCGACCATAGGGCGCGCAATCTCGTTCAGTTGATAAAGATTAACGATGGACTGAGGAACAGTGAAATAATCATTTGCGCCCGTTGTTATTCCTACTTCCACGTCTGAATAGGTAGAAATTGTGTCAACATGCAGATTCCGGACTTTCTCAAGAAGATCCAGCTCCTCTTTATCCAGGAAGTAGTATGTCCACTTGTCCGAATGGAAATCAATCTTTTTTGTGGGGAATTTCAGTCGCGCCGGATCCAAAGTGCTTAAACCATCGGCATCCTTAACTTCAATGTGTTCAATCAGATGTTCTGCTGAACCATTCTTCTCGCAGAGCAATAAAACCACTTCCTGTTGGATGTCACCAAAAACCAAATCCTCAAACGAGATGATATTGATCTTGTTGAAGAAACTTGCCAGGTATTTCCTGAGCTGTTGGGCATACTTCACCTGCAACAATTCCGAGGGAACAACAAATCCAAGTTTGCCTTTATCCTTAAGCAGGGAACAGCAGCCCACAACGAAGGTAACCCATGCATTTGTCAGTTTCGTGCGCTTTAATCCTGCTCTTTTGAAAATCTCATCAGCAAGTTTTTGTTGGCCTTCATCGTAGTATTGGTATCGGATATAAGGTGGATTTCCGACCACTAGGTCGAACCGTTCAGTTGTTTCGAGACAGAACTTATGAAAATCGGCATTGATAACGTTTGAGCCGTTCAATCCGATGGCCGCAGTTTTATCGGCTTCCGTCTTTTCAAATTCGACGGCAGTCACACGCTTGAAGGCAGCACGCTCTTTGTACAGGCATTCCAGAAAGATTCCATCTCCGCAACTTGGCTCCAGGATGTCTGCATTCTTACTTCCGTTTATCCCCCACTTTAGGATGAAGCGAGCGATGTCTTCCGGTGTATAGTATGCGCCGCGGAGTTTCTCCGCACTTGCGTTCTCAATCAGCTGCATATAGCTCCTTTATTAGTGGTATCTTGTTCGCTTCCTCTTCGGACATTCCATACAAAGCATTAATCGCATGCTGTTGCTCGGCCTTCAGCATATCAAACTGACGACGCAGAGGTGTCAATTTCCTCGGGTTTGATTTGACGCCGGCCATCTTGTCTCCAAGGTCGATGAGCCTCTTCTGCCTGTCAACGATGGCATCATGAAGAGAGACATCCTCCACATTCGTGAAATCAATCGTTCTTATGGGGAGTTGCTTAAGGACTTTGGTTCCCCTGGCAATATATCCACCCCTGAAAATCTCTCCGTATAGAGATGCCATCCATTCACCCTGTATAGAACCAAGAATTGCCTGGATATAGTAAATGGAATAATGCTTCCCTTCGGGGACACGGACCATGCAATAACCGGCAGTGCCACCAGAAGTCACAAACGTACCTTTCGTATCAATCGCATACTTGTCGGCCTGGGACAGGACGCCAATAATCATCTTCTCTTTGACCTCGCAGGCCTCCAGACTTTGTGATCTGCCATATCGATACCACTCGTCTTTCTTGACCGGGGTGGGCTTGATATCCCGTTTAGGACTTGCCAATACTGTCTTAAAGTCGGTCAAATACCGGAAGAACTCCGGATACTTTTTTTCTATGGCTTTGAGTTTCAGTAATGAAAGTTTTCCGCCTTTCGCTCTGGTATATGGAAAGATTACCCTTGCATTCGGCTCAAATGAGCGGAACGAAGTAAGGTTATCCTCTCCTTGTACCGTTTGAAAATACGGTTTGGTTACATTCTTCTCAATCTTGTATGTCCGCTTATTGGTTCCGACAAAATAATAGTATTTTTTGTCCGCCCGCGTCGGCGTAAAAACATAGACTTTGTTTGCGCTCGTCTGAATACCATTAAAGATACAGTCATCTCCGACAACGTCCGAAAGCGGGGCGCTCTTTTTCCATATCATATTAAAGAGGGCTTGATGCTCATCTGAACAAAGCACCCATGTATCTTCGCTTATACAGGACGCATCCCTTTCGGACATCGACACGGCATTACGATTCCGGACACGCCATGCTTTAAAGTCTTCGACTTCTGCGAAGCGGAAAGTAATATTCTTTTTCTTGTTCAGTACAAGGATACAGGTGTATGTCGATTTGTCCGAAAAGACTTGAAAAGCGCCAAACGACAATATTGACTGAAGATACCCACCGTCTGCGATAATTCTGCGTAGCTCCTGGGCCGCCCCGACTTTCATAAACTTGCTGGGTACGATGTATCCAAGTTTTCCATCCTCTTTCAAAAGCTGTAAAGCGCGTTCGATGAAAAGAAAGTACTTGTCATATTGCTTGTATGCGCTTTTGAAATGCTTAGGATAAATCTTATGCTCGACGGGTGTCAAGTTCTTTATGTCCTCCGTCTTCATGTAGGGCGGATTGCCGATGATATAATCAAATCGCTTTCCGGCAAAGTCAAACGGATTGATACTTTCCTTTTCCTTCTCCGGGACATCTGCGGAAGAAAGCAGACTGTTTCCGTAGAAGATATTTTCGTCAAGAGAAGGAAGGATGGGGTGGAAGCGAGACAAGGAATCGACATCTTCTCCTTCCAACAGCTTCAGTAACAGCCCGAATTTGCACGACTCTACGGCATTGAAGTCTTTGTCAACGCCGTAGATACACCTGGTCAATAAACTCCTTTTGGTTTCAAACGGAAGTTTATAGGTGTTTATGCTCGTCTGGATTAATTCCTGCTTGGCATTCTTCTGAAGATAATCAATCAATGTGTCTTGCAGGAGCTGAAAGAGTTGTAGCAGGAAAGCTCCTGAGCCGCAGGCAATATCCGCAATTTGCAGTTCGCACAATTGTTGCAGATTCTTCCCTTCAATCTGCTCGCCTATAGTTCGGGAGAGGATTTCCTGGATAATAAATGTAGGGGTGGTAACGATATCACGCTCCTCATTCTCAGGCTTGTTTACGATGGCAAGTTTACCTTTAACAAGGGCGAGACGCTGAGCAATGAATATTTCATAAATTCTCCCAAGAATGTCAGACGATAAAACAGAGAACGAATAAGGGCTTTCCGGATAATACAGCTGGCGAATGATCGTCCAGAAAGAAGACCGGATGTTGCAGACGATATCAGATGACAGACGTTCTGCAAACAGACCTGAATTGTATTTCCGGTCGGCCTCTCTGAACTTGCCAATCAATTCATTTCCATCATCCTTTTCTGCAATTTGCAGAAGTCTTTGATAGGTCTCAATGTTGCGGTCCTCACATACACGCAGGAAGAGAATTTTATTGATATAGCTCTGGACAATATCGCCGAGTTCGGGAAGTTCCATATCCGGTGAAACCGAAAGAATCTGCTCTCCTAATAATAATCTCCATTCATTGATTTGGGCAAGGAACAGGTCATCAACTGACTGATGGGAAACCTTCGATTCAATATCTTTCCAAATATCATCAAATGCACCAGAGTAGACCGACTCTTTACCAAGGAATTGCGAAATCTCTTCAAAGGCATTTTCGTAATCCTTGTAGTGGTAACTTTTGATGAGGGCGACAGTCCGGACATCTTCTTCTTTGACGGGATAAGACGTGTCATAGATGAACAGGTATTCAAAGTTAGACAAGACTGACACCTTCAGCCCCGCAGAGTATCCATAACGGCGTACTTGCTTTGCTGGATCATCTTCAACCTCTATCTTGACACAGGGCTTCTTTGCTTCAACAAAGAACTTGCGCTCTCCGAATAGACGGAAAGTGTAATCCGGTTTCTTGGAATGCGTCGAGGCATCTTTTTTCAAGGGCTCCTCCAATAGGACTTCGCGCTCATTGGTACGTTTCCCGGCAGAATTCTTTATATCCCATCCAAAAAGCTCGAATAAGGGATCAAGGAATTCACTTCGGAGCATCGTTTCATTGAATCGCGGAGTAAGATAATAGTCCCGATTCTGTTCGTACTTTCTGACAAGTTCATGTAATATGTCCTTTTCTTTCATAGTTCAAACGCACATTAGAGTATATGGAGATGATTGTCAGATGTGGAAATAATAAGTTCTCTAGCATCTACATCTAGAACCTTGGCTATTTCAACCAGTGTTTCCAGTGAAGGTTGCGCAGAATTAGTGCACCACTTTGATACCGTTGCCGGGTCTTTATGGAGTTGTTCAGCCAGCCATTTGCTGGTGCGCTTGTTTTCAACAAGGACGACTTTTAGCCTATTCAAATCTGCCATAGTCCAAACTATATTACATGTCCTTACAAAGATACTTTTAATATCTGAATAATACGAACCAATAGCTCCATTATTTTGCATAATCATTAAATAGAATTGTGAATAAGGCAAAAAGCTCTACACCATCAACCTTATCAACTTCCCATCCCGCACAAACATCTCCGGATTCCGGAACACAACCGCCCAAATCTGGTTCGTCCCCACCGGCTGCCCGTCCCTGCGCCGATGCAGCCGGCGCAGATTAATCTGCTCGGCCAGCGTCTCTGCCGTCATGCCTCGGCCCTCAGTGGAGAGCAACCAAACTATGGCTTCCTCAATTCTCATTCGGTTTTTGGGATTATCGCGGCAAATTTACAAAGCAAAAGTGCCAACTTCTGTCACTCGGCATTATTCTTTTTGCCGAACTTCTTCCCGGAGTACGCCACTTGCTCCTGCAGCCATTTCTTGAACAGCTTTCCATCGACCACGGAGACCTCGTGCGCCAGCCCCAGGACAAATCGGCCGATTCCTTCAAACGAATTCACATCACCCTCCCAGAACCAGGTACGTTTCGCCTGACTGACCTCGGTAAAGGTAACGGGAAACTCCTCTGTAAGCAGATTCTTTGCTCGTAAAGACAACCTGAGCTTAACATGATCGATGGGGCTGCCGCTCATCCGGAAGGAATCAATCGGCTTTTCAACGTGCTGGCTTTCATTCTCCCAGCCGCCAAGCATTTCCACGCCGCCGATACGGGAAATCTTGAACACTTTGCTGATGCCGGCAACCGTATCATAGGCGATGATGTCCACAAACTCCTTCGTGAACTTATAAGGCTCCACGATGTAGTCCTTGTCCTTCCCCGCATGGGCCGAAGAATAGCTCTTCAGGCGAACCTGACGCTTGTTCTTGACAGCATCGGCAAGGACTTCCACAATGTCGAACTTGGCTTTGTTGTCGATATAATCGGCAATGGACGTAGAGTCATAAACAGCCGCCAGCTTATGCTTAAGGCCGGCTTTCAGGGAATTGGTGCTGTCCAGATTCTCAATCAGATGGCTGAGAATGATGGCTTCCTCTTCCGAGAAATAGACCAGTTGGGAGAGATCCTTGTACTCTTTGTCGTAAGACGTAATCTTGTAAACTCCTTCACTTATGCGCTGCACCACAAAGCCGGCGCTCTTGAAGGTGTCAATGTAGCGGAACATGGAGCGTCTGGAGAGCTCCAGTTTGTCCGCAATCTCGTCAAGGGTATAGTTCGTGTTGCTTGCGAGGAGCTGAATCATGCGCAGCATCCTCTCTATTTTTGGTTGGTCCATTGTTCGGTAAGGGCTTTAGCATAGCAAATTTAAGAAGAAAATTTCTATTCCCTGTATTCCTGATTCTGTGCTGGCAGGATCAGCTGTAATCCCGCTTTTCTATAGCATTTCTTTTTTGAACAAAGTGCAGTATTTGCGGATTATTTTGACAGAAAACTGCACTAAATCCAGAATTCCCATTATACAAAGTGCAATAAAACCATTCTCGCAAATATAATTTTGCTTTTAGAAAAATAATGCTGGATAAGCCTGCGCTACGGCAATATCTGAAAACGCAGATTCTTTGAAAAGCATTCAACTTTACAATTGCTAAATGAACAAAATTAAAATAATCCTTATTTTGTTTAGTATAGTCAACAAAATTTGGATTTGATATCAAGACCCCATTACTACTCCAAACTGGAGAAACTCCTCGGAAAAGGCGTTCTGATTGTACTTACGGGCCAGCGGCGCGTGGGGAAAAGTTATGTGATGAAGGAACTTGCCGCCCGTAAGGAGGAAGAAGCGGGAGCCAATGTGATTTACATCAATATGTCATATCCATGACACCATACATGGATTCCTCCCAATAGGAGGGCATCATCCACATTCCTTTTGCCGATTTCCTGAAGAAGGAATTTGCGAGATAACAATAAAGCATTACCACGTTTTTGCCAGTTCAAGGCCTTCCTCTATCGTGGAATTGATTTGCAGGTTCAGCTCTTCCTCGGACATGTAATCGGTGTTGTGAACATCCAGGACGGTCATTTCTCCTAGATTCCATAATGCTCCCAGAGCTCTCAGGTACGGCGATCCTTGGTCCAGAAAGCTTCCTGTGGGAATATTCATTCCACGTGTTGTGATATAGAGGACCTTGGGAGCCTTGCAGAGGCCTACGCAGGTTTTTCCGTTATCCGTAAAGGTGATGTCAAAGAGCGAAACTTGCTCGAAGAAGCACTTCAGAACAGCCGGAAAACTCATGTCCCAGAATGGTGCTGCAATGAGGATGCGGTCGGCTTTGGCAATCGCCGTCGCCGCCTCTTTGGCCCAGGAAGGGATTTCACCAAGCCCACGCTCCTCAAAAAGGCCGGGATTGAGTGGGACGATGTCCATCTCCGGCAGGTCGTACCTGGTGAGCTTGTACCTCTTGGACAGCGCCTCAATA